>ENA-ORDI01000118-ORDI01000118.1-marine-metagenome-genome-assembly--contig:-NODE-118-length-53991-cov-4.844827_pt1 | contig 53991 bp, 45 predicted proteins | sample MGYA00248628_ERZ508525 | MGnify/ENA primary metagenome ERZ508525 (study PRJEB26195, sample SAMN05422138) | marine metagenome | isolation source: East of Porto Seguro, South Atlantic Ocean | place... | reverse complement strand
AACGTGACTCCCTCGGACGTCTTAGACGGTCGCAGGGAACAGATCCTGCAGAAGCGAAAGGAGGTTCAGACTCAGACAATTCAGCGTAGACGATTATACAATCAACAACTCAGAGAGCTCGCCGCATCACCACCGAATCTCCATTAGCACTGTGTCCCAATGTTGCTGAATGCCTACACTTCCAGGCAAGCAGCCCGCCTTCGTTATAGACGACTGGGCCTCGTATCTCTTCTGTGCATATACTCCCGCCCCAGCTCTACGAGCATACGCCTTTGCTCTTCTGTCAGAGGTCTGAGTGGGTCAACGAGTGGTCTGTCTACAATGAAGTCCTCTTGGTTTATTAAACGCACCAATTACAACAATTACATGGGGCCCACCTGAAGGGGAGGGGCCGCCCCGTAATGGGTATTACAGTAATTGCACGCCTAATTACATGTGTAATATTATGTGAAGATGATAATTATGTTGGATTTATCCACTAGATACTCCCCTTTGACTCTGTGTTCCATCGGCGGTGACAGCCAACAGTTGGAGCGTAGTTAGTTGTTTTTCTGATGAATCAAATGAACGGCTTTGCAAGATACCGAACTATGACTATGGTCACAGCCTCGATAGCATTTTTACATTTGTCTGGTCGCTCTACCTGATGGCCTAGACGGGCGAAGTCCTGGCGTGCGCTTTGGGGATGAGGAGTATGTTGGTAATCAGGCGCATGGTCCTGTCTTCGGTGTCCTTGTGCGCGTCTTTGACGGCGTGCAGGACGTTTCCAGCTACCGTATCTCGATAGAACCACGCAGAGAGCGTGTCCGAGTCCGCTTTCTCTTGACCGGGTTGGGCTGTGGCCGCCTCGAAATAGTAGGCCTTCAGGTCATCAATGGCCAGCTTGAACTGCGAGGCGGGGCTGGCGTCGCTTTCCGACTCAGGAATGCCGCCGTCCAGAAACTCTGCGATATACGAACCCATAGATTCAGGGGCCCTCCCGCTGACGCCAACAGTGGTTCGCTTGCGGTTCTCCATCGACTGGTCGTACCACGGGCGCATCAGGTCGATTTCCTCAAGGAATTTCGCTGTCAGTTTCGCCGTGTCGCCCTCGTCAAAGTCCGGCATAGAGACACTCACAGGACCTTCCACGCCCGTGATCCCTTCTACCGGCGGTGCGTCTTCCGGGAAATCCGCGAGAACCGGCCCGCTGGGTGCCTCAAGGAGGTCAAGCGCGCCTGTGAGCACACCAGTCTGGAAACCAGAATTATAAGGCGGTCCAAGGGGACGCCCCAATTCAAAGGGAACCCACAAAGCCCGAGGTGGCTTTATCTTCTCGGTGTGCTCACGAATCAGGCTGATCTGCGTTGTGGGCACTCCCTCTTCTTCGATGTAGTGTCCAAGCCCGCCTACGGCGCGCGTGCAGTTAGGTCAAACGGGGATCAACAGCACACCAGTAACGCTATCCTTCTTGAGGAGGCCCGCGAGAGTGCGAGCGGCAGTCTCCATTAGCTGGGGAGCGGTGGCGCCCATGAACGAGTAGTGGAAATCAGCGACACTACCAATAACGCCCTGCTGCGCCAGTTCGTTCAGGCGGTCGAGAGGGAAGACGACGTTCCAGTCCTTCTGGAAGCCGCTGCGGTCGTAATTGGTCGATATGTGGCTCATCAGCAGGTTGTTGGCCTCGGTGTCCCTCGGAATGACCCTGTAATCACCTGGAACCGTGGCCCTACCAGTCCCAAGCGCGAAGGGGCGGTCATCGCGCAGGTGCAGGCCAGCAGTCGATATGATGGCGACTCGTCGCTGCGCGAGAGGAGGCCCTTCGACCCAAGGGGTCGTATCGAATTCGGGGCAATCAAGTTTAAGCAGGTTCGTTCGGGAAACTTCTGGCAACTGGCTTAGTCGGACCAATCCTTTTCTCCTCTGGCTTTATCCCCACCAAATGCCGCTAGCGCCCTTACTCGTCAAACACCTTAGGGCAAATATCGGGGAATGTTCGATATTCCGCCCCTGTTCGCATGCTCCTGGGACTGCTGTCTAGCCCACTTCGACGGTGCGATTTTATACCGCCCAGCGCTCGATTGCCAATCACAGCGCTGCTGCGGCGTCAGATGTCTCAGGCAACTGCTCAATCCACCCCAGCCTGTTCTAGAGGCGCTTCTGTGGAAGTGGGAGCGCTCTCTTCGATGACTCGCATGGTCTTCCATTGTCCTCCCAGATAGCGGAAAAGGAATGCGAATCCGAGGACGATGATGTAGACCGTCAGGATGCCCCAGCCCACTGCTATGTCAGCGTCGAGCAACACCATCGCAACGTAGCTTGGTATCACCAATCCTACCACGGAGACCAGCAGGGCCATGAACATGATGTACCGAGTGTCTCCCGCGCCTTTGAGGGCCGACGAAAAGACGATGTTCAGCGTGTCGAACAGAGAAAAGACAGCCACGAAGCGAAGCGCGGCGATGGCGATTGGCCGAATTTCGTCAAAGCTCTCCGCATCCGCCTGGGCTGAAAAAATACTCAGAAAAACGCCTGGGACAAACCAGTACAACGCCGCCGCGGTCGCCATGTATATGAAGCATATGTGCGCTCCGGCGTAGACGCTCCTCTCCGCAAGGTCGGGCCGATCCCTTCCGAGGGATTGCCCAACTAACACGGAGATCGCTATGCCAACACCTATCATGGGCAGGAAGGCGAGTATGTTGATATTCATGGCAATGTTGATTGCCGCCAACGGCACTGTCCCCAAGCGTCCCATGAATAGAATGAAGACGGTGAACCCAATCATGTCGATGAAGAACTGGAGTCCGTTGGGGAGTCCAAACCGCACGAGGCGCCTGAACAAAGCTTGGTCGAAACGCCACCCTGAAATGGTGCGATATTGGGTATTGTTCGCGCGCTTCGAAAGCAACGCAAGGTAGACGATGAACCCCACGCTCGACGAGATGACAGTGGCTATTGCGGCTCCTTTAATCCCAAGCTCCGGGAAGCCCCAGTGGCCGAAAATCAAGACGTAGTCCATGAGCGCGTTAATGGAGGTCGCAAGAACATTCACCCACATTACGGGCCACGCTCTGCCACGCCCCGAGAAGAAGCCCGCTACAGCAGCAGATGCGACGAATGGCATGGCCCCGAGACACAGCAAGCGGAAGTACACAATCTCGTTCTCACGGATAGCGACGTCGTGCCCTATAAATCGGAAGAAAATGCCCGCGAATGGCGCAAGCGCGAGAAGCGCCACCCCGCCGATCATCGCTATGTAGATGCCCTGCCAAACGGTTGGTCCGATGCGATCGTGACGCCCTGCCCCGTGATATTGCGCGACAAATGTGCTCGTGTAACCGGCTGTCCCCATAAACAGAGTCATCAGCGCGAAATTGAGCATACCTGCCGGCATCGAAGCCGCGACGGCCTCTGCTGAATGCCATGTCAGAAACATCCGGTCGACGAATAGCATGATCGCCACCGAGCCCATGCTCAGGACGAGCGGAAAGGCGATCGACAGCACCTGACGGTAGCCATTCTCGCGATTCCAGCGGTCGCTCAAGGACCAGACTTTTTGCTCAGAACTCAACAAAATGCCCCCTTTGGACGATTGGTGGAAGTTGAAAGTATACAGCTTGCTCATCGTCGATAGATAGGCCATTCCTTAGACCCAAAAAGAGCAAATTTCTCACGCAAAAGGGCACCGCAAAATGTAGGATGCCAGCGCGTTTGTCGCTCGTCGTATGTCAAGCAGCGACGTTCAACACGAGCGCCTGTGCTTGGCAAATCTTGATGAATTCAGCTAGCCAATAGTGGCTAATCGAAGGCCGCAACGACCTCCTCGTCGAGGCGTTGAATAGCTTCGGAATCGCTGGGGCGAGGGGAGAACATGATCTCGTCGACACCCGCGTCGATGAATTCGCCAACGCGATCAACGATGTATTCGGCGTTCCCGGCAACCGTGCCCGGCCCCACCTGCTCGATGAATTGAGCCACTTCGGCCTCATCGTTAGAAAGTTTCGTCGGCATGGAAACAGTATATTTGATCTCTCCCGGATCGCGTCCTACATCTTCACAATGCCGATTTATCACGTCTATCTTATGCCTGTACAATTCCAGGGACATGCCGCCGTGACTCCGGGCATTCTCGCTGCCTACTGAAAATCCATCCAGGTTCCATACGTCCCCATACTTTGCCAGAGTGCGTAGTGTTCGCCTTTCGCCCATTCCTCCGACCATGATCGGTATGTGAGGCTTTTGGAACGATCCAGGCGATAGTGGCGCGCTATCAAGATTGTAGTATTGGCCATGAAAATCGACTGGCGAATCCGAGGTGAACAGGGCGCGAATCAGAGCGCATGCTTCCTCGAATCGGTCTGACCGCTCTTTCAACGATGGGTATTCCCAGCCGTAGGCTTCGTGTTCGCGTTTGAACCACGCGGCTCCGATACTCAGTGTGAACCTGCCGTGGGAAACCTGGTCGATGGTCGTAGCCATCTTTGCCACGAGCCCCGGATTGCGGTAGGTGTTGCCTGCCACCATATGCCCCAGGCGGAGCTTGTCCGTCATGCCTGCCGCCGCCGCGATCAGCGTGAAGGCTTCGTGCATGGGTTGGTCCTCAGCTCCCTTCCACGCTGAGGGCGGTATGAAGTGGTCCGGCACCCACAGACTGCCCCAACGCCCCGCCTCCATTGTCTCAATAGATGCGCGGATGTTGTCCCATGTCGTGGAGTAGCTGGCTACCGATACGCCGAATTTCATGTGTATCCCTTTCTTGAGTTGCGAAGATCATTTACGACCCTCTGAAAGCCGCCTGGCCGATCCTAAACGCAGCAAAGGTATCTTAACCGATTATCGATTCATAGATGAAACGCACATGGAACGGCGTTGCGGAGATCATGCCATCCAGACGCCTCGGCCCACGACAAGAGCGGGAACCGTCTCTCTCGGAAGGTTTCGGATTCACAGGAACATGCGATGGATTAGGAGAAGTCCAACCGCCAGGAGGCGGGTTTACGACCACAAGCTCGGCATTGGCATCCGTCGTGGCAATGTCCGATTTCGTTATTCTAACGGTCAGTTGGTCAGGGCTGACCAACGTGGCAGGGAACGCTTTGACGCGATAAGTGACCTCCGAATCGCTGACAAACCCCTGCCCCATGACTGACATCAAAGTCTCATCACCGCCTGGAGACCCCAGACTGACAAGACAGCAGACTCGTTCATCGAGGTGGTCCAGGACGCAGTCGACCTCACAGGCATGACTGACGTTCCTTGGGAGCGTCGCACAAGGCTACTGTCTGACAATGAATGGTCCAGGTTATGTCTTTCGTTCCTTCAGGGACTACTTGCGCCTGGTGGGCATCCGGCACATCCTGGCTTCGCCCTTCCATCCTCAGACCAACGGCAAACTGGAGAAGTATCACCGGACCATCAAGCTTGACGTCAACCAGATCCCATACGATGTTCCAAGAAACTTGGAGGAGGCGATCATGGACTTTGTGAACTACTACAGCAATCGGCATTATCACAAGGCTCCAGGAAACGTGACGCCCTCGGACGTGTTGGACGGCAGAAGGGAACAGATCCTGCAGAAGCTAATGGGGGTTCAGACTCAGACAATTCAGCGCAGACGAGTGTACAATCAGCGCCGAATCTCCATTAGCTTTCTGCCCCATTGTTGCTGAATGCCTACATTAGACTCACTCCTCGAACTGGAACGTTTGACAGGACGAGCAGACTAGCCGCCCGGTTTAGCTGACGTTCCTCGCAAGAATGCCTGTATTGGCGCCTGCATTCAGGTAGAGGCCTGGTTGGCTGCTCTTGGTCGCTCTACGGCTCCATGTCCCCTCCATCATCCGTGCGTTCTTTCTCAGACAACGACCCTTCCTACAGTGACGAATGTTTTGAGGCGACGACAAGGTTGACTGCCTTCATGGGCATCAATACAATTGCCTCGTCAAAGCGTCGTGCCGGCCTGTGACGCACCGTTCCGCAAGGGGTGGTTAAGGGGCTTGAACCAGAATGAGGAGTGTGCCTGAATGGTTACGTTCGGCAGTGAGGGTTACAAATTCGAGGTGGTGGAGGGTTTCTTTAAGCGCCCACGAGGGTGGCCTTTCGTGGAGGCCGCCGATGTGGCTGTCGACAAGGACGACAACGTTTACGTCCTAAATCGTGGACCCTACGCCGCCGTCATGATTTTCGACAAGGGCGGGGACTACCTGGATGGCTGGGGAAGGATTGGAGGAAGGCCGGAAACTGGTTTCGATTTCCAGGTCCCGCACGGCATCAGCGTTGGCCCCGACGGCTCCGTTTACACCAGCGACACCGGAGACCACACGGTGCGACGGTGGACCAAGGAGGGCAAGCTCCTCCTCACTATGGGCGACCCTATGAAGAGCGCGCCTGTACAGAGCGGGCATCCGTTCAATCGGCCAACTCACCTGACTGTCGCCACTAACGGGGATTTCTACGCCTCCGACGGCTATGGCAACTCGCACATCCATTGCTTCGACCCCTACGGCCAGTTAAAGTTCTCCTGGGGCGGTCACGGCAGCGGGCCGGGGCAGTTCGACACCATCCATAGCGTATTTATAGACACGGAAGACGGCGACAAGGTGTACGCCGCCGACCGCTACAACAACCGCGTGCAGTTCTTTACTCCGAATGGGGACTTCCTCGGTGAGTGGACAGATCTGAACCTGGCAAACGCAGTCCGCAAGGGGCCTGACGGGAATTTTTACGTTGCCGAGTTGGACCACAGCGTCAGCGTTCTAAGCCCGCAAGGCGAGGTGTTAACACGCTGGGGCAGAACAGGCGTGGAGTTGGACGACAGCGACACCGGCTCAGGACTGCCTACCTCTCCCAGCCGAAATCCCATGATTAAGGGAAAGGTGAAGCACGAGCCGGGACCTGGACTCTTCGGCGCGCCCCACGGGATCGCGGTGGACTCGCAGGGGAGCTTCTATGTCGCCGAGGTCAGTGAGACCTTCCTGGGCTTTGACCGAGGGGACCGGAGCGTTCAGAAGTTCATCCGCGTGTGATGTCTATACGCCACCTCGGCTTTACCAATCTTGAACCGGGAAGCTATAATTCTCGCCGACCCATACGCGTTCAACCTGTCCCTGATCATTCAACTCGAAGACGAACTTCTCTCCGTGGGCGGAGCCTCCCAAAGGATTTACTATCCTGAACGAGTGCTCGCCCAATGGGACCAGAGTTGTCAGACTTTCTAGTGGGTCAGGCTGGGACGGGTCTATGGCAACCAGTTTCCCATCCAACTGCAACACCTGCATGTCGCTCGACGAGCCTTGATACTTGCCAATATAAGCTTCCCATTCGCTGCTTGACGGCACGGGCGCGGCGTCCGAATCCAACACGCTTAATATGCCAGGCGCGACCCATTGAAACGCCTTATCTACATATTTTTCAGGATTGCCATCATCTGCATTGGTGAACACGATGACACTAATTTTATCAGCGGGTCGCAATCGCACATGAGTGCGGAATCCCTTTACCGACCCGCCGTGACCGTTGTATGTCCTACCATCAATCCGGCTGACATTGAAACCCAGTCCCCATCCCGATTTCCACTCCTCATCCAGCCAGTGGACTCGATGCATCTCGCGCATCGTGCTGCCCTTTAATATCTGCCTGCCGCCTGTATCGCCGTCGCGAAACTGAAGCATGGCAAATTTCGCCAGGTCTTCCACGGTGGTGGACATATTTGCCGCCGCCGTTATGCCTTTTCCATCGGTGAACGGACTCACCTGTCGTTTGCCGTTCGGGGCGCGACGCCCGTACCCGGTCGCCAGCGACGGATGATCGCGGTCGGGAGAGTTCACGAACGTGCTGGACATGCCTAGCGGGTCCAGGATATTGCTCTGCACATACTCTGGGTAGCTGATTCCTGACACTGTCTCGACGATCTCGCCCGCCAACGAGAGAGCAAGGTTCGAGTATTTCCAACGAGTCTCTGTAGGCAGGACTGTTTGCTGATTCGGCAAAGCGCCGACTATCTGGTCGCGGGTCGGAAATTCGGAATCGGTCCAGTATGGGAAAGCGGCTTCACGAGGGAGTCCAGATGTATGGGTAATTAGGTGCCGAATCGTTATGGGAGGCGCGTCGGGGTACCTGTCCTGAATATCGAACCACGGGATATGCTTTATGATCGGGTCATCGAGTTGCAGTTTCCCATCGTCGCGAAGCTGCATGATCGAGGTTGCCGTAAACAGTTTGGTTATCGACGCGATACGATAAATCGTGCTCGGTGCCGCCGGAGTCTCTAACGCAACGTCGCTATGCCCGAACCCCTTCGACCAGACGATGTCCTGATCGCGAATGATCGCGATGGACAGACCGGGCTGGCCGCTGTACGCCATCTGCGACTCGATCCACGCGCTTAGCAGATCAATGTTCGATGCTACCGGTTCGTGAGACATCAATTCGTGGGTCATAAGTTTCGTGCTCACTTTGGGGCCATCAAAATGCGGAGCCAAAAGACAGCGTCACCGTGTCAAGCCGAGGCGCTTCAAGATGAACGCATACTCGAAGGCGGCTTCCTTGAACTGCTCATATCTGCCGGAGACGCCGCCGTGTCCCGCGCCCATATTTGTCTTGAGCAGCAGGACGTTGTCGTCGGTTTTCATGTCGCGCAGCTTCGCCGACCACTTGGCCGGCTCCCAGTACGACACTCTTGGATCGTTGAGGCCTGCGGTGATCAGCATGTCTGGGTAGTCTTTAGCTTCTACGTTATCGTAAGGAGAATATGACTTCATGTAGTGGTAGTAGTCTTCCTGGTTCGGGTTGCCCCACTCTTCCCACTCCCCCACCGTGAGAGGGAGCGTCTCATCCAGCATGGTGGTGAGAACATCGACAAACGGAACGTGGGCGATGACGGCTCTGAACAGGTCAGGGCGCATGTTAGTGACCGCTCCCATCAGCAATCCGCCCGCGCTGCCTCCTGTTGCGGCAAGATGCTCTGGCGTCGTGTATCCGGCATCAATGAGGCGTTCAGCGCAGGCGATGAAGTCGGTGAAGGTGTTGGTCTTGTGCATGTACTTGCCGTTATCGTGCCACCGTCGCCCCATCTCTCCACCGCCTCTTACATGCGCTGTGGCGATTACGACTCCGCGCTCCAGCAAAGACACCTGGTTGGACCGGAAACCGACGTCCATGCTGATTCCATAGGACCCGTACCCCATAAGCAGGACATGCGCTGGGCCATGATCGAGGGCGCCTTTTCGAAAAACCAGAGAAATCGGGACATTTATGCCATCTGGCGCTGTCGCATGAATTCGCGACGTCTCGAAATTCGTCCTGTCGTAGCCGAGGACTTCGGTCTCTTTTTTCAACTCTCGCGTTCGATTGTTCACATCGTAATCAAACACAGAATGAGGCGTGACTCCGGACGAATACTCGTAACGCAGCGTATCAGACTCGAACTCTCGGTTATCCCCCAGCCCAATATCGTACACTGGCTCTTGGACCTCGATCTGGCGCTCGTCTCCTGCCATGCTGCGGATTGTGACGACCGGGAGACCGCCAATCCTTTGGCTGATGGCGAGAAAGTCTGCAAAGGCGTCGATACCGGTGATCATCACGTCGTCGTCGTGAGGTATGACTTCTCCCCAGTTTTGGGCGGAAGGGTCGGTCACCGGCGCGCTCATCAGCTTGAAGTTAACGGCGTCCTGATTGGTTCTGATGTAAAATCGGTCGCCCTGATGCTCGACGTCGTACTCCACATCTTGCTTCCGCGGCTCGACCATCCGAAATTCGCCTGACGGATTGTCGGCGTCCAGATAGCGGAACTCTGAGGTCACATTGCTTTCCAGACCCATCAGAATGTAACGCCCGCTCCTGGTCTTGTGTACCCACATGAAGAAGGCGTCGTCCTTCTCCTGGAAGACCAATACGTCGTCTGACGGGTCTGTTCCGAGCGCATGACGGAACAGCCTATCGGGTCGGTGGGCCGCGTCGATGCGGGTATAGAACACCGTCCGGTTGTCGTTGCTCCAGGCGAAAGAGTAGTAGGTGTCCTCGATGATTTCGGCCAGATCGCGACCGGCGCTCAGGTCTTTGAAACGGAGTGCGTAGCTCTCGCCGCCATTGGTGTCCACCGAGTAGGCCAAAGTGTTGTGGTCGGGACTGACTGAGAAGATTCCGACTCGGAAGTAATCATGCTCCTGAGCCAGTTCATTTTCGTCCAGGATGATCTCTTCCTCGGCGTCAAGAGAGCCTTGTTTTCGGCAGTGAATCGCGTAGTTTTGCCCTTTCTCTCTGCGGGTGTAGTAGAAGTAGTCGGCCTTTCGAGCAGGCACAGAGGTATCATCCTCCTTGGTCCGGGCGACCATCTCGTCGTAGAGAGTCTGTTGCAACTCCTCGGTGTCCTTCATCATTTCCTGGGTGTAGTCGTTTTCGGCCTCCAGGTAAGAAGTGACCTCCGGCGAATTCCGATCTCGCAGCCAGAAGTAATCGTCCACTCGCGCGTCACCGTGCAGGGTGGACGATTTCGGAATTTTTTGCGCTCTGGGGGGATTGGGCATCTTTTCTCTCCGTGGCTGTATAACGTGGCTGCTTGACGTCGGTTATTCAACTACAGGAGAGCATATCCTACCTGCGATGCTCAGGAGGTCAACAACGGGCGAACGGTCTCCCAGTCCATGCGGTTCGAGCAGATGTAAACCAGGCGGTCATTCTCGGTCACTTCAAGACCGTCAAATCGGACATGCACATCCTCGCCTCGAATCATCCCCACCAGATTGACCTCGTGGTCGAGCAGACGTTTCGCAGCTTCTTTGTATGACAACGATTGCTCTGCGCCTTTTCCGACCCTCGTGCTGACCAGCGTTCCCTCTATCTGATTGCTGGTTATGGCCTGAGTGAGCATATTCACCCCTGGGTCCTGGGCTTCCTGCACGATGAGGTTGTTGGACATGCGGAAGGTGTACACGAGAGACACGTTCTTCACGCCCCGGAACAGCAGCTCGTGCTCGGAGTTCAGAACCTCGGCGATGCTCCTGATCTCAGGCTTCAAGTGTTCGAGGATAGAGGCTATCGAAGCGACAACGCTGTCGCTGTTGGGGTCGTCGTATCCTGTGCTCAAGATCAGGGCCTGTCGCGCGTCGCGCACGTTGGCCCGATGATAGGTCTCTTCCTCCAGCGGCGAGCCTCGAACGAAGGACACCCTGAGTTGGGTAAACGGAAGAAACTCGATCTGGTCCGTCACGATCACAATTTCGGCCTTGCGATGGCTCGGCTCTTGGAGGTACTCGTCGATTATCTGCCGAACCCGTCTCTCGTTGGGAAAGTTGACAATCAGCAGGTGATTCTTGGCTCCTGGGCTTCCCATGCCTGATCGCTCCTTGTCTCGAAGTTCCAAAAGCCAGTCGATGCCGACACCAACCGCGGAGGTGAATGCGGCCAACCCCACGAACACGATGAAGAACGCGGTTCCAATCCTCGCTCCCACTGAGGTCGACGACAAATCCCCGTACCCGATTGTCGCTATGGATATCACGCTATACCAGAAGGCGTCACCCACTGTGAGATCGGGTTTCGATGCCCTGTCGAAAAAGTAAAAGGTAAGGGCATTGCCGACGATGCTTACAGCCAGAATGAGAAGCAGAAGGCCTATTCCTAAGCTCTTCCTCTGCCTCAATTGACGCATCAGCCGGTTTAGTCTATATACCATGTTACCCGATTATAGACGATCGGGGACTGAATCATCTCTCAGTTCAGCATGACATCAGGAGGTTTTGTTGCACGTTTTTGATCAAATGTGAGGCTGCAACCGGCACATCGCCCCAGTCTTGACAGGGCATCAATGTGAGAATAGAGTCACGGATGTCCGACGGGCAGATCAAGAGATGAGACCATACGGAAGGCATGCGACAATGAGGACATCGTGGTTGCAACTCGAAGAAGAAAACCTGTTCCAGGCGATCAGAGCGCGACGATCCCGGGCGCAGGAGCAGGGCGTGAAGCTGATTGATCTTTCGATTGGCGAGCCGCGTGGCCCGGCCCTACTCAGCGCGAGAGAAGCGGCGGCGGAGGCGATCATGAGCGATAAAGAGGAGATGCACCGGTATCAGTATAACGACAGCCCCGGCGTGCCTGGCTTCGCAAAGATGTTCGCCGAATACAACGTCGGACACGGCATCGAGCAAGAGGACGTCGCCTTTCTGCCTATCCCTGGTATAAAACGGATGCTCGGACTGATACCCCTGGCCTGCGGCGCCTCGGATCAGACCATCACCGTTGGCGCCATGACCGATCCCGGCTATCCGTTTCCAAAAGACTGGAACACATACCTGGGAGTTGAGCACTATGCGCTGTCTCTGAACCAGGAGAACACGTTCCGGTTCAGTCCCGAAGACATCCATCCAAACACGCGCCTGTTGATGCTTAATTATCCCCACAATCCATCGGGGCGGGTCGCGGATCGAGGATGGTGGGAGAGGTTGTGCGAACACTGCGTCGAAAACGACATACGCCTGTTTAATGACGGCGCGTACGCAACACTCACCCACTCCTCCGAAGCCTGCGCGCTTACTGAGGTGGCAGTCGACTTTCCTGAGCTTTCGTGGGTCGAAGCCTTCTCGGCTTCGAAGGTGATCGGAAACGGCACGGGCTGGCAGGTCGGAGCGATGGCAGGCTCTCCCGATTTCATCGCCGACCTGGGGAAGGTCAAAGGCAACACCGACGAAGGATTCGTCGCGGCGATGGCTGCGGGCGTCAAATCAGCCTGCGAGAACGACCAGGAAGGCATCGAAGAACGCCGTGAAATGTTCTGTTCTCGCCTGAGTTTCTTCATCGAAATGCTCAAAAGACATGGAATGCAGATCGCGGTGGAACCGGACGCGGCGTTCTTCACCCTCTGGAACACTCCCACCCGCGCATTCGGGATCGAGATCGACAGCGCCGAGCAATTCAATTTCCTGATGATCGAGCGCACAGGCGTCATCGGAGTGCATTTCGACCCTTCGTACATCCGATACGCCGTGTGCGCGGACGTGGAGTCCATAGCGGACGAAATAGATTCCGCCTTCCAGCAGGCTGAAATCTCATACGAGTGACATGACCGCGACTTGCGGTAAAATGGCTTGCCTCATGGCATATTTCGTTGAATTTGAGAAAGTATTTGGATCAAGAATCGACCTCGAACCGTGAAACATATAGAAACGAACCAGAAAAGCGCATGCCTGTCGGGCTACTGTCCAGCGGCTTTGCTCTTTTCATCTCGCTTCTCTGGGGAGGCACGAATGTAAGCATCAAGGCGTCGTTGAAACACGGATCGCCTCTTCAGATCGGCTGGATGCGATTTGTTCTCGGAGGAGTCGTCATCGTCGGCTACGTGCTCTTCAGAAGAGAATCTCTGAAAATCGCAAGGCATGAAGCCAAGCCGGTCGCGATAATCGGCCTGCTCTTTTCGATCCAGATAGTGTTCATGAATGTCGGCCAGGACCTGACAACTGCTGGTCATGGCCTGGCCCTCAACACCACCTACCCCATATGGGCAGCGATAATCGCCCACCTGCTGATTCCCTCAGACCACCTCACCCGATGGAAACTGCTGGCGATTGCCTTCTCATATGGAGGCATTCTGGTGGTGGTGTTCGGCGACACTGCCATTGTTTCAGAAGGAGTCTCCGTCAGGGGAGACGCGTTTAGCTTGATCTCGGCAGTCTTGCTAGGGTTCAGGATGGTGCTGCTCTCGAATTTCTCCCAAAACGTCTCGGAAGCCAAACTCATGTACGGGCAAGCGATGGTAGCCATTCCGCTCTTTCTCATCGGGAGCTATATCTTCGAGCAGCCCGTCTATTCGGCTGAACCCCTCTTCCTTCTGGCTATCGCTTACCAGGGGTTCGTGATCGCGGGCTTCGGATTCCTGGGAAACGCTTGGTTGATGAAGAAATACCTGCCGTCCACAATCGGTTTCTTCTACTTCATTCAGCCAGTTGCAGGCGTTGTCCTGGCATGGCTGATACTCGGCGAAGACCCTGGTCGAGGACTGATAGCAGGGCTTATCCTGGTGTGCGCTGGAGCGATCATATTCAGCAGCGAGTCAATCATCAAGGCGAGAAGGCACGACGCTCAGGTCTCGATTGCGGATTAGAGTAGACTTAACCCAATCCAATTGTTGCAGTGAGTGAAGAAAAATGAAAATTACCGACATCGTCAGCGAAATATTCGAGTGGGAACGGCCCGGCATCTGGAACGGCGGCCACTTCTACGGCCCCGGAAGGCTGCACAAGGTAACTGTGACAACTGACGAGGGCATCACCGGCTACGGGTGGAACGGCGGCACTGCCGCTGAGAGACCTCTGGGCATGTTTCCAGGCTACGTCGATTACTTCAGAACGCTGCTTATCGGAAGAGACCCGATGGACACCCGTGGCATAGCGACGGATCTGGGCGAGAAGCAGATAAAAATCCTCGGCCCCGGAGGCATCAACACTCAGGTTCTCGCGGCTATCAATATCGCCTGCTGGGACATCAAAGGCAAAGCCCTGGGCAAGTCTGTTCATGAGATGCTTGGCGGCGCCCAGAGCCGCATCAGAACCTACATAGCGGGCGGGTACTATGCAGAGGGCAAAGGGCTTGAAGAGCTAAAGGACGAGGTCCGGTTTAACGTCGAGGAGATGCACGCAGGGGCGGTCAAAATAAAGATTGGCGACCCCAACCAGGGGGTCGCAGGCGACATGCGCAGAGTGGAGGCCGCAAGGCAGGCCGTGGGAGACGATGTGACTCTCATGGTCGACGCAAACTGCGCTCTCGATCTTGCAACCTCCTTAGAGTTTGCAGACCAGTTGAAAGAGTTTGGCGTCTACTGGTTTGAAGAGCCTTTGCCGATTCACCGATACCGAGACCACGGGACGTTAGCGAGCGCCTCAGACATCAAGATCGCGACCGGAGAGAACGGGTATCATCTAGCGCATTTCGAGACCCTTCTTGACCACAAAGGGGCCGACATACTGAACGTGGATGTCACCATTTGCCCCGGATACGACGTCGCAAAGGACGTAACGGACCTCGCGGCCAGGCATGGTGTGTCAGTCGCGCCTCACGGGTGCCAGGAGCTTCAACTGCCCCTCGCCGCGGCAATTCCCCACGGAGAATTCCTGGAATACTACCCTGTCGCGGTGGACCCTTTGAGGGCCGAGATGTTCATGCCTCATCTGGCTCCCGACAGCGACGGTTACGTGACCGTTCCCGACAGGCCGGGCATCGGGTTCGAGTTGAACATGGACTTCCTGAAGAGGTACCAGTTATAGGACTATCGTGAATGCTGCCCTCGATTAGTGCGCCCTAACGACATGGTTCGGACCAACGTTGACGCCGTATTTGCCAATTGCCAAACTCGGCGCATCAACCAGGAAGGCAGAGCATGTATCGCTTGAACCGCGCCTTCGTAGGCCGCCGCCAAGAACTCACTGAACTAACAAATGCGCTCGACGACGCAATGTCAGGCACGGGCCGACTTGTCATGTTGGTCGGCGAGCCGGGGATAGGGAAAAGTCGAGCGGCTCAAGAGCTTGCGGCCATCTCCGAAAAGCGCGGCGCTCAGACGCTGTGGGCCGCTGTCACGAGCAGCAGGGCATGCCGCCATACTGGCCCTGGGTTCAGGCTAATCGCGCTCACACCCAGACCCTCGACAGCGAGACTCCCAAGGTTGAAATGGGAACAGGCGACGCCTACTGCTCAGAGATAATCCCTGAACTCAGCCAGGAACCTCCCGAATCGACTTCAGTGGACAGCCCTGAACTTGCACGATTCAGTTTGTTTGACTCCATAACCACACTCCTTAAAAACGCGTCCGAAGCACAGCCTATCGTGATCGTACTTGAAGACCTGCACTGGGCTGACAATTCCACTCTGCTGCTTCTGGGGTTCATCGGCCAAAAGTTGGGAGACGCTCAAATCCTGATAATCGGCGCTTATAGAGACGCTGATCTGTCAGCCTGGCATCCGTTGTCTGAATCATTAGGTCGTTTGACAAGAGAACGCCGGTTCCAGAGGCTGGCCCTCAGAGGTTTGAGCCAACTTGATCTGGCAGACTTCTTAAGGGCCACCACTGAGGTCGATCCGCCAGATGGATTCATTGAGATGCCGCACGCTCAGACTGAGGGCAACCCTCTGTTCGTAACAGAGGTGGTTCGGATGCTGGAACAAGCAGACGAACTGTTCATATCATTGAACACCGTCGCTCGACACATCAGCCACATCTTCTCCAAGATAGACGCAGCCAACCGAGTTGAGGCGGCAACTTGCGCCAACCAGCGCGGCATCGTCTAGGCTTCTCCTGACTCATCTTCAGATTGAGATGGGTTGGACACACAGAGACAATATTTTCACGCTACCGGTACAATGAGTTATCATAAATTCAAGCCCACAGGTTCTACACTTCGGGAATGGGCCTGAAATTATCACCGATCGGAGAAATCGCAAATGACTGATCAAATCACAGGCGTAGCAACGCTGGCGGGCGGGTGTTTCTGGTGTCTGGAGGCAGTGTACGAGCAGGTTCATGGTGTCGAAAAATCTGTCTCAGGCTACACTGGCGGCCACCTGGTCAATCCCACTTACCGGCAGGTATGCTCCGAGACGACCGGGCATGCCGAGGCCGTCCAGCTAACCTTTGACCTTGAGATCATCTCATACAAAGACATCCTGGAAGTCTTCTTCGCAATTCATGATCCGACAACGCTGAACCGTCAGGGCAACGACATCGGTGAGTCGTACAGATCGGCCATTTTCTACCATGACCGTGAGCAGAAAGACATTGCCGAAAAGACAATTACGGAGCTTGCTAAGGAAGAGCTATGGGACGATCCAATCGTGACCGAGGTGAATGCCTTCACTGAGTTTTACGTAGCCGAGCCCGAGCATCAGAATTTCTACCAGAGGAACCAGTTTCAGCCTTACTGCCAGTTCATAATCTCGCCGAAGCTGTCCAAGTTCCGCAAAGAGCATCTGGACAGGCTGAAAACAGTCGTCCCTAACTGAGTTTCTCCACGCGCATAAAAGCCAATATTTAGAGCCTATCCTAGCCACAGGGATAGGCTTTAAAAGCGGTTCTTGCGTCGTTTCATCTTCGGAAAACTCAGCGCCCGTAGACTGACACGAGCTTATCGGTGGTGGAGTTGTAAGGCTCTCGACTCCAACCTCCCCAACGCTCCTTCAGGCGAAGCCCGGCGATCCTCGCCATGAGATCAAGCTCGCTCGGCCATATATACCGGGTCACAATCGGATTCAAGCGCACGCCCTCGGTGGAGATGGAGACATGGTTTTCCTGGAGTAATTGAGTCACGGGATCGTGTTGCGCGACATCGAGTCTGATTTCATCTATCTCGATAGCTTCGGCTTCCACGTATTGATCGTTCTGCAAACAGTAGAAACGGCTTGGCACAGAGGCCTCGATTAAGAACGAGCCGTCGTCGGTGAGATGATCGGCGACGTTCTCGAAGCAGCGCACCTGTTCGTCCTGGGTCAGCAGGTTGTGCAGCGTGTTGAAGACCACATAGATCAGGCGATAGGCGCCCGGAACAGGCACATCTGCGAAGTCACCAATCGTGACCGACAATTGATCGCCTCCAGGCTTGGAACGTAGCTGGTCGACCATAGCAGTCGAGATGTCGATGCCATCGACATGGATACCTCTGGCGGCCAGCGGAAGCGCGATCCTCCCGGGGTGCCGATGGCAAGTTCCAGCGCAGGGCCGCCCTGTGCCATCTGCTCCAGGAACGCGACTGCTTCAACCTCATCGCCACGTTTGAAGTCAACGTACCCTTCGGCGGCGTCTTCGCCAAAACTCATAACTGGTTCATAGTTCTTCACTGAAATCTCCGTTTCGCTAGGCTCATCGTATCACGCACCCCAAGTATTCCTTGCGATTGAGCGGATTTTGGCCCGCACACGGCCGAGTCGGTGCCGTGCCGCTGACCGGTTTGTAGTGGTCGAAGGCAAATTCCAGCACGCCTTCTCCATGGGTCATAGACCGTAGCTGTTGTTGCAACTCCTGCATCCGAGTCGCAGGGATTTCGCCCTCCAGCGTGTACGACAGATTCCCGATTGCCTGAGTGTCCGGAATCGCCTGCATCCTCGCAAGCACGCGCAATGCTGACGCGAGGGTGTCTGCTGGCCCCTCAAGGAGGTAACGGTGAATCGGTTAGCACACCACTGTGTCGGCCTGTTTCAGCGCGCTCGTCAGGACCGGCGGTGTCAGGTATCTGAAGTCCCTGGCTGAGCTGCCCGGCGGCGAATAGCCGGAATGCGTCATGGTGACGACACAGTCGGTGACCTACCAGCCGTTTAATCCCTGTTCGAGTGTGTCCCAAACTGTGGCTTCGATTGCCTTGCTGAAGTCCTCGCGTGACTTGCAGGTATAGAGAGGAATCGATCCTAGCCCCTCCTCCAACCGAAACTCGATGCCTGAATCGGTGGCAGCCGGCTCGATACGCAGCCCTACCGTGGCGAGGAATGGATTCGGCGCCTTTTTGATAATCTCGATGGCCTCGCCGATGCCGATGGGCCGTTCTACGCAGATCGTCGTAGTCCCTCTGAATTCAACGTCGATGTCAAACCCGTCCGCTAGGGCCTGCTGGATGACTTCTTTCTGCACTTCACCGTATAGCGACACGTAGAGTTCCTGCCGAGCGTCGTCCTGTCTCAGGTTGATCAGCGGGTCCTGTTCGGCGAGCCGGATGAGTGCAACATGGAGCGCGGCCTTTTCGTCGGTGTTGCACGGGACCATGGCTGTTTCCAGCGTCGGCAGGGCAAAATTGAGTCGCTCTGCGGTCGTCGGTTCCATACCGATCGAGTCGCCAATTTGGACATCGTTGAGACCCCAGAGCAACGCGGTATGTCCGGCCCCTACCGACTGACGCTGGATGGTCGAGCCGTACTCGAAAACCCTGATTGAGTTGACCTTCTGAACGTCATTCTCACGGAATCGGAGCCGGTCTCGCGCTCGTATTGCTCCCGAAAACACGCGCATGTACGCGATCTTCTCGCCGGACGCCCTCTGGTCTACCTTGAACTCTGCGCGTCAGGTAGGCCACTGACCTAGCCCCGCAGATTCTTCTCTGACCGCCTATTCGACGGTTGCGGTGTGTTCTCTCTTCACCAGGTCCCAGTCGATCTCGTATCCCAGGCCGGGCTCTGTCGGAGCATGCACCATGCCGTTCTTGTCAAACTCTATGTCTGTCACCAGGCCGTACACGTTCGCCCCTGTGCAGGGGAAGAATTCGTAGAACTCGCAGTTGGGGACAGCCATCGTCACATGGAGGTTCGCCACGTTGTTCAGGGAGTTGCCTCCGTGATGAATCTCGCACATCATATTGAACCCTTCGGCCATGTGACAAAGCCTGACCAGCGGAGTGATGCCGCCGGTCACGGCAACGTCGCTTCGGAGTATGGCAGTGGCGTATTGCGTGATCCAGGGAGTCATGCCGTAGAAATGGCCGGGGGCGTATTCGGTGGACATTATGGGGATGTCCAGCTTCTGGTTGAGCTTGACGTAGTTGTATATGTCCTCCTCCACCAGCGGGTCCTCGTACCAGTAGAAGTCCAATTCCTCAATCGCTCTGCCAACCCTGAGTGCGTCGGCGTACTTGTAAGCCCACATAGAGTCGAGCATGAGCTTCATATCGGGGCCAACAGCCTCGCGCACCGCCTGGGAGATTTTGATGTCCATTTGAGGGTCTCCGTGGGGATGGATTTTGTGGGCCTGCCATCCCATCTCCTTGAATCGGATGGCCTCTTCCGCGTACTCTTCGGTGGTTTCATGGTAGGCGGTGCTGCCGTACACAGGCACAGACTCCTTGCAGGTTCCCAGCAGACGGTGGATCGGCTGCCCGGCTATCTTGCCGTTGATGTCCCACAGGCAGATGTCGATGGCGCCGATTATGTACGTCGAGACCGAGCGGTTCATCTTCCACATTTCCCACCAGATGGCGCCGATGTCCTGCGGATTCCTGCCCATCACGATAGGCTTGATGAACTCCATCATGCCCTTCACGAAGTGGTCTGCACCCATACGAGACGATCCCAGAAAGGCGTTGCCAGATACGCCTTCGTCGGTCTCGACGGTGACGATCCCTAACTGGCGGGTGTCTCCGAACGTCGTGCCCACGCCGGTCTTCCAGGCCTCGGTCTTCCAGTTGAACATATCCACTTTGACATTGGTGATTTTCATTGAGCGTCCTTTCGCTAGCTGCCCTAAATAAGCGTTTTTGCTGTAATTCGACGTTGAACCATCGACCCGATCTCAGCCTCGGAGTAACCCAGGCTTTCGAGGATACTCCGGCTGTCGGCCCCAAACGTGGGACCGGAACGGGCTGGCAACTCGGTGCGTCTCTTGAATCGCCAGGTCGGTCGGGTTGTCAGGTGAGAACCTTTCACGTCGTGCTCAACAGTTATGTAATTGTTCCGCTCTTGCAGATGAGCGTCCCTGGTCAGGAGCAACGGAGACATCACGGGAGCCGCGTTGATCCCCACTTCCTGCAATCGAGCTGCCAGATTTTCGGAGTCCTGGCGCTTTGTCCATTCGCCGATTATGCCGTCTAAAAATTCGAGACGATCCTGTCGAGCCTTGAGCGCTCGGAACTCTTCCCCAGCTAATCGCGGGTCTCCGATCAGGTTCGCAAGAAGCTCCCACTCTTCATCGGAGCGACAGTCGATTGCGATCCACCGATCATCAACGTAGGACACCGGCGTCCGGTCTGGCCCGAGGACTGGCCGTGGCTCCTCATCAGGGAGGGTCGGGTAGACATTGTGAGGCGCCGACGTGAGGTGCGTAAATCCAGCGCGAATCGGCATCTCGCAATCGAGCGCCTCTGCGATGAAAAATTCCCCGATCAGCCCGGTGATGCCATCGCGCTGTGGAATCATGCAGTAGCTTCCCTTGCCCGTCCGCTGGCGATACAGCAGCGCGGCGGCGACTGACGCCGCGCAGGTTGACCCTGCGATAGGGTCGCCATAAGAGATGCCAGATTTGTGCGGCGGGCCTCCCGGATAGCCCTGCAACGCCACGAGGCCTCCCATTTGCTCGATCGTGGGGCCGAAGCCAACGCGAGTCGCATCGGAGCCTTCATGCCCGAACCCCGGCATCGAGATGTAGACGATCTGCGGATTGAGCTTCTGCAAGTCTTCGTAGCCCAGGCTGTTATTCACCGCCACTCCCGAAGACCAATTTTCGATGAACACGTCCGCAGTGGCTATGACCTTCTTCAGAGCCGCCAGTCCTTCCGGCTGTTTAATATCCAGGGTGAGGCTCTTTTTCCCTCTGTTGTATTCGTTGAAATAGCCGGAAAGGTCGATTTCAGGGGAAGTTTGAGTGCCGCCCGCAGTCCGAATAGGGTCTGGGAACGTCGGGCCTTCCACCTTAATCACCTCGGCGCCCATATCAGCGAGAAACCGAGCTCCGTAAGGCCCAGACCAGACCTGAGTCATGTCGACAACCCGGATTCCAGCCAGGGGCAACTGAAGTTCCTGTGCTGAAACACTGGCCTGCAAATTCGGGCGTTCAGTCTCGGAAAACTCCGCCAAAACCTCGTCGGTGTGTTGCCCGATGGTCGGCGCCGGCGTGAAACGTCCGCGATCGCCGTGGTTGAAAGCAATGGGGCCGGATGGCACCGGATGCGGGCCTAATACAGGATGATCAACTTCCTTCCAAAAACCCGTCTCCTTGTGATGCGGCCACTCCAATAGTTCCGCTGGAGTCGGGATCAACGAGAAAGGAGCGCGGAACTCAGAGGCCATCTCAAAAATCTCGGCGGCTGTGCGAGGCATCGCGAAATCAGCGATGAGGACGCCCAATAATTCGTTCGCCTCTGGGTTCCATCCACCCTGACTGAACAGAGGGTCGTTTTTGAGGTCACCGTGCCCGATAACATCAAGCACGGAATTGGTCTGTCGCGGCATCGCTGCAACCCCAATCCACCCATCCGCGCACTCGTAGACTCCCCACTGGGCGCGGGGGGTGTTGCCGCCTCGGAACTGTTCGCCCGCGTACCATAACGAGACTGGCCCGCCACCCTCAAGGGTCGCGGCTTGGACTTCTTGAATAGATAAATCCAGTATGTCCCCTGTGCCAGTCGCGGACGCGGCATACAACCCCGTCAACATTGCGCCGAACGCCTGAACTCCGGTCTGATAGTGCGCCTGATGGCCGGCCGTGAGCATTGGCGGCTTGTCAGGGTCTCCAGCCAGATACATCTGCCCTCCAGCCGCCGCCGCGGTGAGAGCGCTAGCCGACCAGTTGGCGCGAGGGCCGTTCTGCCCGTAGGGGGTTATGTGCGCGACGACTAACCTTGGTTTTTCATCCGCCAGTTCATCCAGATCAATCCCAAGATCAGCTAGTTTGCCCGGTAAGTAACTATCGAATATGCCGTCTGCGGTCAGGACCATTTCTCGGATATGACTGACGTCTTCGGGGTTGTTCAGATCGAGACATACAGAGCGTTTGCTGATTCCCAGATAGGCGAACAGGAGGCTTTTTTCGGGGTCTTCAAAATTGCCCGGCCACGGCGGAAAATGCCTTACCGTATGACCTTGAGGGGGTTCGACTGTGATAACGTCGGCGCCATAGATCGCGCACAGGCGAGCCGCGTAGGCCGCCGCAACGTCTGTTCCAAGCTCAATAATCCGAAGGCCACTCAGGACCTGAGCTTCATTTTCGGGCACTTATATCATCCTTTCGGCATCAAGAGTTCGGGTCGCGGGCATAGAATGACGCCGAAGGCGATCATGCTCCTGCTTTAGTCGGTTCGCAGATTCAATCTGCCACTGAAGGCTGTTGCAACGAATCAAGTGTCGGTGTCTTGTATCGGTCGTCCGGATCGTCCCAGCCTTTCCAGTTCGGAGCGCGTTTCTCAGCGAACGCTCGACGCGATTCCATCAGGTCGCTCTTGGCACCGTGATCGTTCAGCACGCCCGCCAACTGCTGCAACTCAGGCGCGACGCTGGGGCGCATCTCGCGCATCATGTGAACGGTGTTGACTCGCGAGGCCGGCGGCAGGGTGAGGAGATGATCGGCCATCTCGAAGGCGGTTGGCAAAAGCTCCTCCGAAGACACCAACCGGTTTATCCATCCCACTTCATATAATCGCTGTGCCGAAAACCGGAACGCGAGCGCCATTTCTGTGGCGATGGGGTGAGGCAACGCCGCGACGTGACCGTGATTATAGCCGCCGAGCAGCCAACGCTTGGCCTCGGACATTTCAAATATGGCCTCATGAACGGCGACCCGAAGGTCTGTCTTCTCGACAAGCTGGAACCCACCTCCCATCGCGTAGCCGTTGATGGCGGCGATAACCGGTTTTTCCAACTTCCCAGACATGAAAGGGTCTTCGTGGTCCGGACGTCGACCGCCCGGCTGGCTATTCTCCAACGATTCCTTCATGTCTTCACCTGCGCAGAAAGCGCGACCTGCGCCGGTGAAGACCCCGACCTCAAGATCGCTGGACTCGCGAAACTCAGACCAGGCGTCGGCCAACAGCGAGCGAATTTCAAAACCCAACGCGTTCAACCGCTCAGGCCTGTTCAGGCGAACAACAAAAATCTGTCCGTGGCGTTCAGTCTCTACCACTGCCATATTCAAATCTCCTGGAATTAGGGGGCGATTAATCAGTAATAAACCGAGTCACCGGCGCCTCCGGTTGCGATAATAAGCTCTCCGGTCACTGCCCACGCCTTGTCGGACGACAGGAACGTCGAAACGTAGGCGACTTCATCAGCGTCAACCATTCGGCCTATGGAGTTCCCGCCAGACCCGTCCGGATCGTAGTCGCGTCGCTCCACTTCCTCAGGAGTGATGCCGAGTTGGGCGGCGCGAGCGGCGAGAAGTCCGGGGGTGCGCTCGGTGCGAGTTATGCCTGGATGGATGCAGTTGACGGTGATTCCGAACTGGCCCAACTGGACAGCCAGAGTTTTGGTGAGATGCACCAACGAGGTGTTGCGCGCCCCGCCGCTGAGATTGCCAGCCCGTCGGGCGTTGGTGCCGCTAATGTTGATTATCCGTCCCCAGCCCTGCTCTTTAAGATACGGGATAGCAGCCCGGGCGCATCTGAGCGCCCCGACGTACTTCACGTCGAAGTCACTGAGCAATTCATCCTCGTCCAGCGTCGCAATCGGGCCAACAGCCGAGGGGGAGCCTCCGGGAAGCGAGGCGCTGTTGACCAGGATGTGCAGCCCGCCCAACTGACTGGCCGCTTCATCTACAACGCGATCAACCTGTTCTCGGCTGGTCACATCGACGGCCATTGGTATCGCTCGCTTGCATGTCTGATCTTCTATCTCACGCGCCGTTTGCTCCAACTCTGACATCGTTCGTGAGGCGATTACTACATCTACCCCTTCACGAGCCAAATCCAGCGCGATTGCCTTGCCAATTCCACGACTGCCACCCATCACCAATGCGTACTTGCCTTCAAGTCCAAGGTCCATATTGCGTCCCGCCTCTTCTACTCATCAGGTTGATGCTGCAGATACTACGTCATTCACGACAGCCATGCAAAGCAGATGACTCCGCCAAGTTGAATCGCGCCGAATGAAAATGGTATAGGCTGTAATCTCTGTTTAATCAATCACAGACACAACGATTCAGCGCACCAATTGTTATGACATCGCCAGGACAACCGAACATCACTATAGGCATGACCGCGTCTCTGACAGGAAGGTACAGCCATCCGGGTAGCCAGGCTCTAATCGGCGCACAAGCCTGGGTTGAAGACACAAACCGATCGGGCGGGATTTGGTTGAAACAACAGGATAAACGTCTCCTGGTAAGTCTGGTTCACTATGACGACCAGAGCGATGTGGGACGATGCGAAATACTCACGGAGCGACTGCTGGTCGAAGACCAAGTGGACATTCTGATGGGACCTTACTCCAGCGGACTGGCTCTGAAGGCTGCTGAGGTTGCCGAACGACATCGAACTGTCCTCTGGAACCATGGAGGAGCGTCTGAAACTGTCTACCAGAGGGGGTATCAGTGGGTTGTTGGTATCCTCACGCCGCCCAGACGATATTTCGAGGGCGTCATTGACATGGCCCACGCCTGCGATGAGTCGGCCACGGATATGGTCATTGTGCACTCCACGGCAGGAGCGTTCCCTAAAGATGTGGCGTCTGGAGCTGAGGCGCATGGCGGGGCGCGCGGTTTTTCGGTTCACACATTTCCTTATGTAGCTGCAACTAGAGACTTCCGCCCATTATTGAGACTGATGGAAGACGTCCGACCTGATCTAATCCTGGCGGTCGGACGCATAGAGGACGACATCCTATTCGCCCAGCAGTATGTTCAGAGTGGTCTTTCGATTGAGAATGTGGGGCTGATCGCAACGCCTCTTGCGTTGTTCAAAGAGACCCTCGGAGAGTCATCATCTCTTTTCATCGGACCAAGCCAATGGGAACCGTCGGTGGAATCGTCCCCTGATTATGGCCACACCCCAGCAGAGATGCTGACCAACCTCGAGTCGCGCCGCCCTTCTGGAGTCGACTACCCGATGGCGCAGGCGTATGCCGGGTGTCTTGTGGCGCAATGGTGCGCGGAGGAGGCAGGTTCGCTGGACATCGAAGCGATGAGACGGGTAGCTAACACAGCAGATTTCACTACGTTCTATGGCCGTTTCAATATCGACACGGACACGGGCCGTCAAGTGGGGCATATGATGCCCGTGATCCGGTGGACGGTTGATGGAGAAAAAGAGGTCGTCTGGCCGCCGAGCATGAAATCACCAGACATCTGACGCACACGCAAGCAGCTTCAAATACACTTGATTATAATTACAAGACTTGTTCGAGTGTTTTGAATATAATGCGATTGAAATATAATAGGTTACAAATTTGATGTCGCTGGTCGCCGCCAGGCGGTCCATACAGTGAAGGATGGCAGATTATGAAATCGGATAGAGCGCTTGTAGCACACTTGATGAGGCGGGCAGGGTTTGGGGCGACGCCGGCAGAACTCGACACGTTGGCTCAGGAACAGACATACGAAGATATTGTCGAAGACCTCGTAAACCCAGAACGCTTTGAGGAATTGGACGAGGCCTACATAGACCGGTACTACTCGGGCGAACCGGTGGCTCTCCATGTCGGCAAGTGGCTGTATAGGATGGTGAACACCCGACGTCCGCTGGAAGAGAAAATGGCCCTTTTCCTCCATCACATATTCCCAGTCGCGTGGGGAAAGAGCGAGCACGGCCCGTCTCTATATACCGAGATCGCGATGTTCCGTCGAGTAGGACTGATGGACATGAAAACGATACTCCTTGAGCTTTCCCGTGACCCCGCCATGATCTTCTGGCTGGACAATAACGAAAATCACAAAGACGAGATCAACGAGAACTATGGCCGCGAGCTTCTGGAGCTATTCTCCATGGGCGTCGGCAACTACACAGAAGACGACATCAAGGCGGCTTCAAGAGCGTTCACGGGATGGACATTCAGGCAGCCTCTGTCGCTCTATCCCAACGGTCACTACCCGGCAGAGTTCGAGTTCTTGGAAGATGACCACGACTACGACTCCAAGACATTCCTGGGCGAGACCGGCGACTTCGACGGTGAAGACATCATCGACATCATCGTCAAACAGCCGGCCACAGCCAGGTTCATCTCGCGACACCTTTACAACTTCTTCGTTGAAGACGAGCTTCAGGTCCCCTCCTGGAAAACCGAGCCAGCCAAGAACGAGGACGCCATCGCGCAACTCTCTAAGATGTTCTTGGAAACCGGCGGCGACATGAGGGCCGTCCTGAAGGAGATGTTCAACTCCGATTGGTTCAAAGCGGCCACCAGCTTCAAGAAGGTCAAAAGCCCTACGGAGCTAATCGCAGGAGTTTTGAAGCAGACCGGAGAGTTCAGCTACCCCGTTCCTGGGATACAAAACTTCGCCATAACTTCGCTCAACGGTTCCCTGGTAGAGGGGCCGCTGGCGATTATGGGTCAACGACTGATGAACCCTCCCACCGTCGAAGGATGGCACACGGGCCACGAGTGGATCGACTCAGGGACGCTCAGCGAGCGGGTGGGGTTTGTCGAAAGACAATTCGAAGACCTCTCCAAACCGGGCGTGAAGGACATGGTGGACCGAGTCGGAAGCCTGGACGACGACCCCTCCCAACTGGTAGATAGATGTCTTGACCTGCTGGGCAGCATAAATGTTAGCGAGCAGACATACGATTCGCTGGTCGCTTACGCCAAAGAGTTGAGCAGTATCGAAAACGACGATGTAGAGGGTTCCGTCGGCGTCCACAACCTTCTTCAGATGACCGCATCCACGGTCGACTACCAGTTCGAATAACTTAACCCGAAAACCGTCATTTAAGGATATGGGGAGAAACATGACCACTAAACCCTCAGAAAAGACCCTCGTAGTCGTCCAGATGACCGGCGGCAACGACTTTATGAACACACTCGTGCCATATACCAATGGGCATTACTACGATGCCCGCAAGAAGGTTGTGATCAGAGAAAACCAAGTTCTTCCGATCAACGACGAACTGGGAATCAACGAGAACGCCGCGCCTTTCAAGCGTCTGTACGACGAAGGAAAGATGGCGATAATTCAGGGCATCGGCTACCCCGACTCCAACAGGTCCCACTTCAGGGGAATGGACATCTGGCACACCGCCGAGCCTGACCGAGTGGGCAGCGAGGGTTGGCTCGGGCAGGCTGTCCGAGAGTTGGACCCCAAGGCTGAGAACGTGCTGACCGGAGTCAACATCGGGGCCGGCCTGCCCCGCGCAATGGCGGTCACAGGCGTGCCTGTCACATCCGTTGGCGATCTCGAAGGCTACGGCGTCATGAACCGAATCGAACAGGACCGCCTGAAGAACAAGGCCCTGGAAACGTTCAAAGGCATCTACGGACAGGCCATCGGCACCGGCCCGGTTGCCGATTATATCGGGCAGACCGGCCTGGACGTCCTGAGCGGCGCCGACCTGTTGGCCGAGGTGGCTGACAATTACGAATCCACTGTTGAATACGCCGAAAACCCCATCGCAAAGAGCCTGAGAGACGTCGCAAGAATTCATCTCTCTGGGCTTGGCACGCGGATTTTCTACACCCAGCACGGCGGGTACGACACTCACGCCAACGAACTGGCAGGCCATCCCAAGTTGATGACAGATGTCTCCGGCGCAATTTCAGACTTCCTGGACGACCTGGAAGAGCATGGCGCCTCTGACAACGTAACGGTGTTCGCGTTCACCGAGTTCGGGCGACGCATGCGAGACAATGGGAGCGGCACCGACCACGGAACGGGCGGCGGCGCGTTTATTTATGGAAAGAACGTCCAGGGCGGACTCTACGGACAGTACCCGTCTCTAGACCCGGCAGACTGGGAGCACGGTGAAGACCTGAAGCACCACATCGACTTCCGCGGCATCTACGCCACGCTTCTTGAGCAGGTGCTGGATGTTGAAGCAAGGCCAATCGTCAAGGGCGAGTATGAACAGATCTCCCCGTTCAGGGCTTAAACGATCGTGATTCAGGAGACCATGCTATGACTATAACCAGGCCACATGGGTTGCTGAGAGCCGGATACCCCTACCTGCGAACGTTGGGTATGCGGCGAGTGACCAACTTCCCAGCCGACATCGCATTTTCCGGCACAGGCGACGCCTACATACTGATGCGCTCGGCGGGCGCCGCCACCGTTCGCGTCTGGCCCCTCGATGACATGGATCGTTTGACAGACGAGCTCATTGGATTCGGCGCCTACGGGGCCGAAGACGGCCAACTTACCTGGCCCGTCCAGATAATCACAAACTCCGCGGGTGACATCTTCATCAGCGACGAAGCGACGCACCGGATTTCCCGATTCAACCAGGACCGCGAATTCGTCTCCAAGTGGGGCGTCGAAGGGGATTCTGATGGCGAGTTGAATGGCCCCACTGGCATCGCCTTCGACCCAGATGGCAACCTCGTCGTGGTGGATTCCAAGAACCACAGGGTTCAGAGATTCGCCCCTGACGGAGAATACCTCGGCGGCTTCGGGTCTCACGGCTCGAACCCAGGAGAGTTCGAGCTACCCTGGGGCGTGCATGTCGATGAGTTGGGCGACATATACGTCGCGGACTGGGGCAACAACAGGTTCCAGATTTTCTCCAGCGACGGAACGTTGAAGAATGTCATCGGTCGGGAAGGCTCAGGCGACGGCGAGTTCAACAGGCCCACCGGAGTCGCGGTCGATGCTCACGGAGACATATACGTGGCAGATTGGGGCAATGACCGGGTCCAAATGTTCAACTCCGAGGGCCAGTACATATGGAGCTTCCGTGGAGAGGCGTCCCTGTCAAAGGTCGCCCGACAATACATGATGACCAACGCCGTCCCCAACAGACTGCGTGAGATGGGCAAACTGGAGCAAGAGAAGTACCTGAGACGTCCGAGGTCAGTCCGCGTTGACAGTGACTTCCGACTGTTCATCCCGGACTACGAGTCCTATCGGGTCCAGATTTACCAGAAGGACGTGATCGAACTGGACGAAACCCAGTTCGCGGCCCCACTCCGAAACCCGACGCTAGAGGTCACGTAGGCCTTTGCCTTAATCGCTGAGTAGCCAGATTAATTCAACAACAACATTGCGCTCGCAATGTTGTTGTTGGTTAAGGCCCAATATTTGAACGAAATCCGTAAAGACAGAGGAGGAAAGCCACCCGTGGACATCAGCTTTGACGGGAAAACAGCCATTGTCACCGGCGCAGCGCACGGAATTGGGGAAGCTATAACCCACGGCCTGGCCTCCCGCGGCGCAACCGTATGGGCATGCGACATCCTGGAAGATGCGCTGAATCGGATGGTGGCAGCTGGAAGCGCGACTGACGATACGAGTATCCACCCCCGCATCGTTGACGTAACTGACAAGGCCCAGGTGACCGCGCTGGTTGAGGAGGCGTCCGCAGGCTCCGGCCATGTGGATATTCTTGTCTGTGTGGCAGGGGGAGTCTCCGGGCAGGCTGGCCAAGCCATTGAAAACGTGACAGAGCAGCAATGGCAAGACATCTTTGAGGTTAACCTCAAGGGGGCCTTTCTGTGCGCTCAGGGCGTTGCGCCAACAATGAAAGCGTCCGGCGAGGGCCGGATACTGATAATCTCCAGCGGCGCGGGTCTGGGCGTCAGTCTGACCGGAATTCAAGCCTATGCGTCGGCAAAGGCAGGCCAGATTGGCCTGGTGAGGCAGCTTGCCCACGAACTTGGGCCTTACGGCATCACGGTGAACAGCGTGGCTCCGGGTTTCATTCGGTCCAACCCTTCCTCTGAGAAACAATGGATAGCAATGGGAGAGGAAGGCCAGCGAAGACTGATGGAGAACATTCCCCTCAGACGCCTAGGCGCCTCCGAGGACATCGCCAACGCGGTGATGTTCCTGGTATCGGACCTTGCCACTTACATTACCGGACAGACCCTCTCCGTCAACGGGGGCCGTTAGCCTTCGCCCAACTGGTTGAACGCGATCGTGTTTCAGTCAAGAAGCGCTCCCTTTAATTCAATTGGTGGCGCTATAATTCTAGCCGACCTGGTCTGTTCTTAATTTTCGACGCTGGACCCACAAACATCTCTCTCCTCGAAAGGAACCTGACAATGGAAAGCGCTCTCAAAGACAAGTACAGCATCGTCGGAATCGGCGAGACCGACTACACTCGCGGCTCTGGTCGCAGCACCAGAGCGCTGGCTATCGAAGCGATTCGCAACGCCGTGACCGACGCCGGGCTCAAGATGCAGGACATCGACGGGATGTTGAGCTACCACGGCGGGGACTCCGTAAATTCGAGCACTCTGGCCTACGACATGGGCGCCCAGCTTAACTTCTACATGGACTGCTCCGGCGGAGGCTCCAGCACCGAGGCATTGATCGGCCTTGCAATCGGCGCCATCGAGGCGGGGATGTGCGAGACCGTGGCGATATTCCGCTCCATGAACGGCTACTCCCAGGTTCGTATCGGCGGCACGGGATCGCGAGCGTCCACGCCGGTCAGCGGGCCCGGTCTCATGACCCGGCCATACGGTCTGGCCAGCGCCGTCCAGAGCTTCGCGTTCTCCTTCACTCGGCACATGATGGAGTATGGAGTCACCAGCGAAGACCTGGCTCGCGTCAAAGTGGCCCACAGCAACCATGCCAGCAATAACCCAAAGGCGTTGATGAAACAGCGTGTGACTGTCGATGACGTGGTGAACTCGCGCTGGATCGTCAGACCCTGTGCCCACCTTCTAGACTGCTGCCTGGAGACCGACAACGCCACGTGCATCATCGTCACCTCAGCCGAGCGCGCCAAAGACCTCAAACAGCAGCCGGTTTACATCCGAGCGGTGCAGGGTCGAGGCACCAAGCCCGGAGGCGATTTCCACTACCAGCACGGCCCCATCAGTCGGGTCGCGGGGCATTACGTCGGCCCCAGGATATTCGACCTTGCCGACCTCTCCCATGACGATATCGACGTCACCGGCTGTTACGACGCCTTCACCTACACCGTCGTCCTCCAGTTCGAGGCTTACGGGTTCTGCGAGGAGGGCGAAGGCAAGGACTACATAAAGTCAGGGATAGTCAATCTCGGAGACAAGCGGCCCAACAACACCAGCGGCGGCCATCTGTGCGAAGCGTACACTCACGGGATGAACATGGTCATCGAGAACACCCGCCAGTTAAGGGGCATGGTGGACGACTACTGCCCGGACTGGCAGAACGGCAACCACACCTACGATTACTCGGAGGGTGGATGCCGACAGGTCAGGAACGTTAATACTACGATGAATATGGGATGGGCTTCGCCGGCAACGGGCAGCGCCCTGATTCTGAGGAGATAGTTCGATGCCGGTCTATGAATACAAAGATTTGTTGCTCAACATAATAGAGCAGGACTCTGAATACTTCGGCTATTTCGAAGCTGCTAAAGAACATAAACTGGTAGTCAAGAAGTGCCTAGATTGTGACTTGCTCCGTGGAGAACCGGGAGCCTCTTGCCCGTGGTGTTCATCCATGCGCTCGGAATGGCATGAGGTGAGCGGCAAGGGCACGATCTACAGCTACCAGATCATCCCTCACGCCATCCTGCCGGGATTCCGCGACTGGACGCCATATCCGGTCGTGCTGGTCGAGCTAGACGAGCAGAGCGGGAAGCCGTTGGAGCATGACGGGCTGAGAATAACCGCCAACCTTCTCGACGAGAACATGAACCCCGAACACGAGGAGAACGTCGCCATCGGCAAGCGGGTCAACGTCGTCTTCCAGGACATGGAAAACGGACTCACCCTGCCCCAGTTCACCCTCTCTGACGAGGAACCGGCAGGCGCGATCTGGAGGTATCCTAACACCTGAACACCGCGTCCAGACTTTTGGTTGCTGGAGAGATTCCTCTGTTCGCTGGAAAGCGATTCAACAGTAGAAATCTCTTGCGTATCCGTCGCCCTCTAACCTAGAATGGTCTCGCCAGCGGGATGTGGTATAGTAACCTTCGTTGCTGAGGCTAGCCTCACTTCATTCTCGGAACAGGCGCTTGTAGCCCTGACCTATACCCCTCAGTCCAAAAGGGCGCGGTTATCCAGACGATCAAATTGCATCCAACCTCCTGTTTTTGCCCAGCATGCAGATTCTGGGATGTCCTCTGGCCGACGGACAAACCTAGGACAAGTCTTAGAAGTGTTGGAAGAATTTAGGGTACCCTATAACATGCAACGAACTCAGGAAGCGTTGGAGCTCAAATGACACCATCCGGTTCATCCTTTGAGAACGTAGCAGATACGGACAACCCTTTTGACGCATTGCAAAGTCAGCCGCATGATCGGAAGCGATTGAACACAGCGCACGTTGAAAAGAACGCAGACTCGGCTTTGGCCAGAAATCTGCTAGCTTCACTGCTGAATCGGATCGACGCCTGGGGCGTGACGTTCATGATCTGCATCATGGCGTTCTACCTTCACGACGCCATGAGCATCCAGACCGTTCTCTTATCTGTGGCGATGGCAGGCATGTACTGGCTGGGATACGTTGTCAACGACTATTTCGACGCCCCCTTCGACGCCCATGACGAAACCAAAGCGCGGCATAACGTCTTCGTCAATCACCCAGTCTCGCCCACAGTGGCAAAAGCAGGATTCCTGACCATCGGCTTCCTTTTCCTGCTCGCCTTCACTCAATTCGGCCTGCGGGGCGGAGTGATATTTGGAGTCTCGCTGTTTGTGATGTGGGCATACTCGGCCCCGCCTTTTCGCCTGAAATCCAGGCCCGGTCTCGATTTAATTACCCATGCGCTCTTCGTCCAGACATTTTCATACCTGAGTTGCCTGATACTCATCAAAGCCGAGTGGACCCAGGCAGATATGACCTTGTTGGGCGTCAATTTCCTGGCCTCTCTGTCGGGACAACTGGCTCAACAGCTGCGCGACTTTGAGGTCGATTCGGACACCGACACCAACTTTGCGACCAGTGTGGGAATCGGCTGGACGGTCGCGTGCCTTCGAGTCGTGACTGCGGCCCTGGTGATTCTGGTCGTCACAGCCCTGCTGACTGGAACTATTCCAATGTACCTGGCGCCTTTCGCGGTGGCATTTGTCCCGACCGCGGCTCTGCGGATTCGCGGACGCGGCGGGCCTGAATTCCGAAGGCTGGGAACCTATACCACTGTCGCCGCGCTTTTTTATATGGTCTTGCTTCTGACCATCAGCTTGTAAAATCTACGGCCTGGTCCCGAAGCCTTGCCTATACCTTTGGAATCCTCCGAGAATCATCGAAGAAAACCGCCACGCCAATTCCTGCTGCCAGATCAGTTTCGGCCAGTAGATGAGCTTGGCTATGGCAACGCGAGTCTTCAGCCCTGACAGCAATGGATGGGCCTGAATACGGTCTGCATAGCTAACGAAGCTGAGATCGTTCCTCGCGAAGGCATCGACGATTGCCTCTGCTGCGACCTGCCCGTATCCCAAAGCATACGATATCCCTTCGCCAAGTAACGGGTCCACGCCTGCCGAATCCCCAGCCAGCAGAATTCTCGGCGCTGACACCGGAGAGTCGCTTCGGAACCGTCTGATCGGGTGACCCTTGATCGGAAAGTCGGCCAGATCGCGGCCTCGGTTGGTTAAAGATTCGGACAGAACCTGCTTCAGCGCCGCCCTGGGGCGTTTTGTCTGCACTCGACTGTCGAACACACCGCGATTGAGGAACGCTTGGCCGTCGATCAGGCTCGGAAATTCCCAGTAGTAGCCCTGAAGCCCCGACCCCGCCTGACTGAAATCGAACACCGCGACGCCGTCTCGGAACGCGCGGTCATCCGGAGCTTCTGAGGTCAGAATCTCAAGCAGTCGGGCCTGGCCTGCCGTGCGATTCCACTTGAGTTCTTTCAACACCGTGCTGTTTGAGCCGTCAGCGGCGACCACGACCTTGGCGTGAAAAACCGCTCGCTCTGTGACGACTTCGATATGGTCTCTCTTGGGGACGACGCTGGTGACTGCCTCGCCCTGTCTTAGCGTCAGGCCGTGGCTTTGACCGCGCCGCGCTAGCCAGTGATCGAATTCGTTTCGTCTCACGACGCGAAAAACGGGGTCCGCATTCATGGCGTGCGAATGACCACGATAAATTAATTCCAACTCCTGGACGACAACCTGCGGACCGTCGTAGCGAAGGCCCAAACCTTCTAGAATGTTGTCTCCGCCACCGGTAATGCCTCCGCCACAGAGCTTGTCTCTAGGGTGGATTGCCTTGTCAACAATCACAACCCTGCCATTCCAGTTCCTATCGGCATCCATCAGATGAAGCGCGGTCGACATCCCGGCAGGCCCGGAACCCACGATCAGAACGTCCACGTTTTCAGTTTGCGGCATCGGCCTTTCCTCCAATTGCCCAACACGGTCAGTCTTTACCGACGAGCGAACTCGGAGACGCCTGCTCGGAACTGCCCGAAAGGCTCGAAACGATCCATAATCACGTCCACTACTGCAGGCTGGCCGGAGCGGAATGCGTCGTGGATGGCGGCGGGAATATCATTCGGATTGTCGACCTGAACGCCCCAGCCTCCGTAAGCCTCTGCCATCTTGGCGTGGTTGGTGTCCACGAACTCCGAGGCTATCAGGTTGGGCCGCTGGTTCTCCCGGACCATGCCTAGGCCACCGTCGTTCAGCACCACAAACACGACGGGAAGTTGGTACTGCACGGCGGTCGATATAGCGTTAGAAGTCATCATGAAACCGCCGTCGCCGGTGACTGCCATGACCGGACTGTTGGGTCGCACCACTTTTGCGCCCACCGCCGCAGGAACCGCCCAACCCATGCCCGCGATGCCGCCGGGACACAGGAAGGTGGCGCGCTGTTGGGACTGGTAGAAATGGTACATCCACGCCCGGTTGTTGCCTGCGTCCAGCGTGATGATGGTCGAAGGGTCAACGCTCTCCTGGAGGAGCCTGACAAGGCGTTGCGGCTGCACCGGACTTTGATTCGCCGTCAGGCCCGGCGAGTCGTTGAAGAACCGTAGCTCCTCCTTGCGCTGAGCCAAAGCCACGACCCTGGGTTCCAACTCCCTGGTCGACAGCCCCTGATCTCGGGACACCTGAAGAATCTGGGTCAGCACGGCGCGGGCATCTCCAATTAGCCCCATCTCCACAGGGACCGTCCACCCGGCGTTGCGCCCTTCGATGTCTATCTGAAAGATGCGCTGACGGTCAGGATTCAGCAGGTTTGGATGGTGGGATGCCGTGTCCTGTGGCCGCAACCGAGTGCCGACCACCAGCACAACGTCGGCCTCGCTGACCTGACGATTGGCCGTCTCAATACCGTAAATTCCCATCGGGCCGACCGACAGTGGATGAGTCTCCTCGATTGCGCTCTTGCCCTTGTAGGTTGTGGTGACCGGGATAACCATCTGCTCCGCCAGCTCTCGCAGTTCCTGGTGAGCGCGGGCCATGTGGACTCCGTTGCCTGCGATAATGATGGGATTCTTCGCGGAGGCCAGAGCGTCGACAACTCGCTGAATGGCGTCGGGCGGGGCCACCATCTCCACGTTGCTCAGGTATCCTGCCGAGGGATGGGTTCCCACCGGTCCGTCGGGGTCGAACTCGCCGAAGGACGCGTTGGTGCGAAGCAACAGGGCGGTGGGGCCTGGAGCTCCCGACATGGAATGCTTAATCGCAAGCTGAGCGCCCAACACCGCCTCATTGGGAGTGGTCGCGAGGGTTGTGTACTTGGTCATGGCCCGCAGTATCGACAGCAGGTCGCCCGTGCCGTACTCGCCGGACACTTCCTGGTTGTTTCCAAGCTGCCAGAAGCCCGTGTCTGATGTGTCGGTGATTGCCAACATGGGCGAGTAGCTCATCAGAGCTTCCATGATGCCGAATCCGCCGCTGGTGCCGATGAACGCCCCCTGACCCATGAGAACGGCAGGCTTGCCGGTGAGACGGCCATGCACGTCGGCCATGATGGACGCCGACTGCTCGTGGCGTGCCAGAATCACCTTCATCTTGTCCTGTTTGTCGAAGAGGCTGTTATAGATAGCGCCGGTGGCGCCGCCAGGAATGCCGAACACGTGGTCAACACCGGCGTCTATCAGGGTCTCCGCTATCTTTTGCGCTCCAGTGGGCATGTCACTTTCCTTGATTATTTGATGGGTCTAACGAACTTTATGATGTAATACTGAGCGGAGCGAAGTATCTGGTCGTTCGAATACAACAGTTGCACTGCGGCCAGATTCTTCGGCTGCGGTCTCAGAATGACAGGAGGCATATTGAACGATCATAGCTCAATGTGTTGTGTTGCAGGTCGAGACATTACCCAGACTGAATTTAACCTGACACTCTGGCCTTGATTGCCTTCGTGTGATCCCAGGGCTTGATCCACTCCTCTTTGATCTCCATCCCGAATCCGGGGGCGTCGGAGGGTGTTATATAGCCATCTTTGGGCATTGGCATTCCGGGGATCGGACAGACCTCGTCCAGGGGGATTCCGGGGTCGCTGCCCATCCAGAACTCGGCCATCGGCGACTCCGGCATCGCGACGGAGAAATGCTGGCCCCAGGGTGTGGCTGCTGATGCGTGGGGAATGGTGATGAGTCCTGCGGCCTCGCCTATCGTGTAAATCTTCAGCGCCTCGGACAGGCCGCCGCACCACTGAATGTCGGGCTGCAGAACATCGACGGCTCGATGCTCCACAAGCTGTCGGAACGTCCAGCGTCCGTGGTGGTCTTCTCCAGTGGCAAGAGGAACCCAGTTGATTGCTTTCTTGAGTTCGATATGACCTTCGAGGTCCGTGGGAACCAGCGGCTCCTCCAGCCAGCGCAGGCCGTAGGGTCGAAGCCGCTCGGCGATTCGGATTGCAAACTCTACGTTGAAGCTCATGACCGGGTTGTACATAAGCTCGGCGTCAGGGCCGACGGCTTCACGGGCCTTGGCGATCTTCTCCTCAACGATGTTGAGTCCGTCGATTCCCTCGTCGTAGTGAGCAGGGTTAGACACCTTGAAGTGCTTGAATCCCAACTCTTTGGACCAGTCGAGGTCGTCTGATGTGCAGTAAACCAACGCCTTGTCTCGGCAGCGTCCGCCGATGAGACTGTATACGGGTTGGTTTAACAGCTTGCCTTTGAGGTCCCACAGCGCCAGGTCTATCCCGGACTGTGCGACCGTCGCGAGACCGCCCGCGCCGAATCGCTGAGTCGAACGCCACATAAGGTCGTTGAGGTACTCAAGAGCCATGCAATCGCGGCCTTCAAGAAGCGGCCCGAAGTGATAATCAACCAGAGTCGCAGTCAATTCGCCGAAGGTGCTTCGGCCCAGACCCCATTTGCCATCCTCGGCCATAACCTGAATCCAGATTTGCTCGTTGGTGTTGGCGCCTGGCATGGTTCCGTGAAGTCGAGAAAATTCAGGATACTTGTTGATAGGCAGAGCGCGGCGGGCATGTGTGTTCCAATTCGGTCGACGCGACTCAGACTTGGGAGGCGTTCTAGGCATGTCTATTTCGACTGCCCTGATTTGCTTGATCTTCAATTATTCACCCTCGCAGTTGTGTCTGTATCGATGAAGGGAGGCTATGCCCCTTCCCCGGACACGCTGAAGGCATCATACAAAACATCCCATAAGCGCGCTACTTGCTGGGCGACGAGCAGGGCGCTTACGTTCGGGCATTCGTCTCGTCCGCACTACGGGTTCGAGTTCAAGAGTTTGCATTCTGCAACAATCTTGAACTCAGTATGGAGAGCTTCAAGTTATTTCACACACAAGTTCATACGAGACACTTCTCTCAATTGACTTATGCAACCAAATAGTCTATGTTACTAAGACTACTTGCGACGCAGGCTAGACCCTGCAACCACAGTAGGCGTTCGACAATACGCAGACCATATCATCCGCCGTGTTGCTACACTGTTAAACATAGCCACTTGCCTGTCTTCCTTGTCGACAATCAATTCGCAACCATCAAAGAAGCAGGCTATTGAGACCACACCGTTCCTTCTGAATGAGAAAGAACAGGAGCATCACAGGTGACGTTCCAAAAGTCCTATACAAAACGGTATTTGCTTCCAGGCTGGTTCCACAGATGGTCTCGCAGAGTTGCGCTAGCCGCGTTCATAACCGCGATTTCTCTCCAGATGCTGCTGGGCCGGACTTACGCTGCGGACGAGCATGTAGCCATTGCGTCAATCGACGGCCCCATTGACCCGATGAGCGCCAGGTATTTGGCGAACAGCATCGACCGCGCCACCAAGGATGGCGCCCAACTGCTGATCTTGGAACTTGACACCCCAGGCGGGCTGATAAGCTCCACACGCGACATGGTCGAATCCCTGCTTGGCGCCCAGATACCCACGGTGGTGTATGTCTCTCCAGCGGGCGCTCGGGCAGCCTCAGCCGGGACATTCATTATGGCGGCGGCTAACTTCGCTGTCATGGCCCCAGGCACGAACGTCGGAGCCGCATCCCCAGTAGCCGTCGGCGGCGCAGATATTCCTGAGACCCTCGCAAAGAAAATCAATGAGGACACCGCGGCCTTCATTAGAAGCGTTGCCGAGACAAGGAACCGCAACGTCCAGGCCCTCGAAGAAACCGTCACCTTCGCTCGATCATACTCCGCGATAGAGGCTGTTGACCTCGACATAGCGGACTTCATCGCAGGCGACATAAACGGCTTGCTCCAACAATTGGACGGACTCACAGCCGAAACCGCAAGCGGCGATGTGACAATTCGCCCCAGTGAATTGGAAATCCGAAACATAAAGCTTACGCTGACGGATGACATCCTCAACATATTGGCCAACCCGAACATCGCGTTCTTGCTTCTGATGATCGGAGGTCTAGGTGTCTTGATCGAGGTAATCACGCCTGGGCTGATCGGCCCCGGAGTAATCGGAGTCATAGCGCTAATTCTCGCGTTCCTGGGATTCGGCAACCTGTCGGTGAACTGGGTGGGCGTGGCGCTCATCCTGCTTTCGATGGCGTTCTTCTACGGCGAAACAATCAGTCCTGGAGTGAGCGTCTTCGGGGTAGGCGGCATAATCTGCGTGGTCGTGGGCGCGTTATTGCTTTTTGGCGGCTTTTTCAGCGCGCCCGACATTGAAGAAGTGCGGGTGACAGTGAACCCGGTTTTGCTAGCGACCGTCACCGGATTGGCGGTCGTTTCTCTGGTGTTTTTCGTTCGTATGGCGAGATCTGGTGGCGGGTCGTCTTCGGCATACATCAACGCTTCCGAAGGCGAATTGGAAGGCGAGTGGGGCGAGGTCGTCTCTGATCTCACGCCGTCTGGAAAGGTGCTGGTGGCAGGCCTGGAGTGGGCCGCTACCGCGGATTCAAACAACGTTATCAAGAAAGGCGAGGAGATAATAGTAGTCTCCGTGTACGGCGAAGTGCTAAAGGTCGCCCGATTAATCGATAAAGTGGAATGAATTAAAGGGTTCAGAGCCACATTGAATCGCTGACAAAGAACGACATGGGCAACGCCCTGAAGGAGAGCCAATATGCCAGGATTCCGAACTGTAGGTCCAAACCAGGCCATCATCCGATCAGGAGGTGGAGATCAACCCAAGATCGTAGTGGGAGGGCGCACTTTCGTAATGCCCTTTCTCCAGAGGGCTCAGATTCTTTCGCTGGAGGTCATGACTCTGACCGTCAACACAGCCAGAGTGTACACCAAAGCAGGCGTGGCCCTCTCTGTGGATGGCGTTGCGCAGGTGAAGGTTGCTCGGGGCGAAGAGGCCATTAGAACAGCCGCACAGCAGTTCTTGGGCAAGACCCCTCAGCTTATCGCAGACATTGCGCTCCAGACTTTGGAAGGCCATCAGAGGGCGATGCTGGGCACCATGACCGTTGAGGACATATATCAGGATAGGGATGCCTTCGCCACCCAGGTTCGAGAAGTGGCGTCTACCGATATGGCAAATATGGGAATGGAGATCGTCTCCTTCACCATTCGGGACATCCAGGACGAACACGGATATCTGGAAGCCCTCGGTGTGCGAAGAACTTCCGAGGTCAAGCGAGACGCCAGTATCGGACAAGCGGAGGCCGACCGAGACGCAACTATACGGTCTGCCCAGGCACAACAGGAAAGCGAAGCGGCCAAGTACACTGCAGACACGGCTGTCGCCGAGTCAGAGCGGGATTACTCGACACAGAAGGCAGAATACGATCAGGAAGTAAATGCGCGCAAAGCTGAAGCGGAGTTGGCCTACCAGCTACAGGAAGCCAAGACAAGACAGAGCATCAGAGGCGAAGAGCTTCAGGTGGAGGTAATCGAACGGCAAAAACAGATTCAGATTCAAGAGCAAGAGATATTGCGTCGCGAGCGGGAGTTAGATGCCACTGTCAGGCGTCCGGCGGAAGCCGAACGCGACCGGCTTGAACTAGTGGCTGAGGGCAACAGGCGACAAACCCGGGTGGACGCAGAAGCCGAACGTTACCGGCTCGAAACCATCGCCGAAGGGGAAAGGGCACGTATCCTGGCAGAAGCGCAGGCTGACGCTGAGGCCATCAGGCTGCGTGGCGAGGCCGAAGCCGACGCAATCAAAGCGAAAGGCCTGGCCGAGGCTGAAACCATGTCACGAAAAGCCGATGCCTGGAAAGAGTACGGTCAGGCGGCCCTGGTCGAACAGTTATTTAACACGCTTCCCGAAGTCGCGCATGCCGTAGCTCAACCGCTTGCCAAGACAGAAAAAATCGTGGTCATCAGCACAGGAGGAGGCGATGACGCCGGCGCCGGGGCAAGCAAGGTGACACGCGATGTCACGAACACGATCGCTCAACTCCCCGCCCTTGTAGAGGCGCTGACGGGTATCGACATAATCAGCACTATCCAGAATCTTCCAGGAATGATATCAACACACGGAGCAGACGACCAACAAAATGGCGCCGCTGACGACGTAGATTCTGAGTAATACGCCCGTCCGATAAGTAACGTCTGTTGATCGTTCGATCAGGTGACCCTTTTTACAGGGTCACCTGTATCAGACGCTATAACACATCGACGTTCGTTCCTGCCCAGTTACGATGCTAACGCAACAAGTCGAAAAGAGAAGGGGCCAGGGGAGTTTCGATCTCTTCGCGTTGCTCGCGTCGGTGAATCGATATCCAATCGTTCTCGAAGTTAACCGCGCTTAGAACTTCCTCGAAAGAGACCAACGGCACGTCTCGGTTGACCGAGAATCGCTGAGCCGAGGCTGGCACGACTCGGAAGATCGTGAATTGGCTGCCATGAGGCTGCCATGTGAAATGGTGAGTCCCGTCCACCCGGTTACAGCCCTCCAGATTGCCACGTGAGTTATACTCCCACGTGAAATCTTCTGGCGTGAATCGCATGGCTTCTTCTTCGAAGACCAAGAACTCTCTGGACTCAAGGTTTCTCACCATGACCACGATTCGCAGTTCATTGTGTTCGGCCAGCGCCTCATCGACCCTCGCGTTCCACACTTCCAGCACGGCGCGACCCGTCTGTTCAGTGTCGTCATGCGGATCAGAGATACCGAGAGAGTAGTTCGGCGAGTTGCGGCCAGAAATCAAACGAACTGTGGTTGCGGTGAACGGTTGCGGGCGCTTGATGGTCTTGACTGACCACGCGCACCTGTCCAGAACCACGTCTGCGATGCCCAAGGGGCTGTTTCTGTGAATGCCTCCGATGGCGTTGGCGAAGATCGTTCCGAAGTCGTCCCCGTTTATGTCACCCTGTCCAACGGCGATTCGATGCACTAGCTGTTTGCCGAGCATTTGCATGACCGCGTCGGGCAATTGCCCCAGGGGGTACGGGCCTCTACGCCTTCGAGCCGATCCCCGCAACCTCGGTTCGTTTGACGACATCGACGACTTCCTTAATCACTGATTGAACCATCGGAACAGGCACCGCGTTGCCTGTCAGCTTTCGCGCCTGTGAATAGTTGGAGTCGAGTTCAAAATCTTCTGGAAAGCCCTGCAAGCGCAGCAGTTCTCTGGGCGTTAATCGCCGCTCCCCGTTCACCAGCAGATAGTTGTACGACGCCCCAGCCCTCAACGCGCAGGACCACTGATGACTGGAGATATTGCCCGACTTATTCTCGTGCCAGATGGACGGCGTTACCTCCGCCGTGTGAACCTCATGGCGTTTGCTGCGAATCCTGTCCGAGACCAGGTGCTTGGGGTCAGGGTCGGATTCCAGAATTTCATCGAGAGGCTTCATCGGGACAGTCCCGGATGGCCAGTGGAATGAGTCCATATCGGCCAGGGTTGCGACGATAATGATACGCTCTCGCTTTTGAGGCAAACCGAAATTGAGAGCGTTTAACACCCTATAATCAACGTCGTATCCCATTTCTGTCAGATCGTTGACGATACGCCGAATTACCTCTCCCTTTTGCAGGGTGAGAAGCTGTTTCACGTTCTCCAGGACGATGCCCCTGGGCCGCTTGGCCCGAACGATGCGCGCGATCTCAAAGAATAGCGTGCCTCTCGGGTCGGCGAACCCGCCTTTGCTTCCAATGATAGAAAACGGTTGGCAGGGGAACCCGGCGAAGAGCAGATCATGGTCGGGGATATCATTTTCTGAGATTTCTAGGATGTCGCCCATCGGGGTCAGGCCGTAGTTGCGTGAGTACACCGTGCGGGCTTCATTGTCGATGTCGCAGGCGAAAACGGCCTTCAATCCTAAGCCGCTGGCGGCAGTGTGGAAACCGCCGATGCCGCAGAACAGGTCAACGAACGTCAGATCGTTATCCTGCGACAATGCAGGTGGATTTATGGCATCCGCCGCCTTCTCCAGCGTTCCATTCACCAGCGTCATAGGGCCAACGCCTTGCAGAGCGTCCTCAATTCGAGCGCCCCGCTAACGCCGAGTCGATTCGGGACCGCACGTCTTGCAGATCGTGCAACTCATGCTCCCATATCCGCAGAACGCTCCATCCCATCTCCTCCAGTGAGGCCGTGTTTCTCTTGTCTCTATTGGAGTTCTTGCTCAGTTTGTTGTCCCAATACTCCTGTGACGAGGAGGGCCGACGGTAGCAGCTTGGGCATCCGTGCCAGAAACATCCGTCGACAAACACGGCGACCCGCTTGTCCATGAACACAAAGTCCGGCCTGCCGGGGAGCGACTTCTCGTGCATCACCCAGCCCTTCGTCCCGGCGCCAACCATAGACGCCCGCAACTTGCGCTCGGTCGACTTGTTATCCCGAGACCGCACCGCCCGCATGATATTCGACCGCGTTTTGGTGGATACTGTGTCCATAGTCACAAAAGTGTAACAAACCGCCTGTGGCTAGTCACGCAGATAAAGCGGTCAAATAACGCTACTTCTACGAAGATCGTCTTGTGAATGCTAGGATGCTGTCTGTGAAAGTCTGCAGGGAGGTAACATGAACGGAAAGAGAATCGCCCTTTTAGGACTGCTCCAAGCTTTGGGAACTGGCCTTTACGCGGCTCTGGTCGTGACTGTGATTTTCATCATTGGTTCCATCGTCGAAGAGGACATTGACGATCGGCCGTTGACGCAGATCCTGGCGCCCATTGCTTTCCTTATGTCCTTCATCGTCTCGGCGTGCATTAGTGGAGCGATGGTGCTTGGATACCCTATTGCGCTGGCCCTCAATCAACGGGTTCGTGAAGCCTTCATGCTGGTGGCGGCTACCGTCGGCTGGCTCGTGTTGATGCTAATCGGTGTGGTCATCGCTTTAGTGGTCAAATAATAAGGGCACCCCTATGAAAGCAATTGTATACCAAAAATATGGGCCTCCCGATGTTCTTCAACTCGAAGATGTAGCAAAACCTACTCCCAGAGACAATGAAGTGCTGATAAGAGTGCATGCGGCAACAGTGACAGCAAGCGACTGTGAGATTCGGGGTTTCAAAATCCCAATCTCGTTCTGGCTCCCTATACGGATATTTATGGGTCTCACAAAACCAAGAAAAAACATACTAGGGCAGGAGCTTTCCGGGGAAATTGAAGCAGCAGGCAAAGATGTAAAACTGTTCAAAAAAGGTGACCAGGTTTTTGCGGCTACCGGCCCTGGTTTTGGCTCTTATGCCGAGTACAGGTCCATTCCTGAAAAAGGAGCGGAGGCATTAAAACAGGCCAATATGACCTACGAGGAAGCTGCGACCGTTCCCACCAAAGGACTGAATGCTCTGCATTTTCTCAGAAAGGGAAATATCCAGGGCGGAGAAAAAGTTCTGATAAACTGAGCCGCTGGAAGCATAGGAACTGTTGCGGTTCAGCTCGCCAAGCATGATGGGGCAGATGTGACTGGCGTGGACAGCACGAAGAAATTGGACATGCTGAACGCAATAGGGGCTAACCATGTCATTGATTACACTCAAGAAGATTTCACCATAAGCGGCGAGACCTATAACATCATTTTCGACGTGGCAGGCAAAAGCTCGTTTTCACGCAGCGTCAGATCGCTGAACCGGAATGGTCGCTAAATTTTAGCTAATCCCAGTTTGTCACTGGTGGTTCGAGGGCTATGGACATCAATGACAAACAGCAAGAAAGTGATAACAGGGTTGACGCCCGAAAAAACCGAAGACCTGATTTTCCTCAAAGAGCTTATTGAGGCGGAAACGATAAAAACGGTCATCGACAGACGCTATCCGCTGGAACAGATTGCCGAGGCTCATAGCTATGTTGAGTCAGGGCAGAAAGCGGGAAATGTGGTAATCACCGTGGCGCGCGACAACGAAATCTGACACGGCGAAACAGCGTCTCCGGCTCAACAGTCAGTCGCCTGAAACCAGTCGTAGGTATCGACGCCTGCCGACGCGCAGGACGCCCGCCGTCAGCGTGTCGGCTCCGACGTTTTCGGGTATGGGCTGATCGTCCAGCCTCACCGCTCCCTGGTTTATGAGCCTTCGAGCCTCGCCAGAACTGGAGGCCAGGTTCGCCTCCAACAGGATATCACTCAGACGCTTGCCCTCCAGGCCGTCAGCCGTCGAGAGGTTGAACGTCGGGATGTCCTCCGGTATGCCTCTGCCCTGCACCGTGAGCTCGAAGAACGCCTGAGCTTCGATGGCGGCCTCGGCGCTGTGGAACTGTTTCACCAGGTCGGAGGCAAGACGCTTTTTGATGTCCATAGGGTTGCCTGCTTGGGCGTCGATGATGTGCTTGATCTCGGCTACGTCCTCATCAGGAATGTCGGTCAGATTTTCGAAGAACGAGACAATCATGGAGTCGGGAAGCGACATCGTTTTGCCGAAGATGTCGTTGGCAGGCTCGTCGATGCCGATATAGTTATTCAGGCTCTTGCTCATCTTCTGGACGCCGTCGGTGCCCACCAGAAGAGGAACGAGAAAGCACTGCTGGGGCCGCTGGCCCATCTTCTCCTGGAGGTCGCGCCCCACCAGCAGGTTGAACATCTGGTCGGTGCCGCCGAACTCCACATCGGACTGTATCTCCACCGAATCGTATGCCTGGAGCAGTGGGTAAAGCAGCTCGGTTATGGCGATAGGTTGGTTGTCGGCGAACCTCTTGGCGAAGTCGTCGCGCTGGAGGAATTGGGCCAATGTGAACTGACTGGTTAGCTTTAACACGTCGGCGAGGGTAAAGGGGCCGAACCAATCGCTCTGCCATCGAACCTCGGTGCGGTCGCGGTCCACGATCTTGAAGAACTGGTCAAGGTATGTCTCGGCGTTCTCGACCACCTGGGCGTGGGTGAGCGTGGGACGGGTCGCGGACCTGCCGGAAGGGTCGCCTATCTGAGCGGTCCAGTCTCCGACTATCAAGACTACGGTGTGCCCCAAGTCCTGAAGCTGTCTGAGCTTCCGAAGGCCTACGGCATGACCCACGTGGATGTCAGTTGAGCTGGGGTCGAAGCCCATCTTCAACCGCAGAGGCTTGCCCTCATCCAGTCGTTTGCGAAACTCCGACTCTACGATGATATCGGCAACGCCCCGTCTAAGTAGTGTGTCTAGATGTTCTTGGCTCACTGGATTGTTACCTCGTCGAAAATTAGCAGATACGCGTATAGATCGAATTACAGAAATGTGAGCATAGAGGTGACGCAGTCGTGAGACAGGGAACTCACACCAAATCGGTGGTCAGAAGGTCACGCGTCTGCTGCACGTCCTTGTTGATTTGAGCGAGCAGAGCGTCAACGCCGTCGAATTTTTCCTCTTCCCGCAGGCGTTTGACGAACTCCAACCGAAGAGTCTGGCCGTAGATGTCGTCGGAGAAGTCCAGCAGGTACGCTTCAATGGTCCGGCCTCCTTCTGTGAAGGTGGGGCGGGTGCCAATGCTGGTGGCGGCCATATAGCGTCCCGATTCAAGATAGGCCCAGGTGGCGTATATGCCATCTCCAGGAGCGGCGTAGCCGTTGGGTATCTCTAAATTGGCGGTAGGGAAGCCCAGGGTCCGGCCCCGCTTCAGTCCATCCACCACAGTGCCGGTGGCCGAGAAGTTGCGGCCCAACATCTGCGACACCGACTCGACACTGCCCTCGGCGATCAGATTTCGGATGACAGTGCTTTTCACCGGATCGTCGCGATCCTTAAGCAGGTCTACGCTTTTGAATGTGAAGCCCAGCTTTTCTCCAAGCAGGGGAATGGTCTCAAGAGTGCCGTCCCGCTTGTGTCCCATAGCAAAGTCCGGGCCAACGATTAAAGACTTCATTCTCAATTGGTTAGAGAGCTTATCCAGAAACCGCTCCGAAGACAGTTGAGCCAGATCGCGGTCGAAGGTCACAGGGACGACGAAGTCGATGCCATGCTCTTTCAGCAACCGAATGCGCTCGTCGAGGTCTGAGATGTAGTTGGTCTTGAAATCGGGTCTCAGCACCGTCTTGGGGTGGTTTCTGAAGGTGACCACGCCTGAGAGCATGCCCGCGCTCTTGGCCTCTGAGATGAGGCGGCGAATCAGGTGGACGTGGCCGCGATGAACGCCGTCGAAAACCCCGATGGTGAGGGCGGAGTCTCGTTCTACCAATAGCTGGGAGAGGTCTTCGTCTATCTTCATGCTGACTCTGGCAGTGGGGTGGGCAGGATTGATGCTAGCATGAGGCCTGAACAGCGTCAATGGGAGGTCTCTAAGCGTCTACCATATTGGCCTGAAAACCTTCTCGGTAGCGGATTCAACTGTCAAAGTATCCTACTACGTAGATGCCACTGGCACTGTCTCCATGGTCTGCTAGATCGTCTTCTCGACCATCGGACACCGTAAGAGCTGACAATATAGGGTAATACCCGCGTGATCTTGGCAGTGGCGGGCGGCGCAAGCTGTTATCGGAAAAGCACATAGTGCAATCCTGCGGATACTAATTATTTCGCCCCTATGTGAGTAACCTGTGGATACCGGTGGATTTGCTAAATAATAGAGAAATTGCGACAGCCAGATGGTTACTGATAGGTCTTACGTTAGGATTGTCTCAAAATACCATACGCGAATCTATGCTCGGCGTGGTCAGAACATTTTTCCACCATAAGTTGCTCGCGGCAATAATCTGCATGGCTCTTTATACTTCCGCCGTAGTGTTCACGCTCTTTTTACTAGAGTTTTGGAACGCCACGATTTTGAAAGAAACGATTTTCTGGTTCTGCTTCTTCTGAAGGTCTATGAGCAGGTATGGATACACTTTGTGTCCGGAATGCACTCTGTCGGTTCTGGGGCGACGGTAGATGGCCGCAAACGCCCATTCGCCGCCTCAACTTTTGTGCGCGCTTTCTGTTGGCCCGGTGTCCCTGCCCCTAAGCCAAGCTGTCATCTTCCTTGAGTCGTAAAAAGGAGTCCGTGAGTATTGGCTATCAATCAGCCTCATCAGCTCCAAATCGTAATCTGATGTTTCTATCGGACTGTAGTACACCGATGAGCGGCTGATGGACAGCAATTCGCACTGCCTGACCACCAACACGTCTGCGTGGTCCCGGTCAACCATCCCGCGCTTTTGCGTGCGACTTATAGACCGGACCTGTCCGACAAAAAATCCCGCTCCACCGTCAACTGACCTATCTGCTGGTAGAGCTTGGCTATCAGCGTCTCCTGACTCTTGTTTTGCTTTGTGTGACCGGAACTGAACAGCTCAGGCGCGCCCTCAGTCAATTGCTTCTTCCAGTTGTTGATCAGCGTTGGATGGACTTCGATCCGGGCAGCCACCTCTGAGAGCGTCTGGTCTCCACGGATCGCGGACAGGGCTACTTTGGCTTTGAATGCCGATCCGTGCTTCCTGCCTGATTGCTTCATCTCATACTCCTTGGACTACTGCCATTTTAGGAGCCTGGATGTAGCTTAACCACCTGGCCAGTTTTTGAGGTCCACCTAAGGATACGTCACCTCCTTCACTCTCTCCGCACACCACTTTCGATCATAACTCTGCACCAAGAGGCAGCAAGCTAGTTTTTCAATCTCCATGCACGGTCGAAAACGTTACACTGGCGTTCAATCATCAGATTTGTGGAAGAGCCAGTTTCTGGGGTCCACTTCAGATTCCGGCCCCAGTTAATTGCCCAATAGTACTCCGGTGTTTATTCCGAATACTTGCCGGCTCAAATAAAGACTAAGGGAGCGTCAACTTCGACACGGTGTCGTCGCTCGTATTAGTGACCCAAATGGACTCGCCATCAAAGGCTAGCTTTGCAGGAGATCCACCAACTGGATAGGTCCCTAAAATGTGGCCATCTGTATCCATCTTGGAAAGAGTCCCAACGCCACTGTTTGCGATCCAAATGTGCTGACCGTCAAATGTAAGCCCGAAAGGCAATTCACCTATTCCTGGTAAAACGATCTCAAAGGGCAAATAGCCCGCGAGGTAACGGCCCGACTCGACTCCTTCGCGGGTGAACTTGCTGATAGTGGCCTCGCGCCAGTTGGCAACCCAGATATTTTCAGCATCAGCAGTAATGGCTAGGGGCACGTCACCTGTCTGGAATATTCCCGCCACTTCGCCGGTCAGACTGAGTTTAGTAACAGTGTCAACGTGGGCGTTGGCAACCCATACGAACTCCCCATCAAAGTACATATCGATTGGTGATCGTCCCGTTTCTATCAGGCCAAGGTTGCGGCCTTCGCCGTCCAGTCTCGTTGCTACGTTTTCTTGGTACGAGCCTGCCCATATGTCGGAGCCGTCAAAGATTATTGACATTGGAAGTTTGTTCACATCAAATGTACCCAGGGGCTCGCCGTCCAAGCTGAGCCTGGACACGGTGGCGTCGTTACGATTTGCCACCCATATTGTTTCACCGTCGGAAGTCATGGCATTGGGCTCACCCCCTACGGGGAAGATTCCTAGCTCATCGCCGTCTAAGTTTAGCTTGTAAATATTCCTGCCTAAAGCATTGGCGACCCAGATCGACTGACCATCGAAAACTATTGGGACTGGTGCGTTCCCGACTGGGAAGGTGGATATGATGGCACCTTCAAAGGTCAGCTTGGAGACGGCTAGATGGTTAGGATGAGCAACCCAAACGGATGTCCCGTCGAAGACCATATCTCCCGGAGTTCTGCCCAAGTGGAAGGTCCCCAAGTTTTCTCCTTCCAAATCAATCCTGGATAGGGTCTGTTCGGTGCGGTTGGCGACCCACACAGACTTGCCATCAGAGACAACTGTCGAGGGAAGGATGCCTACATTGAAGGTACCCACAACTTTTCCTGCAAGGGTCAGCTTTGACACTGTGCCATCGAACGTATTTGTCACCCAGATGTGGCTCCCATCGAAAGCCAGGCCTCTCGGTCCCATCCCAACCGCAAATGTCCCCAGCTCTTGCCCATCCAGTGATAGCTTTGAGACGGTATTATCCCCTTGGTTGGCTACCCAGATTGATTCGCCATCAAAAGCCAAGCTTACGGGTCTGGTCCCAACTTCTGTATTCAGTTTGGTGCCGCTTGAATCAAACCTTGAGACCGTGTTGTCTTGGTTGTTAGCGATCCATACGTATCCACCAGCGAACACAGATGATGCAGGGTGTCGCCCAACACCGAACGCGCCTGTCAGTTGGCCGCCGGGTTGATGCCTGATGACAGCGAAGTACGTCCCGACCCACAGAGACTGGCCGTCGAAGGCAAGAGTCCGAGGAAAAGTTTGCGTCGGCAGAGTCGCGAGAATTTTCCCATCCAAGCCTAACTTCAACAAGTTGTCATCGTCCTGATTGGCGACCCAAATTGATTCGCCATCGAACAGAAGCGCGGAGGGAAAGTTGCCAACCTTGAACGTCTCTATCCTGGGCACCTGAATAGGGCCTCTAGGCATGGAGGGATTTGTAGGAGGGATTCCAACACCTGCCGTTATGGCCCGCGCCGCTGGGCCGGCAGGTGTTGGTAACGGAGTTGGCGAAGTCTCCACAACAGATTCGACCATTGGCGTGCCTATAGGCCGGGCCGAAGGCAACGGCGTAGTTGTTGGGGAAGTTGTGTCACTACAAGCGGCTGCGAGGAGTATGAAGATCGTTCCGGTTACAGCAAATAACAGGTTAAGATTCACTTTCTACTTTTCTCCATATAATACTGAATCGTTTGCGGGTAAAAGGCTACTGGTCCGGGGTTCGGTCCTTTTGAAAGTAGCTTATCAAGCCAAAGCGGCTGGAATCGTGGAAATGCCTTGACCATGTAGCGTGTCAACACCATTACGTTAACAAGCTTTCGAAATGGCATCATTCTGGGCAAGTTCTTATAGATTGATGTCAAGAAACGATCTATGTGAGATGTATGGATGACTTGTTACGCCAGACATCACCCACTAACCCTGGGAAAGCCAAATCGGCTTGAATTGTTTTTGAATACCAGTGCCAGAATCTCGGAAAATGATTGACACCCCGCCTATCCATCGGTTTTATCCGCCAACTGCACCCCTGGTCCCGGTGGAAGAAACATGGCTGCTCGCCGGTTGCGCTTGAAAATGTGGATACAATTTGACTGTGCAAACCTCTCCCGAGAATCACTCAGAGTCTTGCCTGGACCTTCAGTACATAGAACAGCAAAAGCGATCAGTTCTTTCGTCCTAGCAATGAACGCCGCACAATGCCAGGCTTGAAAAGGCTAATTGGTGGCGCCGAGAGGTTCATGACCTTGAGAAAAGCTTCGTGTACAACAACGTCACGATGGGTTGCTTTTTGTACTCTGTCGAAGTACGCGTTGAGCAAGTCGGTTCCGAATGGCTTCTTTCCTCTAGTGCCGGGGAACTGGAAGTCTCCACTCGTAGATAGTTTCCATGGTACATCTATGATTTTTGCAGTCCTTGCGAAGAAATCCTTGCCGATGCCCTTTATTTTCCTATGCTGCCCTATTGCTGTGTTGATGACGTCTGCTTGCATTACAGCAGATGCCATGCCTTGTCCAAAGGTGGGGTTGAAGCTGCATACGGCATCTCCCACGGCGAGGAATCCCTCTGGAAGTGAATCCAGTTTGTCGTAGCGAAAACGGCGCACAGCAGGCACCTTGAAAACGCCTATTTGAGTCAATGGTTCACGATCGACAATGGTGTCGTAGAGGTCTGGTGCTGGCAGGCTACGCGCGTAACCCAGGAAACCCGCGTCATCAGCTTGTGGATGATCACCATTCCAGCCCGCCAAGGTCACCACCCATCTATCGCCTTCAATTGGGAAGATGAGGCCACAACGAAGATTAGGCATCGGCCCCGGATTTATGACCAGCATACTAGCTCCCCCCAAGTCTCCTTTTTGGCGCTCGTAGATTCGGGACGCACAGCCGAAGTCGACCTCGACTGAATTTAATTGAGGAGCATCGTAACCCATCGCTTCAAGCCATCTTGGAGCGCCGGACTCACGTCCAAGCGCGTCCACTACTAATTCGCCCCTTACTTCGGTTTCGGTATCGTTGCTTCTAAGATTTACCGCCCGCACTCCGCTAACGCCTGTTTTTCCTTCTGACGTCATCAGACCCACAACGCGGTGTTCGTCAAGCAAACTTACGTTGGGAATCTCAAGAAGCCGGCGGCGAATTTGCCACTCCAGATTACCTCTGCTTGCGAGCGTAAGAAGCAGGCCGCTTTCAAATGGCTTACGGTAACCTCCAAGGACATACCATATGAACGAAGAGCCCAAGTCGGCCATTACGCCACCACTCTCATTCACGGCATCGCCCAATCCAGGGAAATAACGGTTTAAGATTGCCATTGCACTTGGAAGTATTCCGTGCCCGTGCCCGGCCTGGGGCTGTCCTTTGCGATTTTCCGGGCGGTCGTTAAGCTTGTCTCTCTCTATGACTGTAACGTTCTTAAAATAGTCACTGAGTACACGGGCGCTTAACAGGCCTGCGATGCTGGCCCCCATAACAATTGCGTGGTCACCTATTTTCCTATCTTGAAGTGATATGTTGCTCATCGTCATTTTAGTTTCCTTGGAATTTATCCCAAAATCCTTGAGAAAGTTGTCATGAAGCAGGCTATGGTCAGAAAGGCCATCTAAGAGTGCATGTGTCAGTCGGGCTTTCGATCACCCACCCGCGGGTGCGCGCAACTTTCAGAGGGTTGGTGATCGAAAGCCCGATACTCCAACGCCGCAGTTGACGACGGACCTGGGAGCTGTCATAGCTCTTATCCACAGCCAACGTCGAAGGTCGCTTCTTGGATCTACCTCTAAGACGAGACACCCTCACTCTGTCCACCACGCACAATCCTACACTCACCCCGGACTCGCTGGCAACGGCCAGACTGAAGGACCGCGCAATCCATGACCCTCAGTAATCATGTGGACAGTGCTGCGTTTGACCTTCCAGCTTTAGTTGATGTACTCTCCCCTTTTTCGCTGGCATGAAGCTCCCATCCAGGTAAGCTTGGCTCCGATCCAACTTGCCCTGCTGTTCCCAGGCACTCAGAAACCTCAACCATATGTGCTCCCAGATTCCTAGCTCTTCCCAATCCAGCAGTCGGCAATAGCAGGTGTATATAGAGGTCGGGTAGCCCCAGGAGATCACTTCTCCAAGGCCCCTCCAGATCCAGATGTGCAGATTTCCCGCACCCGGCTCCTCAGATCACGGACTTTGCTAAGAGCCGATAGACGCTGTGCAGCAACCGCGGGGGCGGCAATGAGTAGCGATTTAACAACCGCTCATAGTCTTCCTGCGGTATACGCACCCGCTGGGAGCGACGGCCCAGCCGCTTGTACCAGGCAAAAAGTCGCATATCCCATTAGAAGCGGGCCAATGCCTCGTAGTTGCCTGTGATGCCATAGGAATTGAAGTGTCCACGTAGTTTCCGCACCAACATCGTGTGCTGAACGACGAGGGGAAGGTGACGATGGGTCCAACACCATGCGTGTACTCCCTTGACGGCACGCGTGAACCGGCTCTTCGCCGTCCTCCGCTTTATCACCCAACAGCCCTTCCATGATTTGCCCCAGTAGTGGGTGAAGTCCAGAAGGTCGAAACTTTCCGAAGTAGGACGGACATGCATGCCACCTTCCTGACGTGGCGAGGGGTGGATGAACCGAACCACCCGCGTCTTGTCAGGGTGAAGCTTTAGGCCGAACTTGCCGAAACGCTTTGGTAGGACCTCCATCACTCGCCTGGCGTCCTTTCCCCGCTCCAAGACCAGGACGACATCGTCGGCATAACGGGTCAGGAAGCTTTGACCACCAAGCACTGGCCTGATCTCCAGCTCGAACCAGACGCCCATAACCTCGTGCAGATAGATATTCGCCAGTAACGGCGAGGTGAC
>ENA-ORDI01000117-ORDI01000117.1-marine-metagenome-genome-assembly--contig:-NODE-117-length-54007-cov-7.605934_pt1 | contig 54007 bp, 58 predicted proteins | sample MGYA00248628_ERZ508525 | MGnify/ENA primary metagenome ERZ508525 (study PRJEB26195, sample SAMN05422138) | marine metagenome | isolation source: East of Porto Seguro, South Atlantic Ocean | place... | reverse complement strand
AGGCCGTCTCCGACATGAACGCGGGCGTCGTGGCTCGTAGCGTTATTACTTTCTAACCGTAGGAGCGCGGCTCTGGCTGGTAGTTGCCGGTTTTAGCCTACTATCCCGATCTGATCCAGCCGAGAAGACTCGCCCCATCCTAACCTTCCCCCGTAAATGGGGAAGGGATTATTTGCCCTCAGCGTCCTATAGCATCCTTGAAGCGGCGGATGGCGTCGATGTGCTGGTCCGCCCCGCTGAGGCCGCCCTTTCTGGTTTCCACGGACAGATAGTTAGCTCCCATCTCCTCCCATGACTTCACTTCGTCCATCCATTCTTCGGGTTGTTTGCCGGCAGTCCTGAGGCGGCCATCCAATCCCAAAGCCGCCGGGTCGCGGCCTGCTTGCTGGGCGTATCCCCGGACTTTGTCCATCAGGGCGCGGCCCGCCTCATCGGGTGAGAAATTGGGGCACCAGCCGTCGGCCAGGCGCCCGATGCGGCGAAGCACCACTTCATTTAGAGGAGAATCGCCGGCGCCGCCTCCGCCCAGCCATATGGGAATGGGCCTTTGGACGGGCAATGGGTTGAGACCTGCGTGGGTGATGTTGTGCCAGCGGCCATGGAAGTCCACGACTTCCTGCGTCCACAGCGCCCGCAGCACCTCGATCTGCTCGGCGCTACGGCGGCCCCGATCGTGGAAGTCTTGGCCCAAAGCCTCGAATTCCACCTGGTTCCAGCCGACTCCGATGCCCAGGCGCAGCCTGCCGCCGCTTAGCACGTCTATCTCCGCCGCCTGTTTGGCCACTAGAACGGTCTGTCTCTGGGGCAAGATAAGAATCCCGGTCACCAGACCCACTTTCTCGGTGATGGCAGCAAGGTAACCCATCAATGTCAACGACTCATGGACCACGCTGTGCTGACTGTAATTAGCCAGGGATGGGTGGGTATGAAATTGGGTGTCGGCCCCCAAAACGTGGTCCGCGATGAAGATATGAGCGAACCCCAGGTCCTCCGTCGCCTGGGCGTAATCGCGTATGGCCCCAACATCCGCGCCGATCTCGGTCTGCGGGAAGATGACTCCTATTTCCATGGAAATCCCCCTAAATCCCCCTTTACGAAAGGGGGGCTTGTGGAGTGGGTTTTTGGATGTGTTATCGCCTGTATTCGTCGCCGCAGTCGCCGATGATTTGGTAGAGGTCCCTGGAACGGTTTAGGACGGCGTCGATCTGGGCCAGGTCGGACTGGTCTAGGTTGAATTCGAAAACTCTCGCGCTGTCTGCCCGATTTTCGCTTACGCCTAGCCTGACACCGACGATGGCCCCGGCCACGGCGGGGCGGTCTAGCACGTAGCGCACCGCCACGTTGGCGATGTTGACTTGATGCGTGTCGGCAACGGACCTTAGTGCGCCGAGTAATTCTTGAAACAACTCCCAACCGCCCCACCCGTCCACCATCTGCTTGTATTTGGACAGGCTGGCGGTATTCAAGGCGGCCCGGCTGGGCTCGGGCGCTCCCAGGTACCTGTCGGACAACAAGCCGCCGCAGAGAGTGCCGTAGGCTAGAAGATGGATGCCTTGGTCCAGGCAGAACTGGGCCATCTCAACCTCCGGCCGGCGGTCGATCAGGGAGAATTGCACTTGGTTGGACACGATCTTTATGCCATGACCGGCGATCCGCTTTAGACGTTCGGTGTCGAAGTTGGTCAGGGCAACGTGTCTGATCTTGCCTTCGTCCCGGAGGTCAGACAAGTGGGATAAGGCGTCAAGATAGGACTCGTCCTGGTATTCCCACCAGTGAAACTGCAGTAGGTCCAAACGATCGATGTCCATGCGCCGGAGGGATACGTCCACGGCCTGTTCCACAACCCCACGGGTCATCGGTCCGGGCCGGGTCACCCACTTGGTGAAGGCTTGCACACTTTCCCATGCCTCCGGCCCCCTGGCGGCCGTCAACTGACGCCGGAATTCCCCGATCAGGTCCTCGGCAGGGCCGTAATGGTCCGCCAGGTCCCAGGTGGTGAACCCCTCGTCCACGTAGGGAAACATGTCTTTAACGGCGGCGGCGGGGTCGATCGGGCCGTGGCCTCCGGACACCTGCCACATACCGTTCAAGATGCGGCAGATCTCCATATCTTCAGCAAACTGGAAGCGGCTGGATTCCGGAAGGCTCATCCCATCATTCCTATGCAGCCACGGATTGGGCTACCTGGCCCAGTAAGCGGAGGGTTCGGTCAAGGGAAGCGCCGCGGTCGCTGCCAACCAATACGGGCGACAACAAGACCTCGGAAGCGCCGATGTCCAGCAGTTGTTGGATACGCTGGGCGGTTTGCTCCTCGTTACCGTGGAGTACCAGCCCGTCGATCATAGCGTCGCTCCACGTGGCTTCGGCAGCCTCGGGATAGCCGGCGCTGATAAGCATCCTCCTATAGAAAGGGAGCCTGGGGTACGTGGCGAATTGCTCTCGGAAGGCAGCCCGCATCTCATCGGCGTTGTCGTGGACGCATACCGGGGCGTGGGCGATGAGGGGCGGCACCGGACGGCCGGCTTCGCCCGCTCCCTTCTTCATGGCGGGCAAGGCCGTGTCCCGTAGATAGGCTCCGGGGCAGACCCAACTGATGGCCCCGTCGGCCTCCGCTCCGCAAAGCTCGAAGGAGCCGCTCTGAAGAGCGGATGCCATCACCGGCACATCCACCGGCTCGGCTATGGACTCGTGGGCCTGGTAGTACTCGCCGTCGAAATCCACTTTGCCTTCCTGAAGCAGCGATTTAACGATGCGCAGATACTCCCGCAGATGGCCCAGGGGATTCGGCATCTGGATGCCCATGGCCCGCATGGTTGGCCGATGGCTGGGCCCCAAGCCCAATCGGAAGCGGCCAGGGGCGAGTTGGGCCACCACTTGCACTTGCTGGGCCACCACCAGAGGGTGGCGAGGGAAGGTGGGAACGATGGATGTTCCGAACTTTATCCGCTGGGTGCTTGCAGCGGCAGCGGCAAACACTGTAATGCTGTCCAAACGGGCGCCGCCGGTGGTCATCCAAATGGCGTCGACGCCCAATTCTTCGGCTCGCTGAATCGTTGCTTGTATGTCTTGAACTTTGTTTCCGCCAACCGCGACTCCGATACGGCTCATCTCTTAACCTCACTGTATTTTCTTAGTTTGTGAACTGGTATTTGGGCAATAATACTGGGTGGGCCGTCATTACTCCAAAAATAGGTTTGCGAACCTTCGGCCGCACACTTCGTCATTCCGACACCAGCCCTTCGGCGGAAGGGCGGCGAGGAATCTCATATGACCCCTACAACCAGGCATGAGACTCCTCTCTTTCCGCCGAAGGATCGCAGTGACACGAATCGTCCATATTCGTGGGCTGTGGTCCTGGCGCCAACCAGCATGGACGATATTGAGAGAAGCGAAGAATCTACTCACCACCGGGAGATTCTTTCGTCGTTTCACTCCTCAGAATGACAAGTTGGATGTGATTGCGTTGGGCTGGATACCTCGGGCTGTTTTTGTCTAATCCTACAGTTTGTGCACGCCGGGAACCACGTTTTTAGCCACCAGATCAATATGGTCCAAGACGTCCTTCTGGGGAGTTTCCGGGTAGAACAGGCGTATAGACACCTGGCTGAACCCCAGATCCCGGTACCGGCCGATCTGCTCCACGCACTCATCGGGACTGCCGACGATGAAGGTGTCGTCCATCAGGGCTTCTAAGTCTCCGGTTATCTTGCTGGTCATTTCCTCGTCGTTGCCTTGGAACCCATGGGCGGAGTACTCGGCGTATTTCCGTTCAAAGCCCCGCCTGGCTTTGTCCAGAGCGTCTTCCCGGTTATCGGCGCAGAAGAACTCCCGGACAATGACCATATCCTCGGGGATGGGGTGGCCGTATTCCTGGAGCGTCTGATGGTATTGCTCAACCTGCCGCCGAATGGTGTCGTAAGGCTGGACGGGGCCGATGAACAGGGGATGACCCTCCCGTCCCACCCGGCGGATGGCGGGGTCGCTCATGGCCGCCAGCCACAATTTTGGATAAGGCTTCTGGTAGGGCCGGGCGGTGGGGCGAGCGCCGGTAACGTGGTAGAAGCGGCCGTGGTGGGTCACCTCGTCCTCGGTCCACAACCTTTGCATCAACTCCAGGGCTTCAGAGTGGCGGGCGCCCCGCTGGGACATCCGGGTACCGAAGGCTTCGCACTCCTCGGGCCGGTAACCCAGTCCTAGGCCCAGAATGAGGCGGCCTTCGCAGATGTGGTCCAGAGTCGCCACTTGCTCCGCCACGTCTACCGGATTGAGCAAGGGCAGCAGCAGCACCGACGTGGCCAGTTTCATGTTCCCCGGCTCGGCAGCCAACCGGGCCAACACCGGAAAGGGCTGAAAATGCTGGAATGGGTCGATCAGGTAATGATGGGCCCAGCAATAGGTGTCGAAACCGGCATCCCTGGCCGCCCGGAACTGCTCCAGTTGATCTTGCCACTGCTGTTGCAGATCCAGGGTCCCCCGCATGACTACCTGGCCTACCTGATAGGCAATTTCCATCTCGCCACTCCTAGATCACTCTGCCGCCCTTTATAGCGACACCCAGTATATGCCGTCCGGCGCCCGCCGATAACCCCCAATCGGGGATAGGAAACGGTGCGGGGCGCTACGCCGCCGACGCCGATCACGAGTTAATAGTGGTGGAAGACTGTAGCGCCGGCCAAGATCCCCAGGTCTACGATCTGCTCATGGAGAAGCTCTTCCCCCACCAGGATACCGTGGCCACGGCCCGGGATATGGTCAGGGCTTTGAACTCCTAGGTAACAGGGCCATCGGAAGCTTGTCTCAACAAGCCAAGCCAGGACAAGGCGGACTCTCACGCCGACTCCGATTGACGTGGAGAATAGTGCAACGTTAGAATCCCACGACAGACGATTTCCACCGCTTGGCACACGGAACAATATCCCGGACTACCGGATAGAAGGAGATTACAATGGGCGACGTCAAGATGATTCTTTTGGGCGATACCAATGTATCGAGGCCTGACCCGGACTCGGCGTTCACCCCAGCCTTGGATCTCCTTAAGGACGCGGATATCCGATTCTGCAATCTGGAAACCATCGTAGCCGACGCCCAGTACCTCCATCCCTACGACCGGAGCCACCTGCCCCGCACCGAAGAGTGGATGTTCGAGTCTTACGTGCGGGCAGGCTTCGACGTCATGAACCAGGCAAACAACCCGAATACCTACCATGGTCATGAACCGCTCATGCGCAGTTTCGAGGTCCTGGACGCGGCGGGGATAATCCACTCTGGGGCCGGGCCGAACCTGGCGGCAGCCAGCAGGCCCGCAGTAATTGAGCGAAACGGCACCAAGATAGCCTTCGTGTCCCGGACCTCCGTGGGCACTCCGGGGATGGAAGCAACCGTGGATACGCCGGGGGTTGCTTTCTACCCAGTCCAAACACTATACGAGCCCCCGGCTCGGGTTCACTCCAATCCAGGCTTGCCGCCCATAGTCCACACCGTACCCGACCGTGGGGAGCATCGCGCGGCCTTGGAGAAGGATATTCGCGCGGCCAGAGAGCAGGCCGACGTGGTTATCGTTTCCTGGCACTGGGGGCTCTCTCCTTATCAGATCCAGCCCAATGCCGGCGCCGGCGAGTTACCGGTCATGGAGTATCAGCAGGAGATGGGGCACTTCGCCATCGACTCCGGCGCCGACATGGTCATCGGCCATCACTCACACCAACCCCAGCCCATCGAAGTGTACCAGGGCAAACCCATCCTCTATTCCCTGGCCAACTTCGTCCATGACTTGGGGGGATTCCGAGAACGCACCTTAATGACCATGCTGGTGCGCTGCCTAATAGCCGACGGCAAGATCCAGCGGCTCTCCTACGTCCCGGGCGTCGTTCGCGGACATGGCCCGCCCGACTTTGCCAAGCCCGCGCAGGCGCCGGAAGTCGTAAAACGCATCACCGAAATGTCGTCGCCCTTCGGGACCCGCTTCGAGATTGGGGAAGAAGAAGTGACCGTGGTTCTGTGACCAGGCCGGAACAGCTTTCAGCGGCCAGCAGTCAGCCGTGAGGTGTGCTGAAATCTGACTGCTGATAGCTGAAAGCTCGTCACCATCCGTGTTCGAGTTTGTCTTGGAGCACGGACACGAGATCGTCGATGGGAACGCGGCTCTGGTGCATGGTGTCCCGGTCGCGGATGGTTACTTGCTGGTCATCCAGGGAGTCGAAATCCACGGTGACGCAGTAGGGTGTGCCGATCTCGTCCTGGCGGCGGTAGCGGCGGCCGATGCTTTGAGCATCGTCGAATTGTGTAGTGAAGTGACGCCGCAGCCGTGCATGGACATCTTGGACAGTGGAAACGAGTTTGTCGTTGCGGCTTAAAGGCAGAACAGCCACGGTGACCGGGGCCAGTTTGCGATGCAGCCGGCAGACGACCCGGACCGCTTCACCGTCCGGCTCTTCGTCGTAGGAATCCAGCCAGAAAGCCAATACTCCCCGGTCCAGGCCCCCGGAAGGTTCTACAACGTAGGGGAAGTAGCGGCTCTTGGTCTCTTCATCGAAATAGGTCAGGTCTTGGCCGCTGTGCTCGGCGTGTTGGCGCAGGTCATAGTCGGTCCGGCTGGCAATGCCTTCCAACTCCGCCCAGCCCCAGGGAAACCGGTATTCGATGTCGTAGCAGTCCTTAGCGTAGTGGGCCAGTTCGTCGGACCCGTGTTGCCTCAGGCGCAGGTTCTCCCGGCGAATGCCGTATTCCACGTACCATTCCAGCCGGGATTGCACCCATTTTTGCAGCCATTCCTCGTCGGTGCCCGGCTTGACGAAGTACTCGATCTCCATCTGCTCGAACTCCCGGGTGCGGAAGGTAAAGTTGCCGGGGGTAATCTCGTTGCGGAAGGCTTTTCCGATCTGGGCGATGCCGAAGGGCAGTTTTTTACGGGTCGAGTTAACTACGTTGGCAAAGTTGACGAAGATGCCCTGGGCGGTTTCGGGGCGCAGGTGCACTTCGCTGGCAGTTTCCTCCACGGGTCCCATGAAGGTTTTGAACATCAGGTTGAACTGGCGAGGGTCGCCCAACTCGCCGCCGCAATCAGGGCAGGCAAGAGCTTCCAAACTCTTTGCGGGGTTGGCCGGATCCATTTCGATGCCCGCCGCTTCCGCGAGATGATCTAGGCGAAAACGCCGGTTGCACGAACGGCACTCTACCAGGGGGTCGGTGAAGTTTTCCACATGCCCGCTGGCGACCCATACCTGGGGATGCATCAAGATGGCGGCGTCCAGACCCACCATATCGTCCCGGTCCAGCACCACCGACCGCCACCAAGCCTCTTTAACGTGGCGCTTCAGCTCCACACCCAAGGGACCGTAATCCCAAGTGGATCCCAGGCCCCCATATATCTCGCTGCTCTGGAAGACGAACCCCCTACGCTTGGATATAGAGAGGATCTTGTCCATGTCGGCGTAAGGAAGAGTTCGGGCCACGCGAGCCTCCTAGCGGTTAGCTGTCAGCATTCAGCGGTCAGCGGTCAGGGTTTGTTTTCTAAAAGATAGGATAAAAGCGTAACAATTCGCCTGAGGGATGTAAACAGGAAGGGGTGCAGGGTTATGACAGAGCCAACTTGTCCAAAAGTCCCTGGATCTCATCTTGGGTTAGAGGGGGAGCGTCGGGAGTGGGTAGCTGTAGGCGCACCGCATCGGCCAGATTGCCGGCCTGCAGGTCTTCCAACATCAGGTAATGGGCGCCCATGGCCTCGGCGATGGGTTTTGCCAGGCCCAACCGGATGAAGTCTACTTCGGTGTCTACGACCGCCGCGGGGATGTGCTGCTGCTGAACCAGAGCGGCGACGGCTTTCGCCTCATCCAAGGGTTTGCTTGCCGGCCTCCCGTCCCCGCCGGCGCCGCCCATGGCGACGTTGGCCCGGCCGTCGGATAGCAGAACGATCAGCGGCAACACGTTGCGGTCTTTCATACGCTCGGTCTCTATGATATCCAGGGCCAAGTAAATCCCCCGGCTCAAAGGCGTGCGCCCTCCCGTGGGCATCTCTTGCAGACACATCTCAGCCAGGTCCACGCTGGAGGTGGGCGGCAACACAACCTCGGCACTGGTCCCACGAAAGGAGATCAGCCCCACCCGGTCCCGTCTTTGATAGGCATCCAGCAGCAGGGACAGGATGGCTCCCTTTACCGCCACCATACGCCTCTGGGCCCCCATAGAGCCGCTGGCATCCACCACGAACAGAATCAGGCTGCCAGTCTTGGTTTCCCGCACCTTCTCGCGGATGTCCCACGGCTCGATCAGGAAGCCGGGAGATCCGGGAACTTCTCCTGACCGCTGATCGCTGACTGCTGACAGCTCGCCCCGTCGTTCCAGTTGGTGCGGGGCGGCGACGCGGAGGGTTGCGTCCAAGGCCAGGTCTGAGGCTTTTCCTTCAGGGACCTTGGCCCCGGTGTAGTGTCCGGTGGCAGTGCCGCTAATGGTGTTGGCCCTGCGTCCTGCGCTGGTCCTGGCCCGGCGATCGGGAGGTTGTACCTGCAGGGAGCGAATGTTGAAGGGCGTGCCAACTTCGAAAAGTTCGTCCTGAGGACCGGAGTCCTCGGGAGGCTGGTCTTGGTTCGATGGGTCTGGGTCGCTGTCTTCCTGCTCTTGGTTAGAGTTGGACCCCTGATCCGAAGGTTCGCGTTGGCGGGGCTGGTTCTGGAAGTCATCTACCATCGTGTCCAGCTGCTCGGTCGCCAGGTGGGGTTGCTGGAAGGGTTGGCGCCGCTGACGATGCAGCAACGCCATCTGAGCCGCTTCCCGAACGTCTTCCGGCGAGACTTGGGTCCGCCCTTCGTAGGCGGCGATGGTGCTCGATGCCTTGTACATCACGATATCGGCCCGCATACCGTCTACTTGGTATTCGGCGCATATATCGGTGATCAGCTCCAGTATTTCTTCGCCGACCTGAACTTGAGGCAGCAACATCCGGCTGGCCGAGATGCGTTCCCGTTCTTCCTCTTCGGCCTCCCGCCACTGCTCCATGAACGCGAAGGGGTCGGCTTCGTAGGCGATACGCCGCCGGACGACCTCCCGGCGCTCCTCGGCACTGAAGACGCCATCGACTTCCACCGCCAGACCGAACCGGTCCAGCAATTGGGGCCGCAGGTCGCCCTCTTCAGGGTTCATGGTGCCCACCAGAATGAAATCGGCGGCGTGGCTGACGGAGATTCCTTCCCGCTCCACGTAGTTGCGGCCCATGGAGGCGGCATCCAGCAAAACGTCGACCAAGTGGTCGTTGAGGAGGTTAACTTCGTCAACGTAGAGAATGCCCCGGTGAGTGGTGGCTATGAGACCCGGCTCGAAGCTGCGGTTGCCCGTTTTGATGGCCTGCTCGATGTCTAGAGACCCCACCAAGCGGTCCTCGGTAGCGCCCACTGGCAAGTTGACGATACGCACTTGGCGGCTTACCGCCGAGCCCTCGCCGCCACTATCGTCGCAAAGGTGACACAATCCCTGGAGAGCATCAGGGGAGCAACTATAAGGGCAGCCTTGCAAAACGGAAACTTCGGGCAAAAGCGCGGCCAGTGAGCGAACGGCGGTGGACTTGGCGGTTCCCTTCTTGCCCCGAATGAGAACGCCGCCAATCTTGGTGTTGATGGCGTTCAGCAGCAAAGCCCGCTTCATCGCGGTCTGGCCTACGATGCCGGTAAAGGGGAAGCTGGGTACGGGCCGTTGATCCAAGGCTTAATCTCCAATTGTCCGCACTTGGGAATTTCCAGGTGAGACTTACCTGTCGGGCATGGCGCCCGATGTTTTACCTTGATGAAATAGTCGAATCGCGGGATACAGACTAACGTGGATAGGTAGTGGGGTCAAGCAGGTCCCGCAGTCCATCTCCCAGCAGGTTGAACCCCAACACCACCAGAAAGATAGCCGCTCCCGGGTACAGCATCATTTGCGGTTCCGTCTGCAGAAAAGGTCGCCCGTCGTTTAACATCGCGCCCCACTCCGGTGTGGGCGGCTGCGCTCCTAAACCAAGAAAGTTCAATCCGGAGATGCCGAGGATGATCCAACCCATGTCGAGGGTAGCCAGCACCACCACAGGGCCGAGAATATTCCTCCAGATATGAGACACCATAATCCGTCCGTCACTGGCTCCTATCGCCCGCGCCGCTTCCACAAACTCCCGGTTCCGTATCGCAAGTACCATGCCGCGAACCAGCCGGGCGTAACCGGCCCACCACACCGCAGCCATCGCAATCATTACATTCATCAGGCTTGGGCCCAAAGTACCCGCGATTGCGACGGCCAGGATCAATCCGGGGAAAGCCAGAAGCAGGTCTACCAGGCCCATCAAAAGAGTATCCAACCAGCCGCCATAATATCCAGAAAGAGTGCCCACCATGAACGCGATGGCAAACACTACAGCCAATACCACTCCCGCTGTTCGCAGGGTCGTCCGCGCCCCGTAGAGCAGGCGGCTAAGCTCGTCCCTTCCCAAGTGGTCAGTGCCCAGGGGGAAATCGCGGCCCGGGGGAAGCAGACGGTCCTGCAGACTTACGTCCGTGGGGTCATGGGGAGCCAATAGGGGAGCCGCAATGGCGGTGGTAACGGCCAAGACAACGATGACCAAGCCTAGTACATTGGCCGGATCCCTTAAAAAAAGCCGCAGCCGGCGGTGAATTCTGAGGCTCAGCGCCCTCAACCGTAGCGTTCCCTCCATTTGCACCTCGAAGCCTACCCCTTTATGCCGGCTGGCGGCCAAAGTGGAGCCGAGGATCCAGCCAACGGTAGGCAAAATCCACCGCCAGGTTTGCTAGGAGGAAGATGAACGCCATATACAAGACGAAACCCTGCACCACCGGGTAATCCCTTTGCAGGATGGACTCGACGGCGTACCTGCCGACTCCGGGCCAGCCAAAGATCGTCTCAACGATGACTGTCCCGCCGAGGAGATGACCCAGGTTGATCCCCAGCATAGTGACCACCGGCAGTAATCCATTTTTTAAACCGTGCACCATGATTACCGTGCGTTCATTCAAGCCCTTGGACCGGGCGGTGCGCATATAGTCCTGTTGCAAAACCTCCAGCATGCTAGCCCGCGTCAGCCGCATGACTTGAGCGCTGCTCCCGGCCGCCAACGCGATAGCCGGCAGTATCAGGTTCTTGGGGCTCCCGTAGCCAATCGCCGGCAGCCAGTTTAGCTTCACCGCGACGAACAGCATCAAAAGCAAAGCCAACACGTAGCTGGGAACCGCAGCGCCCAAGAGGGCTAGAAGCCGGCTCAGGGAGTCTAACAGCGACCCACGCCAGAGCGCCGCTATTATACCCAGGGGGATGCTGACCACTACCGACAGAGCAAGAGCGGCCGTTGCCAACATCATCGTGGCCGGAAATCGCTTCACCAGTTCGCTCATGATCGGAGTGCCGCTGCGATAAGACTCCCCTAGGTCGCCCTTTAACACGTCGAACAGCCACCGGCCATATCTAAGGGGCAAAGGAGCATCCAGACCCAATTGCTGTCGAAGCGCCCGAACCGCTTCCGGCAATGGCGGTTCTTCTGGATTCTGGCGTCGGAGGATAATTTCCGCCGGGTCTCCAGGAGCAAAATTTAATAGAGCGAAGCTGATAATGGAGATCCCAAATAGCAGCGCCGGCAGAATTAGCAGCCGGCGCGCTACATAGGCCCGCATGCTACCGTTTCCCTACGTTGCTATCGATGAAATACATCGGCACCGGATGAGGCTCGTCAAACCCGACTACATCATTCGATACACCATAATTAAAATTCGGGAACAGTATTGGCACTATCGCCACTTCGTCGATGATCGCCTGCGTAGCTTTACAAGCTAGCCGTTCCCTTTCCGCTGGGTCTATGGCATGCCCCACCTGAGCGGCCAGATCGTCTACCCGTGAACTGCTGAAGTGACCACGGTTGCCCGAACCACCTGTAGTGTACATGCGGTCAAGGGCCCAGAATGGATCACCCGTGGAAGTTGTGCCGTTATACCACGTAAAGAGATCCCAATTCCCTTGATTCGCGGCAGGAACCGGTTGTTCCACCAACTGAACTTTGGCTCGGATTCCTATGTCTTTCAGCATCGATTGAGCGGCCTCCGCGATGAGAGGCAACTCGGGCCGCTGCCGATAGGTGAGTAGATCTAAGACTAAGGGCTGGCCGTCTTTTTCCACGATTCCGTCGCCATCGGTATCCCGGTACCCCGCTTCGCTGAGAAGAGCCCTCGCTTTTTCCGGCTCGAAGCGGTGTGCACGAAGTTGATCACAAGTCAGGAATCCAGGTGGGAATGGTCCTATGGCCTCGGCGCCTTTGCCTTGCGTTATCGCACCGACCAGGGCTTGACGGTCAACAGCTAGGACTACTGCCTGGCGAACCCGCTCGTCATTCATTGCTCCTCTTTCGTGGTTGACGAACATAAAAGTCAGAGCATTTGGCGCCGCGGACTTCACTGCTAGATTAGGGTCGTTTTGCACCGTAGAAGTCCCCTCAGGCGAAAGGTAAACGGCGATGTCCACGTCGCCGCTCTGTAACGCCAACAACCGGCTGTTGGCGTCGGCCAAGCCAAGGTATTTTATCCGGCCCAGCTTGGGAAGAGAACCCCAATACTGATCGTGGCGAGTTACCACCATTTCCTTATCCAGTTCGAACGTCTCCACTTTGTAAGGGCCGGTCAATACCGGTTTGATGGGAAAGGCGTCACCCATGGCCTGGGCTGCTGCGGCATCTACGATGGCGGTTTTATTGGCGGTAAGCAATCCAGGCAGGACGGGGCTTGCGCCGTTGGTCACAATTCTTACCTTCAGGGGGTCCATCACCTCAATACTAGCTATATCAAGCAAGGTCTCCATGCCCTTGTTCTGGGTGATGGCCCGTTCCAGGGAAGCTTTAACCGCTGCGGCATCCATACCCGCTCCGTTGTGAAACTTCACGCCCGGGCGAATGGTGATCTCCCAAGTTTTTTCATCTACCTGCTGGGCCCCTGTGGCCAACCATGGTTCGGGACTGAAGTCCGTACCCAGTCGGAACAAGGTCTCGGACAGACCTGTCGGAAGGGCCAGCCACCCTGCCTGTAGTGGGTCAGGCGGCTGATCAAGAAAGACCACGGCGATATTCATAGACGAGTCTTTGCCACTGTCAGCTGGGATTAATGTTGCCGCCGCTAGAGGAGCAGTTGTGGACGCTGGAACAGCGGTGGCGGCTCCACCACACGCGGTGACGGCTAATGCCAGCACCGCCAGAAATACTGGGATGGTTCGAGAAAAAAATGTCATTTGGAACCCCTATTTATTTTTTAGGATCCGTGTTGTCGTTGGCAGGTCAGCCCACCCCTCACTTCCGGCCATCCAGGGTCTCCCGGAACCGCGTGTCCTGTTGCTCGCGAGTCAGCAAGATGCAGTTGGAGCAGAAGTCGCTGGACTTCTCCGTCCGCCAATAGAGGCAGCATCCGGAACGCCTGGAAAAGAGGCCTAGTTTACCCCGGTGGCCGAACACCTCCATGGCCAATTGCCGGTACACCGGCGACGATGGGTCGCCGAAGAAGGCGTCGGCATCCTTAAACACTGATTCGGGTTCTTCCGCTATGTCATATAGCCTGCTGAACGCCTGGGCGCACGAGTCGGCAACGGTATTCCAGGAAACTTTGATGCTGGCCCGCGCCGCCCGGCGAAGTGACGGAATCACTATGTGTAGGTTAGCGTCGAACAGCCACCCCTTGAGCCGGGCGTAGAGTTCCGCCGCGTCAGCGACAACCACGGCGTCTTGGTGACTCGACGCAACATCAGCCGGAAGCGCGGCAAAGGTCGGCCGTTTGAGTGCGGTGCCATCTATACGCTGGCCGTCCCAGTGGAACTCCAGGTTACTCAAGCGCACGTCAGGCACCCGGCGCTCCAACACGTATTGGGAGATCAGCGGCCGGGTGACCCGGGTTAGGTAGGCAATAACGAAGGCCGAACAGGCGGCGTGGTGGTTGCCGGTGCCCCACCGGTCACGCCCAAGGGCCATCACCATGTCCTGCAGGCGCTGATCATCGTCCTGGAACAGGGATCGAGCCTCGAGCCAGCCGTCCTGATCCCGCTTCCGGACTGGGAGGTTAAAGAGTTCGCTTAGCGCACCGGCTCGGCGCATGCTGTCGAACAGAGGGTTTTGATTACTATCCATTCGACTCCTTTCCATAGGCAACCTCTGGAATTCGCGTGGGTTTCATTCATCCCGGCCGTCCTCGCTGAATGTTCTCGGACAGCTAGACGCGCCGTCTTAAGAAAAAAATAGCCCGGTCTTCGTGACCGGGCGAAAATCCGTCCAATTCATACCCTCTGCCTCGAAGTGTATCAATCCATGCCTGTGGCAGGTCTCCTGGCTTCTGGCTTCAACCGTTCTCCCAGCCTTCCCGGCCCGGGTTATCGGGCCAGTGACTTCGCACCTTGCGGCTTGGGTTGGTTCACCAGTTACAGTGGCGGGACCGCGCCGGACTTACACCGGCTTCCCTTTTCAGCCCCGATTTATCGGGGCCACCAACAGGCAGTCTTCATTTGTTAAGGTTTGCTCGTTAAAAACCAGCCGACTCCAGCGGTCCAAGGTTGGCGATGGGCCTCTACGTCCCGCTAGTTTGCCCTGGTGGACGGGCGAACACGATTCCGTCCTTTCCCTCGTATTGCTCGCGCATATCGTTGAAAGCCTTTAACCTATCCGGCTGCAACTCGGTACGCTGGTTGTCGTCATCCAAGTACGGGTTGGGGAAATACCCTCTCAGCAAGGTTTCTTCGCTAGAGCCGGAGAATCGGACATAATATGAGAGCATGTCCCCGTGGCTCTTCGCCTCCACGAATTGGATCCCCGTTATATTGTCCAGGCCGATATGGAAGTGCCAATTGTCTGCTTCGACGGTGATGTAGCCGCGGTCTAACTCCGGTTCCTTGATCCCCTTGGAGTTATTCTCGCTGACCACCTCGCCTCCGCCAACAACCCACATCACCCGGTCGTCTTTGGTAAGGTCCCTTATCAAGTCGAGGGCTATATCCACCGTCTGCCTCCGGGGAGCTGTTTAAGAAATGGTCTCCCGCGTACGTGATCCCGCTCCTGATAATCCTAGCGGTTTCACGAGCGTCCCAATTCTATCAAACACTTCTACCCGTTGAAAGTAGTGCTCCTATCAGTTTTTACGTTAGAAGTATAAAGAGCCCACACCGTCTCACCGGCGAAGGCCTGTGTCCAGGCCCGCAGTTGATGCGAACGTTCTGTGGATTCCGGCCTGCGCCGGAATGACGCAAGCCCGGTCCCATCCCTGAAGGCCTATTTATGGCTGTTGCCCTTCTTGCCTAGCCTCCAATTCTGTTTCCAGGTCCAGGTAGAGCTCCTGCAACTTCTCCCTCATCTCCGGTGGAGGCTCCGCCCAAAGACCCCGTTCGATGGCTTCCAGTAGCCGTTCCACGATGCTACGCAGCGCCCAGGGATTGCTCTCCTGGAAGAACTTCTGGGTCTCCGGATCCAAGACGTAGCTCTCGGTTACGTCTTCGTACATCCAGTCTTCCACCACCTGGGCAGTGGCGTCGTAGCCGAACATGTAATCCACGGTGGCCGACAGCTCGAACGCACCCTTGTAGCCATGGCGCTTCATCGACTCGATCCACTTGGGGTTGACCACCCTGCTCCGAAACACCCGGCGCGCTTCGTCTTGCAGATCGCGGACCCTAGCTCGGGAAGGGTCGGAGCTATCGCCGAAAAATTGGCGCGGGTTCCGGCCGGTCAAGGCCCGCACGGTGGCGATCATGCCCCCGTGATACTGCATGTAGTCATCGCTGTCGAAGATGTCGTGCTCCCGGGTGTCCTGGTTCTTGGCGGCCACGACGATCTGGCTGAACCGCTGCCGGAACTGGGGCCTGGCACTCACTCCGAAGTCTCGCTGGGTGTAAGCGTAGCCGCCCCAAGCGGTGTAGACCTCCGCCAAGTCCTCCACCGTTTCCCAATTGCGCTCGTCCAACGCCGCCAGGATACCGGCCCCGTAGGTGCCCGGTTTGCTGCCGAATATCCGATACAGAGACGTGGCCCGGTCGCCCTCACCCCCGGCCCCTCTTTCTGAGGGAGAGGGGTGTTCGCTATCTGAGGTAGATCGGTCACGGGCCAGGTCTTCTCTGAGGTGCTTGAGAATGAAGTTTTCTTCGGGAGATTCGTCCTGGGATGCCGCCATTTCCACGGCCTGATCCAGAAGATTGATAAGGTTTGGAAAGGCGTCACGGAAAAAGCCGCTGATCCTTATGGTTACGTCGATGCGGGGGCGGCCCAATTCGGAGACGGGTATGACCTCCAGCCCTTCGACCCTACGGCTTTCCGGCTGCCAGACCGGCCTGATTCCCAACAACTGGAGGATCTGGGCCACGTCGTCGCCGTGGGTGCGCATGGCCGACGTCCCCCAGACCACGAGTCCCACCATTTCGGGATAGGCGCCTTCCTCGGTCAGGTACTTTTCCAGCAGAGCGTCAGCCAGGGCCTTGCCGGTTTCCCAAGCGGATGGCGACGGGATGGTCTTGGGGTCCACCGAGTAAAAGTTGCGCCCCGTGGGCAGGATGTTGGCCATTCCCCTGGTGGGCGCTCCGCTGGGCCCCGGAGGCACGAACCGGCCTTCCAGCCCTCGAAGCAAGTTGCCGATCTCATCAGGGGTACGTTGCAAGGCTGGATAAATGGTATCCGCCACATAACCCAGCACGAGCTGGGTTTGAGCGTCAGCTTGTCCCAAGATTTGGGACACCACTGGGGCCACGAAATCGGGATTGAAGTCCTGAGCCAACAGCAGGCGGTAGGCTTCACGGCACAGCAACTCTATGCGCTCCAGCAAATCTCCCTGACTGCGCACCGGGGTGTCCGGATCTGCCGATATTAATGCCGGATGAACGTTTCCATCAGCCGCGAGCGCCGGCTCGTCGATGATCGAGCCGTAATCCAGCCCCAGGGCTTCCGCGAATGCCTTGCGTAGGCTTGGAATGCCGCTAATGTCCAGACGTGTCAGGGCGCACAGCAGGCCGATAAGTAGCTCGCCCTCGGGGGCCTCCCCCAGAATATGAAGCCCGTCCTTTATCTGAGCGTCTTTTAGTTCGCAGAGATAACCGTCTATCTCCAGAATGAATTCGCCGAAATCCTCGGGGAGGTCGTCGATGCCTAGGTCACGGTTCAATTCGGCTGCTTTGACCAACTCCCAGATCTGGGCTTCCAGCAGGGGGAGCTTGGCCGGGTCCAGCGTCTGGCACTGGTAATGTTCGTCCATCAATTGCTCAACCCGGGCGATGTCACCGTAGCTATCGGCGGTGGTCATCGCCGGAATCAAGTGGTCTACGATGGTGGCGTGGGTGCGGCGCTTGGCCTGGGCGCCCTCGCCGGGGTTGTTAATTATGAAGGGGTAAAAGAGGGGAACGTCACTCAACGCCAACTCCGGATAACAAGCTTCGGACAAGCCGATGCCCTTCCCGGGTAGCCACTCCAGGGTGCCGTGTTTTCCAACGTGGATCATGGCGTCGGCTTTGAAGACATCCCGGATCCAGCGATAGTAGGCGATGTAATGATGGGTCGGAGCCAAGTCCGGGCTGTGGTAGATGGCGATGGGATGTTCGCCGAATCCCCGGGGCGGTTGCAGGCCGATAAAGACGTTACCCAGGTCGATGCCCGCTATGGCCAGGCTTCCGTTGGTGCGGTAAACCTGTCCCGGCGGCTCACCCCAAGCCTCGGTCATCTCCTGGACAACCTTGGCTGGAAATCCCTGAAACCATTCGGCGTATTGGCGGCTGGTGACGTGACCGACCGCCATTTTAAGTTGCTCTTCGGTAAGCGAGTCCCGGTCGTTGCTGCACCGTTCGATTATGCGGTGGACCAGCTCATCTCCGGATTCGGGTATATCGGTGACGTGATAACCGGCGCCTTTCATGGCATTCAGAATGCGGATCACCGATGCCGGTGTATCCAGACCCACCGCGTTGCCGATACGGGCGTCCTTGGTGGGATAGTTGCTTAGGATGATAGCGATCCGCTTTTCCGAGTTTTCCTTGAGCCGTAGATCGGCCCATTTGATGGATAGGCGGGCCAGATAGTCCACCCGGTCTTCCCGGGGCACGTAACGCTGCATACGTCCGGACAGTTTGGCAGCGCCAGACGATGCGCCGCTATGTCCGGTTTCCTGCTTAAAGGATATGGGTACCGATATGATTCGGCCGTCGAACTCGGGCAGGGCTATGCTCATGGCAGTGTCGATGGGACCTAACCCCAGGGAGCTTTCCTGCCAATCCTCTTCAGTGCCGGTGCTGATGATTCCTTGGATGATTGGAACGTCCAACTTGTCAAGGTAATCCACCGTCCATCCGGCGGCGATGGTAGGTCCCTCGGTGCTCAACTCGCTCATGGACATCCCCATGGTCGTGATGATGCAATCGACCTTGGGAACACCGTCGGGATCGGCCAGGTACTCGGTAAAGGTACGGTTGCCTTGGCCGTCCTCTTCAGGATTGTGCTTCAGACTGTAGGAGAACAACGGCAGGACGTTGGCGCCCATCGCTTCTAACCGGTGAATCAGACTATCGATGGTAAGCAGGTTTCCGCTCATCCAGTGGGCCCGGTAAAAAAGAAGGGCGATGCGGGGCTTTCCAGCCTGGAACCGGTCCCGGATGTAATCATCGACCTCGGTGCCTTGGGCCACATCGGGGTGATACAGGCCCTCCCAAGGAATGTGGCTGGGAGCTTCGTGTCCATAATCGGTACCCAAGTAGGTATCGCTGAGGAAAAAGAAGAGGTTTTCCAGGTTCTGCACGCCGCCGCGCATCAGGTAGGCGAAGACCGTTTCCACTTCCGCCACCGGCACGGTGCAGGCGGTAACCAGGTCCTCGTCCCACTCCTGATGACCTGGCAAGGCTATCAGGGGTATCCCTCGGACACGGCAATCGCGGACCAGTTGGTCAAACAACTGGGGCATGGATTGTTTCCCACCCAGGAGACGCAAGATCACAACTCCCGCGTCTTCCAGGGCCGTCATCAGTTCTTCCTGGGCCTCGGGGGTTTCCAGGGCTACCGGGTTGAACGCCCTGACGTGAGGATAGTCATCGGGCATCCCGCTTAAGGCCCGCTCGGCGGTGAGGATGTCCGTATCGGCGGTGGTGACGAACAGGACAGTCTTCCGTTGGGTGGTTGTATCCGTTCGCTCAGTCATTAAGCATCACTCATGGGAGTCCGGCCCTTCGCCGGCTTCCGTAAAGATCACCATTATGGAAAGATCGCTGAACTCCTCAGTGATCTCGCCGCACTCATCAAGGTTGCCGTCCCACCGTTTCTCGCCGTCCAAGGTAAGGCGCTGGAACACGGTGACCGGCCTGTCTCCCGCAATGCCCGCAGACACTAATTCCTTGGCGATACCGGGGGGCATGAGGTCGTAGGGACGGGGCAGCAGGATCACGTGCCTGCGCCCATCTTTGAGAAAGTGGACAACCTCTTCAACGTCCGAGGCGAAGTCGTCGGAAGCGCCGCGCCGCTGGTGGAGGGTGATGAACACCGCGTCTTCCAGGGAGATTCCAGACCTGGCACAAGCCATCTGGATCGAGCTGATGCCGGGGGTCAGCTCCACCTTCCCGGCCCGGCGCCGTACCCTGGCCAACAACTCCCGGGCCGACACGTTCAAGTCGCCCCAGCAGCAGACAACGCACTTCTTACCGAGCAAGGCCTGGGACTCGACGTACGCCAGCACGTCCTCTTGGTCCCGGTAGGTCATGGGACAGGCTTCAGCGTTGGTGAGCCAGGGCTGGACCACGTCTAGCACGGTCTTGAACCCCGCCACCACGTCGGCGTTCTCGAGAATCTCACGCCCTTGCAGCGTCATCAGACTGGGATCACCCGGCCCGACTGCCACGATCGCGATGGACGTATCGCTATGATTTAGACTCATAAATACCGCAGTTTAACCTTTTTAATTAAGTATAGTTTGAGTTACTACCTGCAGGTCGATATATATACAAGGTGAGAACCATAAAAAAACCCCGGACTGTGTCGTGACCGGGGAGAGTTTGCTGGCGTGGTCGTGGCGCGATCCTAAATTAGGGTAGCGCCACGGGGGCATGTTTCTGTTTAGCGCAGACGAGAGCTCCCCTTACCCGGGCAGGTGTCCTGACTCGCGGGATACGCCTGGGGTTTCCCGTCTCAAATCGTGAGATACGAGAAACAGGACCCAAGCTAAACCCGCATACAGTGGCGCAACCGCGGCGGCCTTTCACCGCCTTTCCTATTAAGCCTTAAGCCGTTTGCAGCGCCTCGGGTAGAACATTCGGTTGTTAAGGGCGGCCTGCCGAACCGGGTTCAAGATGCCCCATGTGGCAGACAGGGATGATTAGACACTTTAAGTGGCTCCAGATGGGTTGTCAACAGGCCGAAATTAGTTGACATCTACAGTCAAGGTTGGTAAAGTACTTAGTCGCTGTCAAGTCGATAAGCGGGGATAATCTATGCCTACAGTAAACCAATTGGTCCGGCATGGCCGTAAGCCGGTTCGGAAGAAGACCAAGGCCCCGGCGCTGCACTGGGTCCAGAACTCATTGCGCAACCGGGTAAAGTATGGCAAGGGGTGTCCGCAACGCCGAGGGGTGTGTATTCAGGTACGCACGATGAACCCCAAGAAACCCAACTCAGCGCTGCGGAAAATAGCCCGCGTGCGACTTACTAACGGATTTGAGATCACCGCCTACATCGGCGGCGAAGGGCACAACCTCCAGGAGCACTCGGTGGTTCTGGTCCGGGGCGGCCGTGTTAAAGACCTGCCGGGTGTCCGCTATCACGTCATCCGCGCCGCCTTGGATTGCGAAGGTGTCTCGGACCGGAGGCGGGGCCGAAGCAAGTACGGAGCCGACAAGCCTCGTACCGACCGCTAGACCGGTATTTAGCAATTTAAGGCGTCCATCAGCCTTTTCGGTATTAAGCGTAAGGTGTGACTATCTATGTCCAGAAGAAGACGTGCTGTAATCCGGGTGATTCCCCCGGATCCTTTGTACAACAATGTGGAATTGGCCAAGTTCATCAACAATGTGATGCAGCGGGGTAAAAAGAGCACCGCCCAGCGGATCTGTTACAGCGCGTTCGAAATCATCAAAGAGCAATCCAACAGAGAGCCGCTGGAGGTATTTCAGATGGCTCTTAAGAATGCCACCCCAATGGTGGAAGTTAAGCCCAAGCGAGTGGGAGGGGCAACTTACCAAGTACCCACGGAGCTCCGTCCCAGCCGTAGCGAGGCTTTGGCCATCCGGTGGCTTATTCGCGGCGCCCGCGGAAGGAAAGGGATGCCCATGCGCCGAGGGTTGGCTCAGGAACTTATGGAAGCATCCCGAGGAGAAGGAACGGCAGTACGCCGTAAGGAGGAACTACACCGTATGGCGGAGGCCAATCGAGCTTTCGTCCATTATCGAAGATAGACGTCTCACGGGGCGCCCGGTGCCACATCAATTATGGAGAGCAACTTTCCGATAGGGAAAATTCGTAATATCGGCTTTATCGCCCACATCGATGCGGGCAAGACAACGGTAACCGAAAGGGTACTTTTTAACACAGGTAGGATCCATCGGTTAGGAGAGGTGGACGACGGGACCACCACCATGGACTGGATGCCCCAGGAAAGAGAACGGGGCATCACCATCACCGCTGCCGCCACCACCGCCTATTGGCGGGACTGCAAGATCAACATCATCGACACGCCCGGCCATGTCGATTTCACGGCTGAGGTGGAACGCAGCCTCCGTGTTCTGGACGGCGGAATCGTCGTTCTTGACGCTGTAGCTGGCGTTCAATCTCAATCAGAAACCGTATGGCGTCAGGCCGACACCTACAACGTTCCCCGTATCTGCTTTGTCAACAAGATGGACCGGGTTGGCGCTAGCTATGAGCGCACGATCGAGTCGGTCCGCCGCCGCCTGAAGGCCAATACTGTGCCGGTCCAACTGCCCATCGGTGAAGAATCCGATTTCCATGGTGTGGTAGACCTGATCAGCGGACAGACTTGGACCTACCCCAACAGCCACGTCAACGGCGCCCGGCACGCGAACGGCGCGTCCGAGGCCGAGCTAGGGCCCATGCCCTCCGAGTGCGAGGAGAATTACCAAAAATTTCGGCAAGCCATGATTGAAAAGATCGTGGAGACTGACGAAAGCCTGCTCATTCGCTACCTGGAAGGGGAAGAGATCGGAAACGATGACCTTAGGGCGGCTTTGCGCAAGGCGACTATCGAGCGCAATCTGGTGCCCGTCTTATGCGGCAGCGCCGTCGGCAATAAGGGGATACAACCGTTACTAGACGCGATCATTGATTATCTGCCTTCCCCGTCGGATGTTCCTCCGGTAGAGGGCATCCAACCCCAGACCGAAGAAACAGTGCTTCGGTATCCAGATGAAAGTGAACCGCTGTCCGCTTTAGCGTTCAAAGTGGCGACAGATCCCTTCGTGGGCCGCTTGGTATACCTCCGCATATATTCCGGCAAGGTAAAAGCCGGAGAGCAGGTACAAAACGTCACCAGAGGAAACCGGGAGCGGATGGGGCGGCTGCTCCAGATGCACGCCAACCACCGGGAGGACCTGGAGGTCATCGGCGCCGGAAATATCTGCGCGGCCATCGGGCTTAAAAACACCTTTACCGGGGACACGATCTGTATCGCGTCCAATCAAGTGATCTTGGAACCGCCTCAATTCCCTCAACCGGTGGTATCGGTGGCCATTGAACCGGCGACCCGGGCCGACCAAGACCGATTGAGTGAAGCCCTTAGAAAACTGTCCGACGAAGACCCCACTTTCATAGTCAAGTTCAACGATGAAACCGGACAGACGGTTATGTCCGGCATGGGAGAGCTTCACCTGGAGGTGTTGGTCGACCGCATGCGGCGGGAGTTCGACGTGGAAGCCCAAGTCGGCTCACCCCGGGTGTCTTACCGGGAGACCATCACCCAAGCGATCAAAGTGGAAGGACGGTTCGTTCGCCAAACGGGCGGTCACGGCCAGTTCGGCCACATCTGGCTGGAACTGGAGCCCTTGGACCGGGGGTCCGGAATCGTATTCGTGAACGCCATCAAGGGTGGCACTATTCCTCGAGAGTACATCCCGGCAGTGGAAAAGGGAGTGCGCCAAGCATTAGACAATGGACCAATGGCTGGTTACCCGCTGGTGGACATGCAGGTCAAACTGGTGGACGGCAGTTACCACGACGTTGACTCATCGGAGATGGCCTTCCGCAGCGCCGGAATGCTGGCCATCCGGGAAGGCGTGCCCAAGGGTAAGCCGGTGCTATTGGAACCTATCGTAGATCTGGAAGTAACGACGCCGGGCGAGCATCTCAGTGAAGTCATTGGAGACCTTGGGACCCGCCGCGCTCAGATCCGGAATATTGAGGGGCAAGACGAGATTCAGGTAGTTCGGGCCTATCTGCCCTTGGGGGAGACTTTCTCCTATACGACGGCGCTTCGGTCAATCACCCGAGGCAGGGCCACATTTACGATGGAATTCCGTCATTACGAACCAGTTAACGCGGAACTCTTGAAAACACTGGTCCGAGTGTGATAAATATAGACCCGTTCGGCAAAATTAGGCGAGATAGAGGCATATGGTAACCAGGCAAAAAGTCAGGATTGTCCTCAAGGCTTTCGATCATAAAATGCTGGACCTTTCGGCGGGCCAGATCGTGGAAACCGCGGAGCGTACCGGAGCACGGGTGGCCGGCCCAGTACCCCTGCCGACTCACATCCGCCGGTTCTGCGTCATACGAAGCCCCCACGTCGACAAAGATTCGCGAGAACACTTTGAGATACGCACCCACAAGCGGCTCATAGACATCCTAGAGCCCACCTCGAAGACCATCGACTCGTTAACGCGGCTGAACCTGCCGGCCGGCGTTGATATCTCTATCAAGCTTTAACTAGACGGTTATAAATATGTTGCAAGGCTTTCTCGGTAAAAAAGTTGGAATGAGCCAGGTCTTCTTGGAAGACGGCAGAGTGGTGCCGGTCACGGTCATACAAGCCGGTCCGTGCTTCGTCACCCAGGTGAAGACGGTTGAAACCGAAGGTTATGAGGCGGTCCAGATAGGATTTGGCGCGGACAAACGGGCCAACAAACCTACGCGGGGCCACATGAAGGACACCCAAGTCTGCCGCTATCTCCGGGAAGTCCAAGTTGACGACATCGGCGATTACCAGGTGGGCGACAGCGTCTCGGTTGAGATATTCACCCCCGGTGAGAAGGTAGACATCATCGCCCGGTCTAAAGGAAAAGGATTCGCCGGCGTCATCAAGCGCCACGGATTCGACGGCGGACCGCGCACTCACGGCCAATCGGACCGGGCACGAGCTCCCGGCTCCATCGGTGGAGGCACCACACCGGGCAAAGTATACAAGGGCCTGAAGATGGCCGGCCACATGGGTAACCGGCGAATAACGGCCAAGGGATTAGAGATCATAAAGGTCGACACCGACCGGAACCTGTTAATGGTCAAGGGCGGCATACCCGGCTCGCAGATGGGTGTGGTGCAGATCCGGCGGACCGGCAAATCGGTGAACCCGCCAGCCTAAGGGCTGGACGGCAACGGATTGGAATACGAATGGAAGTTTCGGTAATAAATTCCCAGGGAGAAACGGTCGAAACCATAGATTTGGACGACGCCGTTTTTGCCGTGCCTATGAACCATGCCCTGGTCCATCAGGCGCTGGTTATCTATCAGGGAAACAAGCGCCAGGGTACCGCCGACACCAAGACGAGGGCTCAGGTGTCAGGAGGCGGGCGCAAGCCCTGGATCCAAAAGCATACCGGGCGGGCTCGCCAGGGTAGCATACGCTCCCCGCAATGGCGCCACGGCGGGGTGGTCTTCGGACCGCACCCTCGGGACTACCGGAAAGCGCTGCCACGCCGGATGCGCCGATTGGCCTTGAAATGCGTCCTGTCGGAAAAAGCCAGGCAGAACCAACTCATCTGCATCGACGCCATGGACGGGATCAACGGTAAGACTAAGTCGATGGTGGAGCTATTGTCGAATCTGGGAATCACCGGATCAGCCTTGGTGGTGACCAAAGACACAGTGCAAGCGGTTGTACGCGCGGCCCACAACATCGAGAAGATCTGGACTCTTCCGGTGAACCAACTCAATGCCCAAGAACTCTTGAGCCGGGACAAGTTGGTAATTACTCTGGAAGCGGCTCGCTGGGCTGAGCAGGATCTAGCCGTGCCCCCCCCTCGCTGGAAAGACAGGATCGCCGGCCCAAATAGCGCGGGCGAGAATTCCCCGGAAGAGGCGAGCCCCGTCTCGAGCGCAGTGGCCACCGTTGATGAAGAGCCGGAAACCGATCCGGCCGAAGAAGCTGCGGCGGAGAGCGTAGACGAAGCGGAAGACGCTGGAGGAGAGGAGTAGATGGATATCCATCATGTCCTGATCAAACCGGCGATCACCGAGAAAAGCACCCTGCTTCAGGAGTCCGGGAAATACACGTTCCACGTGTCTCTCAAGGCAAACAAAGTGGAAGTGAAGCAAGCCGTTGAAACCCGGTTCGATGTGAAGGTGCTAGACGTAAATATCACTAAGCTGCACGGAAAACTGAAGCGGTACGGTCCCCGTACCAAAAAGCGTCCCGATATTAAAAAGGCCGTGGTCACCCTGAAGCCAGGGGATAGGATCAACCTGATAGAGGGTGTGTAAAGGGTTTTTAATATGCAAGGAAATCGAGTATGCCTCTAAAAAACTTAAAACCGATGACGCCCGGCACCCGCAATGCGGTGCGGCCTTCTTTCGAAGAGATCACGACGAGGAAACCCGAGAAGTCCTTGCTCGAACATCTGCCCAACCACGCCGGCCGCAACAACACGGGACAGGTCACCGCCCGGCACCGGGGCGGCGGCCACAAGCAGATGTACCGCAAGATCGACTTTAAGCGGATCAAAGATCAGGTGCCTGGCCGGGTAAGATCCATCGAGTATGACCCGAATCGCACCACCCGCATCGCCTTGATCTTCTACGCCGACGGAGAGAAGAGCTACATCCTGGCCCCGGTGGGATTGTCGGTAGGCGATTGGGTTGAGTCGGGATCGCAATCGGAGATTCATCCCGGCAACTGCCTCCCCCTGCGGTCCATACCTACTGGAACGGTGGTTCATAACTTGGAATTGACTCCCCAGCGGGGCGGTCAGTTGGTAAGAAGCGCCGGGTCGGGCGCCCAAGTTCTGTCTAGGGAAGGCAACTATGTGCTGATAAGGCTTCCCTCCGGAGAGATGCGCCGCGTCTTGTTGGAATGCCGGGCCAGTATCGGCCAGCTTTCCAACCCGGACCATAAAAACGAAAGCCTGGGCAAGGCCGGAGCCAGCCGCCATCTGGGACGGCGCCCCCAAGTTAGGGGTGTCGCCATGAACCCAGTGGACCACCCCCATGGAGGTGGTGAGGGGCGCTCACCCATCGGCATGCCGGGACCCAAGTCACCCACCGGTCAGCCCACCTTGGGCCACAAGACTCGCCGGGTGCACAAAGCAAGTAGCAAGTTCATAATGCGAAGGGGCAGGAGACGGTAGAATGTCCCGGTCAATCAAGAAAGGCCCTTACGTCCATCCTAAGTTGGCCAAGAAAGTGGAGGCCGTACAAAGGTCGGGCACAAAAACGGTCATCATAACTTGGTCCAGAGCGTCGATGATAATGCCCGAATTTGTCGGGTTAACCTTCGGCGTACACGACGGACGCCGGCATATACCGGTGTTCGTAACGGAAAACATGGTGGGCCACCGGCTAGGTGAGTTCTCGCCGACGCGAACCTATCGTGGTCACGTCTCGCGCTCCGAACGCTCCAGTAGGCCAATGAGGTAGTGAATTGCCACCAGTCCGAGCTGTAGCCAAAAAAATTAGCGCGTCTCAAAAACGGTTGAAGCCGATACTGGACTTGGTCCGGGGCCGGCCGGTGGACGACGCTCTGAATACGTTGAGCCTGCTGACATCGCCTTGGGCCAAAACCGTGGCCAAAGTGGTGCAATCGGCAGCGGCCAATGCTGAAAACAATATGATGATGAACCGGGACTCTCTACGGATAGTCGCGATCTCCGCGGACCAGGCCACACCATTGAAAAGATTTCGGCCCAGGGCCAGGGGCCGCATCGGCCGAATCATAAAGCGTTCCAGCCACATCACGGTGGTAGTGGACGAACCGGGACAGGAGCGTTAAAACATGGGCCATAAAACCCACCCTTACGGGTTTCGGTTGGGCATCATCAAGGATTGGAAGGCGCACTGGTTCGCACCCAACGCCAGTAGCTATCGCGCCTTGGTGCTAGAAGATATTAAGCTGCGGAAAAGCATCGTAGATGAGTACAAGTCCTTCTCCGACGCCGGCATAGCAAAGGTTGAGATTGACCGCGGGGCACAGGATAGTGTGATCAACATCCACTCCGCGCGCCCCGGGATCCTGATTGGCAGAGACGGAGAGCGGGTTAAGAATCTCCGAACCAAACTGGAATCCATCACCCAGCGCCGGGTGCAGCTAAATATCATAGAGATCGAGCAGCCTGAGATTAATGCCTATCTGGTTGGCCGAAACATCGCCGACCAGATGGAGCGCCGGGTAGCCTATCGCCGGGCCATGCGTCAGGCGGCCCAAAGGGCCATGCAGGGCGGCGCGCAAGGCATCAAAATTATCGTCAAAGGGCGCATCTCCGGTTCGGAAATCGCTCGCGTTGAAAAGTTGATGATGGGCCGGGTTCCGCTGCACACTTTGCGGGCGGACATAGATTACGCCTTGGCCGAGGCCCACACGGTCATGGGCCAAGTGGGCGTCAAAGTTTGGGTCTACCACGGCGACATCTTACCGCCGCCACCTGAAGAAGAGGAAGAACTGGAAACCATCGAGGTTACGGTCCAGGCTGACTCAGACGAGCCGGAAATTGTGTTGGACGAAGACCTTCAGATCTAGAAACTAGCATGATTCATGGTGGGAATAAGTCACCACCATTGAAGATTCGTTGAATCCGTTCGCCTAGGGGCGTCCGAAGGGACTCAGGCTGGAACGGCCATAGACGAACAATAATAAGGGGTAAGCAATGTTGCAGCCGAAGCGGTCCAAATTTCGCAAGGTGTTTCGGGGCCGGCGCAAAGGCGCCGCCACTACCGGTAGCACTGTGAGCTTTGGTGAGTTCGGGCTCAAAGCCATGGAGGCCAACTGGATCACCGCGCGGCAGATCGAAGCGGCCAGGATCGCCGTCACCCGCCACCTACGCCGTGGCGGCCAGGTGTGGGTAAGGGTTTTCCCGGACAAATCAGTCAGCAAGAAACCTGCCGAAGTCCGCATGGGAGGCGGCAAGGCTGCGGTGGACCACTGGGTAGCCGTGGTCAGACCGGGCAAGATTCTGTTTGAGGTGGCTGGAGTTCCCGCGGCAGACGCCGTCAGGGCGTTGAAATTGGCAGCCCACAAACTTCCGATCCCGACTAAGACCGTCCAGCGTGACCGGATCGCGGTCATGTCAGGTCATTCAGTTTAAAGACGTGATTCCATGTTAATTAACGAGATACGGGCCCTCTCCGATGAACAACTCGGTGAGGAGTTGGAAAAGACCAGCCGGGAGTTGATGGACCTGCGGTTTCGGGCCGCCACCAACCAGCTACCCGACTCCAACCTTCCCAGGTCGGTGCGAAAATCCATCGCCCGCCTGCGAACCGTGATCAGAGAACGGCAACTGGTGGAGGGTTAAGTTTGGTTAAGTCTATGCGGAAGGTCAGGACTGGATCGGTGGTCCGCGTGAGTATGGACCGGACGGCGGTCGTCGAAATGGTCTGGAAGCAGCGAAACCGGCTGTATCGCAAGCAAGTGCGCCGGTTGGCCCGTTTCATGGTCCATGACCCTGAAAACCTATGCTTAGTGGGAGACACGGTACGGATCGAAGAGACCCGGCCCATTTCCAAATCCAAGCATTGGCGCTTGTTGGAGATTCTGTCGCGCCGCGAGGTGGCCGATGTCCGTCCGATAGACTTGGAATCCGATGCCATCATGGAAAACACAACCTCCGAACAGCCGGTGAATCAGGCTGAGGAAGAGGACGAAGAACAAACAGAAGAAATAGCCTCGGAAGACGATTCGGCTTCTGATGAACAGGATACTGAAGAATGATTCAGACTTATACCCGGCTAACTGTGGCGGACAACAGCGGCGCCAAAGTTATCCGGCTGATCAACATTCCCGGCAGCGGCAAACGCAAATTCGCCCATGTGGGTGACGTGATAGTTTGCAACGTTCGGGAAGCGGCGCCCAACTCTCCCGTCCGAAAGGGCGAAGTGGTCCGGGCGGTGATAATCCGTCAGGCCCAGGGCCGGCGCCGGCCCGATGGGACATACATAAAATTCGACGACAACGCCGCCGTGCTGATCTTGGAAAACAGGCTGCCCCGCGGCACGCGGATCTTTGGCCCGGTGGCGCGTGAGCTTAGGGACCAAGGGTTCATGCGAATCATCTCCCTAGCCTCGGAAGTAGTATAATGCGCATCCGAAGCGGGGACAACGTGCTCGTGATAGCGGGCAAAGAGAAAGGTAAAAGCGGCCGGGTCGACCGTCAACTGACTAAAGAAAATCGAGTGGTGATTGAAGGGGTGAACTTTATCACCCGCCACGTCAAGCCTCGGCCCGGGGTCCGGCAATCGGGCCGGATCCAACAAGAGGCCCCCATCCATATCTCTAATGTGGTGTTGATCTGCAATAAATGCAACCAGCCCACTAAGCCTAAGATTGTGTTTCTGGATACTGGGGCCCGAGTCAGAAGTTGTCCCAAGTGCCAAGAAGTGATTGACGATGCCAGATAACGAAGAAGAACTAGAACAATCCGATCAAGCGGCGGAGCCTACCGCCGAAGAAACTTCGGAACCGGCGTCGGACTCGGTTGAGCCCGCTGCCGAAGAAGTTTCCGAACCAACCGCAGAAGCGACTGAGCCACCCGCCGAGGAGGCAGCTCCGGCACGCCGCCGGGCCCCCCGAACGCCGCGAACCGGAGCAAGAGCGACCGGACGGCAACGGGGCGGCGCCACCGCCGTGGAAGAGCCTCCAGCCGATCCTGCGGATGATCCTCCCCCTCCACCGAGGATGCGGGACCTTTACCGCACTGAAATCGTTCCCACCATGATGCGGGAATTTGGATTCACCAACCCGATGCAGGTGCCGCGCATCCAGAAGATCGTGGTCAACATCGGATTGGGCGAGGCATTAACCAATGGCCGGGCGATGGAAAGCGCCACCGGCGACTTGGCCACCATAACCGGCCAAAAGCCCATCATCACCCACGCCCGCAAATCCATCGCTGGATTCAAGATTCGTGAGGGCAATCCCATCGGTACCTGCGTAACTCTGCGTGGGACCAAGATGTACCACTTCCTGGATAGGTTGATCAACATGTCGCTGCCGCGTATCCGCGACTTCCGGGGGATTCCCAGGCGGGGGTTCGACGGCAGGGGGAACTTCTCCATAGGCATCCGCGAGCAGATAATTTTCCCGGAGATCGACTATAACCAGATCGACCGGATCCGTGGATTGCAGGTAACCATCACTACTACAGCCCACGACGACGCCACGGCGACGCGCATGTTGGAATTATACGGTATGCCATTCGTTCGAGAGGTCTAGAAGAAGCCAATGGCCAAGTCATCAAAGGTTCAAAAGTGGCTCAGGAAGCCCAAGTACCCAGTACGTTGGCACAGCCGGTGCAACCGTTGCACTCGGCCTAGGGCCTACATACGCTACTTCGGCATCTGCCGGATCTGTTTCCGGGAATTGGCGCTGTCCGGTGAACTACCCGGCGTGCGCAAAGCAAGTTGGTAGGGAGCCAAGGGGGATAAAACTGTGCCAGTAACCGATCCAGTAGCGGATATGTTGACCAGGATTCGTAACGCGATTCAGGTGCGTCACGAGTCTGTTATGATGCCTCATTCAAAAATGAAATTGGCCATCGCCAAGATTCTTAAGGAAGAGGGGTACATCCGGGACTTCGACCTGCCTAGGGGGCAGGCCCATCCCACACTCCGGGTCCACCTGATTTACCGGGAGAAGAGAGAACCGGCCATCACCGGTCTGAAGCGAATCAGCAAGCCGGGACTGCGTGTTTACGTGGGACGGGGTGAAATCCCCCGGGTCTATGGAGGCATGGGCGTCGCTATTCTTTCGACGCCCCAAGGCGTAATGGCCGGCCGCCAAGCTTGGCGCGCGGGGATCGGCGGGGAGCTTCTTTGTTATGTCTGGTAGTTCAACAACAAACGGCAATACGCAAGGAAGGACACTGTCGCGCATCGGACGCAAGCCCATCCCCATTCCCCAGGGAGTGGAAGTGGAAGTCCAGTACGGCGGCGTAGTTGTTAAAGGTCCCAACGGCACGCTGACACAGAACTACCATCCCGACGTCAAAGTTACCGTGGAAGACGGCAACGTGTTGGTAGAACGATTGTCAGAACGTAAGTTTCACCATGCCCTTCACGGCCTAACCCGCAGCCTCATTGCCAATGCGGTTCAGGGTGTTTCAGAAGGTTACACCAAGACATTGGAGTTGATGGGCGTGGGCTACCGCGTGCAGCAAGCCGGCGACGGTATTGTGTTGTCGGTGGGCCACAGCCATACGATCGAGATGCATCCACCCGACGGCGTGACTATGGAGGTGGAAGGCAACAACCGGATCCACGTGCGCGGCATCGACAAACAGCAGGTGGGCAACCTGGCCGCCAAAGTTCGGCAGACGCGGCCGCCCAACGCCTATAAAGAAAAGGGGATCAAATACGCGGGAGAGGTCCTGCACTTTAAGCCGGGCAAGTCAGCGGCCCGCAAGGCTTGATCCCGCCAAGAACAACGCTGGTTTATATCAAAGGGTTTAACCCGGACCCGGAAGCGGTCCTGGAAAACAGTATTAAGGGTATTTTGAGGATTCTGCGCCTCCGTAGTGGGAGCGGAGACCTTCCGGAGTGAGAACAACTTAGTGGCCAAGGATAAAAACGCTAGAAAATTGAGATTGGTCCGGCACGCAAGGGTGCGGAAAAAGGTGACCGGTACCGTAGAACGGCCCAGGCTATGTGTGTTTCGCAGCTTGCGCCACATCTACGCGCAGATCATCGACGATAGCGAAGGTCATACCTTGGTCTCCGCTTCCAGCCATGAAACCATGTCCCAGGACGGCGGAGCCGCCGCGCCGAAGATCGATGTTTCCGTAGCCGTGGGCAAGATGGTGGCGGAACGGGCCAAGTCCAAGGGCATCACCAGCGTTGTCTTCGACCGCGGCGGATACAAGTATCACGGCCGCGTCAAAGCCCTAGCTGAAGCCAGCCGCGAAGGCGGCCTGAAGTTTTAGGTAAGGCTTCCCAGACACAACCGGTAAAACCAATCGTTAATGTCCAGGCTGACGTAAGGAGATAGTGACAGCCTATGGTATTTTCCCCAGATCGACCCAGAGGACCTCGGTTCCGCCAGGAAGACACCGGCGGTATGACCGAGCGTGTTGTTTTCACCCGCCGCATCGCCAAGGTGGTGAAGGGGGGCAGACGTCTGCGCTTTAACGCCTTGGTGGTGGTTGGCGATGGCCAAGGCCAGGTAGGTGTCGGGCTGGGGAAAGCCTTGGTTATCCCCGATGCAGTCCGTAAGGGAAACGCCATCGCCCGGCGCGACATGGTTACGATTCCTCTGAAAGGCGGCACGATCCCCCAAGCAGTCACCCTGAAGAAAGGGGCTACAATTGTGATAATCAAGCCCGCCCGGGAAGGGACGGGCGTCATCGCCGCCGGTGCGATGCGGGCCATGCTGGAACTGGGCGGCGTCAAAGACGTTGTTGGAAAATCCTTGGGCTCCAGAAATCCTATCAACATCGTCCATGCCACTCTAGAGGCTTTGCGTTCGTTGCGTGACCCGGAAAAGGAACGGGCGATCAGACTCGCGGGTGTGGCAAGAAATACCGGTAATGCTGCAGCCACCAGAAATCCAGGAACCCCTGCTCCCCCCAGACCGGAGGGCGCCTAAATGACCCAGCTAAGGATCACATGGAAGCGAAGCACGATCGGCCGGACGGCATCCCAGCGGAAAATCATCCAGTCCCTCGGTTTGCACCGCCTGCACCACTCCGTGGTGCACTTTGATTCACCGACTATTCGCGGAATGGTCAATAAAGTAAGCCACTTGGTTTCCGTGGAAATCGTGGAGTCCACCTAAAACGGGCTTTCCCTATAGGAACGCCTAGGCCGTATAACCCGAAAGGGTTCGGGAGGATCTTAGAAACCGATATTTGAGGCCAGATTCAAACCAACGGCGCCGATCGGCGTCTTTTGGTTTTTATAGTGTCAACGACGGAGAGGTATTTCCAATGATGGAACATCAGGTGGTCCCAAGTCCTGGGGCCAGAAAACGCAGGAAACGGGTGGGTCGAGGCGACTCCGCCGGCCAAGGTAGCACTGCCGGCAGGGGTATGAAGGGCCAAAAATCCCGCTCCGGAAGCTCGATTCGGGCCGGATTCGAGGGTGGTCAGAACCAGCTGATAAAGGGACTTCCCATGAAGCGGGGCTTCAACAACATCTTCAAGACCTACTATTCTCTGATCAGTCTGGAAACTCTTGAAACCTTCGACGCCGGAGAGCGAATCACTCCGGAATTACTGCGGGAACGCGGTTTCCTCAAGAGCTTGAAACAGCCCATCAAGATTGTCGGTGACGGCCAATTAACCAAAGCCGTCACGGTGGCCGCGCACCGGTTTACCGGGTCGGCGCGAGAGAAGATTGAGGCGGCCAAAGGGAAAGTAGAGGAGCTGTAGGGCGGATGTTAGAGGCGGAAGTACAAGGGGGGCGCCTCCCCCGTTTACTACAAGCGGCGATCGATGCCTTTAGCCTACCTGACCTGAGATCAAAGATCCTGTTCACGTTGGCTTTGTTGGCTATATACCGGTTTGCCGCCCACATACCCATGCCCGGCATCAATGAGGGGGCACTTGCCAACCTTTTTGAAAACAACGACCTGCTGGGTTTTCTTGACTTGTTCAGTGGGGGAGCCCTTCGCCGAATGAGCATCGTGGCCCTGGGGGTCTTTCCCTATATCACGGCCTCGATCGTGATGCAGTTGATCACCCCGGTGTTTCCCAAACTCCAAGAAATGGCCAAGGAAGGAGAGTCCGGGCGGGCCAAGATGAGCCGCATCACCCACTGGTTGACTGTGCCCATCGCCTTGGCCCAGGGTTATGGGCAATTGATCCTGCTGCAGGGGTCGGGTGTGTTCGTAGACAGTGTGACTGGCGCCCCTACTTTTGTCGTTGGATTTTTCGGGGCTTCCCTTTTACCCACTGTTGCCGCCCTCTTGTCCATCGTGGCGGGAACCTTGTTCCTAGTTTGGATGGGCGAGTTGATCACCGAGCGGGGTATCGGCAATGGAATATCGCTGATAATCTTTGCCGGAATCGTGGCCGGTTTCCCCGGATTGCTCAGCCAGGGGTTCCTGGATACTGACAACGTCTTGGGTATCGGGTTCTTCGCCATCATCGGCGTGGGGATCATTGCCCTTATCGTCTGGTTCAATGAGGCCCACCGGCGCATCCCGGTCCAATACGGACGGAGCATATTCCGTGGTGGACGGATGTATCGGCAGAGTGGAGCGACCTACCTACCTTTGCGCATCAACTCCGCCGGAATGATTCCGTTGATCTTCGCTTTCTCCATAGTGATATTGCCCGGCACGATGGCCACCTACTTCGCCACGACCACCGGGGTGATCGGAGATGTAGCCAGGTTCTTCGCGGACCTACTGGTCCCAACTTCCCCTCCGTATTGGATCATGGTGTTTATCTTGGTGGTGATCTTCACCTTCTTCTACACCCTGGTGGTGTTCAACCAGCAAAATTTGGCGGAAAATCTGCAACGAAACGGTGGGTTTGTCTTGGGGATCAGACCGGGCCGGCCGACTCAGGAATATTTGAACCGGGTCATTGTGCGCATCACCATGGGCGGCGCGTTGTTCCTAGGGTTCATCGCCATCGTTCCCTACTTGGCGTCTTTGATTACCGATGTTCAAGCGATTTCCCTTAGCAGCACCAGCCTTCTAATCATGGTGGGTGTAGGCTTGGATACGATGCGCCAATTGGAGGCGCAGCTAATGATGCGAAACTATGAAGGGTTCTTGAGGTAGTTTGACACAAGGTTTGCGATTGGTCCTTTTCGGTCCACCGGGAGCGGGCAAAGGGACCCAAGCTCAGTTATTGACCGAGCGGCTGAAAATCTCTCATATAAGTTCGGGCGATCTGTTCCGCCACCACGTTCAAGCCGAAACGCCCTTGGGGTTGAAGGCCGCCGATTATATGAACCGGGGGGTTCTGGTTCCCGACGAACTGACCATCGACATCGCTTTGGAGAAAGTGATGTCCTTAAATGCCGAGGAGGGATTTATCCTAGATGGATTTCCCCGTAACCGGTTCCAAGCAAAAGCCTTGGAAGAGGCCTTGCAGACTCGGGCTCGGGGTCTGGACAAAGTAGTGTATATAGATGTGCCGGAGGACGAATTGCTCCGGCGCCTGGCAGGCCGGTTCGTTTGCCGCCAGTGCCAAGCACCACATAGCATGGCGCCCGGTGGGACTAACGGATCGCCGGACCGGGAACTGATCTGTGAGCGTTGCGGCGGAGAGCTCTACCAACGAACCGACGACCGCCCGGAAGCCGTTCAGACACGGATCGAAGTGTACAAGTCGGAAACAATGCCGGTGCTGGATTATTACCGGGAGCGCGCCCTTCTGGCGGAAGTTCCCGGCGTCGACACCGTCGAGCAGATCAACAAACGGGTAATGAAGGCGCTGGAGCTATAATCGGAGCCAAATAGGCGGTCCACTGATCTAACGCAGTAGAGAGCGTGGGTTCCCAAGATTCCCGATTCGAGGTAGAATAGTAACGTTGAAACAAGATCGGAAAACTGAGACCGCCTCCAACTCGGCGTCGCCCTATACTGGGGGAATCACAATCAAATCCCCTAAAGAGCTAGATGCGATGCGCCGGGCTGGTTCAGTTGTGGGCGCTACGCTGGCGATTCTGCTTAAGTCGGTGGAACCGGGCCTTACTACCAAAGACCTGGACACCATCGCTTACAAAGAGATCGTCCGGCACGGCGCTAAACCCACGTTCAAGGGTTATCGCGGCTTTCCGGCAAGCATCTGCACGTCGGTCAATGAAGAGATCGTCCACGGCATACCGGGCAAGAGGGTCTTGAAAGAGGGCGATATCATCAAGATGGACGTGGGCGCGACCATTGATGGATTCATCGGCGACGCTGCCATCTCGGTGGCGGTGGGAAATGTCGCTGAAGAAGCCATAGAACTCATGGATGCCACCAGGCTAAGCCTGGAGGAGGGAATCAAGGCCGCAGTGCCGGGCAACCGTATAGGAGACATCGGCGCAGCGGTTCAAACGTATGCTGAGGCCAAGGGTTATAGTGTGGTCCGGGAATTTGTCGGGCATGGCGTGGGGAGATTTCTTCACGAAGACCCCCAAGTCCCCAACTATGGCCGCCCCGGCCTTGGGCCATTGCTGCGTCCAGGAATGTGCATCGCCATCGAGCCAATGCTCAACCTGGGAGATTGGCACACCCGCATCTTGGACGATCAGTGGACGGTGGTGACCGCGGACGGAAAGATCTCGTCCCACTTCGAGCACACGATAGCAATTACGGAAAACGGTCCGGAGATCATGACGGTGCCAAGCTGACTTGAGCGCTATTCGCTCCGGTGTTTACTTAGAGACCGATCTAGGGAGAAAGTATGGCGAAAAAGCAGGCGATTGAAGTTGAGGCGAATGTAACCGAAGCATTGCCTAATGGCATGTTTCGTGTAACTTTGCCCAACGAGCATCAGGTTTTGGCCCACGTGTCGGGCAAGATTCGGATGCACTTCATCCGGGTATTACCGGGAGACCGGGTCTTGGTGGAGCTATCTCCGTACGATCTCACCCGTGGCCGAATCACCTACCGATTTAAGTAACAAAGATTAAACTAGCGGCCGTACTCCAGATTCCGGCCGGTATAAGTTTGAGGGAAACACGTTGAAAGTATCTGCTTCGGTAAAAAAAAGATGCGACCGATGCCGGGTGATAAAGAGAAAGGGAGTGGTTCGGATAATCTGCACCAATCCTCGGCATTCCCAACGTCAAGGATAGGCTGGACGCCTTAAGGAGGACCAAAGTGGTTCGTATTGCCGGTGTTGACGTACCTGACCGAAAAAAGGCGCATGTAGCCTTGCGTAGCATATACGGTGTCGGTCCCGTCATCGCTTCGGAGATTCTGCTTAAAGCGGACATTGACCCGGAGTCCCCGCCTCGTATGAATGAGTTGTCTGAGGCTCAGGTGGACCGGATCCGGGAGATACTTGGAGATTATACGTCCGAAGGTGATTTGCGGCGGGAAGTTAACCAAAACATTCGCCGTCTGATTGAAATTGGTTCGTATCGAGGTCTGCGTCACCGGCGCGGCCTGCCGGCCCACGGCCAGCGCACCCGGACAAATGCCCGAACCCGGAAAGGTCCCCGCCGCACTGTCGCAGGACGTGGCCGCCGGACGGGTGGTAAGAAGTAGGTGAGGAAAACTTATGCCTAGACCACGAACAAGACGTAGAGAGCGCCGGATTGTCGTCCAAGGCCGGGCTTATATATATTCGACGTTCAACAACACCCTGGTTAGTATCACCGACCCCCAGGGCAGCGTGATCGCCTCAGCCAGCGCGGGAACCGTCGGTTTCAAGGGGTCCCGAAAGGGAACGGCCTTTGCCGCCCAGCGCGCGGCCGAGCAAGCTGCCCGCCGCGGGATGGACCAGGGATTGCGCCAGGTAGACGTGCTGATCAAGGGACCGGGGGCCGGCCGGGAAGCCGCCATTCGGTCGCTGCAAGGAGCCGGCCTGGTTGTCACCAGTATCAGGGATGTAACGCCGATCCCCCACAATGGGTGCCGGCCTCCTAAAAGAAGAAGGGTGTAAATAACAATATATGGGTAGGTATACAGGACCAAACTGCCGGCTGTGCCGGCGAGCCGGTGAAAAGCTCTTTCTAAAGGGAGAGCGGTGTTATACGCCCCGTTGCGCGGTGGAAAAGCGGCGGAGCACCCCCGGCGACCCCTCACGGCGGCGGCGGCGGCCCACAGACTACGGCATTCACCTGCTGGAAAAGCAGAAAGCCAAATATATATTCGGTGTTTTCGAATCCCAGTTCCGGAAATACATGGCCGACGCCTTCGAAGAGGATGGCGTTACCGGGACAAACTTGCTGCGAACCTTGGAGAGGCGCCTGGATAACGTGATTTTCCTACTGGGCTTCGCCGACTCTCGAAAGCAAGCCCGCCAAATGGTTCTCCACGGCCACTTCAAAGTAAACGGCCGGAGGACCGACATCCCTTCGTACCTAGTTGTTGTGGGTCAAGAAATCACTTGGAAAGATTCAGACAAAACATCCGACTATTTCAAGGAACGTACCGACGGGATTCCCAAGCGTCCGGTACCTCCATGGTTAGTGCTGGATCAGACCGATATGTCCGGCAAGATCTTGAACCTGCCGGCCGATGAAGACCTGCAGCAATCCATCAATTCCCGGCTGATTGTAGAGTTTTACTCGAGGTAGAACGTTCGATGTTAGACACTTTTGTTCTCGCCCCCGGACCTGCCGAGAGCGCACCGGAACCTGTCAAACCCGATGTCCACGTGATCGAGTCCGACGATATGTACGGCAAAGTGGCCGTTGAGCCCTTGGAGCGGGGTTTTGCCCTTACTCTGGGCAACCCCATGCGCCGGATTCTGCTCAGTTCCACCAATGGCAGCGCTATAACCTGGGTGAAGATCGACGACGTTGTACACGAGTACACGGCGATCCCCGGGGTTAAAGAAGAGGTCATGGAACTGCTGTTGAACATCAAACGCATACGCATTCGAGCGCAGTCGGAGCGATCTGGAAAGATGCGTCTCGATGTGTCGGGCGGCGGCCCTGTTTGCGCCGGCGATATCGCTACGTCCAGCAATTTTGAGATAGTAAACCCTGAATTACATCTAGCGACCCTGGACTCGGACAGCGCTCATCTCTCCATCGAGTTCAACGTGGAACAGGGTGTCGGATACGTCCAGGCGGTCCAGGGTGACGGAGTCGATGGCCTGCCCGTGGGTGTTCTGCCCCTGGATGCCATCTTCAGCCCAGTTCGGAAGGTCAACTACAACGTTGAGCGTACTCGGGTCGGTCAGGTCACCGACTACGAACGGTTGGTCCTGGAAGTGTGGACGGACGGGACTATCACGCCGGTGGAAGCCGTGCGCCGCGCAGCCGAGACTCTAGTCAACCACTTCTTCTTGTTCAGTACTCTGGACAGAACGGCGGAGACTGGGGCGGACCGCTCGCCGTTGATAGTGTCGCCGGAGATTTACCAAACTCCCATCGAACGCCTGGAGTTATCTCCCAGAACCCTTAACTGTCTAAAGCGGGCGCATATCACCAAGGTCGGTGAAGTCCTGGAAATGCCGGATGAAGAGTTACTAAAGATCAGGAACTTCGGCGAAAAGTCCCTGACTGAACTGCGGGAAAAACTTATCGAACGGGGCATCACTCCTCCGGAAGGAAATTCCCCGGTGGCGGCTTTGGCCGAGGGCGCACACGAAGATGGAATGGATGTAGCCGGAGCGGTATCCTCGTTGAGCCCGGAAGACTTGGGAGAACTAATTGGCTCAACCGAAGGCCCGAGTCCCATGGCAGACGAAGACGACGGGAATAACGACTCCGAAGGTGAGTTAGTTGGCGGCGAAGACGATGATTTGGATGCGGACGACGCCGGCGACGACCTTGACGACGACGAGGAGGACAACTAACAACGATGGCGTCCCACCGCGTAGCCGGTAGAAAGCTCAGCCGGTATAAAGACCAACGTAAAGCCTTGCTAAGAGGTTTGACGTCGGAACTGATTCGCCACGAGCGGATCACTACCACACTGGCCAAGGCCAAGGAGACCAGGGTGGTTACGGAGAAATTGATCACCCACGGCAAGAAGGGAACATTGCACCACCGCCGTTTGGCCTTGGCCCAGATCCCAGACAAGAAAGTGGTGGGAAAGGTGTTTGATGACGTGGCCGGCTGGTATGCCGATAGACCCGGTGGATATACCCGGATCATCAAGCTAGGCCGGCGCCAGGGTGACGGCGCAGAAATGGCCGTAATCGAGCTGGTCGAACACGATTAAGTTCCTACTTGGCCGAATCCCAGCGCCCGTTCCGAGGAATTCATTCTGGCATCGGAAGAAACGACGGAGAGCCCAGATTCGCTAACGCGAAGAATCGCGCTGATTGTGGAATACGATGGAAGCGGATATATGGGCTTCCAACTCCAAAGGGATCAACCGACTATCCAGGGGGAGATAGAGAAGAGTCTAAACAAGTTCACAGGAGAAAATATACGAATCCGGGGCGCCAGCCGCACCGACTCCGGGGCTCATGCCAAAGGTCAGGTGGTGGATTTCTTAACCCTAAGCTCCAATAAGGTGGAGCTCTATCCACCAGGGTTGAACTTCTACCTGCAGCAGGATATCCGGGTCCAGGCCGCTTACAGAATGACTCCCGAGTTCCATTCCCGGAAGGGAGCCCATAGCCGGACCTACGAATACCACATCCTGAATAGACAGTGGCCTTCGCCCTTGGGGCGGAACTCAAGATATTGGGTTCGTGCTCCTCTGGACTCGGACAAGATGGCAGAGGCGGCGAAACAATTGGTGGGCACGCACGATTTCCGAGCCCTAGCGCCCGGGTTCGACCCAGACCGCAGCGCGGTTCGAACCGTGTACAGGTGGGAGGTCCGGAGGCTAAACGACGAAGTTGTCATCGAGTGCGAAGCCAGCGGCTTCCTGAGGCACCTAATAAGACGGGCAAACGCCCTCTTGATCGAGATAGGGAAAGGCAAATGGCCGGTGGACCAGGTTCGCCGGGTTCTAACGGACCAAGGTAGCGAGAAAATTGAATGGACTTCGGCGCCGGCATGTGGCCTGTGCTTGATGAAAGTATCGTACCCTAATTTTTGGTCGCAGGTTTGTACAGAAAATGAAACGGACTAGCACATATTTCCCCAAACCAGGAGAAGTTACCAGTAAATGGCGAGTGATCGACGCCACGGGTCAAACCCTGGGCAGGGTGGCTCGAGATATATCCGTGGCTCTGCTAGGCAAGGACAAGACCAGCTACACTCCCCACGTTCTTACCGGCGATTTCGTCATCGTTCTCAACGCTTCCAACATCAGAGTGACGGGCGAAAAAATGGAGCAAAAGCTGTATTATCGGCACAGCGGCTATGTGGGGAACTTGAAAACATTCAAGCTGGCCGACATCATGAAAAAACGTCCTGAACGGGTGATTGAGCTTGCCGTCAAAGGCATGCTGCCCAAAAACCATAACGGCCGCCAGATGCTGCGGCGCTTGAAAGTGTACGCCGGCGACACCCATCCCCACCAGGCCCAGGTTGCGGCCAACGCCAATGAGGCAGAGGAGTAAGATTAGTTTTGGTTCAAGCAGCAACCAGCCAGGAATACTACTACGGTACCGGCAAACGCAAGACATCTATCGCCAAGGTAAGGATATACCTGGACGATAACGGCCCGTTCATTGTGAATGGTAAGACCATAGAAGAATATTTCGACTACAAACCTTGGCGCGATATCATCGTCGAGCCGTTTCGGACCAGCGATACCGTCAACCGGTTTAGAGTGGTCGTTAAAGTCCTGGGCGGGGGAGTCCATTCCCAGGCCGAGGCTATCCGCCATGGCATAGCTAGGGCACTGGTGGTCTACGACGAAAACATGAAGCCAGCCCTGCGCCGCGCCGGGTTCATCACGAGAGACGCCCGCATCAAAGAAAGCAAGAAGTACGGACTAAAGCGGGCCCGCCGCGCGCCTCAGTACACCAAGCGGTAGATATTTCCCTGAGGACAGTAACCCGAAACCATTGACGCCCCGCAAGTATCGCGGGGCGTCACGGCTTTTGAAAATACCTCTCCTTCAACCAGCGGACTCACCACGCCCTAAATGCCTCGTCCTTCCCCCGAAGGACTCGGCATGACAGTTTTGTAGCGCGGACCGATCAGATGCCCAGGTACTCCGCCGCGCCGTCGAGCAGCGCCTCCACCAACTCCGGTTTGCCGGCTTCGGCGTATAGCCGCAACAAAGGTTCGGTGCCGGAGAACCGGATGATTAACCAGGCATCATCGAATACCAATCTGCGGCCATCTATCTCATCGGTCTGCCGCACATGTAACCCTGCCACCTCGGTCAGGCCACCGTCGCCAATGCCGCGCTGGAGTTCCTCGATCCTCGTCCGGTCCTGAGGATCGAAGGACACGTCCCGCCGTTTGTAGTAATGTGACCCTACTTGATCCAAAAGGTGTTGGACCAGTTGGGATGGGGTCGATCCGGTCTTGGCCATATACTCCAGGATGTACAGTCCGCTGAGCACCCCGTCCCGCTCCGGTATGTGTCCCCGGAAAGCGAAACCGCCGCTCTCCTCTCCTCCCATCAAGGCATCTACTTCGGACATTCGGGGCCCGATGTACTTGAAGCCCACCTTCATCTCGTGGACATCCACGCCGAACCGCTCCCCCAGTCTGTTTAGCATGCTAGAAGAAGTGACTCCCTTGACCAGGGCTCCCTTCTCCCCTTTATTCTCCAGCAGATAGAGGGCCAGCAGTGAGAAGACCTCCAGGGTGGTTACGAATCGGCCGTGCTCGTCGACCACTCCCACCCGATCCGCGTCGCCGTCCAAGGCCAGCCCCACCGAAGCGCCTCCCGCTTTGATCCTTTCGATCAGCGTAGTTAAGTTGTGGGCTATAGGCTCGGGTTGTTCCATGCCCGGGAAGGCTGGGTTCCGATAGCCGTTGATCTCCTCCACGGTAGTCGAGCCGCCGGCGATCAACCTGGCGATGTAACCCGCCCCAGCCCCGAACATGGAGTCCACGGTTACCCGGAGACCGGCACTCCGAATCGCCGGCAAGTCGATGAGTTTGCTCATCCGTTCCATGTAAGGCGGGTCCGGATCAAACTCAACGATAAGACCCTCGTCACTGGCTCGGGTCAATGGGATCTGCTGAACCGGGCCGGATTCAGCTATCGCCAACTCGAGCTGGTCGGTAACCTCCTGTGTGGCGCTACCGGCATACTCGGGCTTGAACTTAAAACCATTCCAATTCGCGGGATTGTGCGAGGCGGTGATGATTGCAGCCCCGGCGGCCTGATGATGCAGAACGTTGAAACTAACCACGGGCGTTGGGGCTGCTTTCTCTGAGAGGTAGGCCTTGATGCCGTTTCCCGCCATAACCATGGCCACACGTTCGGCAAACTCCCGGGAGAGGAACCTGGTGTCATAGCCGACCACCAGACCCTTAGCGGCGATTCCCTCTGCCTTAAGGCGATCTGCCAAACCCTGGGAGCATCGCGCCACGTTTTCGAACGTAAAGTCCTCGGCGATCCGGGCACGCCAACCGTCGGTGCCAAAGCGTATTTCAGTCGCCATCAAACCTCCCGTACCTCACATTCTCGTCGGTACGTTGACGCTAGCTTACAGGTTGAACAGGCACGAATCCGAAAAATAAATAATCGCTCCCATCCTAACCCTCAATATTTTTGGTGAGAAACAGTTAGATGGGAGCGGAGTTGCCGTGGTTACATCCCTAAGGATCCAAGTCAGTTCAGCCGGTGACCTTTGCCTTGCCGACACAAACTTCTATGGCCTGCTCCCACTCGTCGATATCGAAGAAATGAGGCCCGGCGCCTCCGTGATAGGCGACACGGCCGTCGGCGTCTATCACATACAGGCGCTCGGGCGCGGCGCCGTAAGCCTCGTCTATCAAGTTATCCATCTCTTCGACGAGGACTGGCAAGGTAATGTGAAGATCCAGGCTGCAGGTCTGAGCCACTTCTTCCCGCTCGCCATAGCTCTGGTGCTGCCGGAACAGGATACCTTCGGCAACGTTGCTATCGGTCTGGCGGCCGTCGGTGGGATGAGCTTCCTGAACGTACACTACGAAAAATTCGACTTGCTCGGCGAACCGGTGGCTGATCTCTTCGATACGCTCAACCTGAGCGCGGAAAGGGGGTCAAGTGTAGCTGCCGAAGATCAGCCCCACCGCGCGGTTTCCCTTAAAGCTGGACAAACGGACCCGCTCTTCAGTCCCCATGAGCTTAAGATCGAAGTCGGGAGGCTGTTCTCCAGCCATTGGGCCCATTTCGTCCCGCGCGATCACGGCGTCCAAAGCCTCTTGTACTCCGGAGGACAAGCCGCCTCTGCGTGGCTCCAGCACCTCTCTGGCGGTGAATTGGCTGGATGAGGACGATTTCCGCTCGGAGCGGACCTCCCGGATGAGGTTGCGATAAATGGTGTTTTCTTCTTCGGTTAAGCTACTGAAAACCCTGTCCCGCTGTTGCTTCCGCATTTCCCTTCCTCTTACCTTGCAGTTCAGGCCGGGACTAATCGTCCCGGCCTGCTGTTAGTTGGGGAACATTTTATGCCGCTTTTAGCCGATTCACAACCCGCGACGAGGATGTGATTCAGGTCTAGGCGTCGTTACAGACCGGCATCGGCACGCAGAGCGTCGGCTTTGTCGGTGCGTTCCCAGGTGAGGTCCAGGTCGTCCCTGCCGAAGTGACCGTAGGCGGCCACAGGCTTGTATATGGGACGGCGCAGGTCCAGGTCCTGGATGATTGCCGCCGGGCGTAGGTCAAAGTGCTTATTTACCAACTCGTGGATCTTATCGCTGTCTATCCGGTTGGTGTCGAAGGTTTCCACCGAAACTGAGATGGGCGTGGACATACCGATGGCGTAGGACACTAGGACCTCCGCCCTGTCGGCGATTCCGGAAGCTACCAAGTTCTTGGCAACGTACCGGGCAGCATAAGCAGCAGACCGGTCTACCTTCGTCGGGTCCTTCCCTGAGAAAGCGCCACCGCCGTGACGAGCGATCCCGCCGTAGGTGTCAACCAGAATCTTCCGGCCGGTCAAGCCAGAGTCTCCCGCCGGGCCGCCGGTGACGAACCGGCCGCTGGGATTAACGTAGATATTGGTGTTTTCGTCCAGCAAGTCAGCCGGCACGATCTTCTTGATCACCTGCTCGGTGATGTCTTTCGTTATCTGTTCGTTGGAAACATCCGGGCTATGCTGGGCGCTGATTACCACCGTGTCTACCCGGTGGGGTTTACCGTAGCGGTACTCGACCGTCACCTGGGACTTTCCATCAGGCCGCAGGTAGGGCAACACGCCTTCTTTGCGTACCAAGGCCAGTTGGCGGACCAACCGTTGGGACAAACTCACCGTCAGGGGCATCAACTCCGGAGTTTCGTCGCACGCGAACCCCACCATCATGCCCTGGTCCCCGGCGCCGATCTTGTCCAACTCTTCCTCACTGAGGCCGCCTTGGCCACCCCGAGCCTCCAATGCCGTGCTGACTCCGGCGCTGATGTCCGGAGATTGCTCCTGGATGGAAACGCTAACGCCGCAGCTCTTGGCGTCGATGCCATAGTCGGCATTAGTGTAACCGGCGTTTCGCAAGGTTTCCCGGACGATTCCGGGAACGTCTACGTAGGCCGTGGTGGTAATCTCCCCCATAACCATCACCAAGCCGTTGGTGGTAGCGGTCTCGCAGGCCACCCGGCCCATGGGGTCATCCTTGAGCACCGCATCCAGAACCGCGTCGGAGATCTGGTCGCAAAGCTTATCGGGGTGCCCTTCGGTTACCGACTCGGAAGTCAGCAGATATTTGGGAGACTCTTGAAACAATAATGGCATATGATCTACTCCTGAAAGATCTAATTTAATCGGACAGGGTGACTACGTTCACCCTTCCCAGCTTTCCAGATACTTCTGTTGCTCGGCGGTCAGAGTGTCGATGTGGACTCCCAACGCTTGAAGTTTCAAGCGTCCCACCTCTGCGTCCAACTCAAGGGGGACCACGTAAACGCCCGGCTCCATCGTCGCATGGTTCTTGACCATATGCTCGGCGCTAAGAGCTTGGTTGGCGAAGCTCATGTCCATCACCGCTGAAGGATGCCCTTCGGCGGCGGCGAGGTTAACCAGCCGCCCTTCGGCCAGTAGGTAGATAAGACGTCCGTCACGCATGGTCCATTCTTGAACGAACGGCCGAACTTCCCGGTTATTGGTGGACAATTCGTCCAAAGATGCGATATCGATCTCAACGTTGAAGTGGCCGCTGTTGGCTAGAATCGCCCCGGAAGACATGAGCTCTATCTGCTCCCGGCCGATAGCGTGTATGCCGCCGGTAGCGGTGATAAATACCTCGCCAACCTTGGCTGCTTCCAGTTTGTCCATAACTTGGAAGCCGTCCATCACGGCTTCCAGGGCGCGTATGGGGTTAACTTCGGTGACGATGACATGGGAGCCCATGCCCTTGGCCCGCGAAGCGATACCCCGGCCGCACCAACCGTAACCGGAAACAACTACCCGGCGTCCGGCCCACAGGATGTTGGTGGCCCTGGTGATTCCGTCCAAGGTGCTCTGGCCGGTGCCGTAGCGGTTGTCAAAGAAGTGCTTGGTTTCCGCATCGTTAACCGCGATGATTGGGTAGGCTAGCTTCCCTTCTTTGGCCATGGCGGTAAGCCTAATTACTCCGGTGGTGGTCTCTTCGGTTCCGCCTATCACCTCCGGCAACAAATCTGAACGTCCCCGGTGCAGCAACGCAACAAGGTCGGCGCCGTCATCCATGGTGATTTGGGGTTTGAAGTCTAACACTGCGGAAAGGTGCCGCTGGTAGGTTTCGTCGTCTTCGCCTTTGATGGCGAAGGTCGGTATTCCATATTCCCGGACCAGAGCAGCGGCGGTTTCATCCTGAGTGCTCAAGGGATTACTGGCGCACATCACTAATTCCGCGCCGCCGTCCCGAAGCGTGAGAGCCAGATTGGCCGTTTCGGTGGTCACGTGCAGACAAGCCGCCATGCGGATCCCTGCCAGGGGCTTCTCCCGTAGGAAACGCTCCCTGATGATGTTGAGCACCGGCATCTCCCGGCCGGCCCACTCTATTCGGTCTACTCCCGTCTTGGATAGTGATAGGTCCTTAACATCTCCATTCGCATGTGCTGAAGTCAATGGTCACTCCTTGGGAAGACCTGGCCGGTCATCCGCCGGCCGCCTTCGCTATAGAATCTTGATTAGATCCAGGGAACCTTTCCAAAATCGGCTTTACCAATGCCGTTCGTGGTGAGCCTGTCGAACCATCCTTTTCCGAAGGGGCCCTTCGACAAGCTCAGGTCGAACGGAATGTTATAGCCGTTACTTGAACAACGGTGCCAGGGGCATTATCGACCTGGTCCGAAACGCTACGGGTCGTCCCCATAGTTAGTCGGAAAGCCGCCTTCGATCCACGCCGGGGTACCGTCTTCGATGTTGTACAGATTCGCAGAGTCGTACCCCATCGACGCCGCAATCTCACAAGCCAATCCACTCCGCACTCCCGCGGCGCAGATGAAAAGCAACTTCTTGTCCTGGGGCAATTGGTCCATGTTGCTTGGAAGATCATCGATATTTATGTGGACGGCCCCAGAAACGTGGCCGGTCACCCACTCATCATCACGCCGCACGTCTATCACAACGATGTCCCCCGAAGAGTCTGCCGCCAGCATGCCAGCGGCTTCCGGGGAGTCTACCCGGAAATATGGTTCACCAGGGTCTTGCCTGGCCATTGTCGAGCCTCCTTGATCCTTTTATCGCATTCTCAGGATAGATACCGGCCCGTGATGGGCGCCAGCTTCCGCTTCAGATCCTCGGGCACACGGTCCTGGGAGGTGATTATCGCGTCCTTCAACGCCGTGGCGCAGGGACAATCCCGAGTACCGTTCAATCTGGGTATTAAATTACGCAGCAGGTCCTTGGACGCGGCCACGTTCTGCAAAAGGTTTCCGATTATCATCTCGACAGTTACAGCTTCGCCGCCTTGGCGCCAGCAATCATAGTCGGTGACCCAAGCCATGGTCGCATAGCACATCTCCGCTTCCCGGGCCAGCTTGGCCTCAGGCAGCGCGGTCATACCGATCAAGTCGGCCCCCCACGAGCGGTACATGATCGACTCCGCTCGGGATGAAAAGGCCGGACCCTCCATGACCACCATGGTGCCGCCTGAGTGAACATTTACCCCCAACTCCAGGGCGGCATGGATCACCATATCGCTGGTTTGGGCGCAGAACGGGTCGGCAAAGGCAACATGGACCACCATGTCCTTGTCGAAAAAGGTGTTGGCGCGCTGACGGGTGCGGTCGATGAGTTGGTTCGGAACCACCAGGTGAAGCGGCTCGAACTCCTCTTTCAAACTTCCCACGGCGCTAACCGAGATGATTCTTTCCACGCCCAGAGTTTTCAGGGCGTATATGTTGGCTTGAACCGGGATGTGGGTTGGATTGATGCGATGCCCCTGGCCATGACGGGGCAAGAAAGCCACCCGCGTCTCTTCCAGCGTGCCCATGGTAATGGCGTCGCTGGGCCGGCCGAATGGGGTATCGATGTCCACGGATTCCACATCGGAGAGCCCCTCCATCTCGTAGAGGCCGCTACCGCCGATTATCGCTATCGTTGCCGTGTCGCGCTGCATATTCATGGTCTACGCGCCGGAGGCCCCTGACCCGACCGCCAACTTCAAACTTTCCAGGTAAGGCGAACGGGAAACCCCACCTTCCGAGACGATGCCGCTGATGTAACGGTGGGGAGTTACGTCAAAAGCCGGATTGACCGCCGGAACTCCTTCCGGCGCGGTGGGCGTCCCCTGGAAGTGGGTCACCTCCTGGGACGGCCTTTCTTCGATATCGATGTCGTCGCCGGTGGCTAGGTTCAGATCAATCGTGCTGGTTGGGGCCGCGATGTAGAATGGGATGCCGTTCTCTTTGGCCAGAACCGCCAGGGAATAGGTCCCCACTTTGTTGGCGGTATCCCCATTGGCCGCGATGCGGTCCGCGCCGGTGATGACACAATCAATCTCGCCTCTTCTCATCAACATCCCAGCCGCGGAGTCCACGATCAAAGTGGCGGGGATTCCCAGTTGTTGAAACTCCCAAGAAGTAAGCCGTGCTCCCTGCAAGAAGGGCCGGGTTTCGGTGTTGAAAACCTTGAAGCGCTTGCCCGCTTCCCAACCGGCGCGGATGACGCCCAGGGCCGTGCCAAAGCCGGTGGTGGCCAAAGCGCCGGTGTTGCAGTGGGTCAGCACCGCGCCGCCGTCGGGCAAAAGGTCTTTTCCCAAGCCGCCCATCTTCCGGTTGATCTCCTCGTCTTCCTGGTACATGCGTTGGGCTTCAGCCAACAGACGTTCCGGCATGCCCAAGGGGTCCGGCTCGCTCTTGGCCAGGCTCACCATTCGTTGCACTGCCCAGAAAAGGTTGACTGCCGTAGGCCGGGCGGCGGCGATGCGAGCGGCCGCGTCTTCCAGTTCAGACATGTACTCGTCAGGTGACGTGGCGCTTATCTCCCGGGCGGCCATGGCCATGGCATAAGCCGCCGTTACGCCGATGGCCGGCGCGCCACGGACCTGCATATCGCGAATGGCGTCGATCGCCTGCTGGTACCGGTCCAACTCCAGAGTGATTTCCTCCAGAGGAAGACGAGTCTGATCCAGCAGCCAAAGCTTGCCATCGGACCACTGTATTGGGCGGATCTCGTTCACCGAAGATTCACTCCCGAACCGTACTCAACTAGACCTATGTTTACGCAAAAAAAATGCTTCTCACATAGAGAAGCTTAATAAGTCACCAAACCCCTCATCTTTCGTCCTTCCCAGGTACCTGGGAAGGACGCCGGAATTAGCACCGTATCCCGCTTCCCTAGAATGCTAGGACCGGTTGCTAGGCTTCATCGGGCCGTGCCCTCTGCCGTTCTGGATAAAGGGTTCGAGTTAAGTATTCGTTTGTTAACGTGCATTATGTTACCCACCACGGGTCGCCATGTCAAGAATTCTTTCCGGCGTTGGTTACACCATTCATACGCATCTACTATATATTATCGAGTAAAGCCGTCACATAGATTACGCTATACGTAAATTAATGCCCTTCTCGCCCCGCATATCGGCCTCAGGTGTAACTTCCAATCCGGCCCGGCGCCGGGCAAGCGGACCACGCCGGTCTCGGTTGACAGGCCACGAGAGGGGCAAACATAATGAGACCCTGCTTCCGAGCGCCCTTTGTCACCCCTTGCCCATACCTCAGGAGCGGAAAATCAGACTGGGGGATCAGGTTGATGGACAACTCCCACGATCCCCTCCCACCGGGACAGACCGGCCTCTTCACCGACCTGTACGAGCTGACCATGGCCCAGGCCTTCTTCCGTCAGAAGATGTTCGCTCCCGCCACGTTCAGTCTCTTCGTCCGTAATTACCCGGCTAACCGGGGTTACCTGGTTTCCGCCGGCCTGGAGGACGTTCTAGATCATCTGGCCGGGTTCCGATTCAGCCAGGCCGATCTAACCTACCTCCGCTCCACCGAAATCTTCACTGGGGATTTTCTGGATTATCTGGAAGGGCTGCGATTTACCGGGAGCGTCCGGGCCATCCCGGAAGGACGCCTGTACTTCGCCAACGAACCGGTGCTGGAGGTGACCGGGCCGATAATCGAGGCCCAGATGGTCGAGACCTTCATCATCAACCAAGTAAACCTCCAGACGCTCCTGGCCACCAAAGCCGCCCGCTGTGTTTGGGCTGCCCAAGGCCGGGGGATGAGCGACTTCTCAGCTCGCCGGACCCAGGGAATCGATGCCGCGTTGAAGATGGCCCGGTGCAGCTACATCGGCGGGTTCCAATCCACCAGCAACGTCCTTGCGGCCCAGCGTTACGGGATTCCGCCCGCCGGCACCATGGCTCACTCCTTCATTTCCAGTTTCCCCACCGAGCTCCCGGCATTCCGGGCTTACGCCGATACGTTCCCCCAGCGAACCATCCTACTGCTGGACACCTACGACACCATCCAAGGCGCTTGGAACGCGGTCCAGGTTGCCAAGGAGTTGGAGGAGTCGGGAAACCGGCTCCTGGCGGTGCGCCTGGACTCAGGAGACTTCGACTCGCTGAGCCGCCAGGTCCGGCGCATCCTCGACGAAGCCAACCTGGATTACGTGAAGATCTTAGCGTCGGGCGGTCTGGACGAGTACGAGGTAGACCGCTTGGTCCGGGACGATGCGCCCATCGACCTCTTCGGAGTGGGCACCAAAGCCGGGGTGTCGGCCGACGCGCCTTGGTCTGACATGGCCTACAAGCTGGTATGCTATGACGGCCGGCCGGTGATGAAGCTTAGTCCGGACAAGGTCAGCCCACCCGGCGCCAAACAGGTTTTCCGGTTCCAGGACAAAGGAGTGTGGTCCCGCGATGTCCTGGGCTTGAGCGACGAATCCGTAACCGGAGCCGAGGAGATCCTGGTGGAAGTGATGGCTGGTGGCACACTGTCCGCCGCCAAAACCAGTCTGCCGGAGATCAGAGAGCGTCTTGAGGCGGATCTGCAAAGGCTGGACCCCAGGTTCAAAGCGTTGCACCGCCCGCCTTTGTACCCGGTACAGATCAGCCCCAAATTGCAGCGGTTGACCGCTCGGGTTCAGGAACAGCTTGCCGAACCTGAATAGATCATCGCTCGTCACCCCGATGCAAATCGGGGTCCAGGCACAACTCTGGCGCTGACGTTTGGTCATTCCTGCCTCCGCCGGATTGACGATGGCCTGATTGATACGTTTCGGAACGGGCACTCAGGCAGCCTTGGCATAAAATGGGATCGATGGATAGAAGCGGGCCGGACTATTCCGGTTAATGTAACAAATCAAGTCCTATCAAGGTAAATGGATGAAGATTGTCGTTTGCGTCAAGTATGTCCCGGTAGTCGCTCGTATCCAATTCGACTACGAGAACAAGACCATCATAAGAGAAGGTGTGCCCTCGGAGGTCAACCCCTTCGACATGCTAGGTCTGGTGCGGGCAGTGGAGTTGAAAAGCGCACCGGGCGACCAGGTTGTGGCCCTGTGCATGGGGCCGCCCCAGGCTCGTGAGGGATTGCTCGAATGCCTTGCGTTAGGCGCGGATCGGGCCATCCTGCTCACCGACCGGGCGCTGGCCGGGTCCGACACTTTGGCCACCGCTAGAGCATTATCCCTGGCGTTGAAGAACGAGGCCCCGGACTTGATCATCTGCGGCCGCAACAGTGCCGACTCGGAAACCGGGCAGGTCGGTCCCGAGACGGCCGAGCTGATGGATATTCCCCACGTCGGCCAAGTAAGCAAGCTGGACTTAAACGCAGTCTCTAACACCATCGTCACCGAACGCCTTACCGACGAAGGCTACCAGGTCATTGAGTGCCCCCTTCCCGCCCTGGTTTGCGTCACTGAAGGAGTGGCCGAGGAAACCTTCCCCAATCGAGAGCAGTTGGCGGAGGCCGAAACGAAACCGCTGGAAGAAGTGACCTGCGCCCAGCTCTCACCCGACAGCTCCCAGTTCGGCGCCGAGGGGTCTCCCACATGGGTGGAAGAGATCCGGTTGGTGGAACCCAACCGGTCGGGAGTGATCATTGAAGAAGAAGATCCCCAAGTCGCCGCGGAGCAGGCAGCCTCGCTGTTGAAAGAGCGGCTGGCCGAGTTAGACTCGGAGGACCGCAGTTCCCTTGCTCCCGGGGTTACTGACCGTTATCCGGACAGCCGAGACAAAAGCATCTGGGTCGTAGCCGAGTCGTCGCTGGCCGGGCTGGCTCATGTGACGCTGGAATTGTTGGGCAAGGCCAGGGAGTTGACCAGCTTCACGCGGAGCGAAGTTGCCGCGATATCGATCGGCCCGGATCAACCGGACCTGACCGGTCAACTGGCGGCCTACGGAGCTGACCGGGTGTTAGTGTTGGATAACACCGGCACGGGGCCGGTATGGGGCCGACAGGTCGTCCAGAGCCTGGCCTCGGCGGTGCACCAAGCCCAACCGTACGCCGTCCTTTTCGCCTCAACTCCCGATGGCCGCGACCTGGCGTCCCGAGTGGCGGCCCGGTTGGCGTTGGGGCTGACCGGTGACGCCATAGACTTGGAGATCGACGAAGAAGGGCGGCTGGTCCAGCTAAAGCCGGCCCTGGGCGGGAATGTCGTCGCGCCGATCCTTTCCAAGACCTTGCCTAATATGGTCACTCTGCGGCCCGGGCTGCTGACCCCTATCGCGCCAGATATTTCGTCTCAAGCCCCGGTGGAAGCCATCGCCGCAGCCTCTTTCGATGGACCGGACGTTACGGTGCTGGAAGAGCACGTGCAGGAGGACATCGGCGCGCTGGAACTGACCCAAGCGCAGGTCGTCCTGGGAGTTGGCATGGGAATCGGCGGGCCTGAGAATCTCCCCCAGATCCAGAAGCTGGCCCAATCCATCAACGCTTCCCTGGCCACCACCCGCAACGTCACCCACGAAGGCTGGCTGCCGGTCCAGATTCAAGTTGGAATCAGCGGACGCAGCATCACCCCCAAAGTGTACTTGGCCATTGGCATTCGGGGCGCCTTCAATCATACGGTGGGAATCCAGAAGGCCGGAGTGATTCTGGCCATAAACCAGAACCGCCGCCACGCCATCTTCAAATCAGCCGACTTTGGTATCGTGGGCGACTGGAATGAGTTCTTACCGCCGTTGATCGAAGCTTTGAAACCCGTATTAGCGGAGCTAGGCTGAGTAGGCTTGGGTGGACACTTGACACTATAAGTCGGGCACACGACAATGACAGAAGCCTCGGCTTCGTGCGGAAGCCCTTATTCTCCACATACCGCCGGGGACTCCGGCCCACTACGTAAACGATCGCAATGAAGTAAAGCTGGCACCCTGGAGAGACGACATGGAGTTTGCTTACACAGCCGAACAACAAGCCCTTCGAGACGAGGTCCAGCGGTTCATCCAAGAGAACGTGAACGAAGACGTCCGGAGTGAGATCGAGAATACCGACGAGATGAGCCAGGGTCCGCTGGTGCGGGACTTGCGCAAGAAAGTTGCCGCCAAGGGATGGGTCGGCATCAGTTGGCCCAAGGAATACGGCGGCCAGGACGGCAGCCGTATCGACCAGTACATCGTCGAGGAGGAGTTCTCCAGGATCGGCGTC
>ENA-ORDI01000115-ORDI01000115.1-marine-metagenome-genome-assembly--contig:-NODE-115-length-54362-cov-3.996629_pt1 | contig 54362 bp, 54 predicted proteins | sample MGYA00248628_ERZ508525 | MGnify/ENA primary metagenome ERZ508525 (study PRJEB26195, sample SAMN05422138) | marine metagenome | isolation source: East of Porto Seguro, South Atlantic Ocean | place... | reverse complement strand
TTACGAGTTAACGGTCAACGACGTACCGAAAATAGTAGCAACTTATCTCCCCAATGAATTTGAACTGCTTCCGCAAGTCTTTGACCGTTAACTCGTAACTGCCCGCCGACCGAAGATAATTTGCGAATCCGGTGTGTTCTTCGTCAAGATCAATGATCTGTCAAGCGTTGTGAACTCTAGCCGCCAGCTTGCGGCGAGTCCGAAACACCCTTGTATACTGGGCAAATTCTTCTACGTCATCGGTTGAACGCGTGGCGACAGACTCGATATCGAAATTCCGCATTGCCTCGCGAAGCTGAGGCCATTTGGACTCGACGACTTTCCAAGAAATTCCCGTCTGATAAACCGCCTTGTCATCACCTCAAGGTAGTCACCGAGACTTTTGATTTCGATTCGAGTTGGAGCCTGCATCCCTGGCAATTGTTGCCTCCTTCTATACAAGTTTGATAAATTCTGTTCTATACACGATCTCCGCCACTAGCTATTTAGAGCGCATGTTCTGATAAATTATTAGGGTTTCACACATGACTAATTCAAAATCCAAGAGCAAAAAGCCTTCCAGTTCCGCGAACCGACTCTCGATGTCTGCGGAAAATTATCTGCTTTCCATCTATCGCTTGGATGAACAGGACACTCGTGTCACGCTGACAGTCCTGTCTGAACACCTGAAAACCCTGCCCGTGGATGAAGGGATGGGAACATCGCTGCCGTCGGTAGGAGGCATGATTCGGCGTATGGTTCGGGAAGGGTTGCTCGAAAATACTCCCCAGAAGGACGTTGTGCTCACCAATTTTGGCCGAAAATCTGCCGAGAGCATCGTGCGAAGACATCGGTTGGCAGAACGCCTGGTGGTTGATCTGTTGGGATTGGACCTGCACCTGGCTCATATCGAAGCTCACAGGCTGGAACATGCTATCTCGCCCATTCTGGAAGAAAAGATTGTCGCCGCCCTGAACAACCCAGAGACCTGTCCATTCGGGCACCCGATCCCTGGCAGTGGATACAAGGGCGACAGCCGAGCCAGGCCGCTAGATCAAGCTTCAGCGGGAGACCGGTTGATAATTGACTCTATCCCTGAAGACGATCAAGCGCTGCTGGAGTATCTCGTCGGTAACAAACTTGTTCCTGGTCAGTTGGTAACCGTGAAGGAAACCGCCGTTACCAGGGGCGTCGTGACCCTGGATTGCGAAGGCGGCGAAGTGGTGTTCAGCTACGATGTCGCCGCGAAAATCTGGATCTGCCCAGCCGAGTGAAATTCCCAACGTGAGGTGTGGCTCATTTCAAGGTTGGTCGTGGTTAGCCACCCAACTCCAAAATGCGTCGGCCCGATCTCGGCCATCAGGGGTTGAAGGGTCGATGACACATCGACAACTGCGGGTATAAGAGCCGATCACCTGCAAATCGCTCCGATGCTCATCCCATCGCCACTGAGCACCGTTGGCGGCCCTGAACGCCTCTTCGCACAACTGGCGAGTCACTGGCACGGCGTACGGGAACCTCCGAGACTCCTCAGAGCCTGCAAACGCCCAGAACCTATCCCAGTGTGCCGGATCGGCCAAACCCCTCCGGATGTGGGCGTTGTTCCAAAATTTCTCAAGCAATTTTTCTGATGGCTCCGCTTGCACGTTTGCCAGCACACCTTCGGAGGCAGATATTTCTAGAAATCCGACGAGGTAGAACCCAAAGCGTTGGGTAGGGCCGTCAGCTACCCAGTCCTCCATACGCGCAATGAAAAACAAGAAGTCGCCTTGCTGAAGCCGTTTCAGTGATGCTCCCCTGGGCGTTGTTTCGCAGTTGTCGCCGTAGGTGAACGTTTCGAACTCCGGATCATTGTGAGTAGCCGTGTCCCATAATCTCTGCGGGATATAAGCTGTCAGGTCTTCGGTTCGCCGATTGTATGATCGCAAGTCTCGATACCTCACCGCATGAGGCGGCGGTATGTCGGGCGTCTCGGGAATCGGCAGGAACTCGAAAGTCCGGTCCGGGAATATTGGGCTGGCGAATCTATGGCTAGCATTGGCTCCCACATTCGCGAGAAAAATCCTTCCGCTCATAGGTCTCGCGATTCCCATTCGGCGAAGGTGATTTTGATCTCATCCAAGACATCTGCGTCTGTCTCTTGCGCTATCGCGATCTTGAGGCAGTCGAGCGCCTCGTCACCGCCAATTCGACCCAAAGCCCATGCGGCGTGCAGCCTGATCAGCGATTCGTCGCAAACAAGGGCCTTCCTCAGCGCGGGGATAGCTCTGGCGTCTCCGAGGTTGCCCAGAGCGACACATACGTTGCGCTGAAGTCCCACGCGCTTGGTCCTTTTGATTGGACTGTTGCGAAAGCGTTCTCGGAACTCCTCGTCATCCATCTCCAACAGCGGCAGAAGTTCAGGGGCGTCGAAGTCGTGCCGTTTTTGAAACGCAGTTTCGGATCCTTTGGCCGCCTTCCAATTCACGGGGCAAACATCCTGGCAAATGTCGCAACCGAAAACCCAATCGCCCATCAGTGGGCGAAGCTCACGAGGGATTACGCCGCGAAGCTCGATGGTCAGATAAGAGATGCACTTGCGGTTGTCCAGCACATAGGGCGCGACTATGGCGCCGGTTGGGCAGTCATCTATGCAACGCACGCAGTTGCCACAGGTCTTTTTGAGGGGGATGTCTTGCCTTAGCTCGACATCTGTGATGACTTGCGCCAGAAAAACCCACGAGCCATGACTGGGCGTCAAAATATTCGTGTTTTTGCCGAACCATCCAACGCCGGCGCGCTCTGCGGCGGCTCTGTCGTTCATCGGGCCGTCGTCGACAAACACTCTGGTTGAAGCGGCACGGCCCAGAATATCGGGCAATTCATCGACAAACCGCCGCAGACGTTTCTTGATGACGTCGTGATAATCATCCCCGCGAGCGTATCGTGCGAATTTGCCGGTCAATTGCGCACCGGCATCCCCACTTTTGAGTTGGTTATCGTTGTCATCCGAAGTTGCGTTGTAGCTGACTGCCAGAGATATGACGGAGCGCGCGCCATCAAGTAGGACTTGGGGCCGGTTCATTCGCTGAACGCGTTCCAAGGTGTACCATGGCAATCCGTCCATCAGGCCGTCTCGAACACGTTGACTTGCAGCTTCCTCGTCGCGCTCGAAAGGGTCTGCCGTTGTGATGCCCACCAGGTCGAATCCGATATCCATCGCGAGTTTTTTGATTTTTGATTCTAATGACATTTGCTGCCTGGCCCATCCAATATCTGACCTTCGCAGGCCATTATATTTGAAATTCTAATGCAATTTGAAATCAATATTACGCCACGCAATTAAATTTATCACCTAAATGTTGTTGACCGACAGGATGAATCCGCCCTATGATGTGATAATACCATCGTCGGGGGGCTGTTTCATGGCAGATGACAAACTGAGTGTAGAGATCGAATACTGCCAGGATTGAGGACACGCGCTCAGAGCCGCCTGGATGGCGGGCGACGCGTTGTCGAGGGTAGGCGAGAACATCGCGACCTTCACACTCATTCCAAGCGTTCACGGTAAGTTCGACGTGCGGATAGATGGCGAGCTGGTTGCCTCGCATCAGCATCTACCTGACGCCCATCTCTTCCCAGACCTTCAGGACCTCATGGAGGCTCTCAACGAGCGTATTAGCGGATAGCATTTGGTTTTAGCGGTCAGCAGTTCACCTTGACCAATCGAAATCGCATTTGCTATATTCACCCAAATTCCATATCTGGGGGTAATTTATCCATGGGAGTTCCTCAATTCAAAGAGTTACGACGAGCTTACGGATTTGACGAAGTAACGATTGCTCCTGGGTTGGTGACGATAAATCCCGAGATGACGAACACGGACTTTTCGGTCGATGGCATCACGCTATCGACGCCAATATTGGGGTCTGCGATGGACGCTGTTGCTTCGCCCAAATTCGCCTCGACCATGGATGGGCTTGGCGGCATGGCGGTGATGAACCTGGAAGGGGTCCAGACCCGATACAACAACCCCGACGATATGCTAGACGAGATTGTAGAAGCGTCTGAGGAGAGCGTCACCGGCATCCTGCAGAAAATTTACTCCGCGCCCATCCGCGAAGAGTTGGTGGGAGAGCGGGTCCAAGAGATCAAAAAAAGCGGCGCCAAGTGCGCCGTTTCTGTTACTCCGGCCAATACCAAGAGACTGGCCCCGCTGGCCGCCGAGGCTGGCGCAGACATGATTGTGGTGCAGTCCACGGTCACAACCACGAGGCATATCTCCAACAGTTCCGTTGGTCTCAAGTTTCCTGAGTTGCTGGAGATGATCACAATCCCGGTGATGGTTGGAAACTGCGTGTCATATGGTGTCGCGCTGGAGCTGATGGAAACGGGAATCCACGGAGTTCTGGTTGGCGTCGGCCCCGGAGCGGCCTGTACGACCCGCGAAGTTACTGGCGTCGGCGTTCCGCAGGTCACAGCGACCCTCGATTGCGCAACGGCGCGCGAGGAGTATTACAGACGAACCGGAAGGTACGTCCCCATCGTCACAGACGGAGGCATTCGCACCGGCGGAGACCTTTGTAAAGCATTCGCCTGTGGCGCCGACGCTGTGATGATCGGCACCCCGCTGGCTCAGGCCATAGAGGCTCCTGCTGCTGGCTATAACTGGGGCATGGCTAGCCCCCATCCTGACTTGCCGAGAGGCACGCGAGTGAAAGTGGGAGTCAAAGGAACACTTGAGCAACTGTTCTTCGGCCCAACATCCGTCACCAACGGCACCCAGAATCTCATTGGCGCCCTTCGCATTTGTATGGGGATGGTCGGCGCCTTGAACATTCAAGAGATGCACAAAGTAGCAGAAATTATCGTGGCTCCGTCCATAAAAACCGAAGGCAAATATTACCAATTGGGTTTGGACTAAACCACCGATCGGGTCGATTATCAAGATTTGATTGAACCGAAAGGGGCGGACTGTTTGGTCCGCCCCTTTTGTGTTTCTGAATTTAGAGAGTCTCGAACGGCAGCCTTGCTAGCCGCCAAACATACGTTTTAGCAAACCATGCGATCGATTACCGGAGTCCTTTCGGCGGCGTCGTCGGGCCCGCTCTGATTTCATCGCTTGAAGCTCGCCGTCCATTTTTGCTAACTGGCTGACAAGTGTTTGATTTTTGGGCCCTGAGTTGTTCCGTCTCGTGTCCGGAAACACTGGTTGTTGAGACGGCATTTCCTGAAGAGCTTGGGGCCGGCACATCTTCCTGATGTCTTGCCGATTGTCCATTTCGACCTTCTAGCGCCTGAATTCGCGAGAGCAATTCGGACGGATTTGCGCCCCGATCGCCAAACGAAAGCGCGTTATCTGACAAGGCTTGTTTCAATAAATTCATCGGATTCTGGTTTTCAGTTTCCAGTGCGTGTATCCGTATTATCGCGTCACGATGCTGTTTCATCAGCGTCTCATATGAAGATGGAAGCTTCGGTGCCCCCGAACCTGTTGTATCATGGGCATCGACTCGAGACTCATCCATCGACGCAGGACCTTGTTGGTTGACGTTTTCTTCTTTCAAATCAAGCCTCCTGATAAACAGTTAGCGCACGGGGATTGCCCGCTAGGTCCTCAATGTGTTCGACATCTGCGCCGGGAAAGTTATTTCGAGCAAAACCCAACGCCGCTTCCATTTGTTCAGGCATTAATTCAACTATTATCGCTCCACTTGTTCGGAGCGCCGACTTGGATTGTATCATCAATCTTCGGAAAACCCCCAACCCGTCGACGCCGCCATCAAGAGCAACCACAGGCTCATTTTGGACTTCGATTGCCAGCGTAGTCAGCATGGCAGTCGGTATGTAAGGCGGATTGCACAATATCAGATCATATGGTCCGGGCGATTTTTTCATGAGGTCTGATTTTACCATTAACGCTTTGTCCGCGACGCCGTGTGCATTGAAGTTGTGCTCGGCGACTTCAATCGCCGAACTGTCGATGTCACTGGCGACAATTTTCACGTTATCGCAATTGACGGCGACTGCAACGCCTATCGCGCCACTCCCAGTGCACACATCTGCGACATCCGCGACCGGGCGCGAACCCCGGTTGAGGCGGTTTCCGATGTAATCCAAAGCCAGATCGACCACCAATTCGGTCTCCTGACGAGGTATTAAAACGTTGTGGTTGACTGCAATTTCTAGACCATAAAACTCCTTCGTGCCTGTAATGTAAGACAACGGCTCGCCTCCCAAACGTAATGCAACAAGCTGTTGCAGAGTTTCCGAATCACAAGGACTGACTGTGTCAGTCAGCGATGCGAAATATTGCGCTCGATCCATATCTAAAGCGTGTCGAATCAATACTTCAGCCTCAATGTCCGAATCACTAATCATTGAAGCATTCAACGCATTGCGAGTCGCAACGAAAAGACTTTGTATCGTCACTGAGTTTGTTGAGCAACCGAATCGCATCGAATTTTGTGAAAGCACCACGTTAATCCGCAAACCACAATTCTACGCAGATTACTGCGCGGCGTTTTCCAGCGCAAGAGCCTCCTCGTGTTCGATCAGTCCATCTATGATGGTGTCGATGTCCCCATCCAGCGCTTGCTCCAGACTATGGATTGTCAGGCCGATCCGATGGTCGGTTATCCGGCTCTGGGGGTAATTATAGGTTCTGACTCGCTCGGACCTATCGCCAGTGCCAACTTGGGATCGCCGGAAATCCGAGCGTTCTTTTTCCGCTCGCTCGGTTTCAGCGGCCAGCAGTCTGGAGCGCAGGACTGCCATAGCCTTTTCTTTGTTCTTTAACTGGGAGCGTTCGTCTTGGCAGATGGCCACGATGCCGGTGGGTTTGTGGGTGATGCGGATGGCCGTCGCGACTTTTTGGACGTTCTGGCCGCCGTGTCCTGACGAGTGGAACACGTCGATCTGAAGGTCGTCTTGATTAATCGAGATGTCCACCTCCTCGGCCTCCGGCATGACCGCAACGGTGGCGGTTGAAGTGTGGATTCGGTCATTGGATTCAGTTATTGGTATTCGCTGGACGCGATGGACGCCGCTTTCATATTTAAGTCTCGAATATGCTTCTTTGCCCCTGATCTCAAAGACGATCTCCTTGATAGCGCCGAGACCGGTTTGGTTCGAGTCGATGACATCGGTCTTCCAACCCTTGCTTTGGGCGTAGTGGTTATACATCCGATACATCGCGGCGGCGAATAGTCCTGCCTCGTCGCCGCCGGCGCCGGCGCGAATTTCCATAATCACGTTCTTGCCGTCGTTGGGGTCTTTGGGGATCAATTCAACGCGCAGAGCGCTCTCTACCATGCCGAGACGATCTTCAAGCTCGGAGAGCTCCTCACGAGCAAGAGCGGTCATCTCCTCGTCGGACTCTTCTCGGATCATCGTTTTGACTTCAGAAATATCGCTGTTCAGTTGCCGATATTCACCAGCTAGTTCCACCAGTGTTTTGATGGATGCCTGCTCCATCGCCAATGCCTGAATGCGTGTGTAGTCGACAACCACCTCCGGGTCGGCCATTGACTGTTGAATTTCTTCGTAACGCTCCACGACCGCCGCGAGCCTATCTTGCATCAGGCACATCCAGTTCGTTCAATTTATATCGATGAAATTCCGAGCGTAGTCGCTAAGAGGCTACGCAGGTTAATATTACCCCACCAACGTCTTTTGTTCAAAACCTTGGGTGGCGGCCAGGTGTCAAGGGCTGGAGATCAGGACGTTACGGCGCTCTTAGACGGTTTGTATCATCAAGGCGCGCGATGTTCATGAATTTTCGGTAAATGACGAGACCACCGAGTCCAACGAAACCTCGGACTGTTCGCTCTGGCGCAGGTCTCGCACCATCGCGACGCCCTTGGCCAACTCGTCGTCCCCGATGATTACGGCATGGGTGCAGTTTTTGGCGTTGGCGTATCGAAGCTGGCTTCTTAGACCTCTTGAAGGCGACAGAATCGACGTGACGCCACCCTGACGGAGTTCAGAGGCTAGTCGCAAGGCTTCATTCTTCGCCAAGTCTCCGAGATGGGCCACCAGAACCTTGACGATCTCCGGTTCAGGCACCGGGACTTCTTGTCGTTTAAGGTTTTCTATTACGCGTTCGATGCCCATACCGTATCCGATGCCTGGAGTCGAATTACCTCCGAGTTGCTCGATCAGACCGTCGTAGCGCCCGCCTCCAACGATAGTCGCTGTGCGGCCTTCGACCGGTGGTGTAATCTCGAACACGGTTCTTGTGTAGTAGTCGAGGCCTCGGACCAGCTTGTGATCAATTTCGAAATTCAGCCCCACTTTGTCCAGGTACGCTTTGAGGGCCTCCCAGTGCGCGCTGCATTCGTCGCAGAGATGATTTACGCTCTGGGGCGCGGCAGCGATGATCGGCTGGCACTGATCGTTTTTGCAGTCCAACAACCGCAAAGGGTTGCGGATCAACCGTCTCTTGCAATCATTGCAGATTTCCTCGATGTGGTCCTGGTAGAAAGCCTTCAACTCCTCGATGTACACTGGCCTGCACTCGTCGTCGCCGATAGAATTTACAGTAAGGGTCAAGCCCGATAAACCGACATCCTCCAGGAATCGCCACGCGACTTCGATGACCTCTGCATCCACGGTGGCGTCCGGCTCGCCTATGATCTCGATGCCGAACTGGTTGAACTGGCGATAGCGGCCAGCCTGTGGACGCTCGTATCGGAATCCGGTCCAGATGTAAAATAATCTCACGGGTTGAGGCAAGGTGTGCATTCCGTGCTGAATATACGCCCGACACACGGGGGCGGTGCCTTCCGGCCTCAACGTGACGCGGTCCCCGCCCCGATCAGTGAAAGTGTAGGTCTCTTTCTCAATGATGTCGGTCGAGTCACCGACGCCGCGCTCGAACAGTTCGGCGTTCTCGAACACCGGTGTGTCGATCCTCTGGAATCCGAATCGCGCTGCAATCTTCGAGGCGTGGTGTTCAACGTATCGCCAGTATTTCTGGTCTTCGGGCAATATGTCGAGTGTGCCTCTCGGCGCTTGAAATGTCACTTGGCCTACTCCTGCGAAAAATAGCAGATTAGAGGAACTGCTGGATGGAGATTTTAACAGAAGCGCGTTCGCGATTGCCTGCCCTTAAGCGTCAGGCGTCGAATAAATCAGATCCCTGAGATAAAATCAAGATGTTGTATAATGCGAAGACACCATTACACACAATCGAGGCCTCCCAATGATCGACGCCCTACTCGCCAAAGCCAGCGATTATGTGCCCGAAGACAAGCTTGAGATAATCACCACGGCCTACGATTTCGCCGAATCCGCTCACAACGGCCAGATGCGGTTGTCCGGCGAACCGTTCATCATCCACCCGCTTCAAACCGCGCTGCTCCTGGCTGATTTGAAGCTCGACGCAAACACCCTCGCAGCCGCGCTGCTCCACGATGTCGTTGAAGACAACGAGGATATCGAGGTAGCCGACGTCGAAAAGAAATTTGGTCCGGAAGTCGCCCGATTGGTTGATGGCGTGACCAAGCTGACCAATGCAGAACTGGTCACACCCGGCAGCGCGACAACTCCACAGGCAGGCCACGCGCAGGCCGAGACGATACGCAAGATGCTCATGGCGATGGCCGTTGATATACGAGTTGTCTTGATAAAACTGGCCGACCGTCTTCATAACATGCAGACGATTCAGCACCTGCCCCCTGAAAAACGGATCGAAAAGGCGCAAGAGACTCTGGACATCTATGCCCCTCTAGCCCATCGGTTGGGCATCTGGGAGATTAAGTGGCAGCTTGAAGATCTTGCGTTCCAGCAATTGAACCCAGAATCCTACAAAAGCATATCGACGATGCTCAACACCAAGCGCACCGAGCGCGAGGATTATGTATGGAAGGTTCAGGGGATATTGCAAGGCGAGCTTGAAACCGCAGGCATCCGCGCCGAGGTCACTGGGCGGCCTAAGCACATTTACTCGATACACAAAAAGACCCTCCAATACGCCGAAATGACAAAATCGGTGGATGATATTTACGACCTTTTCGCCCTTCGCGTGCTGGTGGATGATCTAGCAGGCTGTTATGCGGCCCTGGGCGTGGTTCATAACAAGTGGCGTCCTCTGCCTGGTCAGTTTGACGACTATATAGCTAACCCTAAAGATAACCTTTACCAGTCAATCCACACTACAGTCCTGTGCGAGGATGGCAACTCAGTCGAAGTTCAGATTCGCACCCACGACATGCACAACGTCTCCGAGTACGGCGTCGCCGCCCACTGGCTATACAAAGAGGGCAAGGCGAAGGACGCTCAGTTCGACCAGAAGATGACCTGGCTCCGCCAACTGCTGGAGTGGCAGCGTGATGTCGCCGAGGCAGAGGAGTTCGTCGAGTCGTTCAAGACAGACATCTTCCAGAATCAGGTGTTCGTGTATACACCGGCAGGCGACCTCAAAGAGTTGCCGGCAGGCTCAACGCCTTTGGATTTCGCTTTCCGCATCCATTCAGACCTCATTTTTCGGTGCATAGGCGCCAAAGTGAATGGGAAGCTAGTGCCGCTGACCTACAAGCTTCAGAATGGTGACACCGTCCAGGTGCTGACGTCGAACACTGTGCGAAGCCCGAGCCTTGATTGGCTGAATCAGGAAGCCGGTTATATTCGTACCGCGTCGGCGCGAGCCAGAGTGCGCCAATGGTTCAAGCGACAGGAACGCAGCGCGAATATACAGCGCGGGCGAGATATGTACAACAAGCAAATCAAACGACTCAACGCGACGATGTCGGACAGTGAGGCCGCGGAAATGGTCGGCATCGCCAAGGTGGAAGACTTCTTCGCCGCGTTAGGTGACGGTTCTGTGACGGTGAACCAGGTCGTGCAGAAACTGTCCAACAAAGAGGCAGAAAATATCGTTGAGATCAAGCCTGCAGCCGCTCTCCCTTCGATACTGCCCAGTTCGGCAATCGAGGTTCTCGGCGTCGGCGACCTGCTGACATCCATCGCCCGGTGCTGCAATCCGATCAACGGCGACGAGATCGCAGGGTACATCACCCGGTCGCGGGGAGTCACGGTCCACCGTAGGAACTGCCCGAACATCCTCAACGAGACAGAGAAAGAGCGACTTGTAACAGTCGCCTGGGGCAAGACACAAACCCTGTATCCGGTGCGAATCCAGGTCAGGGCGTGGGATCGCGTCGGCCTTCTCAGGGATGTGACGGCCGCGGTGTCCGATGAGGGCGTGAACATAGCGGAGTGCGTGTCTGAGGAGTACGCTGACATGTCGATCATTACGTTGACGGCCCATATTCGGGGTATCGACCAACTCAGCACGTTGTTCTTCAGGCTGGAAGGAGTCAAAGGAGTTATAGGTGTCACAAGGGCCCATTCGTGAATCACCTCCATTTCATGCTAAAATGGTTTGTCGCTCGGCACGAACGCAGTTTTGCGGTCAACTGCTGAGCCATTGACATGCCTGATTATTAAGGAGAACCCGACAAATTGCCTAGCGCCAAATCCCATCGAGCATCCATCCGAAAAGCAGCGGGAAATGCCCCACTGAGGACACGAGCTAAGACTTTCGTGAAACGAGCGAGAATACTCATCGAAGCCAGTGATTTCGACAACGCAGAGAAAGCCGTGCGAGATGCTGTCGTCGCCTTGGACAAAGCGTCTCAAAAAGGCGCGATTCACACGAACAATGCTGATCGCAGGAAGTCCAGAATAATGCTTATGCTGAACAAGGCTCGCAAGGCCTGAGTCAGCGCGGTAAATCCGTAGATCTCCGAACTTCGATCCTGTCGATTGAAACACTGATAACCCGAGAGATATAGATGCTGAAAATTCGACTCAGGCGCACAGGCGCGCGACATCAACCCAGCTACCGCGTAGTCGTGGCCGACTCCAGGGCCGCCCGCGACGGCGCTTTCATCGACTATTTGGGTCACTACAACCCCCGCACAGACCCTCCCACCATCTCCATTGACCAGGAAAAAGTGAAAAAGTGGATTGGCGTCGGTGCGCAACCGACTGACTCCGTTAAGCAACTACTCTACACATTGAGCAATTCAGAGAAAGCCGAATCTGAATGAAAGAACTCGTCGAGTACATCGCCCGTTCCATCGCATCTGAGCCGGACGAGGTGAAGGTCACCGAGGAAGAAGACGATGGGCGCATCATTTTGCGCCTCGAAGTCGCTCCCGACGACAAAGGCAAAATCATCGGAAGGCAGGGGCGAGTGGCGCAATCCATTCGAGTACTGCTGAGAGTTGCCGCAGTCAAGCGGGGAACCCGCGCGACCCTGGAAATCGTCTAACTCCCCCGCGTCCCACCTTCAGGTTAACCAGCCATGACGCCAGAACCAGCAGACGACCAGGTCGTCGTAGGCGTCGTGACAGGAGCCTTTGGCTTGAACGGTGACGTCAAAGTAGAACTCCACACCCCGTCCCCAGAGCGCTTTTCTCCGGGCAACCAGCTACTTCTCGACGGCCAGCCAACCATTGTCGAGCGGATGCGCGCCGGGATAAATCACCTTGTCGTTAAGCTGGACCTCATCCCCGACAGAGACAAAGCCGAATCACTGGGCGGCCATTTACTCACTATCCCAGAGGAAAAACTCAACCCCCTGCCGGATGATCAGTTCTACCACTTTGAGCTTCTCGAAATGTCGGTTTATTCAGACGACGATGTCTTGCTGGGAGCCATCTCTGAGATAATCACCACACCAGGAAATGACGTCTACGTTGTCCAGAAGGCTGGGTTCCGCGACCTGCTGTTGCCAGCGCTCGCGAGTGTAGTGCTGGACGTAGATGTGGCCAGAAAACGGATGACTGTTCGTCTACTGGAAGGTTTGGAACAGGTGGAGGCCACGATTTCAAAGCGGAAGCGCCGCGCCGAGCGCCGAAGAGCCAACATCGCAAAGGCGACCTCAGTGTCGGAAACTGACACTGCACAGCGCAACTGAAACCCTGGAGGACTGCGAATGCCTATCGTTTCACACAGCGAAAACGAAGTGCCCTGGAGACCCAATTATCGAAAGTGGGACATCACGCAATCTGACGATGGCACTACCAGTTCCAGCATGGCGTACAGCGTTATCGGCGTTGGGGCGGGTGCGCCACTGCACACCCACGAAGCGGACGAACTGATCGTCGTCCTGGAAGGCGTTCTCGAAGTCCGAATCAACGACGAAATTCACCAGGTTGGCCCCGACCACACAATCGTTGTGCCTCCAAACGTCCCTCATGGTTTTACAATTGTCGGGGATTCCGACGCCCGGATTCTCGGCTTCTTCCCAATTCAGGATCCATTTCACCACACCCACTATCTAGAAGGCGGCCCTGCGAATCAAAACGACGAGTAGACTCCGACTAATCAATGACTCGGAACATTCGCTCTTGAGAAGGAGTCATCAACTCCTGGGGAATTGGCTCGAAAGGCCGGCCGAGCGGCGCCCATAATACTTTGAATTGAGACGGCGGCGATGGCGAGAAGTATGTCACCCGAATCGAGACGACCCCGGCTTGCAGCCCGATTTCCCCGGCGTCTTCGACATCGTCAGATGGCGGACGGCTCGCCACGAGTTTATCGTTGACATACAACTTCACGGTTCCTGCGCCTTGGACCCTGAACTGATAGACACTGGGGCCCTCAATTGTCAAAGCGCCTTCCCAAACCCCAAGACTGGGCTCCTCCACTACGGGCGTGTAGTAGAAATTGTCGGTCGCCGGGGTGACGTGCGAAGCATCGGGCGTGTCCTTTGCTTCCTGACCCTCGAAGAATCGCCCCGCCAGCCCGATAGGCCGAACCGATCCGTGATACAGGTTGTTGACCGGCACAGGCTCTAAATCCCCATCTGGCGGCTGCCACAAGAGCCTGATGAAAGTGTTCGACTCGTCGATGGTCCCTCGAATCGAGATCGAATGCAGCCCAACCGCAGGAACGAGCCTGACTTCGAGTTTGTCCTGATCGAGTATCTTTCGCCCGTCCAACTCGACCGTGGCGTTGATGTCGCCATCCAACTTCAGCATGTAGTCGCCAGGATGCACTACGTGCAGACTGCCTTCCCAAAATAACTCGTAAGGGAACTGGTCTGGCCCCAGGTCTGCATGCCAAACGGCCTGCGGTGTGATGACTGTCTGGTCGATGGTCGAACCGCTACTCTGCACGTAAGTCGCTTCCAAGCCCTGCCGAGCAGATAATTGCTCTGCGCTAATTACGACAGAATAGTAGAGCGGATCGCCGCCACGTGGAGCGCGAACCTCAGTAAACTGTCCGTCCGGATAATAGGCCTTTAACGTTTGGTAGAATCCGGGTTCCCGCGGCTCAAGGTAGATCGAAGCGCCGCGCCACACCAGTGCAGGGTCCAGCGGTATGGTCTCAGGAGCCTTGATAATCTCGAATCTAGGGTGATTTGCTAACAGCGTGCTTGTGAGGCCGAACAGGAACTGTCGCGACACCCAGATGCTGTACCCGCGCCTTTGCTGTTCTGTCATGTGGCGGGACATCAGGGTTTCGTCTGTGGAAAAGGAAGCGAAAACTTCAGGATTATCAGCCTGCTCGCCGAAGTAGGTGTCGACGTTCAAATATGCGATTGTTCCCAACAACGCCAGAACAAATGGCGTCGCCGCGCGACGAACTGATACCCACGGCGCGCTCCTTCCCGCGCTCCAGATTACCGTGATGACCAGGGCGCACATAGCCGCCACTGCCGGAATGACTGAAATCGCCCGCAGAGATTGTGGCGCCTCCCAAGGGACAGTGAGCACGCCCGGCAGGATCATGAAGAACACCCAGAAGGGCAGGCTGATGAGCGCGACATCTCTCCAGCGCCATAGCGCAATTCCCAATCCCAAAAGCATCAAAATGCCGGATAGAAAGTCCAGCATCGGTTCACCGGGGATGTTGTGTCGAGGATTCGGGTCGCCCTTTGCATGGAACATCAAGGCGTGTTGAACCAGGCTGTCTTGAAGTCGGTCTGCAACCTGATCTCTGGGGACGAGGGTGAACACCGAAGTTGTGTCGGCGCGGGCGAAGAATTGTTCCGATTCGTCGATAGCGAACTGTACGACTGGAGCAGCCACGACCAACGCCACCAACGTCATGACTGCCACGCGCCCGATGAAATCTCGGATAACCGGACGTTGAAAAATCAGATGGTGCAGAAGCAGAAATCCGACGACCAGCGGGAACATCCGCAGAGAAGCGTAGAACCACATCGACAGGCCGAGAGACACGCCGGCGAATCCGTAGTCCGAAATACGTTCGCTTCTCAATGCTCGAAGCATTAGGTATGCGGTCAGCGCCGCAAAGAGCGGGGCCGTGATGCCGTGCATCCCAATCCGGCTCCAATTGATGTCCCAGCGCATGACAGTCACAAGGAACGCAGCGATTAGCCCAGGCCATGTTCCAAGTATGAACCTGACGAAAAGAAACGCTGTGACGATTCCCAACAACCCGAACGCCACGCTCGCCAATCTGCCGGTGGTGATTGCGAGGCCGCCCAGTTTTATCAGAACCGCGATGGGCATGAGGAACATCGACGGAAGGTTAGTAGACGGCACGTAGACTTTCAGATTCCCCGGGTCTCGCACGATTTCTCGCGCCTGGAGCAGGTTATCAGCCTCATCGAACCACAGTCCCGCCGGTAGGTCTTCCAGATTGTAGAGCCTCAATCCGGCGCCCAGCGTCAAAATGCCTGCCAACATGAGCCAGGGCATGAGCGCGTTCAGACTGAAATGGAGTCCGTCTCGATGTCGGATCGCCTGCCAGACGGCCGTCCATCGACCTTCAATTGTCGGCAGTGAGACAATTAAGATGATCATCGACGCGCCGTAGGAATACCACGGGAGGGTCCGGCTCTCGACCTCTTCAATACCAAACTCGCGGAGCGATAAACCTAACAATAGCCCGCTCAACAATATGCCAGCCGCCCCCAAGCTGAACTCGGTTACCCGAACTCCACTTTTCGTTTGAGCTTCAACTGGAGAATCATCGATCTGAGGCATACGTAAGCTTAATTGCACAGGCTCGGAAGGACGGGTTGAGACATCGGTTGAGCTGTTAGCAGGCGTCGAAAGCTGACGTCTGGAAACGGACAGAACCATCGCTCCCACGCCAACGACCAACGGAGCCACGGCCCAACGCAGGTTGTTGTCCCTGATGAGATAAACTGCCAGTCCACACAGCACGAAGGCCGACGCCACCAGCGCGAATCGCAACGCGCCAGGCTCGGAGTTTCTCATGCGTGAGATTCTGTCTTGACCACTTCAGATTGATACAACGTCTGGATGTCGTCATCCGAGTATCCGATTTCGGAAAGTACATCTTGCGTCTGCTGACCCAGTAACGGAGTCGCGAGCCTGACTTCACGTTTTACTCGACCGAAAGTGACGAGATTTACGGCCATTTTCAAAGTGCCAATAGTCGGATGTTCGATTTGCGATACGTGGCCGTTCTCGACGGCCTGCGGGTCATCATAGAATGCCGTTTCGTATTCTTCAGCGACCGGCGCAGACGGGACTCCTGCCTCTGTTAGCTTTTGGTGGGCGGCTTGAGCGCTGAGGCCCGAGAAAATTTCTGCGAGACAGATGGCGAGTTCGTCATCATGCGAAGCGCGGGCGTCTTCATTGCCGAATCGGGAATCGGCGAACAGGGCAGTGGCGCCAATAGCTTGGAATAGCGAAGCAATATTTTCTTCGCCATTCGCAGAAAGGTAGATCCATCCGTGAGACGTTTCGTAAAGCCGGTGCAAAGCGTTGAGCCCGAAATGTTGGCTGTCAGCAAGTCGACGTGGTTGTTTGCCTTCAGCTCGCATGAAACCGTCGGCGTTCATTATGATTCCGGCGCTCAACAAATTGGTGTTCACTTTTTGGGCAACGCCGGTGCGCTCGCGGGCGAAAAGCGCCATCACGGCTCCCAGCGCTGTCATCGCCCCTCCGGTGTAGTCACAAGGCGCCAGACGGCCGAGGAACATTGGCGGCAAGCCATTGCCGCCCTGGGCGCGTTGAAGTCCTGTTATTGCCTGGGCCAGGGGGTCAACACCGGGCCGATGAGCGTACGGGCCAGTCCAGCCATATGCGGTAACGTGTGTCTCGATGAGGTTGGGGTTGATTTCCGCCAGCTTTTCACTTGAAAGGCCCATGCGATCTGTAGCGCCTGGCCTCATGTTAGCCAGCAAAACGTCGGATTCTGCCGCGATCCGTTGGGCAATCTCGCGCCCTTGCTCGGTGCGTGTGTTGACGGAGATCGAGCGTTTATTGGCGTTATAGAACACGAAACCGCCGGCCCCAGCGGGGCGGGAAATATCGCCGTATAATGACTCCAGCTTCACGATGTTCGCTCCCAGGTCCGCCAGCAATCTGCCGGCAATTGGGCCTGCGATCACATTGGCCGCCTCCAATATTTTCACATCATGGAGGGGCAACTCATCTTGGTTGTCGCCTGCTGAAACTGCTTGATTTTTAACGAGGTCGGAATTTTCCGACAGCCAATCGGCGGCTTGGGCAGCCGAAGATGCTCTGGGGCCGCGCACGTTTCCGGGAGTTTGCGACAGATTGATAGGCAGGCCCGCAAGAGATGTCATTCCTAAAAGCGGATCATCTAGCTCCATAATCATGTCGTTGTGCATTATTTGCGGGTCGTCCATCGCCTGTTCTGTGGTCAATGCGGGCGCGTACGGGACGTCAGCATCCTCGAAAATCCGCATCCATTTTGAAGCTGGTTTTGTTCGCATGGCATTGGCGACGATGTTAAACAGCTTCGCTCGGGCTGTTTCAGATTGCGGATAACGCCCGTCGCCAAATTCAGGATCGGTCATCAAGTGCGCGATGCCTAACACAGCCGCCGCCAAGTCCACGAACCCGGAGTGGATACAGCCTAGCTGTATCCACTCGCCGTCGGCGCACTCGAACACGCTGTAAAACGGTCCTCCGCCTGCAGGACTCATCATCATCGTGCGTGGTTGCAGGTTGTCTCCGATCGCTTTGGGAGAGTACAAGAGGGCGCCGGCCATCAGCGAGGTTTCGACTCTCTGAGCCGCGCCGGTGCGCTCTCGATGCAATAGGGCCGCCGTCACGCCCAGAGCTGCCAACAATCCTGCTCCGACACTGGCGACAGGATGCACAACATGGATCGGCCCACCGCGAAATGAGGGTTGGTTAGCAAGGATTCCCATTCGGGCCATCACGAGGTCGTGATCCGCCGGTTCGTCGAGCAGTGGGCCAGCATTGCCATACGCCGAGATCGTGGCGCGTATCAGGTTCGGATTCGCCCTAGCTGCCGCACGGAACATCACTTCCTTCTCGAATCCTGGCGCAATGTCCTCAATTACGACATCTGCCGCCCGCGAGAGTTTGTGCAATGTTTCGAGATCGCGTGAATCAAGCATGACGACCTCTTTGCCTCTGTCCCAGAGCGCAAAGCCTGGCTCAGGTCGAACGATCTCGTCGTCATGGCCGACAAGTCTGACAACTCTGGCTCCGTTGTCGCAAAGGAACATTGCAGCCAGCGCTCCCGCCATTCCAGTGGTCATGTCTAGCACGCATATCCCATCGAGGGCGCTTTGTGTCTGGCTATCGGCCAAGGTGTCACTCATGTTTCAAGAATTCCGTGGACTGCTCAATATGATTGGGGCGGAGTTGTCTCGAACAATTGTTAGCTTTGGCGATTCTAGTGTCAAGGCAATACAACAGCAAATAGCTGATTGAACGCGCCTGGGTGGTCTTTGACAAAACAAAAACCCCGGACTGTGGAGGTCCGGGGTTTTATTGGTTGCTCTAGTTGAGCGTTGGACTAGTTGTCGTCTGCGGGAACAAGAGCTTCTAGCCTGTCCCTGACAACCGCCCGCATCTGCTTGACCCGAGGAAGGTCTGGGAACTTTCCGTCCTCTTCCTTCTTGTCAAAAATCTTGTCGCCGTCAACGTAAACTTGCAAGATGCCGGCCACGCCGGGGGTCATCTTGATAGCAACTTCTTTTCCGCCTTCAGCGAACATCTCGGAAGCCATCCAGGCCGCCGTGCCGAAGTGTGCTCAAGGTACGCAGTAAACGATCTCGATGTCGAATTTGCCTTCTCCAGCCATGTGTCAAACCTCCTGTATTTGCGCCTGATGGTGACAGCCTTGGTTAATACCGTCATTAATCATGCTTATCGTAGGCGCATCTGGTGACTACCGGAGGTTATCATATGGTCATTAGAGTGTCAATTTGATCACGAAAAAATCCAGGCTCTTCAGGAACGGTGTTTTTGTTACGAGATTCGCCAAATGACAATGTATACACTTGCTATAAATCAAGGAACGCACTCAACAACAATTTCGCAACTTCTTTGTCCAACGGCTGATTGTTGTTGCCGCACTTGGGGGAGTGGACACAGCTAGGGCACCCGGCTTCGCAAGGGCACTCGGAAATGACGTCGTAGGTTGCTTGCCAGAGTTCCTCGATTATCTCATAACCCCTTTCTGCGACTCCGACGCCTCCGGGGTGGCCGTCGTGGATGAACACCTGAGGCTTGCCGGTGTCAGGATGCAGGGGAGTCGATATTCCGCCGATGTCGTTTCTGTCGCACAGCGCGAACAAAGGCAGCAACCCGATGGCCGCATGTTCCACAGCGTGCAGTCCGCCGGCCAGATCCAATTTCTCATCGTGAATTAACCTGAGCGTGTCCGGCGGGACGTCGAACCACAGGGATATAGTGTCGAAGCTCTGAGGCGGCAACTGGATGTACTCTTCACCCAGCACATCGTCAGTATAATGCGCCTTCCTTTTGAACCCCACCACATGAATTGAGACGTTCACCTCTCCAAGATACGCAGTCGTTGTGCCTGCTTCTTTGTGTTTGAAGACGTTCAAAACTCTTGTCTCGGTGAAGTCTCGAACCTCCGTGTAGTAGGGAGCGTCAGTCAATTTGGCGTACGCGGTATGTGACTCAAGGTCGAGGTCGGTAATCAAATACGGCTCGCCCTGATGGAGATAGATGGCCCCAGGATGCAATTGCATAAACGCCGTGTCCTCGGATACCGTTTCCAGAATGACTCCACTGGACTCTTCCACCAGTGTGTAAAATTCGCTGGACGCCGAGCGGATGTTCACCTGTTGCGAGGGGTAGGTGATCTCCGGACGAAGGTGCCAACGGCCCAGCCGAGAGTGCATGAACTCGTCCTCTATCAGTTCATCGGCGTACCAGAGGAGGTCGGGGCCGAAGTATTTTGTGTCATCCAGGGTCAGTGGAGATTCGTAAGCAGCGCACAACAGATGGGGCTTGAGGACGTAAGGGTTTGATGGCGAGATTCGTGCGGCCTCGTTGGTCTTGCCGAAGAACGTTTCTGGGTGATTCATCAGGTACTGGTCCAGGGGGTTGTTTAGCGCGACCAAGACGCTCAACGAACGCTCTCCTCTGCGCCCGCTGCGTCCTGCCTGTTGCCACGAGCTGGCGATGCTTCCAGGATAGCCGTTCATAATCGTCGCGTCCAAATTTCCTACGTCCACGCCCAATTCCATCGCGTTGGTTGTCGTGATTCCCAGCAGATTTCCCTCGAACAAGTCGCGCTCGATTCGCCTGCGGTCTTCCGGAAGATAGCTGGCTCGGTACGGCGCGATCCGTTTGGCGACAATGGGATGGGTGGGCTGCAACTGGTCGCGGGTGTAGACGTAGATTAACTCGGCAAGCCTGCGGGTTCGCACGAACGTCATAGTGCGCGTGTGTCGGCGCAAGAGTTCTGAAAAAAGCTGAGTGGACTCGCTGTTTGTGCTGCGACGGCTGCCTTCGGCGATGTCGATCATCGGAGGGTTCCAGAACACAAAATCCTTGCCTCCGTATGGAGAGCCATCTTCTTCGATGACTTCAAATGGCAGGCCCACCAACTTCTCGGCGTGTTCTCCAGGATTTGCGATCGTCGCGGAACAGAGGATGAATTGCGGGGAGCTTCCGAAGGCAGCGCAGAGCCTCCGCAGTCGTCGCAAGACGTTGGCAACGTGGGACCCAAACACGCCTCGGTACACATGGGCCTCGTCGATCACAACGAAACGCAGTCCTCGCAGGAATTGGTACCAGGCCCGGTGGTTAGGGAGAATTCCGACGTGGAGCATGTCAGGATTGGACATCACGATCTGGGATTGTCGCCGGATTCCTGCGCGGTCAGGCGATGGCGTGTCGCCGTCATATATGCCGTGACGGACTTTGCGCTCGTCCGGGATCAGCGCTGCCAGCTTGGTTGCCTGATCCTGGGCCAGAGCCTTGGTAGGGTAGAGGTAGAGCGCTCGCGCCGAGCGGTCATCAAGAATTGCTTCGATAACGGGCAGGTTGTAGCACATGCTCTTGCCGCTGGCGGCGGGAGTTGCCACTATGACGTTCTTGCCCTCTCGTAGGGCGTGAATCGCATCAACCTGGTGTCGATACAGGGAATTCATTCCCTCAGATTCGAGCCTGGCCGTGATTCGCTCGTCGAGGGGAGGGTCAACCTGCGCTGATTTCGCCTCGCGTGACGGTATCTGCTCCAGGTGGACCATTTGTCCCTGGTACCAGAGCAGGCTTTCGATGTGTCGAAGGAATGATGCGGTATCCATTGCTCAACAGTTCGTGACTGGTGGGATTGCAACTCAATTCAAGGCAGACCACCCTGGATTGGCTGGACGGACAATGTCCGTCGGATAATAAAATAACCTAGAAACCAGAGATGGCTTCGACCTCGCACTCCACCATCTCTACGTCCACGCGGGACACCTCAATGTAGGAGATCACCTGGTCGAGCGCCTGTTCGACTTGGCGATTGCTGTTGCTGACGCATGTGATACCTAGTGTCGCCACCTGCCATTTATCGTTGTTATCCACTTCTGCGATGGCGACGTTGAACTTGATACGAATGCGTTCGCACAGGGATTTGACGACGCGACGCTTGCCTTTAAGGTTTTGATTTTCTGGCAAGCGAAGCGTGAGCTTGCACACGCCGACGTTCATCTCGCCGCCTCCTGATGCGAACATATGAGCATTATAGCGCCTCTTTGGAAGCCGACGGCGCTGTGCGATAATTGCGGACAATCCGGTGAGGAGTGCGAATATCGTGCATATCGGGAAGACACTTATTAGCGAGCGTCGGATACGCCGTCGAGTCCGAGAGTTGGGGGCTCAAATCACATCCAGTTATCTGAATCAGGATTTAACGCTGATTGGCGTACTGAACGGGTCCGTCTGTTTTATGGCCGATTTGATGCGCGAGATTTCACTGCCTGTGGAAGTGATCTTCATTCGGCTGTCGAGCTATGAAGGAACGTGGCCAGGCGAAATCAGCGCGGGAACGGATTTCAACTTCGATGTTGCCGGCAGGCATGTGTTGATTGTGGAGGACATCGTGGACACCGGTTCGACGGTAAAGTTCATCGAAACAAAACTATCCGATCTCGGAGCGACCACCGTGGAGATTTGCACGCTTTTAGACAAGCCGAGCCTAAGGGTTCATCAGACGCGGATTCGATACATAGGGTTCCAAATCCCAGACGAGTTCGTGGTGGGTTACGGATTGGACTACGATGGGCTATATCGCAATCTAAGGCATGTGGCAATATTGGAAGAATGAAAGCCAGTGGGAAAGAAAAGCCCCAAGTGACCTCGCTGTATGCCCTCCACCTTGCGCGCTGTTGACAGTTGCCCGCCCGGGCCGAAACCATGCGACTTAACCACTTGGGACTCTTTTGGATAATCTTAATTCGGCATGTATGCCACCCGATTTTTCAGTGAGTTTCAGGATAATGTTCAATATCAATTTCATTGGTCTTCGGTCTAAAGGCTGACACTTATTGCGCCCTCAAGGAGGATCTTTCCGACGCTCGAACAGATTCGGTGGGCATCTTGAAGCGTCGTGCCATATAATGATGTTCAGAGGGCGTGGAAGACGCAGTTCGAATTGTGGGGCAGGTGTCTGGCAAATGGATTTCACCTTCGACAAGGGCAGCCAGGATTCTCCTAAAGGTCATGCGATCCTGTATTTCAGGAGCGTCGATGACCACGACCAGTGTTGGGCGACCTATATCGTCATCCTTCCGATTCTTGTAGACGTTTCCAAATACGTGCCGCCGTTCCTCATGAACCAGATGGGTGAAATCGGCCCTACTGACCTCTCGGCTTTCGCGTTTCCGCCCGCCCCGGAACAGGTCAATGGTTTCAGCTACATCGAAGAGTTGGCTAGTGGACGCGACGACGACGTCTTGTATGGCGGGACCATGAACACCTCGGACATTCCCTCTGCTCTCATGGTTGTTAATGAGGCAATCGCCTGGTACGCGCAACTTTATGCTGATAACACTGCTCCTGAGACCGAATCAGATCCCAGCGATGTATCGATAGATGCGCTCCCCGGATTCGGCGTCAACGAAGTGCTGTATGAACTGATGAGCGATGCCGACAAGCTCGGTGAACTCACTCGGCAGGTTGGCAGACTTCGAGACGCTTTGAACATCGGTGATCGGGGATTGGCGGAAGATACTCAACAGGAGATTGCGATTCTGGGCCACCACCTTCCGGACAACCACCAGATCACCGAGTTGGTAGATGCCGCAAGGTCAGGCGACGACACCGGAGCCAAACTTGCCGACCTGTATCTCCAACGCTGCTTTCATCTCATCAGCGAGGAGTATATGAAGGTTGGCGAGGTCGAGAGCCAGATTCGACAGCTAGAGGCAGGCGGGACGCCCGGGCAATAATTCCGGTTATCACTCCGCGATTCGGTGTATCGCTCGACATGAAATCTCCACAGTGCTAAACTTCGGCCATCATTCCAGAGTGGGAGGATGGCCATGTTCATAGGACATTTCACGGAACAGCCCTGGCAGGACGACACAACCGGCCTCATGGGCACTCAGACCACTGATTTGAGCATCAGCAACGAACTTTATGACCCCAAAATTGGGCACGCGCTTTACAACCGTTATCTCGATGAAAAACTCTACGCAGAAGAGATGGGCTTCGATGGCCTGATGCTTAACGAGCATCACTCAACGCCGTTCTGCATGCAGGGCGTGACCAACATCGAAGCGTCGATCCTCGCCCGCCAAACCAAAACCGCCAAGATCGTGATTCTGGGCAACATACTTCCTATCTGGGACGACCCTCTGTTTTTGGCTGAACAGTTGGCGATGATCGACATGATCTCTGGGGGAAGGCTGGTTTCTGGCTTCGTGCGTGGCGGAGGGCGCGAGAGCGTGTCTCACAACTCGCCGCCAACCGCCAACCGAGAGCGGTTCGAGGAAGCTCACGACTTCATCATCAAAACGTGGACCGACCCTGGCCCCTTCCGATGGGAGGGCAAGCACTACCATTACCGTTACGTCAACCCATGGGCGAAGCCGCTTCAACAACCGCACCCTCAGATATGGATACCCTCGACAGTCAGCGTCGAGACCATCAAGTGGTCCGCCGAACACCGGTATCCGCTGGTGCTGTTGGCTACAAAGCTAGGGCCGACCAAAGACGCTTTTGATATGTACCAAAAATTCGCGGCGGAAAGCGGTTACGAATCAGGAACTCAGCACGTCTCTTACCTTTGGAAAGTTCACGTTGACGAGACCGACGAAAAGGCAGAAGAAGTGGGGAGAAAATATCTGTCCGGCGTCTCCAACCCGTTCCTCAGCGGGAACGAGGGGATGGTGAACCCGGCGCTCATGGCTCTGCCCGGTCACACTTCGAGAACGTCCAAAAAAATCGCGGCGTCGCAGTTTGGTCCAAAAGGCAGGTTCGGCGTCAACCGCAGGACGTTCGATGACCAGGTTGCCGACAATACGATTCTCACCGGCACTCCCGACACTGTGATACCCAAGATACGAAACATCCTCGAAACCCTCAGGCCGGGCAGCGTTTTCTTCTGGGACGGCGACGGCGCCATGACTCACGACGACCAGATGCGTAGTCTTCGCCTGATGGGCGAGGAGGTTCTACCTGCGGTCAGAGAGATGGGAAAAGAGCTTGAATTGTTCGGCCCCTTCGACATCGATCCGATGACCAACGAGCCGTACATAGAACCCGCGCTTGCGTCTGCGGACTAAAAACTCAGATTCGAGGATTTGACATGACAGATTCGGTGGAATGGTTACCGCCGAATCTGTTTTTTTTGGCGTGACGCCCCACACAGAATCGAAGCAATGAGAGGTTGACTTGAAAATTGGATTCATCGGTCTTGGGACAATGGGATCAAGCATGGCAATGAACGCCATAAGAGGCGGCCACGAACTTGTAGTCAACGACATCCGCCGTGAGTCGGCGACCCCCCACCTGGAGGCTGGCGCGCAATGGGCCGACACTCCGAGACAAGTCGCTGAGGAGTCAGAGATTGTGTTCACATCTCTGCCCGGCCCGCGCGAGGTCGAAGCTGTCGCTCTGGGTGAAGATGGGCTGACCGAAGGCTTGACCGAAGGAAAGGTCTTTCTTGACCTTAGCACCAGCTCCCCGGCCCTTATTCGTGATATATACGCGAAGTTCGCTGAACGGGGAATTCATGTGCTGGACGCCCCGGTGAGCGGCGGGCCGGAGGGCGCCCGCACCCGCAAGTTGGCTGTGTGGGTTGGCGGAGATGAGGAGATTTTCGAACGATGCAAACCGGCATTGGATGCTATCGGTGACAAGCCTTACTACGTTGGACCTATTGGCGCGGGGACGGTCGCCAAGCTTGCTCACAACTGCATCGGGTACATCATCCAGACCGGCATGGCCGAGGTGTTCACGATGGGCGTTAAGGCTGGAGTCGATCCGCTGGCCCTGTGGTTGGCCGTGCGACAGGGAGCCCACGGCAGGAGGGGAGTGTTCGAGCGTCTGCCCGATCACTTCCTGATCGGAGAATACGACCCTCCCGACTTCGCGCTGCGAGGGGCCAGGAAGGACATCGACCTTGCCGTTCAGGTCGGACGTGAATTTGATGTCCCAATGCGGCTCGCCTCCATATCTCTCCAGGAAATGATCGAAGGGTTGAATCGTGGCTGGGGCGACAGGGACTCCCGCTCGCCCATGATGCTGCAGGAAGAGCGCGCGGGAGTCCAGGTCCGAACAACCAAAGAGGCAATCCAAGAGGCGTTGGAGAACGAATAAGGAAGCGAGAGGGACAGCAATCCCAGGGAGCAAGCCATGCCATATGACAATCTGCTTTATGACATCGAAGACAAGGTTGCGACAATCACTCTGAACAGGCCTGAGAAGGTGAACGCATTGAGTTGGGCGCTTCGACAGGAGCTTTACGACGCCCTTAAGACGGCAGAACGAGACCAGGGCGTTGGCTGTATCATCATCAAAGGCGCTGGTCGGGCGTTCAGCGCGGGTTACGATCTTACCCCCGCTGACCCTTCTCCCAACAGGCCAGTCGAAGGCTACGTTTCGCCAGACCTGGACAAGCTCACCGGCCAGTACGCCCGCGACCTGGTCAAAGGGTGGTGGGTTATCTGGGAATTGAACAAACCGGTGATCGCCCAGGTGCACGGATGGTGCCTCGCCGGGGCGAGTGAGTCGGCATCCATGTGTGACATCCTTTTCGTCGCTGATGACGCCATGTTGGGCTATCCACCGGTGCGAGCCCTCAGCACGCCGGACACGATGTACTTCCCGTGGAAGATGCATATGAGTTGGGCCAAATATATGATGTTCACCGGAAAGCCTGTGCCTGGAAAACAGGCTGTCGAGATCGGATGGGCCACAAAATCTTTTCCTGCCGACGAACTGGACGAGCAGACCAAAGAGGAAGCCAAAGCGATCGCTTCCATTTCAGTCGATATGCTGGCCTCGTCCAAGAAAGCAGTCAATCGAGCATATGAGATCATGGGAATCCGAACCGCGATGGAGGTGGGCGTCGACTGGCAAGTGCTATCAACGTATCGCAATAGCGCAGGCGAGTTCGGACGAATTTCTCAGGATGAAGGACTCCGTGCTGCGCTGAAGTGGCGCGACGGCCCCTTCTCGGATTACTCCGCCAGGCCGAGAGACGGGGATGACAGCTGATTGCCGATAACGCGATGATGACGTTTTACGAGGCCGAATGAACTGCCACCAGGGTAGGCTCCTCACGTCACGGCTGTATGATAAGCAACCCTGACCTTTTTCCAGCGACAAACACAAGGTCGTCGCTAGCGAACGCGCTTCCAGAGTACCCGATGAGTTCCGTCGCTACGTTGAGAATCGAGGGGGCCTAAATGTCCATAATCCGTTGGCTGCGACATAGGCTATGTTTTCGGAGACCCCGACACTTTCGGCTCTTCCCAGTGTGTCTATGCCACCCAATAACAGGTGTGTGGAAGGACTTGAGACATCGACGATTTGAAGTCCATCGTGGGAGTCTGTGACGTAGGCCAAATTATTGACCACGAACACATCATTCGCAAACCTAGGGCCGACCAGGACGCTCGTAAACTGAAAGTCGAACTGTCGTGAAGGCGACGAAACTGACGAAGAAGAGCGCGCAAGTTGCGGGATTGGAGTTGCATCGATCGCACGGCGCGTGGCGGCGCCTGTCGTCGGAACGGGAGGTAACGTGGGCATCAATGGTGTGGCCGTGCCAACTTGCCTGGTTATACGGGGCGTAGTTGCTGCGACCGGCGGGACCGGAGTTTCTGAAGCTCGGACAGCATCGACGTCCGGCGGCGCTGGAGTTGGCGCAAGATCAGGATTCTGCGAGCCGCACGCGCCGATAACGATCATCAGCAAGGCAAGCGGAAAAAGTCGGGCCAGAATCTTCTTCAAATTATTTCCGTCGGCTGGGTGCGAAAGTCAATGAATCGCGATATTCAATTCCGATGATAGAGGCGAAGAATGTCGGTTGCTATCGACCCTTGAATGCGGGCTGGCGCTTTTCGACAAAGGCTCGAACGCCCTCTTTGTGGTCGTCCGTGCTTCGGGCGATGGTTTGAGCAGGGCCGGCGAGCCGCAAGCTTTCGGCGAAGTCGATGTTCAGTGAGCGTTGAACGAGTCTCTTTATCAGCGCTTGGGAATAAGTCGGGCCGTCGGCGATTCGCTGAGCGAGGTCGAGAGTCGTTTCCATGAGTTCGTCGTGGGGCGTGATTTTGTTGATGATGCCTAGGCGGTGGCACTCCTCGGCGTTCATGACGTCGCCAGTGTACTGAAGCATCATGGTGTTTCCGAGTCCGATCATCCGGGGCAGTTGCCAACAAGAGCCGTCTGCCGGGATCAGCCCCCGGCGTATGAAAGTCTCGGCCATGCGAGCGTTTTGTGATCCGATGCGAATGTCGCACGACAGGGCGATGCCCATGCCGAGACCCATCGCGAAGCCGTTGACGGCGGCGATCGACGGCTTCTGGAGCTCGTGGAGGCGCAACGGCACGAATCTGACGCCGTCAATCTCTTCCTCGCCGGCGCGCGTCTCGTCGGGCATTTCACTCCACCGCTGGTCGAGATACTGCCACGGAGACCGATCGTCAGGCAAGGCCGGCTCGTCCGCCCTGTCTTCGTTGGCTGAATTCATGCGCTTGACGTTGGCGCCGGAACAAAAGGACGGGTCTCTACCTGTGATCACAAGGGCCCGCAATGTGGATGACTTCTCTAACCGGTCGATCTCTTGGTTGATTTCTGTCGCCATCTCCTCCCCGATGGAGTTGCGGGTTGTCGGGTCGTCCAGGGTCATGACCATGACGTTGCCAACCTCTTGGACGTCGATAAAATCTGTCATCTTTGATCTCCTGATGTGATTTTGGGAGTCTTGCTAGATGGGCGGGTTACGCTTCAACTTTGGATTTCAGACAGTCGAAAAACTGGTTCATCAGCATTTTCGAAGCTGACCCCAAAAGCCTTTGGCCGACACGGGCGATCACTCCGCTGACTCGCGCGTCGCCAACGATGTTCACAGTGGTGACCCCATTCGTTTCCGTGAACGTGAAATCCCCTTCGCCTCGCACGGTGCCGCTTCTGCCTGTGCCCTCGACGATCATCGTGTACGACTGGAGGTCAACCCTGTTCCGAATTGTTATCTTTCCAGTGTAGTTGCCGGTCATGGCCGCAATCTTGATCCGCATTGCGATGTCGTAAGATTCAGGGCCGGTGCTAACGAATTTCTCAGAGCCTGGGATGCAGCCCGACAGCACATCCGGGGACAACAGCGCGTTCCACACCGTTTCCCGGTCTGTGTTGAACGTGTATGAGCCATCTACTTTCACGAAGCAATCCCCCTTTCGCAATCGCCTAGAATCAGCGCCTCTAAATCTACCATACGTCAACTTTTCACGCCAAATCGAACGGAGTGTAGCCCTCACAAATGTTTGCTGGTATAATCCGACTGCCTCAGGCGGGGCGTCCTAATTTTCCGATTAGTTTGCGGAGGCATCATATGGCACAAGAGATCACCTTAACTGTGAACGGCGCCACCCATACCAATCAGGTGGAGCCAAGACTTCTACTAGCTGATTATCTCCGAAGCGTTCTAGATCTCACAGGCACTCACGTCGGGTGCGACACCTCCAACTGCGGAGCATGCACGGTCAGTCTAAATGGCGATGCGGTCAAATCTTGCACTGTGTTCGCTGTTCAGGCAGACGGCGCTGATGTCACGACGGTCGAAGGTTTGGCGTCTGATGACGGCACGCTTCATCCCATTCAGGAAGGATTCTGGGAAAAGCATGGGCTTCAGTGCGGTTTCTGCACACCAGGGATGATAATGTCGTCCCTTGATCTGCTGTCTAAAAACCCCAATCCTACAGAGGCTGAGATCAGGGAGGGGCTTTCCGGAAACCTCTGCCGTTGCACCGGCTATCACAACATCGTCCTGGCCGTGCAATTCGCCGCAGAGAAGATGAACTCCGGCTCGTAAGTCCAAAATCCATTTCTGAACAGGAGGCCTTGCGATAATGGTTACTTCAAGTTTTGATTATTATGCTCCCACGTCGGTGGCCGACGCGTTGGCGCTACTCGATCAACATGGCGACGACGCAAAGTTACTGGCTGGCGGACACAGCCTGATCCCGTTGATGAAAACTCGATTGGCCGAACCCGCCGTGCTGATCGACTTGGGCAAGATAAGCACCCTCTCGTACATCAACGAGCAGGATGGCGGTCTGGCCATCGGAGCGATGACCACTTACTCCGAGATTGCTGGAAGCGAATTGGTGCAGTCGAATGCGCCGGTTTTAGCGGAGGCCTCGGGACAGGTCGCAGACAACCAGATACGCAACCGGGGCACGATTGGCGGAAGCCTTTCCCACTCGGACCCGGCTGGCGACCTTCCGGCGGTTGCTTTGGCTCTTGGAGCGCAGTTGACCACAAGCTCCTCAGGCGCGCATCGCACCATCAGCGCCGACGATTTCTTTGTGGACTTGCTAACCACCGCTCTGGAACCCAACGAGATCCTCTCTGAGATCGTAATTCCAGCTTTGCCGGCTGGGACAGGAACGGCGTATGCGAAATTCGCGAACAAAGCGTCACACTACGCAGTTGTCGGAGTGGCCGCGGTTGTGACTGTTGGATCTGACGGAACCTGCCAGAGCGCTCGCATCGGCATCACAGGCGCAGGGCCAAAGGCGACCCGAGCCACAGGAACAGAGTCGGCCCTTGTCGGCTCGAATCTCGATGACTCAGCGGTCCGGGCCGCGGCATCTCACGCTGGCGACGGAATAGACTTCAACGAGGATGTTCATGCTTCTGGAGAGTATCGCGCGCATCTGATATCGGTATATGCAGCTCGCGCAATCCGAGCCGCCGTGGAGAACGCTTCATAGCCAACTAACCTGGTCAGACAATTGAATATGAATCGGAAGGGGCAGCCAATTCGTTGGCTGCCCCTTTTTTTGCGTCGGGGTTTTAGAGCCTTGGCATTTTGAGCCCTGGATCGCCGCGCAAGGCATATTTGGCCTCCAAAATGCGTCACTTTGATTTGGAAATCTCGAAATACCCTCTCAACTTATCCAGCGCCGACTCGTAACGTTCCCGAGGCGAACAGCCGTATGAGATACGCAGGTAGTTGGACCATTTCTCTCCAAAGGCGCTTCCAGGCACCGTGAGGACTCCCGAAGTTTCGAGAATATCCCATGAAAGCTCTCGTTTGGTCGGCTGGAAGTCTGATCTGACGAAAGCGAACAGCGCTCCGCTTGTGCGCTCCCAGTTCAGCGCCGGGATGGCGTCGATTGTGTCTGCGAGAAGACTCCTACGATCCTCAAGTTCTTGGGCATGGCTGAAAGTGAAATTGTCGAAAACCTCCAACGCTGCCGTGGCCGCGACCTGAGACACAATTGCCGCGCAGATGGCCGTGGCGTCTTGAACCTTGACGGCTTGGCGGAGAAATTCCGAGTTTCCGACGATGTAGCCAACCCGCCAGCCAGTCATCCCAAATGTCTTGGAAAAACTGCCAAGCGTTATGACGTTATCGGCAATCTCGGAGATGGAGCCGGGGGAGAACGGTGTCGAGTCCTCGAAACAGAACGTTTCGTAAGCTTCGTCGCTAATCAGGTAGATTCCTCGGTCTGCCGCAAACTTGGCGATGCGTTCGATTTCTGCGGGGTCATAGACCGTGCCGGTTGGATTGTTGGGAGATGTGACGACGATCGATTTGGTCCGGCTTGTAATCACCTGCTTGATGTCGCTGAGGTGCATCTGGAATCCGTCTTCCTCGCTCAGGGGAATTTCAACAACCCGACCTCCCGCAAGCTCGATAGCCATATGATGATTGAAGTAGTACGGCGCCGCGATTGCAACCTCGTCACCGGGATTCAGCAAGGTTAGCATTGCGACCATGAACGCCTGGTTGGAGCCTGGAGTAATCATGATCTGGCTTACGGGGTCAGCAGCGATTCCGTTGAATCGAGCCAGCTTGTCGGACAACGCCTCGCGAAGCTCAGGGATTCCGGCATCCGGGCCATAGACGTGTATCCTCGGCGACGAGCGCAACCTCTCGGACACTGCGTCCAACATCTCCTCGGGCGGCCCAAAGAACGGGACGCTCTGTCCCAGACTTGTGACGTCGCAGCCCTGAGCGAGAAGCTCGGCCATGCGGCTGTTGAGGGCATCAATCGGAGGCATAACCACCGAGCGCACGCGGTCTGGTATGGTCATGAGTCGTTCCTGAGTCTTGATGATAGAGATCTTCGGGTTGCGCCATTGTACACTGTTGCCAGAATGCGTCATCTCACACAGCTACAGACTGGGCAACGGTCAACTGAGGGTCTCGCCGAAGCCACCTTGTCTACAAGCGATTCAAGCTAAGACAACTTGGGCTACCCGCTCCGCGGCCATTCCGTCCACGCTGAGGGAATTTTTGATAATGGAAGCCTGCCCCGAGAGACCTGCAGATAATCCCGCTAGCAATTGCTCTTCAGTGTTGACCTCGTGGACACCCCCAAGCAGTGTCATTGGACTGCCGCTGGCTTCGCGACGCAGGTCGCGGATGTCCTCGCCGTGAATGATGCTGATGGACGGGATGTCCAGCAAGGACGATTTCATGAGCATCGTGGAGTAATGGGATATCGAAACGTCAGCGCCGTGCAATACTTCGTCGCTTGTTAGAGTAGTTTCAATGACGCGATTCCCTGCGCTGGCTAGAATCGTTGTATAGTCGCGGTCGTCTCGTGGGTGGGGAGAGAACACCAGTCGGTCGTCAATCCCCAAAGCCTTGACGACCCAGTTCATCGTCTTGGGGTCGTCCGGCGTGCCTGTTCGGGAGACGGCTTGCCCGAAGTACACAATCAGTCGTTCATCCTTGAGTTCCAGAGAGTCGCGAACCGCCTCTCGCTGGTCCGGAACGGCGTTGGCGAATCTGTCTAGGTTTGGATTTCCAGTGACGGAGATCCGTTCCAACTCCGCGCCTCTTTTGCTCATGACGTCTCTGGTGATCTGATCGAGGACTGCGTATCGGTTGGCGATCACGCCTGTTTCGCGGGGGTACCAAGCCTGCCAAGCCTCGACCAATTGCACCGACGTAACGCTATGGCGATCCGCTCCTGACAAAAGTGCGTCCTCAATGGCGAAGTGTTTCCCTGTCGCGTCCACAGAACATCCCACCAGAACCCTATCCGGCTTAAATCGTTCAAAAATAGCATCAGTGTAGGTGTCGGTGATGGACACAACGTTCTGAACGTCTCCTAATTCGTTCATTTCTATAGGTTTGAGCCCGATCTGGCGAAATTTGGTCGCAGACCCGCCGTGAATTCGGGTTTCCGGCGTGTCGTTTCGCATCCCGATCAACGTGACGGAATGCCCGCGCCCGATCAGCAGTTTCACGACGGGCGAGATGCTTTCGGCTGGCCCCGGATGGCGCGCGGCTGCGAGGATTTTCATTCAGGTCACCTGTTGATTGTCTAAGGCCGACATTCGTGAGTCGAGCCTGAGACGCGATGTCGAAAAAAAGTTTAGCTGAAGTATAGAAAATTGACCTAGAATTGAGTGACTTTGAAAAACTCCAACTTAAAGCCACAGTGATGACAGACGTTAGTGCGTGACATGCCTATACAACTACTCTGGAAGCAGGGCGTGTGGAGCGTTCGTGTAAAGAGCCAGATTGCCTGCTGCGCCACTAAGATAGACCGTCGGAGTTGTAGGTTGTGGCCGTTTCCAATGTAGATGATGACAACGAGAACGGAATCTGGGGTCGCATCCGATTCGTACTAGGTTCTTGGAAAACTGAACTACGTTCGATTCCAAGACACGAGACGACGAATTTAGATGCGGCGGTGTCTAGTTTCCGTCTGATGGCAACTCCACATCCTTGCCATTCAGTGTCGCCGTGCTATGAAGAGGAACGGCAGTTTCCACCAATCTCTCGGCATAGCAGCCTGCCTTGGCGAGTCGGATGACTTCCAAAATCACTTCCTCGTCTTCGTCTGACTCAACTTCGAAGTGTGTTCGGACCTCGTCACACCCACTAACGACTGTGCCTTGGAGGACAGAACCTCGGAGCCAGTAGTCCATCTCGACGTGAACCTTCGCACTAGTGACCCCCAGTTTTTTGATGGCAGCGTACCGCTTAACCTGAGTGAGCAGTCAAAACCCGACGCCCATAGCGATGTATGTCAGTGGCGGTGGGTAATTGTCCTCGCCTCCCATGCGTTCCGGCTCGTCACAGAACACCTCGAAGCGCTGTCTGGTTCCTCGGTGCAGCATCTTCTCGACGTGTTCCACGTCAACTACCATTGTGATGTTGGAGCCGCCACGAGGAAGCTCGTCACCGTGAACAGAAGGCGCGATGTCACTTGGCATTTTTCAAATTCACTCCGCTCAGGTTGGATTCAAGAACACCGAGTATATCAGTTGTTATCTCTTGGAGCTTGGACCGGCCAGATACTCGCTCATGGATTTGATGTTGTATTCGACGCCGTTGCCAGCCATGCTCTCGACGGCGGCACGGGCGGTGTCCAGGGAAGTGAAGCAGGGTATGCGGACGTCGACGGCGGCCCGGCGGATGTGGAATCCGTCCTGAAGAACTTCGCGGTCTCCAGTGACCGTGTTGACTACCGCGTCCACAGTGCCGTCCAAGATCACGTCAAGTACGTTGGGATGGGCGGCCAATCGCCTGGATACCCGATTCACTTCCACATCAAGGTCAAGACCTTCGATAAGGTCGGCGGTGCCTCCGGTGGCGTAAAATGTGTAGTTCGCGGTTGCCAGATCACGAATCATCTGGACAGCTTCAGACTTGTCGCGGTCCGAGATACTCAGCAAAATCGCCCCATCGGCAGGCAGAGTCATTCCAGCAGCCATCAATGCCTTGGCGAATGCGGGGCGAAATTCGTAGTCGATGCCCATGACCTCCCCGGTGGACTTCATTTCTGGCCCCAGATAAGTGTCGACGCCGGCCAGTTTGGACATCGAGAACACCGGAGCCTTGACTCCGACCAGCTTTTGCCGCTTGAACAATCCACCTTTGTATCCTTGGTCTTTGATGCTCTGGCCAAGCATGGTTTTGGTCGCCAATTTGACCATTGGAACCCCAGTCACTTTGGATATGAATGGAATTGTCCGGCTGGAACGAGGATTGACCTCGATCACGTAGACTTGCGTTTTTTGTCCGTTGTTTCCGGAAGCTGTCCCCGGACTGCGGTATGCCGGGCCACCGACAACCACGTACTGGATGTTCATGAGCCCTCGAATGTCCAGGGCCAGGCCGATGCGGGTTGTGTAGTCAACGACGGCGTTAACTTCAGACTCGCTGAGTGTCAGGCCGGGGTAGATCGCTATCGAATCTCCGCTGTGCACCCCGGCTCGTTCGACGTGTTCCATGATGCCCGGAATCAGCACGGTTTCGCCGTCGCAAACGGCGTCGACCTCGACCTCGCGGCCCTCGAAATACTTGTCAATCAAAACTCGACGACCAAGGCCTGCCTCGAAGGCGCGGCCCATGTACCGGACAAGCTCCGTCGCGTTCTGGACGATTTCCATAGCCCGACCGCCAAGGACGTAGCTGGGACGGACGAGGGCAGGGTAGCCTATATCCTGCGCCACGTTCAACGCCTGTTCGAGGGTCGTGACCGCCGCTCCAGGAGGATTCGGGATTCCGACTCTCGCCAGAAACTCCTCGAACAGATGCCGGTCGGATGCAATATCTATGGATTGAGCGGTGGAGCCGAGTATCGGAAGGTTCGCCTTGTCCAATGATTGCGAGAGATTTATGGCAGTTTGTCCTCCGAATTGGACCATCGTCGGCGGCACGACAACGTCGTTGCTGTCTGTGAGGATGGACTCGTTTTCAAGGATGTCGCGCACGCTCTCCTCATCCAAAGGCTCGAAGTACAGCCTGTCGCTTGTATCGAAATCGGTGGACACCGTCTCTGGATTGGAATTTGCCATCACGCTCTTGATGCCCTCTTCCTGGAGCGCCCAGGCCGCGTGAACTGAGCAGTAGTCGAACTCTATGCCTTGCCCAATGCGAATCGGCCCGCTGCCTAGGACGACCGCCTTTGCTGATTGAATCGGGATTGCTTCGTTCTCCTGTTCGTATGTGCTGTAAAAGTACGGAGTTTGTGCCTCAAATTCGGCGGCGCAGGTGTCGACCATCTTGTACACAGGGCGTATATCCCAATCGCGTCGCAATTTTCGCGTTGCGTCCGCGGTGCGGTCAGTGAGAATGGCTATTTTCTCATCGCCAAAGCCCAGACGTTTTGCCTGCCACATCAGATGCGGATTGAGAGTTTCTGAGAGGAGACGTTGCTCCATATTCGCGATGCGGTTGAAGGCGCGGGTGAACCACGGATCAATGCCTGTGATCCGCGACACCTCTTCGGGCGCCATGCCACGGCGCATTGCGGCCATAAGGGACCAGAGCCGTTCGTCGGTGGCTTCCATCGGGATGTTTAAGGGCGAGCCGTTCTCGCTCCAATTTGAATCTTCCCAGAGGAGCGAACGGTTCGTGATCTCCAGTGATCGCACCGCCTTTTGGAATGCGGCTTCAAAAGACCGGTCAATCGCCATGACTTCTCCGGTGGCCTTCATCTGAGTGCCGATTGTCCGGTCGCCTCGAGGGAATTTGTCGAAAGGCCATCGAGGTATCTTTACGACACAGTAATCCAGCGCAGGCTCGAAAGCGGCCAGCGTTTGCTTGGTCACGGCGTTGGGGATTTCGTCCAATCGTTTGCCTACGGCGATTTTGGCGGCGACCCGCGCAATTGGGTATCCGGTGGCCTTGGAGGCAAGCGCAGAACTCCGGCTGACACGAGGGTTAACCTCGATGATGTAATAGGGGCTGTCGGAACGCCCGCCACCGGGCAGGGTTTCGGCGACATCGGTTCCCGGCTCCAGGCACATCTGTATGTTGCACCCGCCTTCGATTCCCAGCGCTCGGATGATCTTCAGGCTTGCCGAACGAAGCAACTGATATTCCTTGTCCGAAAGCGTCTGGCTGGGAGCAACCACAATGCTGTCGCCTGTATGAACGCCCATCGGGTCGATGTTTTCCATGTTGCAGATTGTGATGCAGTTGTCGGCAGAGTCCCGCATCACCTCGTACTCGATCTCCTTCCAACCAACGAGGGATTTTTCCACCAGGATTTGGTCGATGGGGCTGGCTGCCAGGCCGCTTTTTACGAAGGCGGCGAATTCTTCTCCGTTGTTGGCGATTCCGCCGCCTGTGCCTCCGAGGGTGTAGGCAGGGCGGATGATCAACGGGAGGCCGATTTTGTCCAAAGCTTGGTAAGCCTCTTCCACTGATTCGACGATTTCGCTAGGCGGGGATGGCTCTCCAATTTCGGTCAACAGGTCCCGGAATAACTCGCGATCCTCAGCGTTTCGGATGGTTTGGAGTGGAGTGCCAAGCAGCCGGACGTTGTATTTTTCGAGGATTCCAGCGTCGGCAAGCTCTACTGCCAGATTGAGTCCCGTTTGGCCTCCGAGGGTGGGCAATATGCCGTCGGGCTTTTCAGTGGCGATGATTCGTTCCAAGACTTCCACCGTCAGCGGTTCGATGTACACGAAATCGGCGATTCCCTCATCGGTCATGATGGTGGCGGGATTGGAATTCACCAGAACGGTTGTGACTCCCTCCTCACGGAGGGCTTTGCACGCCTGCGTTCCGGCGTAATCGAACTCGGCGGCCTGTCCGATTACTATGGGACCGGAGCCTATGACCAGGACTTTTGAGGGGGCACCAGATTCATTTGGCACTGGATGTTTTTCAACTTTCATTGACGAGGTTTATTCGGATAATTGTATAGCGTCTCCAATAGCAATGCGGAAGGCGACCGGCAGTTGAATGCCCCCACTCATCAGGTTGTGTGGCGGGACGTAACCCCTGGAGAATGTGATGCCGTCGTACAGATGGAACGACAGAAAATACACGTCCGACTCTGGGTCATTGCGGATATTCAAATCAACCGGGGCGTCTAGAATCATGCTGACGAGCGAATCGATTTGGAGCTGGTCTATGATGGCAGCCAGCTCCGACTTGCTGTCTTGGGGACTGTTCACTCCGATGTACTTCACCTTGCCTTCCAAGTCCAACAGATCAGAACCGGTCTCAGCGTTTGGGTGCGAGTCGGACATGTAAAGCGACAACTTGCCGTTCCTGCGGGCGGCCAGGATGAATTCAGGCTTGTATCCATCGACGATGTAAACCGGGGTTCCAATCTCGAGGTAAGCCGCATCACCGTCTTTCCGATTATTGGATTTATAAAAGGGGTCGGTCACGATTCCATCATATTTGAATTCCACTCTTCCAAACAGAGGTCCCAGATCTTCATCTTGCAGAGGAGGGTCTTTGTCTATGTGCCACGGCAGATAAGTAGTCCCACCGAATCTGATGAAATCCGACCAGTCGATATGAGGAGTGGGTCGCGGTTCGATCTCAGTTGCCAAAGCGCCGTTGTTGCTCGCATCATTAGACGTGCAACCAAGCGCCAGGGCGGCGAAGACGGCAGCCACAGTGAGCAACTGTATGTTGATCAATTTACAATCTCGATCATGAAGTAAATCGCAATTCGCAAGCATGGGGCGATCGGAGATGGTCATGACTTTATGGATTTGTTCCGGAGCTAACCTCGGTTCGTCTCAAGTAGTTCGACCAGTTTATCGGGGAAATTTATAGTCATGCCATCAACACCACACTCCACGGCGTGGCGCATCAGGTCTTCATTGAAGATGCCGTGACACCGCACCACGAATCCCTTGTCGTGCAACATTTTGACGATCTCAGGCGTCACGATGTCGGCGCGAGGGCAAACCTGTGTGAATCCAGACTCTAGCGCCTGATCCATGATCGAGTCATCCCACTGACTACCGGGCCCAAGAGGAACCAACCAACCCGTGGAAATTTCTGGAGCGTAAGCTCTCGACTCGTCGACCCACGGTTTCCAGAACGACGTGATGGTCACGTCGTCGGTTAGTCCGTAGCCTCGAACCATGTCAATCGTGCGGGTCGCAAGGCCAGGGACGTCACGGGCTTTGATCTCGATGTGGAAGTGGTGGCGGCCCTTGTAGTGTTCCAACACTTCTCCGAGAGTGCGAATCCGTTCGCCTGCGTATTGGAGTCCGAACCATGATCCCGCGTCCAGAGTACGAAGCTCGGCCAGTGTGTGTTCTGCAACCGGGCCGGAGCCATTGGTGGTGCGGTCAACAGTGTCGTCGTGGATGACGATAAGATGGTCATCGCTGGTGAAGTGGACGTCCAGTTCGATTTGGTTGACGCCCATCGCCAACGCTTTATCATACGCCGCGAATGTGTTCTCCGGCGCGTATGATGACGCCCCGCGATGGGCTATGTTCATGAATTCTGCGGTCACTGGGTTGATCCCCTCGCGAATAATTTTGGTCAGTTGAATGGTTGCAATTGGATTCTACAAACTCTTGAGAAATGTTGGTCGCGCGTTAACACTGGTAGGTTGTGTTGCAGGGCTAGCGCCGCTATCGCAGCGTCCTGGAATGGGATCGAGTGACCCCGAATTTGTAATTCAGCAAGAAGTTCTCCAGTTCTTCTCCAGGACTCTCGATCAGAGTTGAGGAAAGGCAGCCCGTCGAGATCAGCTTCGAGGTTCCTAGCTTCAGACTCTGTCCTCGCCCCGCGGAGCAGCTCTGCATAAACAACTCCGACGATGACAGCTTCCCCTGCTCGTATCAAGCGTCGAACAGTTATTTGATCCTTTGAGTTCCAACTTCGGAAAAATCGACCCAGGCAGATGTATCAACTATTACTTGGGCCAATCGTCATGCTCCATGTGCCTAAATTCATACCAATCATCCAAATTCAGATCGAATGTTCCCTCCCGCGAAAGTAGATGTTTGATATGCAATTGCCGAACATATTCTTTCATAGCTTTGTTGACAGCTTTGGTTTTAGATTTTTCGCCGGTTGCTTCGATAACCTGTTCCAGCAAATTTTCGTCGAGATCAATCGTGGTTCGCATCACTCCACTTCATCGTAAGGCTGCATCAAAAACATGCACACTCATACTATCAGCCAATCGACTAATGTAGACAGGCTAGAAATCTCGAACTCGGGAACATGTTTTGTAGAGGCACTGACGCCAATTCGGTTGATCCATACTGCCTGTGCTCCGGCAGTCGATGCGCCTTGGATGTCGTCAATCAAAGCGTCCCCAACATGCAAGAGTTCGTCGACCCTGCACCCGGCCATCTCCGCCGCGATGTGAAAGATTCGAGGGTCAGGTTTGGACACTCCTTGCTCGGAGGCGAGAACTGCGAAGTCGAATAATTGTCCCATTCCGACTCGCTCGGGATAGCTGTTTCCATTGGTAAGCGCGCCAATCTTGTAGCGCTCGCGCAGCGCGGTGAGAGTTGGGAACACATCGTCATAAGGAACGATGTCGGCGTAGCGGTGGTGGCGGTATGTTTTGTTGATGTGTTCGGCCAGGTCGTCGTTAGGGTGTCCAACCTCAACCAACGCCTGTTTGAAACCCTCAAGTCGGATTAACTCGAGATTGATTACCGATGATTTCCAATCATTTGCAATCCGATCGCGGACAGAGATCACGCGGTCCACGTCCAATTGTGAGGCGGCGATGGGATCGTGTTCAGTTAGCTCTTCAAGCGCTCGCTCAATCGAACGACGCATGACCGCCTCGAAGTCCCAGAGCGTGCCGTCGAGATCGAAAGAGATGGCTTTGATACCCGTGGAGTCGAGCACTAGTATTTAGACTCTCTCACTACGCTCATAAATCGGTCGAAAAGATACTCGTTGTCCAGCGGGCCGGGCGACGCTTCTGAATGGTACTGGATGCTCATGATGGGCAGAGACCGATGCCGCAACCCTTCCACGGTGCCGTCGTTCAAGTTAATGTGGCTGACTTCAATATCGGAGGGCAAGGAGTCGGCATCCACAGCGTATCCGTGGTTTTGAGCGGTGATATGAACCCGTCCGGTCTCCATGTCTCGAACCGGATGGTTGCCTCCCCTGTGGCCGAACTTCAGTTTGTAGGTCTTGCCTCCGAAGGCGCGGGCCAACACCTGGTTCCCTAGACAGATGCCCATAATTGGGACTTTGCCGATTATGCCTTTGGCGGTTTCGACAACATAGTCCAAGAGCTCCGGGTCGCCGGGGCCAGGAGACATTAGGATGCCGTCGGGTTGTCTCTCCAGAAGTTCGTCTGCTGAAGCGCTGGCCGGGAAGGCGATTACCTCACAGCCTCTGGTCCTTAACAACCGCAGAATGTTGTACTTGAGTCCCGTGTCGGTGACGAGAATCCGGTATCCAGCCCCGGATGGCGTGGTACCGGGAATTGGCTGGTCCCAACCGTATGCGCCCGCTGTCGTCACCCGACTTACGAAATCGGTGTCGTCATAGGACGGCAGGTCTTTTAGTCTCTCCAGTGTGAGTTCTGGAGATTCGTTCACGGATATTATGCCCATCATGACGCCGTGGCTTCGTATCTTGCGGGTGACGGCCCGTGTGTCAATGCCTGTGATGCCCAGAACGCCCTGAGCTTGGAGAAACTCGTCGAGAGTCATTTCGCTGTCAGGATGGCTGGGCGCGTCGCAGTGGTCTCGCACGGCAAATCCCGATACCTGGACTCGGCGGGACTCGAAATCTCGGCGGTTGATGCCGTAGTTTCCAATCAGCGGATACGTCGGCACAACTATCTGACCGGCATAGGAAGGGTCGGTGAGAATCTCTTGATACCCGGTCATGGAAGTGTTGAACACCACCTCGCCGTATGTCGAGACTTCGGTGTCGCCGAATGCGTAACCTCGGTAGGTCGAGCCGTCCTCTAAGACTAGGTGCGCGGGGATTGAATCTTTGTTCATTTAGTTCTTATTCATTTCGGTTGAGTTGACAGCGAATGCGATCTTGCCGTCAACAATAGTGGTTACTACCTGCCCGGACAGTGTCGAACCGTGGAAAGGTGAGTTCTTCCCTCTGGACACAAACTTGTCAGAATCAACGACCCATTCAGCGGCTGGGTCGAATATCGTCACGTCTGCCAATGCGCCGTCCTGCAACGTTCCGATGTCGGAGCGCCCCAAGAACTTGGCGGGAGCGGTCGTGAGCTTGTCGATTATAACTCGCAACGGCACGTCACCGGAGTGCGCCAGCGACATTAACGAGCCTAGCGCCGTTTCAAGAACGCTGATTCCCATTGCGGCTTCTTGGAAAGTGCATAGCTTTTCGACGCTGTTGTGGGGAGCGTGGTCAGTGGCAATGACGTCGATCACGCCGTCTCGGAGTCCGGCGACCATCGCCTCCATATCTGCACGAGCGCGCAACGGAGGGTTGACTTTGGCATAGGTGTCGTAGGCGGCCGAGCCTAGGGGGCCGAATGCTGATTCGTCACCGCCGGCGCGGCCCATGACCGCCTCGTCGGTCAGCGTCAGGTGGTGGGGCGTGACCTCGCACGTAACGTTTATGCCCTTCGCTTTGGCGTTGCGAACAAGCTCTAACGTTCCGGCAGTCGAGATGTGAGCCAGGTGGATTCTGCCCCGGACCATTTCTGCAAGAGCGATGTCACGGGCGACCATCGTCTCCTCTGCCGAGTTTGGCGCTCCCTGGAGTCCAAGGCGGTTAGAAACCCACCCTTCGTTCATCGCGCCATTGCGGAATAGCTCTGGCGTCTCGCAGTGGTTGATTATCGGCAGGCCGAAACCGCTGGCATAACCCAGCGCCTGACGCATGATGTTGGAGTCCGCGACTGGGTGGCCGTCGTCGCTGAATCCGACACATCCGGCCTCTGCTAACTCTCCCATCTCGGCCAATTCGGTCCCGAGGCTGCCCTTGGTGACAGCGCCGATTGGCAGGACTCGCACGTGTCCTTCACTCTTGGCCTTGTTCAACACATAGTCGACGGTGGAGCGCGTGTCCATAACAGGATTGGTGTTGGGCATGGCGCAGACAGTTGTGAACCCGCCCTTTGCGGCGGCCAGAGTGCCGGTGGCGACTGTTTCTTTGTACTCGAATCCTGGCTCTCGGAGGTGGCAGTGGATGTCAATAAACCCTGGAGTGACTACAAATCCGGTCGCTTCGATGACTTCAGCGCCTTTGGGTGAGTCGATCTGACGCTCGATGCCTTTAATCACCCCGTCGCGGATCAGGAGGTCTGAAATCTGGTCGATGCCCTGGGAGGGGTCAATTATCCGTCCGTGTCGGATGAGGATTGTCTGCATGGAAATCTGACCTCTGAAATTGCTAGATCATAGAAAATTGAGTTACGAACCGGCGTCTCGCCATGTTTCCAATATGCCCCTGACGTGGGGATAAACAGGAGTTTTGTCGATGCCATCCCACCAGGTGAAGCCTTCAACTTCTTCGCTGATCTTGACGTCTCCCGTCGCCTCAACGTGGAACACTTCGTGGTCGTTGTGCTTGCCGCCGAAGGTGAACAGGTGAGTGATGTTGGTCGCTTCAAGAGTCGTTTCCTCAAGAAGCTCCCTGACGACGGCGGATTCTGGGCGCTCGTCATCCTCGATTCCTCCACCTGGGAGCGCGTAGGTAGGGCGGCCCCGATCTCGCACAAGCAGAACTTTGTCTCCACAGGTGACGATAGCCGTCGCGCGGTTTCTTGCCACTACTGCCTGCTCCCGACGTATCGGCGCTCTCTGACAGGAGTCGCTATGCCATACAGGATCGCCATTCTGATCGCGACGCCATTTGTGACTTGCTCCTCGATCACAGAACGGGAGCCGTGGGCAACTTCGGGGTCGATCTCTACCCCTTCGTTCATCGGCCCGGGGTGCATGACTAGGACATTCGGGCTTGCGAGTTTCAATCGTTCGGCGTTAATTCCGTACATTCGTGAATACTCTCGGAGCGTGGGTAGATGGCCCGCTTTCTGGCGCTCCATTTGAAGTCGTAGGGGCATCACGACATCTGCGCCTTCAAGCGCCCGTTCGACGTTGGTCTCGATTTCGACATTGGCGAATGGATGCCCCTTCGTCCGGCGTTGTTCGTCGAGAAAGTCCAGAGGCAGGAGGGTAGGAGGGGCGCACAGGACGACGTTGGCGCCCATCTTTGTCAATCCCCACAAGTTGGATCGGGCGACTCGGCTGTACAGAACGTCACCAACAATGACGACCTTGCGCCCTTTGATGTTGCCGAGGTTGCGACGTATGGTGTACAGGTCGAGAAGGCCCTGAGTTGGGTGAGCGTGGGTCCCGTCTCCGGCGTTGATTATGCATGCGTCAAGATTCCTGGCGAGGAAATAGGGAGCGCCGGAGTGACTGTGACGAATCACGATGATGTCGGCGTTCATCGCCTGGAGAGTCAGAGCAGTGTTGTATAGCGATTCGCCCTTCTCGGTGCTGGTCCCGCCGCCAGACACGTTGATCACGTCTGCGCTGAGAATCTTGCCAGCCTGTTCAAACGAGACGCGCGTTCGGGTGCTGGCTTCGTAAAACATCGTGATGACGGTTTTGCCTCTTAGGGTCGGAACTTTTTTGATCTGGCGGTTCAAGACCTCGGACATGGCGTCGGCGTTCTGAAACACGCCCTCGATTTCTTCGGGAGAGAAATCGTCCAGGTCCAGAACATGGCGACGATCTGATCTGAAGGACTCGACAGAATTTTCAGCCGCATAAGCCCCTGAAACTGCGGCGATCGGCGAGGCTGATCTGTTGGTTGTTTGTGTTCGGTCTTTGACCTGATTCGCTTGGGTCATAGGTTTTCCTTCCTGGAAATTAAAACCTCGTCAACTCCGTCAATTTCGATCAGCCTCACGTCCACATCCTCGTCCCTCGATGTCGGAACGTTTTTCCCAACGTAGTCGGCTCTGATCGGCAATTCGCGGTGGCCTCGATCGACGAGAACTGCGAGTTGAATCTGGCTGGGCCGTCCGAAATCGTTGAGCGCGTCCATCGCTGCCCGTATGCTCCGGCCCGTAAACAGGACGTCGTCGACGAGAACAACCGCCCGGTTCTGGATGTCCACAGGGATTTCGGTAAGTCGCATCATCGGCCTTGAGCCGCCAGTGGTGTCGTCCCGGTAAAGGCCGATGTCGAGCGCGCCGGTGGGGACGCTCTCACCTTCAAAATCATCCATCAACTCGGCAAGTCGCTGTGCAATAGGGACGCCTCTAGTGTGCATCCCGACCAGAACAAGACCTTCAGCGCCGCCGTTACGCTCCAGGATTTCGTGAGCGATGCGAGTCAAAGCGCGTCTTACTTCATCGTTGGTGAGTATCTTGCGGGTGGCTGATCCATCCAATTCGATATCCGGACGGGGCGATTCAGCGTTTGTAGCTTGCACAAAAAAACCTCTTGCCGTGTCTGGCAAGAGGTGTGCGAAATAACATCGGTTGCCCTGTGGGCAATTGCCTCAGTTATACACCCCTTGCCAGCCTCTCTGGACTGTCTTTAAAGGGATTCTCAATAAATATGGTTGTGTAAGTCCGACCGATCACAAAAGTAATTCTACGGCAACTGAACATTCGAGTTCAAGGACAGAGGTTGCAAGTTTTGGACAGTTTGCGCACAGTGTCCCTCACGCTGACACTATACCGAATCGTGTTGATGTTATGTCAGGAAATTCCTGAAACGTGATACAATTCGCCCACATGAATTCAATGGTTATCCGGGGGAATTCCTGAATTTATTCACGACCAAGCTGCATATAAGAACCAACCAATTGGTGTCGCGGTCGCTGTGCTTCGACACAGTGACGACACAAAAGGAGAATAAGGCATGTTGGAAAGATTCAAAGTGCCCAAAGAAGACGAAGTGCGAGTCGCGCACGATGCCTTGAACGAGACCGTGAGTTCCATATTCGAGAAGATGGGCGTGAGCTCTGATGATGCCGCTCTAGGAGCAGAGGTTCTGGTTGCCACAGACCTTCGAGGCGTTGAGACTCACGGCGTTTCCAACATGCTCAGGTCGTATGTCGAAGGTTACACTCAGGGCACGCTGAACCCTCGACCCGATATGAGAGTGGTTCGTGAGACGCCTTCCACAGCCAACGTCGACGCTGACAAAGGCCTGGCCGTGATTCTCGGCCCCAAAGCGATGCAGATGGCGATAGACAAGGCTCGCAACGTCGGCGTCGGCGTCGTCACGATGTCCAACGCTGGACATTCCGGGGCCATCGGCCACCACGCGATGCTGGCGGCCAAGCAGGATATGGTGGGCATGACTGCCACCTCTGGAGGATTGCTAGTGGTGCCGACCTTTGGCGCCGAACCGCGCTTGGGAACGAACCCCATCGCCATAGCCGCTCCCGCCAAGTCTGAACCTGCTTTGCTGTTCGATGCCGCCACATCTGCCGTCGCCGGCAACAAGCTGAGGCTGGCCGAACGGGTAGGGGCCGACATGCTGCCGGGCTGGATCGCGGGACTCGATGGCGACCCTGTCATGGACGAGGTAAAACTGCCTGACAGGGGCCAATACTTCCAGCTTCCGCTAGGCGGCACGCGAGATCAAGGATCCCACAAAGGCTACGGTTTTGGGCTGATGTCCGAGGTGCTATCCACCATGTTGAGCGGAGACCTGCCTGGGATGGTCGAAGGTGTGTCGCGAAGCAGTCACCATTACTTCGCGGCCTATAACATCGAGGCGTTCTGCGACCTGGACGTGTTCAAAGACAACATGGACCAAATGCTAAAGACCCTCAAGGACACCAAACCCGCGCCAGGCCACGATCGCGTCCTATATCCGGGACTCTCTGAGCATGAGGAAGAGCAAAGTCGCCGCGAAAACGGAATCCCCCTTCATCGCGAGGTCATCCAGTGGTTCAACGACATCACCGCTGAGCTGTCCCTGCCTGCGCTGAGAACCATTTAGGCTGGGTTTACCTCGCTCTCCAACAGTTCGGTGTCAAGATGGCAGGTGAACCATCCGAACCAGAATGACAAGTGTGAAGGCAAGCGGAGGAGATCGGTTTTCTGGTCTACTTCCGATTCCAGAGCGTGTTGCGTCACAGACCACTCAATCCCGTTCTAGCCAAGGAGCACCATCGGAAACCCGTCGTCATCTACGATTTCGGGCGGCAGACTGAACTCATTGCCTCCGCTATCATAGACACGGACCTTGGACGAGCTGCCCGACGAGATTATTACGATGTTCCGATCGCTAACCGTGTCGTTCAAGACGCGGAGTTCTCGAAGAGTCGCCACCGGATACGCTTTATGGCTGTCGTCAGCGCTGAACCCCAAAACTTCGTCTTTGGTGTCCAGACGGTCGTCACGATCCCAACCAGGGAACATCGACTCCATGCTGACTCGGTAGTTGTAACAAATCGAGTCAGAGTCGGTTTCTGGCTCGTAAAATCTCTCGGAGTAGTATCCGGTTTTTCGCGACAACACTTTTGTGTCAGGATGCTCGTTCAACCATTTTACCCAGGTGGTCAGTTCAACAGGGGAAAATCCAGTTTTATTTCACGCTGGGCCAGTTCGCCGATGGCTGGTTCGCCGATCAGGGAACCCCAGAGCGTGTTCGTCGCTCGATCGTACATTAGCTTGTTGGACCGATACAGAAGTCCGGAGGTTCCGAAGGTTGTAGGCTCGCCCTCGATTTTAGCGGAATACACGATTCCGGTGCCACAGAGCGTTCACCACATCAGCGAGATTGGTTCGCCTCCCAGGGTGTCGTTCACCATTTCGTGAGCGTTCACGATTCTCAGGGGATACGCTTGACCATCACCGTTTATGGTCACGCCGAAAACGCGGTCAGACTCGTTCAGATAATCCCCCTCTTGAGGACTCAGAAAGTTGAGGTTGCGTAGGTCGGGGATTCCATCGGATAGAACGCCTCCCCAAACAACTTCGGTAAGATCGATTCGCGAAAATTCTCTGGCCGGCCTTAGGAACAGCGCGAACCGTGGGTCGAGGGCCGCCATCAGCCCAGCTTTCCAATCGACGTAGCCCTCATGGGGCTGGTAGTTCTCCCTATTTTTGCCAAGCCACTCCATCCAACCGGACCAGTCGTCGCTCTCGAACGTTTGGCCGGTCACTTCTCGAAGCGCCGATCCGCTCTTGTCTCTAGAGTTTCTCGAAGGCATATACCGGAGAACTTCGACCATCACCGGAACTTCGGGGTGGTCTTTGTTGGCGCGAATTTCATCTAGCACGTTATCAATCTGAGGCGACACCAGTGAGAAGCCCGGGAACAGGTCGTACATTATTTGCGTGGGATCATAGATCGGAGATTCAGGAGTTGGAAGCGGGGTCGATTGATAGCCCGGCGCGCTCGCCTTGACCGCCACAGGCGCGAGGGTTGGCATGGGAGTCGGCATTTCCAACTTTTCAGCAGTAAGGTTGCGCTGGCGTCGGTTCGGGCTGGGAGGGAGCGTCTGGTGCGCTTGAGCATGCGATTCCGAGAATCGCCACCGTCGCTATTCCCACCGCGATAAAGAAACCCTTTAATTTCACGTTCATTTAACACTGCTCCTTCGTACATAATATTCTACGACGAAGCAAAAAAGTTCGGATTGTAGTTGACTTAAAATCGTCCAGACCGTCGCCTCCTGACTACTCCCCGGCCTTGATAAAGTCAGCGATCCGCTCTGCCATCATCATGATGGGAACATTGGTGTTTGCCCTTGTGCAATCGGGCATTATGGAGCCGTCTACGACACGGAGACTCTGCACTCCCTTGACACGCCCGTGCTGATCGACAACCGCCATCGGGTCCGAGTCTGGGCCCATCTTGGCTGTGCATGAAATGTGGTGCATCGTGCTGACGGAGCGCATCAACCACTCGTCTAATGCGTTATCGGATGCCAGGGCAGCGTCATCCGGGTTGACTCGCTCGCCAACGACTTTTTCAAACTCTTTCATATCGACGAGTTCCAGGCACAAACGAACGCCTTCACGCAGGCGTCGTCGGTCCTCCGCCTCCTGAAGATAGTTGTAATCGAGCGATGGTTGAACATCCGGGTCTGGAGACTGGAGTTTCAACTCGCCTTTGCCCAGCGCGAGGTACAGGCCGACGCTCATGACCAGCAGGCGGTCGATTTTTCGGAAGCGCATGACCTTTATCATGTCGTTCTTAATGTCAGAACCCGGAGCAGTGTACCGGAGGGCAACTTTCTGAGGACCGACCTCCTGGGGCGGTGCCGGAACGTCTGGTTGGGCCCTCCAGGAGACGTGGACCGTGGGGTGGTCTCTCAGGTTCTGGCCAACGCCCGGAACGTCTTTCACCAGCGAAATTCCGTGTTCTGCCAGTTGATCGGCAGGGCCGATGCCAGAGAGCATTAGCAGATGAGGCGAGCCAATAGGCCCCGCGCTCAAGATGATCTCATCGCCGTTGACCACGAAGCTCTCTCCACCGCTCTCGACCTCTACGCCTGTCGCTCGGGTGTCGTCGAACAACACTCGGCGCGTCGTGCAGTTGGGCCGGATTGTCAGATTGATGCGATGACGAGCCATGCTCAGGAATCCGACAGCTGTGCTCCAGCGGATGCCTTCAGGGTTATTCAGAGGGTACGGGCCAACGCCGGTCGCATCGGGGTGGTTGTGATCGGGATTTTCGGCGTAACCTGCCGCGACACAAGCGTTGTAGAACGCCGCCTGGTCTGGTTGCAGTTCATCCAGTGGATGACGGCGAACGATGATGGGCCCTTCGGTGCCGTGAAAATCGTCAGAGAAATCGGTGTCGGTCTCCAGTTTTCGGTAGTAGGGCAGCACCTGTTCGTAAGACCACTCGTCGTTGCCCATCGACACCCAGTATTCGAAATCTTCCGGTATTGCGCGAAGGAACACCTGACCGTTGATGGCGCTGGTGCCGCCGGTCACTTTGCCTCTGGGAACATCCATAGTCGGTCCCTTGGCGGTGGATTTGGCGGTGTACTTCCAGTTATGCTCATCCTCCACGACGAAGTCCGCTCCGGTGCCCCAACCGAACTTCAAGTCAACCGGCATCGTCTCCAAGTCCGGGTAATCTGGCCCGGCCTCCAGAAGCAGGACAGAACGCTCTGGGTCTTCGGAGAGTCGGGTGGCCAGCGCGGCGCCGGCTGAGCCTGCGCCGACAACGATATGAGTGTATTTCAAGGCAGTCTCCTCGGCAGGCGGCAACTATTCTCCGTGTATGATCATGTCGGCGATGCGTTCTCCGATCATCATTACTGTTACGTTAATGTTGGAACGCACGCAGTCCGGCATGATCGAAGCGTCGGCCACCCGCAAGCCCTCAAGCCCGTGTACCTTGCCGGTTTGAGACACGACCGCCATCGGGTCGGTTGCTGGACCCATCTTGGCGGTGCAGGAAATGTGGTGGCCGGTGGTGACCTCTCTCTTCAGCCAGTCGGTCAGCGCGTCGTCCGATTCCAGAGCATCGTCTGGCGGATCGATGCGGCTTTCGATTATGTCGTTCCACGACTCGTTTTCGCCCAGCGTAACGCACATCCTGACGCCATCCCGCATTCTGGAAAGGTCAAATTCCTCTTCGAAGTAGTTGTAGTCGAGAATCGGCTCAGCGTGGGGGTCGGAAGATGCTAGCTTAAGCTCGCCTGAGCCTACTTCCAGGTCCAGACCCAGAATCATTCGGATACCCGTTGGATCCATGCGATTGCCGCCACGATTGACACGCTCGGTGGCGAACGTGTTCATGTAAACGATCATGTCGTTCTTGAACTCGGAGCCTTCCGCGGTGTAGCGCAAGGCGAACTGAAGCCTCGGGTCATTGGGGTCGAGCTCGTGGGCGGGTTTGGTCTTCCAAGAGATGTAGGCGAGGGGATGATCTCGCAGATTCTGGCCCACTCCGGGAGCGTTCTTGACCACGGGAATCCCGACTTCGTTCAGGTGATCGGCTGGCCCTACGCCGGATAGCATCAGAATCTGGGGAGAGCCGACAGCGCCGGCGCTGAGAATTATTTCTTTGGCTTCCACTGTGAATACCTCGCCGCCGCTCTCCACGACCACGCTGGTTGCCCGATTGCCGTCGAACTCGATTCGATGGACGACGCAATCGGGCCGCATCGTCAGGTTGAGACGATGACGGGACAAACTGAGATAGCCAAGGTTGGTGCTCCAGCGGATGCCATTCGGGTTGTTAAGAGGCAACGGCCCGACGCCTGTGGAGTCCGGGTTGTTGTGATCGGGGGTATCCTGAAATCCGTAGTCGAGACACGCCTGATAAAATGCTTTAGAGGAGTCCAACCACGCATCTGGTTGGAACCGGTGCGCGATTATCGGCCCGTCCGTCCCGTGAAAGTCATCTGAGTAGTTGGTGTCGGTCTCCAGTTTTCGGAAGAACGGCAGGGACTTCTCGAAGCTCCATCGGTCGTTTCCCCACTCGGCCCAGTTGTCGTAGTCGCCAGGGTCGCCGCGCAGGAAAATCTGTGCGTTTATGGCGCTAGAGCCGCCCGTGATCTTTCCTCTTGGAACAAGCATAGGTTCGGCTTCGTCGGTGGCCCTGCCGGTGAACTGCCAGTTGTGATCGCTGGTCATAATGGAGGTGGCGATGGCGTTTCCGTACCGAACTTCATCCGGGAGGCTTTCCAGATCAGCGTAATCTGGCCCTGCCTCCAAGAGCAGAACTGACTTGGATGGGTTTTCGGTCAGGCGAGTGGCGATAATAGCACCGGCGGAACCCGCCCCAATTACGATGTAGTCATACTTCACTGCGCACCTCGATAAAGAGTATATTAGTGCGTGGGAACATTTGTTCCCAACATTTGCCTGCACCTTGATCCCGTGAGGGCACAGGCAGCATAATTATACGAGGGAATCGTCCGTATGTGTAGCAGAATTAATGTGGAGAATTAAGTCATGGAACAATCTTGCGGCTGGGCAGGCAGTGACATATTGAAGAAGTACCACGACGAGGAATGGGGGGTTCCTGTTCACGATGATCGGACGTTATTTGAAGCTTTGATTCTGGATGGCGCTCAGGCGGGTTTGAGCTGGGAGACGATTCTGAAAAAGCGCGAAGGCTATCGCAGCGCGTTCGATAACTTCGACCCAAACATCGTCGCTTATTACGACGACGAAAAGGCCGAAGAATTGCGCCAGGACGCCGGAATCGTGCGAAACCGTCTGAAGATAGCGTCCGCCATCCGAAACGCCAAGGCTTTTCTGGCGGTGCAGGAAGAGTTCGGCAGCTTTGACGCATACTTGTGGAGTTTTGTGGACGGCCAGCCCACTGTCAATTCGTGGATTTCGGATGACCAGATACCGGCCAAGACCGATGTGTCTGACGCACTGAGCAAGGACCTCAAGAACCGAGGGTTCAATTTCGTCGGTTCGACAATTATCTATGCGGCGATGCAGGCTTTGGGGTTGGTTAACGACCACCTTGTGAGTTGCTCTCGATACTCCCAGGTGGCAAAAGAGGAACGGTGAGCCTCAGCCCACAGTTCCTCTCTAATGTTCCGATGGCTTTCAGATACCGTCAGTCGAGCAACACCTCGTGGAGGCGGCGAATCACGATCTCCAACTCTTCGTCGTCTAGGTTCAGCGGGTCAACCGCCAACTCGTCAGGGTTGTTGATGTTCGACATGTAGATCGGTGGGTCTCCGTCCACCATGGCGTCAAACACATCATCTCTGGATGGGCCGCGCCACTCCGTTGTGAACGTCAGCAGAGCATGAGGGACGAGGTAGTTGTAATCGTCATGCTCTACTGTGGCCTCCAATCCCGGAACCTCAATTAGAGCATCGACGACCTGCTGGCACATCTCGTTGTAACGCTTAGTCTCTGCTTCTTCGTCTTCCTCGACAAAGATTTGCACAGCCTCGACGAGGCCGATGATATTTTCCTTTGAAACCTTCATGCCCCTGCCTATGAACTGATGAGGGCTGGCGTTGGCGAAGGCGGCTTCGATGAGGTCGGCCCGTCCGCAGAGGATACCTGTTCCCTGAGGGCCGCGAACGCCCTTCCCGCCGCTGTATTGCACCATGTCGGCCCCTTGGGCTATAAACCGCTTCAAATTTGCCCTGGGAGGCACGAACGAAGCGGCGTCTACGATTACAGGGACGTCATGGCCGTGGGCGATTTCAACGACTTCTTCAAAAGGGAGCGCGCGGCGAGTGATAAACGACGAGAACAAATAAACGACCGCAGCGGTGTTCTCGTTCAACGCGTCTTCTAGCTCCCACGGATGGCAGCGGCGCCCGTCGCCGATCTCGCGGAACGTGCCTCCCGTCGCCGTGTAGCATTGGTCATACGGGAATCGGTGGCTACGATGGATAATGAACTCATTCTTCATTCCAGTGGCGTCTGGCAGTCGATTCATCTTGGCAGGGTCATTGCCAGCCATCACAGCCGCCGCCTGGAGTATCAACCCGCCAGCCGCTCCAGAACTCACAAATCCCGCTTCTGCGCCGGTGACTTGAGCGATAATCTTGCCAGCGGCATGGTTCAGTTCGTCCATGTTGACCATCGTTCCGGCGGCTTTATTTATCGCATCCTTGACCTCTGGTCTGAGCTTGCTCCCACCGTACGCCGTGGTTGAGCCGGACGCTGTGATGATAGGTTTGACTCCCAACGTCCGATAGATGTCTGCTCCTGGGCCAGTAACCATAGATGCCTCCTGGAATGATTTGTGTTGGGCAAGCTGACCAATGACGATGGTGGAACAGCATGCCGACGGTGTGCATGGCTTCCACAAATATTTGCGAGCAAGGAACACCGCTAGGCGCAGATTATAACACCGATAATCCATGAAATCATCGAGTCAGATCGTGTGAGCGCTACCGACGTTCTCACTCGAATACCAACAAAACATCGGACAGGCGTAACTACACGCCAAGTCAGCGATTCAATAAACTGGAATCAACCTGAAAGTTCGGAGAGGTCAGATGAAGAACGAGACCCGCGATGCGACCATGAACATAGCCCCACTGGGATTCGGCTACCTCTATTCGAAAGAGTATTCGCGGTTCGCATTGACGTTCTTCGGCGGCGTGCCGTCGATATTCTCGGCGTTGGTGATGATGACGATTTTGAGCGTTGGCATGTGCGTCTGGGATGGATGATCGGACGCGGAACAAGCCCTGGTTCTGGCACCAAACGCGGTGCCGCTGATGTTCAGTCTCTTCACAATATTGGATGCCAAAAAACGCGGAAAGAAGTCGGTCAGGCGCAGGTAGATCGTCCGGCTCTCGGAGATTCGATGAAACCTGGGATGTATCCCCAGCAGATCGTCAGCAATCTGCACGGACCGTGACGATTTCCATCGTGTTTTCGTACAGACGCCAGAACGAGCTTGTGATGGGGTCAGACACGGTCCATTCCCTGACATCTCTCTTGTGGTGATCGTCATTCCGAGGCGAGCGCGTCCATTTGGCCTCGAATGAGTCGATATTTCGAAGGTACTTCTCTCCAGACTCACAACTCGTTCGGAGGTAATCTTCGATAAATGAGACCACCTGTGGCCTGGTGTAGGTTGGGGTGTTTTCCTCGGCGAATTTGGCTCTGGTCTCCTCAGATGTTGCGAGTTTCCTCTCGCTGAATGGAACCCTTCCCACCGATCCGACCAATACGATGATAAAGGCGATGCCGAAAACCACGACCCATTTTGTCACAGGGCCGATCCTGACACTATTGGACTGGAATTATGAAGACCATACACACGAGGCAGTATAACAAATCCTGAAACGTGTTTCATGGACGACGCGTGACTTGAATTGACTCCTGTGGACTGGGTGTCATTGTTGATGAAAAGCTGGCGCGCGCGCATGACTGG
>ENA-ORDI01000114-ORDI01000114.1-marine-metagenome-genome-assembly--contig:-NODE-114-length-54556-cov-6.326676_pt1 | contig 54556 bp, 56 predicted proteins | sample MGYA00248628_ERZ508525 | MGnify/ENA primary metagenome ERZ508525 (study PRJEB26195, sample SAMN05422138) | marine metagenome | isolation source: East of Porto Seguro, South Atlantic Ocean | place... | reverse complement strand
TAGCAGCGGGTTTCTTAGCAGCGGGTTTCTTAGCAGCGGGTTTCTTAGCAGCGGGTTTCTTAGCAGCGGGTTTCTTATAGAGAGGGGGTGGTGGATTATATTTCTTAATGGATTTAGTTGAATTGGATTTTTGACTCCGAGTAAATACTACACCAAGAACAATTATTAGAAGTGCAACAACTATTGGAATCAATAAATTAGATGATCCAGATTCTGTGGATTCGTTACTAGAAACTGGTTCATTACTAGAGATTTCAGATTTAGGTGGTTCGCCAACAACTGGTGAATCACCAGATGGTTCAACTGAAACGGGCTTGTCAGTAACTGCTTCAATTACAATTAATCTTTCATTAAGAGATGAGAGACTATCACTATAACCTGCAAGATATAATTTGTACAAGCCAGGTTGAAGTGTAGAAGTTAGAGAACTATCAAGAGTTATTAAGAATTTATTATCATTTTGTTTTGAAGCCAGTCCATTTATCAATATTGTATTAGAGATTTCGTCTTTCAACGCAAATCGTAAATCAAGATTACCTTCGCCAGTTAATGTAACAGTAATTTCGTTATCAGAACCAATCTCTATGATGTTAGAATCTACGTCTAGAATATCAACTAAATCAGCTTCTCCAAAGAAAAACTGTCCAGGTTTGAATGGATAATTTTCATCTCTGAATGCATGTAATTCGGCATATTGAGCCGGAGGTTCATATCTATATAACATAAATGGTCCGTTAGAAATAACTAACATCCCATATTCATCAAACCAGGATAAAACAGAATCATATCTACTTGTAGCATCAGAATCAGAAACAAGTTGAAGTCCTTGTACATTAAAGACGTTATCAGGTATATTATTGGCAGAATTATGTTCTCGGATAACATTACGAACAAGTCTAGCATCTCTATCCATAACAAGACTAATCCAAGGAACATTGAATCTTTGAGCAGCGGTATCACTATATGCAGCTTTTCTTTGATCAAAAACTAAGGTATCCATCGAATAAAGAATTTCCCAAGGCATAGTTATACTAGTTATACTTGCGTAATCAGCAATGTAATCAGGTGCGAAATGCCAAAAGTCAACATAGACTTCTAGTGTATTGTCATCAACTATACGAAATCCTTTGAAGCTATCAAGATATGGTTTTGATACAGTTGCGATAGCAAACTCCATTAATGATTTATCTTCATTGTAAGTTAAATCAAAAGTTTGGTATATTGAATATATTACATCTGCCATGTTTATTTGTTCTCCATGATGCCACTTAGAAGCAAAATATTTTGAATAGTCAAATACAACTTTACTGGTAGCAGTAGAGCCAACAGGAACATTAGACCATGAACTTGTCTCAGAATTCCACATAAATGAATCAGATGGAAGTTCAATATTTCCATTTGGTCCAGATGTAGTTACATCATAATTTGCGCGATAGGGTATTGGTAATCCGGTAAATGGATGTCGAGTGATAGGAGGATCATACATATTTCTCCAGATGTCATTTCCGTATACATCACCAAAACCGCCAACAGGATTCCAAGTGGTACGTTCGGTCCAGACCCATACATTTCCAATAGTTAAATCATTTTTACCGGGAATATAAGCATCTCTTTGTGTCCATAAACTTTTTGGTCCAGCAATTATATCTAAACTAATTCCTTCAATAGAATCGTCAGCAGGAAGATTAGTAATAATATTTGCAATCCATATTCGTACAGATTCATCAAGACATAATTTAGATGCGTCGACATAGATTGAATTACGTTCTTCTTCATTCTGGAAATTTCCGCTAAAAATTCTTTGTCCTAACAAGTCTAATTCTTCATTTTCATATTGCCAGAAACCTAATTCTTGCCATCCAGGCATAGTGCCGAGCCATGGAGAACACATTTGATTCAATGTACCAGAATCATACCTATCAGCAGCGCCTTTTCCCCAACCTTCAGTATACATATGCCAAGATCCACCAGTTCCAACAAGATTAGGATCTGAGCTGTAAACAGTATAGATTGCAGGTCCAAATTGTTGATATGTGGGTTGAACAATGAAACCTAGATTTTCAACTTCTGATCTAATTAAATCACCAACATCTCGTCTTTCATCTTCAACACGAATAATAAAATCAATACGAATTGGTTTACCTTCATAATTCCATTTACCTTCGATTAATTCTGCACCTGCATTTGTCATTGCTTCATTTATAATAAATTTTGCATAATCAGGATCATAATTGATGGACGATTCGAGAATCATGTCGTATAAAGTAAGATAATCATGATCATATGAACTGACTTGAGTTAACATTGGAACTGCCATGCCTTGATAAATTTCTTGGACTACAAAATCTCGATTAATAATTAGTTGTACAGCTTGTCGGACCTCTTTAATAGAAAAAGGATTTAGTTGTCCTTCAGGACCAGGGGCAGGATTAAGTAATAATGAAATTGTAGATGTAGGAGCTTCGTGTACTTTAATTCCAGGTGAATCACGTATATCTTTTGCAGCTGCTACCTTAAGACCAAAATAATACATATCCATTTGATTAGCAAGAATTTCCTGAGGGGCAATATCTACATGGAATGCACGGAATCGCAAGATGTCAATAGCAGGACCAGGTTTATCGTGAGGAGGTTTATAGTTACTTTGGCTATGTACAATAGTTGGAACAACTGATATTACAAGTAAGATACTTAACAGAATAGTAATTAATTTTGTAGAGGTATTAATTATCATAAGAGTCGCCTATGATTTATTCATTAGTTCACGAATTTTTTTCATATCAATTCCATTTTCACGAGAGATAGAAAGAAACACTACCACAACAATTGCCAGAATCATTGCAAGCAAAGTATAGATTAGGGTTTCAAAAGTATTTGTTTTGTCGGAGATATCAGATACGTCTCTTTGTAGTTGATTTATTTGAACGGGAAGATTGGATAAATCACCAAGTTCAGACGCAATATCATTTGATGGAATTATAGGAGGAACAGGACTGTTTGAACCAGGTTGAGTTTGTAACATATCAAATATAGATTCAGATATGTCAGTTAATCGATGTTCAAGTTGTTCTAAGTTATTGAAACCAAAGTCCATAAAGAATGATGCGGAAGCGACATTTCCAGATGCTTCTATTGCCAGAATTGTATGAGCTCCTTCACCAGCAATTGGAATAAATATATCAGTATTGAATAAACCGTCATCATTAGTACGAGTTGAGGAAATAATTACACCACTGACAGAAATATATACTTCTTGATCTGGTTGGAAATCAAAACCGGATATACGTACATCTCTACCTCCAGGTCCAGAAGGTGGACTTATGAATATAGAAGGAGTAGGCATTGCTTTAGTTCGTGCAAAAGCAATTTTCTGATTCATTCCACTAATCTCACCTAATCGACCATCAGTCCAAATCATATAAACGTCATCTGCAACAGCTTTGATATCATTATAATCACCAATGAATGCGCCTCGAGGAAAAGCTTTGTTAGGATTTGTTGGATAATCAGTAATTCGAGAATTAGGCAACCAAGTTTTACCTCCGTCGTCAGAACGAGTGTAATACATATGGTAAGTTATTTCACTTAGACTATCACGGAAATCCCCAAAGAATACATGAATATTTCCATCTGGACCAACATCTAATGCTGGAAAGAATTGGAATGCAGATTTAGTATCATCGTTAATACGTTTTGGAAGTGACCAAGATTCTCCTTGATTAGTAGAACGTACAAAATATACGTCGCCGTCATCAGTAGGTTTATCAGAAGGTCTGCCTCCGAAAACAAGACTGACTGATCCATCTACATCAGAAACAGCTCCACGAGGTGCCGCACTGGCCCAAGACCTAAATGGAGCGTTTCTAGAGCGATAAAATGGTTCATTAAATGTAGCTACGCGTTCGTTGATAGAAATTGATTCACCGCCATCGTCGGAACGTGCAACGTGAATCTCACCTAGTCCTTCGAAAGGCCCATCGTCAGTGGAATCATGATATGCAATATATAATGTGCCATCGTCATGTGTGAATACATTTGAGAATTGAACAACTCTGTCATGTTCTTCGCCAAGTGGGCCTCCTTCTCCGCCACCGGCTCCTCCATATGTAGAATATACTGTTGGGCTAACAGCAAGTGGTTCACTCCAGGTCATTCCGTAATCCTCAGATTTGACAAGTTGAATAGTTGTTTCTAGAACAGGATAACGGAAATAGAGAATGGCGCCATCTAAAGCAAAGAAGAAGTCATATCGTGTAACGAAATGTGTGTAAGTGACGTAAATTATATCTTCATCAAGGTTTTCAGGGTTTGGGCCGGTAGTTATCCAAGGTTTATCCAAGAAACCAAATCTTAACGTTCCACTACTTGTAACATTAGTAGTTTGACCCTCGTATTGAGTTTTAGAATAAACCAATGAGATAGTACTACGAGCACTTGATATTGGTTGAAGCCAAGTTTCGCCACCGTCACTAGAACGAGTAATTGAGATACTAGAAACGGTTTCTTGTAAAGGTGTACCACCTAAACTAAAATCGTCACTGCCGATAGATATACAACCCATGTACACATTTCCTTTTCTATCAAATGCTGCAATTGGATCTCCTGCAGCACCAAGGTCTTCTTGCAAATACTTAGATTGGAATGCACCAGCCCAAGTTTGACCTCCATCTCGACTAACATATGAAACAACATTTGCAAAGTTGTAATCAATTGTACCCATTACAAGATGTTCAGGATCATTAGGATTTACGGCAAGTATTGGTTCAGTTTGAACAGGGGTAGTACCAAAATCTCTTGTAATAAGAATATTCCTACTAAATTTTTGTGATGGGTCACGATAAGGAACTAAAGCGGCAGCGCCAGCTGCTTGAAATCGGACATCTTGATTATTGTCTGCGCCAGCTAAATCAACATTGTCTTTGAGCCAGTCTTCCATTGCTCCTTTCTTCGCATTAGCAAAACGGACATCTTCACCTCTAATTACCCCCTGAGCAGCGCCGGAAAAGACTTTGGAAACAGGTTCATGAAACATTATACCACTTTCTGGAATAAGTGGAGAAATTGCTCTGTATGGCCGAGCGCCACTCCAAAGAATATCTTCAGGTCCTGCAGATGCAGGATTATACAAAGGAATTAGTAAAGTGAATACAAGAATAAATAATGCAACATATGGGAATATTTTCATTTAATTAGATTTGTTATTAAAATATTTAAAGAGTGTATTAATTGGAGAAATAATTGTCAGCAGGATTAAGAAACAAGACTAATAGCAGCATCCATTCTGATAATAACGGCCAATAGTGCGTCATTTTGGAATTGTCCGATTTCTGATGTATAATTAATTGCGCCACTAATATTACCGTCAACAATCCAGTTAAAAAATTCTGTATCAGTGGAATTAACTCCAGGTTGGTCGTCAAGCCAATCATAGTATGCATCAATCATAGAAATAACTTTATCAATTTTTGGACCGAGTGTTGGATCACTAACTACTGCTATACCTTTAACTCTATTCCAATGATCATGCGCTTCATTTCTACTAGAAGGAATTTCTTTTCTTAGCTCTACAAGTAGAAGCTTATCATTTTCAAATTTTTCAATAGTTGTAGTTATGGAATCTAGACGAGAATTTAATTTCGATAATTCAGATTCAGAGATTTCTGCTCGTAGAATAGAATCAGAAAGTTGAATTTTGTTATCTTGAAGTTGATTTTCAAGAACATTCAGTTCATTATTTAATGATGAGATTTTTTGCGACATAGCCTCATTTTCGAGTTCGTTAGAAGTAACTTGTGATTGTAAATCATTAACTATAGTTTGCGATTGAGATAGTTCAGATTCTTTAATTTTGAGTTTAGTAATTTGCTTTTCAAGAAATGATATTTGTGATTCAAGTACATCTTCATTGGTTTTTAAACTGTTAACTTGTGGTTGTATTACGACATAACTAAGAATCGATCCAAATATGAATGCAATAAGAATAGGCGCAATTATCTTATTTTTCAATAGTTCATTAGATTTAGAACTTTTCTTCTTTTTCTTCGATGGCATTTCATATTTATATGTGCAACCTGATTTATAGTTTTTCAGGAATGAAATAATTTTGGTCACTAATTAGAACAATATTATTAACAAGATTGTGCAATTATGCGTGTGGAGATACTATTCTTTGTATATATTCTATCAACAAGTTTCATAGCAGGAATAATAGGATCATTATTAGGACTAGGAGGAGGGATAATACTAGTACCTGCATTAACAATATTATTCGATATGCCAATACATGAAGCAATTGGACTGAGTTTCATAGGAGTATTAGTAAATTCAAGCAGTTCGTCTTTAGTATATATAAAAAATGGCATAACAGATATAAGATTAAGTTCAATTCTGGAAATAGGTGCAGCAATTGGATCAATCATCGGTGCATATACTGCATTATTAATGGAGAGCAATATTCTGAGTATAATTTTTGGAATTGTATTGGGATATGTGGCAATTGATATGTATAGAAAGACTAGAACGATGAAAGAGAACAATATCAAAAGAGAATTGAATTCGGGGGAAAAAAGAGAATATTTTGAAGAGAGTACAAAAAAGATGGTAAAATACTCACTGCTAAGAAAGAAAGAGGGAATAATATTAAGTTCAGTAGGGGGAATTTTTGCGGGACTATTAGGAGTTGGAGGTGGTGCAATTTTTGTACCTATAATGAATAGAATAATGAATGTTCCAATAAAAGTAGCAATTGCAACAAGTAGTTTTATGATTGGAGTGACTTCATTGGTTGGAATGTTGATTTTTTTTAACAATGGTTTTATTAATGTTTTAATTGTTTCTCCGATAATCATAGGAATATTTTTTGGTGCGCAAGTAGGATCCAGAATAAATATGGTAATAAATAAAAAATTACTTACAAATATTTTCATCTTAGTAATTATTTATATTGCGTTTAGAATGGTTACGAATGGATTAGAAATTGAGGTGTTTAATATATGACTGTGATAGATGAGAAAAACAAAGTAGAATATTTGATATTGAAAATAATGAAATTATTATTAATGATTTCTATAACTATGTCGATAGCTTCAGTAATAATAGAAATCAGTTTTATGGATCAATATATCATCAGTGAAATGGTGAATACAAATCTATTAGGAATTGACTTGTTAAAATTTCTGGCAATTTTAGCATTATTCATGATACCAGTCATAAGATTGTCCATAATGGCAATAGAATTTTACAAATCGGGAAATTATATTAATGTAATGACAGAATCAGTTGTGCTGATTATAATATTAGTATTATCAGCTAGAATAGTAATTTAGAGTATGTCAAGTGTTCCGTATCGGCCAACATTTAACTTAACTTCTCCGCGAAAACTGTTAGTATAGCCATTACCAATTTTTAATTTGGTACCTTTTTCTACTTTCTCTATATCGTCGTTCCATAACGACAGCGTAATTTCTCCTGTTTCGTCCTTAATTTTAATGTCTGCGACACGGGCTTCCGTGCCAAAACGTGTATTTACAGTTCGTGTTTCACCCTTTTCAGTGACTTCAGCTTCTGCAATTTCAACGTTTCTTGCACCGTCGGTTAATTCTGTAATGTTCATTTTATAACAATATATGGGTTTTCAATATTATATTTAACTTTATTTTTTTATTAGTAACCATAATACAAGGGTAATATAGGATGAATTTAGGATTATTTGAATATGGATTAGTATTAATGTCCTTTATTATTACTTATTTTGCTACGAAAATATTGATTTCTTTATTAATTGATTCAAAAAGAGTAGTTCTAGATTATCATAAAGAAGGAAAGAAGTTTGTTGCATACCCTGGTGGACCTGCACTAATTATAGGTCTTATATCGTCACTTGTATTGGCATTTGTAATAACAAATGATATAAGAATAATAGCAATACTCGGAGTAGTAATAATTTCCTCAGCAATTGGGTTAGTTGATGATTTTAGAACATTAGGCGGAAGGAAAAAGCCTTTAATTTTAGTATTAGCTTCTTTACCAATAATTTTATTGGGAACATATGAACCAAATTTGAATTTCTTATTTTTTGGTTCTGTAAAATTATCAATAATATACCCATTACTTATATTGATATCAATACCAGTCACAGCCAATACAATCAATACAATAGATGTATTAAATGGTGTATCAACAGGATTTGTAATAATTACTTCTATTCCATTGTTAATTTTACTCGTACTAATGGGAGATAGCAACATGGTATTAGTGACATTAATTTTGATATCTGTTTGTTTGGCATTTTTTGTTTTTCATAGATATCCCTCAAAAATATTTCCGGGTGATTCAGGAACACTCACAATAGGAGCGATGTATGGAGCAATTGCCATCGTGGGAGGAATAGAACTAATTGGAGTATTTGCAATATTACCAGCAATATTGAACTCATTTTTCTATTTAGCGAGTATGAGAGACTTTGTAGAACACAAAAATATCAAAGTGAGGCCAACAAGAGTGTTATCAGACGGTACTATTGAAGCAGAAAGTAATGAGAATGCGCCCATAACTCTTGTAAGATTAATAGTGGCAGGAAATCCCTCAAAAGAATTACCAATAGTAAATACAATTTTTGTATTGAGTTTAATATCGGCAGTGCTTGCAACAATAATGGGAGTATTAACCTGGATGATATAAATGAAAAACATATTAGATTTGATTTTTATTGTAGTTTCTGCATTTTTATTAGTGTTTGTAATAGCGGCGATAATTTTTACTATAATAGTACCGTTAGAGAATCCATTTGCATTCGAGTTCGGAGAAATATTGATTGTAATTATTAAATTAATAACAAGTTTTATTTTGTTTTTGATTTGGGTTGTTATTATACAGAAGATGATTACTAGATATTTAAAAAAGAAATTAAAAGAAATAAATTAGTTCATTGAAGATATTTTAGAATCAATTTCAGCGTAATCAGGTTCTTGGCCAGGATCATCAGCAATCCATTTGTATTGAATAATTCCTGCTTTATCCACAATAAATACTGATCTTTTTGCGACAGTATATCCTTCTAAATTGAAAAAATCTGAGAATTCTATATCAAATTGTTTAATTACTGTTTTATTATAATCGCATAGAAGTAAGAAATTAATATTGTTTGTTGTAGAAAATTCTTTTACACTAAATGGATAATCAACACTTATACCAATAACTTCGGCTTCCATATTAGAGAATTTAGACAAATCGTCACGAAAGTGGCAAAGTTCAGTTTTACAAACTCCGGTAAATGCCGCCGGATAGAATATCAGAACGATGTTTTTACCTTTAAATTCAGATATATTTACAAACTTGCCATCTGCATCAGGTAATTCAAAACTTGGGATATTAGAACCTACATCAGTCATAATAACTAGAGATTAGAACTAATATTTAGAACTTACTTCCCAATCTTTCATTTTTTCATCGTATTGAGCTCGAGTATAAACAATTTTTGCAGGAGAACCAATAACTACAGTATCTGGAGGAACGTCCTTTGTAACTATAGAACCCATTGCCACAACACTATTCTTTCCTATTGTAACACCAGCTTTTATTACAGCCCTAGCGCCAATCACTGCATTGTCTTCTATGCATACGCCTACAAGTTTAGTACTTGGAGGGTATGGGTCATTGGTCAGTGTTGCAGAAGGTCCAATAAACACGTTTTTGCCAATAATACATTTAGGAGCAATGTATACGAGTCCTTCAATCTTTGTATTAGAACCAATTTTTACATCATAATCAACATGTGCAAGTGAACCGATAATTACATTATCGCCAATTTCTGTATTAGTGCCGATATAAGCCATATTCCAGATTTTGACATTACTGCCGAACTTTACTTGTTTGCCAACAAATGCAGTGGTAGCAATATTAGATTCGTTGTTACTCATGATAATTCACTATAGATTCAATTGATATTAAATGGCATGCTATTAGATTTTATTTTTTCAGGTATTTTATTAGTCCATTTAGATAGAAAATTAGATTCATAAATAAGATTCCTTTGATTATCAGGAACCATTATAGGTATACCGTTGATTATTGGATAATATCGAATACATTTAGTGCAATAAAGAATACCGGAGTTGACGTTAGAATTATTGGTTTCAAATTCGATTAAATCAAGATCAGCATATTTATCAAAAGGGCATATTAGAATATTCATAAGTTGTTTCTTCATTGTTGATCACAAGTCTAGATAAATCGGAGAACCACGTTTAGCAGATGTTATTGCAGCTTCTGCGATTTTAATAGTATTCAATCCGTCTAAACCAGTAACTACAGGCGAGGTATTAGATTCAACTGCATGAATAAAGCTAGTCAATTCATTTACCAATGGTTCTTCGTATTTTCGAGTAGGAATAGTAACAGAAGTACCGTCGTCTTGTCTAATTTCTTGTGACATATAATCTCCTGATAGATTACCATCAGTACAAGTAACAGATATCTTTCGAACTTTATATGGAGTAACCCAATTTGCAATTATTATGGCAGTTTTTCCGTTTTTAAACCCAAGAATTATAGTAGCAAAATCCTCATAATCAGTACCAACAAATCCAGTAGATTTAGAATTTAATACACTACCAGTTCGTGCAAATACTATATTGGGTTCTTCATTAAATAACCATCTAGCTCCATCAATGTCATGAACAGAAGAATCCAGAATAACGCCTATATCTTTTGTAACACCCGCCCATCGATTTTCACGTTGAAATTCAATCAATAGAGGATCTCCAAAAGTTTGTTTCTGAAGATTTTCCTTAATATTAATGATAATAGGATTAAATCTCTCTACAAAACCAACAGTAAGAGCAGCTTTGTTATCACGAGCAAGGTTAACTAATTCTTCGCCTTGAGAGGATGAATAGGTAAGTGGTTTTTCGACTAATGTAGATATCCCATTAGATAACGTAGTTTTAGCAATTTCAAAGTGAGTAATTGTTGGAGTGCATATATTCACAATATCAATATCGTGATCGTTAATAAGATCATTAATATTGGAAAACCCCTTTATTGAATATTTTTTTTCATAAAATATCCTACGTTCATTATCCATTTCAACAAACGAATCAAGATGACCTAAATCATTTAATACACGAAGATGATGTTTTCCCCAAGATCCTGTGCCCACAACAGCTGCTTTCAATACAGATATTTCCTCTTAATAATTACCTAGTACATAAAGTATTAGCGTGAATTAAAAACATATTGTCATCTAGATTTCTTTTAAAGGTTTTTAATATTTTTTCGTCATTTTTTGAGCATAATATCAATAATTGTTTTTTATCGCTAGTGGGTAAATAATAACTGGCTTCACCATTTTTGGTTGTCGCATAATCATTAATATCTTTAATGTTTCCAACAACATCATAAATTTTATCGATGATATGTTCATGCATAATAACTTTATCGCCGCGAATTTCAGACTTATCTATCGACCAGCATAAATAAATTTCTGTTTTACTTGCTTTAAGGGAATTCTTTTTCATAAAAGATTTAAGTTCATCAATAAAAAAGCGAGTAAACGAATCAATACTTCTCAATATACCAGACATCATGTATAGAGATGGATCACCCGAGTCCAGAGATGAAGTATAACAACGTATGTCAGAGAGGTGGTTTGTAAGATCTTCAATATAATAAATTTCATTTTTTAATATTTTACGTTTATCATAATCTTTGAGTTTTTTTAATGATTCAGATTTAGCAATAATTGGAGAGTATAGAGAAGAGATTTTTTCCAGGTGTAGTATTTCGGATATTTCTAAGTCATAGGTTTGTGTGAATTTAATATTGGCACTCTTTGCAAGATTCTGTACAATTTTTTTATTATCAAGATTATGTGTACCAAAGGTAATAGATTTGTTAGTTTTTGGTTCAAGAGGGAGATATGAATAGATGAAATCGGTTTCAGAATCAAGACCGCTACTTCTTTCTATAATCTCAATCATTTCAGAATTTTGCCCATAACCTAATGGAACACAATTAAAAAACACCGCGCCTTTAGAGAGTTCAGTAGAAAGTTCCGAAACCATTGAGAAGATTTTTTTCTTATAATCATCAGTTTCACGGATTTTAGGAGTAAAGAAGATTATAGGATTCTCACTAATTGCGTTTTTTTCAGGTTGAATGCTGAAAAGAGCTTCTGCCTCAATTATAGATCTTGCAGTGGAATATTCAGACAAGATTTGAGGAGTTATTTCAGTAGCGATGTGTAATTTTTCATCAAGAATTGTGGTACGGATAGAATTTGAAACAAGTGAATTAGATAGAATATAACCTTCTGTGCTAAGGCCATAAACTAAAACAGAATCATTATTCTCCAAGGTTACATTATACAAGCAATTTTTATATTAATAAATTGTCAGAATGACGAATCATATCATCATAATTGGTTAAAAAAAAGTTATATCGGGGAATTATGATGATATACTACATTAAGACATGAGAGTTTGGATTGACATATTAACACCGAAACAAGCGTTGTTTTTTGAACCTTTAATTGACACGCTTAAGGAGAGAGGAGACGAAGTAGTAGTAACTTCGCGCAGGTATAGAGAAGCAGAGCTAATTTGTCGGAAAAGACAGATAGATGCAGTATTTATTGGAAGCCATGGAGGCAAAGAATTAAGGAATAAATTAAGTGCAAGTTTAGAAAGAAGTAAACTTTTGTTAGAATATTTTGAAGAGGATAAGCCAGATGCTCTTGTATCTTTTAGTTCGCCAGAAGCAGGAAGAATAGCGTTTGGATTAGGAATAATAAACATATGTGTGAGTGACTCACCGCATGCAGAAGCTGTATCAAAATTAACCATTCCTTTAGCTGATTGTTTGTTAACTCCATGGATAGTTCCTGAAAAATCATGGACAGTCTATGGAATTGAAAGAAGTAAAATAGAATCATATAAAGCTTTAGATCCATTTGTTTGGTTATCACGAAAAGATTTATCAGAAAAATTTCATTTAGGATTGAATATTGATAAATCAAAGACTACAATATCATTAAGATTAGAAGAGAGTTTCGCAGCATATATTAAAAATGACATATACACGCATGAATTTGCATTAATTCAAAGACTAATCGAGGAATTTAGGAATCAAAATATTATAATTCTTTGTAGATATTCTGAACAGGTAGATGCGGTATTGAAAAAATTCAAAGGAAGAGTTATCGTTCCGAATGACATAGTAGATGGAGTTGCGCTGCTTCAACAATCTGATTTATTTATCGGACTTGGAGGAACAATGACTGCAGAAGCTGCACTAATGGGTACACCTGCAATATCATTCTTTAGTGGAAGTTATTTTGTAGAAAGATATTTAGTTTCAAAAGGTCTTCTAACTAAACCAAGAGATATAGACGGAGTAATTCGTGTATCAAAAAATTTCTTAAGAGATCCTAAAATGAAAAAGCAGATAAAAATGCGAGCAGGAAGAATTAGAGCAGGAATGGAAGACCCAATTCGAGTTATAGTAGATAGATTAGATATTTTAATGAGAGCAAAACTTAATCAAGAACTATCACGAAAATGATACTATGCCCGGTTTAGCCCGGTGGAGGATGAAAGTCCATCGAGTGTAGCGGTCAAGCATATCGCCCTTTGGAAGATGAAGAAAGGCGGTGACGGCAGTTCGAATCTGCCCCGGGCTATCATTATAAAATTTCACCAACAAGGTAGGTAGAGTGTGCTTCGACAATTTTTACATTGTAATGATTACCCAAAACAACGTCAGAATTTTTTAAAACAATAGGCCTGTACGCGAAATTTCTACCAATCATTGTGCCGTCAATTTTACCGTTTTCATTTACAAGGCAATTACCAGTCCAATCAAGCCATTTTTTATTACGTTCCAAGGAAATTTCTTTTATAATTGATGTCAATGACTTTGATCTTGCATTAATTATAGAATTAGGAACTTGTTCCATCTCTATTGCTTTGGTTCCAGGGCGTGCGCCGTATTTAGAGAGATTAACAACATCAGGTTGCGTAGATTTGATTAGTTCAACTGTATCACGAAATTCTTCGTCAGATTCAGTAGGATAACCAACAATTATATCAGTTGCAATAGATGATAATGGAAACTTTTCACGAAAACTTGAACACATAAGGATATAATCTTCTCTAGAATGACCTCTGAGCATAGATTTTAGAACACGATTATTGCCTGATTGAACAGGAATGTGTAGAAATTTATAGATTTTATCATGTGAAAAGATATTGAATAATTTATGAAATTTCTTTTTTGTGTGCATTGGATTCATCATTCCAACACGAACAAGGAAATTATTTTGAATATCGACAATGGATGTTAATAAATCAGCAAGATCCATTGACATATCCATTCCATAACATCCATTATCAGTAGAAGTTAACCATATTTCTCTACAGCTAGAATCAGTAGACTTTTGAATTTGTTCCACTATAGCATTAGGAGGATAACTAATCAATGTGCCTTTTGCAATTTTGACCTGACAAAAAGTACAAGAACTTAAACAACCAGTTCCAATTTCGACGATATCAATTACAGGATTAATTCTAATTTTTGGAAGTAATACCTTAGGTTTAGTAGATTTACCTAATTGAATAAGAGGAGTGCCATTAAGAGTAGAATTGACTATATCAGTAATCTGATCTATAGAATCAGGACCCATTAAGCTAGCGTTTGGATTAAGTTTTTTAATTTCTTTTGCTTGTGTTTTGGGCATACATCCAGCAACAACCAAAGCAGAATTATTTTCAGAGAGTTTTTTAATTCTATGAAACATACGATTTGCAGTTGCAGTTTTAACAGTACAAGTAACAATAACATTTACGTCAGAATCTTTAGGATTATCTACAATTAAATATCCGGCTTGAGATAATTGACCAGCGCAAATTTCTGAATCAGAAAAACTTGCACTGCATCCATAAGTTTCTATATATACTTTTGATCCAGTTGACATAGTGTAATCTAGCTATGTTTAGCAATTATAGGAATAATCTTAATCATTTTTCGTGGTTCAGTAGGATTTTTCCAAGGAAATTTGGGTATTCCTAGATATTTTTGAGACATTTTATCTATATGAGTTTCAGCGTCAACACTAGAAAGTTCTACAACTTCTCCAATAATAGAAGCCCACGTGTATGGATCTTTGTAATCAGCAATACTCAAAGAAACACGTTTGTCATTTTGCACATTTTTATACTTAAGACGAGAGGAAGTGGTATTAATTAAAATGGTATCTCCATCTCGATCAATCCAAACAGGTGCAACGTGAGGACTGCCGTCTTTTTTTAGAGTGGCAAAATGCGCCAAGTTTTTATCATCAATTAATTTACATATTTTTTCCGGTAATTTAATGCTCATTCAGATTTTCACTACTAGAAGAACTACAAATTTATTTTATAAAGTTTCCGATAAAATTTTCAATAAAATAATAGATAAGGAATAAGAGATAGAAAAACAGGAATTGGTAAACCTGGAAATATTGCAAAACGTTTTAGAAAATACAAAGTTAGAATTATACCAATATGAATAAGAAACAAACTTAAAAAAGCAAATGGTAAACCAATTAATAAAAATACTGACGAAGGAATCATAGAATAAAAAATTAAATCGCCAGTTCCGATATTAAAACGACCAAGACTAACGAATAATGGACGAAGATCGAGTGATTCATCAGATGAATTAACAATGGATTTCAGAGGGCCTCGAAATACAGCATAGATATCATAAAGTGCGAACACAATTGGAATAACGATTATAGTAGGTGGTTTAAGAAATACTGCTAACATAGTTCCATATAACGAACTTAGAATAAAGGAAGAAAGTAATTGAAATTTATTTGATTTAATAATAGTTAATGCTAGAACAGGAACAAAGCAAAGTAATATAGAAAAAATAAAGATGAAGAGGCTTGAAAATACAGAATCAAATGCGGTAGTAAGAATGATATAACTTACTGAAAAGGTACCTGTACTGATTGCTAAGATAAGTAAAGATTTCAGGAGTAGAAAGAGTTTACGTCGTATAAGGAATAGAATTACTGATGTAATAAGAAATGTTGGTAAGATAAGAATAATTGAATTTAAAATTGAACCGGTGGTATTGTTGCCTGCAGGTTGATATGACGGAAGAATTTGATATAAATTAAGAAAATTATTTGTAAGAAATAAAGAAGTAATTTGAACAGTAAAGATAAAGAGAATTATTGGGAATATGTCTTTAATGGAGAATGAATCATCATTCATGATAGAGAATTAACGTACAATTAATTGTCCGCGATGAGTAGAGTGGCCTTCGCCACAGAATATATTACAAAAGATTTCAAATACGCCCTGATCTTTGGCTATAAATGAAATATCTACAGTTTGACCTGGAGGGACGAATGTATAGATATTGTATTCGTCAATAGCAAAACCATGAGGGACGTCAGTGCTGACAAGTCTAATAACTACCGTTTGTCCCTGTTGAACGATGATTTGATTAGGTTCAAATTCCCATTGTTTAGTTGTCATTTCAAATACAACTTCGTCAGAATCTTGTTGGTATTCTGGAAGAAACTGTATTAAAACAAAGAATCCAAGAATAACTAAAGATAATAATAATTCTTTTTGATATGAGAATTTCATTTATATTGAATGAATAAGTCCAGCCATATAAATTAACACAAATCCGGATAAAATAAAAAGAATGTCATATATTTTTCTAGTCGTAATTAGATTATCATTTTTAATAAAATCTACTATAAAGAAAAAGAGTGCTCCAGAACTCATAGCAAAGAAAATAGAGCTCAAAATACCAGGTAGACCATATAATCCAAAGATTGATCCTAAAATGATTGGGAAACTACTAATCAACGTAAATATAATTATAGAACTTAATGAAAGACTATAAAATAATGGAATGATAAAACCTTCCGCCAATTTATGAATAATAAAGGATGTTGTTTGTATGCCTCGAGGAAGAGAAAGAGATATACCAAGATTATTGATATCATATCCAATGATTATTCCCTCTGCAAGACTGTGAAATGAAAAACTAACAGCTAGTAATAATATACTTGCGTGTGAAAATTTGAAATTAAGAGATGATAAAAAGAATATAAATACAAAACCAAAGATGAAACAAAGTAAAAGAGTAATAGAATATATATTTAGACCTAGATTAATGCCCAACTGTGATGAATTAACAATAAAATCGATAAATAAAGCAAACATGATTCCAAGAGAGATATTATTTAGAGCAGATTTTGTAACATTGTTGCGATTATTTAAAACGCGGAAAAATATTCCGATAAAAGTTGGAATAATGCCTAGAATAATTACTAAACCAACTAGAGCTAATGGATTAGTCATCAAATAATGTTATAATTTGAATATTCTTAAGGATGTCTACGTTGAAGTTTACGCTTTAAAGGATTTCCGCAATTTTTACAGACATCATCTGTAGACTGATATACACTATTACAGCCAGAACAGTAATTAATCCATTGTCCAGAATATTTGATGCCAGTATATAACAACGGTTTATATGATATTCCAAGTTTTTTAGCCACATTTTGGATGGCAAAATCATCCGTAAGAACTATCACTGAACAATCTTCAGAGATAAAATCTTTTGCCAAGGCAAGAATCGAGATGTCAGCATCAGACAAAGATTTCTTATTCTCAATATTAAGAGAGTTTTTGAGGATATATTGAAGAGAAATAGAACTAGGATCAATAATTTGAAGGCGATTAGAAGTAAGAAGAGTTTCAATTCGATTATTAAAGAAAGGAATGCGCTGTAGTTCGTCGCCAATATGAGGAGTAATATAATACTTATCTAGAGATCTAAAGGGAAGACCTGCATAAAATGCAGTAGAATCAATAATAATTTTAGAATCCAAAACTAGTTAACTGCCTTAAAGTAGAGTCTGAGAATCTAATAAATATCGTATCAGAAATTTTTGTATTAATAATTATCTTTTCCAGCGCTGGAACGGTGAATTCTATTTGTCCATCAATTATAGCTTTTGTCTGACTATGTGCAATTAAGGAGAAATTAGAAATAGGTATTGCAATAGGAGGGATTCTAGAGATTGGTGCAATAGGTGTAATCAAAAGAGCAGAGAGGTCTTCACTAAGCATTGAAGAACCGAGAGATAGAGAATGTCCAGTAGAACCAGTAGGAGTTGAGATAATCAATCCATCCATACGATTTTTAATAACAGTAGAAGGAAGGTTTATTTCATAAGTGATGGCACGAAGTTTTTCAGATCTCTCAATGTATACTTCATTGAGGGCGTTAACAGGAGAATGAGACTTTGAAGAAACAGATATACGTTTTCTTTTATCAATAACATAATTATTATTATTGATTTGTTCAATCAGCATTGGGATTTCATTATGTTTTAATTCGGTCAAGATTCCCTTACCTCCCTTGTGGATTCCAAGAATTGGAATTTGTTTTTTTAATTGTCGAGCGGTTTTAAGAATTGTTCCATCTCCGCCAACTGAGATAATACAATCTACATCCAAGTTATTGTCAGTAAGAGAAATTATGGGATAAGCAGAAGAGACCAATGGTGAAATAATTTTAATATTGAATCCGGCTTTTTGAAGAGTTTTTGCTATATTTAATGCAGCTTTCTTAGCAGTGATATCAGAGTCTTTAGAGGTAATGCCAAAAGATCTTATCTTTATTGATTTCAAGTATATCATCTATATTTCAGTGAGAATTGTTATATATCTTGTCTATTATTGAGCATGTTAGATATGAGTAAACCTGCCTCTCTAAGCGACGTGAAAATTGGTTCGTATATCATCATCGATGGAGAACCTTGTAGAATAATAGAATATGATAAATCTAAACCAGGCAAACATGGTTCTGCAAAGGCACGAGTTGTAGCAACAGGGATATTTGATAGATCTAAACGCAGTCTAGTTTCTCCTGTTTCAGCAGGAATAGAAATCCCTATGATTGAAAAAAGAACAGGTCAGGTAATTTCTATAAATAAAGAACAAGGAATAATTCAGCTTATGGATATGGAAACATTTGAGACATTTGATTCTCCACCTCCTGATGACAAGGAAATTAATAATAAATTAATTGAAGGTAATGAAGTAGAATACTGGAAAGTACTAGGAAAAATAAAGATAGTTAGAATAAGATAAAAGTTAAAAGAATTTTCTTTTAGATATATCACTACCAAATTCAGATGATAGTTCTTCTATTAATTTTCTTTCTTTGGAATTAATTTTTTTGGGAATTTTGACATTTATTTTTACTAGCAAGTCACCGGTTCCAAATCCATTAATTCGAGGAAATCCTTTTCCTTTTAATTTAAAGATTGTATTATTTTGTGTACCAGAAGGAATTTTTAGTTTAGCATTTTTATCAAGAGTAGGAATGAAGATATCGCCGCCAAGGACAGCAATTGGATAATCAACATTAGTTTCATAAATTAGATTCTCATCATCACGAAGAAATGAGTCATGTGATTTCATATGGGTAACAACATATAGGTCTCCAGGTTGTCCTGTTCCAGAGGTTACGTCTCCAGAACCACGTAAACGAATCCTAGAACCTTCATCTACTCCAGATGGAATATTTAGTTCAATTGTTTGTTTTTTCTCCATTATTCCAAGACTGTTGCATTTTTTACAGGGTTTTTTAATGATTTGTCCACGTCCTTGACAAGTAGAACAATTTTGAACACTTACAAAACGTGCAAAACCTGCAGAACGTGTAACTTGGACTTGACCTCTGCCATTGCAATTTGAACAATTAATGGGAGATGTTCCTTTTTCTGCACCTGAACCAATACAGTATTGACATTTTACATGACGAGGAATAGTGATATTCATTTTTTCGCCTTTGAAAGCTTGTTCTAGAGTTAATTCTATATCATATCGAAGATCTTGACCTCTAGATGGATCACGAGAGGTTGATGAACCAAAGAATGAATCAAAGATACTTCCAAATCCACCGGATCCTATTCCTCCGACACCACGAAGTATATCTGCAAAATCAGTAGAACGAAATATATCTTCTTGATTAAATTTACCATCAATACCAGCATGTCCATATTGGTCGTAGATTTTACGTTTTTCAGGGTTAGAAAGAACAGCATAAGCAGTAGAAATTTCTTTGAATTTATCTTCGGCGTCTTTAGACTTGTTACGGTCAGGATGATATTTCAGAGCTAATTTTCTATATACTTTTTTAATGTCTTTTTCGTTAGTGGTTTTAGAGATACCTAAAATATCGTAATAATCATTAGTACTCATTTAGCATCATTTGAAGGAGTATCATCTACTTCTTTATATTCGCCATCGACAACTTTTTCCTGTGTTTCAGAAGAATTAGTGTCCGCAGATGAATTTGGAGCAGAAGATGTCTGATCTGGATCGGGTTGCGCAGATTGTTGGTATGCAGAGGAACCAATTTCTTGCAAAAGATTACTTAGATTATCAGAATGTTCACGAATTGAATTATGATCTTTAGAATCAAGAGATGACTTCAATTTTGTTGATAAATCATCAATTTGAGAGATTTGTTCGGCGGTAATTTTATCTTTGAGATCAGTTTTCGTGCGTTCTGCAGTATAAATTAATGAATCAGCTTTGTTAACCAATTCTACTTCTTCTTTTTTGGTTTTGTCTTGGTCAGCAAATGCTTCAGCGTCTTTAATCATCCTTTCTTTATCAGAATCAGACAATTTACTAGAACCTGTAACAGTAATTTTTTGTTCTTTGTTTGTAGCTAAATCTTTAGCAGATACATTAATAATGCCATTAGCGTCTATATCGAAAGTGACTTCAATTTGAGGAATGCCTCGTGGAGCAGGAGGAATACCACCAAGATTGAATTGTCCTAAAGACATATTATCAGTTGCCATTTCTCTTTCGCCTTGAAGAATATGTATTGTAACAGCAGGTTGATTATCTTGAGCGGTGGAATAGGTTTGACTTTTTTTAGTAGGGATAGTAGTATTACGTTCAATCATACGATTATATATACCTCCTTGAACTTCGACGCCGAGTGACAGAGGTGTAACGTCTAACAACAATATATCAGAAGTTTCTCCAGCAAGTACTGCTCCTTGAATTGCAGCACCACATGCGACACATTCCATAGGATCAACACCACGTTCTAACCCTTTACCAACTATTCTTTTAACAAATTCTTGCACTGAAGGCATACGAGTTGGACCTCCTACAAGAATGATTTTATCAATATCGGCCATAGAAAGTTTTGCATCATCTATAGCTTGCTTAATTGGACGCTCGCATTTGTTGAGAACGACAGAAATAAGATCTTCAAGTTTTGCACGTGTTAATGTAGTTTCAAAATGAATAGGGTTTTTTTCTGAATCCTGTGCTATAAATGGAAGATTGATATCAGTAGATAAAACAGTAGACAATTCGATTTTTGCTTTTTCAGCTCCTTCTCGAAGTCTCTGTATTGCTTTAGAATCATTACGTAAATCAATTGATGTTCTCTGATTAAATACATCTACAAGATAATCAAGAATAATTTGATCCATATCAGTTCCGCCAAGTTGAGTATCTCCACTAGTACTTTTTACTTCAAATACACTATCTCCAAATTCCATTACTGTAACGTCAAGTGTACCTCCACCAAGGTCAAAAACCAGGATTTTTTGTTCGGATGCCTCTTTATTAAGCCCATAAGCTAAAGATGCAGCAGTAGGTTCATTGATAATACGAACAACATCTAGACCGGCAATAGAACCAGCGTCCTTAGTAGCTTGTCTTTGATTATCGTTGAAATAAGCAGGTACAGTAACAACGACTTTTTCAATTTTTTCACCAAGGAATGCCTCGGCATCAATCTTAATTTTCTGAAGAATAAAGGCAGAGATTTGTTCTGGTGTGTAATCACTACCATTAATGTGAATTTTGTATGATTCACCCATTTTTCGTTTAATTCTTTGTATAGTTCCATCTGGGTTGGTTATAGCTTGTCTTCTTGCAGGTTCACCAACTAAGCGTTGTCCATCTTTTGTAAAAGCTACGTATGATGGAAATGATTTACCTCCAACACTAGTGCCTTCAGCACTTGGAATTAGTGTTGGTTTACCACCAATCATCACTGCGGCTGCGGAGTTACTTGTGCCAAGATCTATCCCTATAATTTTACTCATTTGCATTCACTCCATTATCTAAAACTTTATGTTTTGATACATTTACTTTACTTGGTCGTAAAACTTGTCCATGAATCTTATATCCACTTTGTATTTCAGATATAATTACATTATCAGCAAACTCAGAATTTTCTGTGGATTCAACAGCTTCGTGAATATTTGGATCAAAGTCAGTTCCTACAGAAGGTATAATTTCTACTGATTGTTCTTTGAACATAGATTCAATTTTTTTAATTACAGGTTTTATTCCATTGAGAGAAGAATCATTAGAGTCAATATTATCTACTATACGTTTCAAGTCTTCGTATATTTCAATTAAATGTTGAATAATTTGACTATTACCAAATTTAGATTGATTTTCTTTTTCTTTAGAAACTTGTTTACGATAATTTTCAAAATCAGCTAGAAGATATTGATATTTTGTAAGTAATATAGATTGTTCGTCAACAGTTGGTTTTGGTTCAACAACAGGTTTTGGTTCAACAACAGGTTTTGGTTCAACAACAGGTTTTGGTTCAACAACAGGTTTTGGTTCTGGTGATTTCATTTCTGTTTTATTAGTAAGAGTTGATTTTCTTGGCGTTCTATGTTTTTGGAAACAGTCTTTGCAATAAACTGGTCTGTCTTCATCTGGCTTGAATGGTACTTCACATTCTTTACCACAGTCGGCGCAGGTAGCTTTGTGCATTTCTCGTTTGTCTTTCTGTTCTGATTTCATGTTCCTAACTAAAAGTGAGTAACCAAATCACATCTATAAACTTTTCCAATGATTTTCAAATTATGAGTAGAATAGACCAATAATCAGAGTTAATAATTGTAGTTTAGAATAGAATATGTAAAATAATTGAAGAGCGGAATTGCATTTTTATCAGGAGGGAAAGACTCAGTACTATCCATGCATTTAGCACATAATCAGGGAGTTAAGATTACGGGAATAATGACAATGATACCGGAGGATCAAGAAAGTATGTTGTATCACACACACAATATTAATCTTGTTAAAACAATAGCAGAAGTCACGGGTTTAAATTGGATTCCAATTAGTGCATCAAAAGACAGAGAGATAGAAGCATTAACAGAGGCTTTAAGTAAACAGAGATCAGAATATTTAATCACTGGTGGAATAGAATCAAATTTTCAGAAAAAGAAGTTCGATAACGCATGTAAAGAAACAGGAATGGAACATTATGCACCAATCTGGGGAATTACACATGAGAATTTATATCAAAAGATATTAGAAAATAAATTAGATGTGATAATAGTTTCAGTCGCAGCACTTGGATTAGGAGAAGAATGGTTAGGAAGACATTTAGATAAAAAGAGTATAGAAGAATTACTTGGTCTTGCAAAGAAATATAGGTTTAATGCAGTTGGAGAAGGAGGAGATTTAGACACGTTGGTACTTGATGGTCCACTTTATGCAAATAAGCTTGAGCCTATAGAATCGAAAAGAATTTGGTATGGAGACAGAGGTAAATTAGAGATTCCAGAATTAAGAATCATAGAGAAGTGATATAGAATGTTAGATAATCTTAGAACTGGACTACAAGACGCAATAAAAAAATTTGTGAGTAATGATGAGATTGATGAACAAACAGTAAAAGAGTTTGTAAAAGACCTACAAAGGTCACTATTGCAAGCAGATGTAAATGTTAAACTTGTATTTAATTTAACAAAGAAAATCGAAACTCGAGCATTGAACGAAAGGATTCCCACAGGAATACCAAAACGTGACCACATTGTAAAGATACTTTACGAAGAATTATCTACAACGCTAGGTTCAGAAAGAAAATTTGAACTGAATAAAGAGAAAGAGAACATAATTCTAGTATTAGGAATACAAGGAAGTGGAAAAACTACGACAGTAGGTAAATTAGCACGATATTTAACAAAGAAAAATTATTCAGTAGGTGTAATTGGTGCAGATACGTTCAGACCAGGTGCTTTAGTCCAAATTACTTCATTATGTGAGCCATTTGATATTGAGATATTTGGACAAGATAAAGAGAAAGATGCATTAAAAATTATTAATAATGGAATCGAACATTTCAAGAAAATTGGAAAAGAAGTAATAATTATTGATACAACTGGGCGTCATAAAGAAGAAAGTGGGTTAATGGAAGAGATGAAAGAACTAACTAACAAGATAAAACCTGATCACACTTTACTGGTAATTGATTCGACAATAGGACAACAATCAGAAGCACAGTCAAAAGCATTTACTAACGTAAGTTCCATTGGAGGAATAATCATAACAAAACTTGATGGTGCAGCTAAAGGAGGAGGCGCCATTGCAGCCGTCGCAAATACTAACGCTAATATATTTTTTATAGGTAATGGAGAAAGAATTGATGACCTAGAAGAATTTGTTTCGACAAGATTTGTTGGAAGACTAATTGGAATGGGAGATATTCAAACATTATTACAGAGATTAAAAGAAGTTCAATCTGAAGATCAAGAAATTAAGATGCAGAGAATTATGTCGGGGAAAATGACAATTAATGATTTATATGAACAATTAGAACAAATTAATAAAATGGGTTCATTAAAAAAAGTAATGGAATTAATACCAGGTGCGGCACAAGTTCCAGAAAAGGATATAGACAATATTGAAGAGAATATGGAAAAATGGAAGTTTATAATTCAATCAATGACAAAAGATGAAAAACAAGATCCTGATTTAATGAATTCGTCCAGAGTAAAAAGAATTGCAAAAGGTTCTGGACGATCAGAAAAAGAGATAAAAGAATTATTAAACAAATATAAACAATCCAAGCAGATGATGAAAGCTAGTAAAGGAAGAGGAATGCGACAATTGTTAAAGAAATTAGGTGCTAATTAGATCTGGATCATACCAGAATAAAAACAGCAAAAAGAGTTCTGTATAGATATAAATTATGTGATAGTTGTCTAGGTAGACAATTTCCAAACAATGACATAAATAGAATATATGGAAAACAAATTCGTCAGGCTATAGAAAAGAATCAAATCAAGAAAGAATGTTTCATTTGTGAAGGAATGATGTCAAATTTGAATAAAATGGCAAAAAGGATACTAAATGAGATTGAAAGATTTGAATATTCGAGTTTTATGGTAGGAACGATTCTGGATTCCGATATAATTGAAAGAGAAGATGTAATTAGATCAGAGTTTAAAGTAAAAGGTGGAGAACCAATAAAAAGTGAAATAACAAAAGAATTATCAAGATTAATAAAAAGAACTAATGGTAGAACAATTAGTCTGAATAGACCTGAATTGAATATTCTAGTAAATACATTATTGGATGAAATTGAAGTGTCGTCAAGATCTATATTTTTAATGGGTAAATATGTTAAGAATAAAAGAGGAATAAATCAGAAAAAACAAAGATGTAAACAATGCAAGAGTGAAGGATGTAAGAAATGTAGATTTTCAGGATTTATGAGAGTGCCTTCAGTAGAAAATGAGATACATAAATTTCTAATAAAGAAATTTAATGCAAATAAAGTAAAGATATCATGGATAGGAAGTGAGGATCGGAACAGTCTAGTGAAGTATAATGGAAGGCCATTTTTTGCAGAAGTATCTTCGCCAATAAAGCGTAAAGCATTGTTCAGAGAAAAGAAGATGAATCATGGAATAATAATAAAATCTGTAGAGATATTACGAAAGAGACCAATTATTGATCAAGGTTTTATTATGAAAGCAATAGTGAATTTCGAGTCTAATTTAAAAGATACAAAAAGATTGGAAAGAATAGAGAAGTATTTTAGTGAAAGAGATATTTCAATTTATTCAATGAATAAAAACAAGTATTTTACAAGAAGAGTTAGGTCAATAAAACTAAAAAAAGTATCTGGAAAACGATTTACAGTTGAATTAATTTGCGAGGGAGGTATAAATATCAAGAAATTAGTATCTGGCGAAAATGAACAAGTAAAGCCGAATTTTAGGAAAGTGATGAGAATAAAATGCTCGGTTGATAAAATAGCGCCTTTTGACATACATTATGTCAAGGTTCAAGAATCAGAGAAACGTTAAAAACCTAGTTTTACCAATAAAAATGCGATTATTGATGTCTAATAATAACAGTCAACCTATCTTTATTTTAAAAGAAGGTTCAAGCGAAACAAAGGGAAAAGAAGCACAAAAGAACAACATATTTGCTGCAACACTTGTTGCACAATTAGTAAAAACATCACTAGGTCCAAGAGGAATGGATAAGATGCTAGTAGATGGTTTAGGAGATGTAACTATAACAAATGATGGAGCTACAATTTTGAAAGAAATAGATATGCAACATCCTGCAGGAAAAATGATGGTGGAAGTTGCAAAAACTACAGATAATGAAGTTGGCGATGGAACTACAACAGCAGTTGTATTTTCAGGAGCATTATTAGAGAAAGCACAAGAACTAATTGATAAAGAAGTACATCCAACAATGATAATTGATGGATATGCAAGAGCAGCTGAAGAAGCACTTGATATTTTAAAGAAGATTGCAATTAAAGTGGACAAAGATGACAAAGATATGTTAATAAAAATTGCAACGACAAGTATGATGAGTAAACTAGTTGCAGAAGAATCAAAAGAATTATCAAAAATTGTTGTAGATGCACTATTATTGGTTGCAGATAATACTAGTGGAGAAACAAAAATAGATTTAGCGAATGTTAAAGTCGATAAGAAACCAGGAGCTTCAATGAGCGAAACTTCGTTAATTAAAGGTATTGTTCTCGATAAAGAAGTAGTCCACTCTAATATGCCTAAGTCAATCAGCAAAGCAAAAATTGCAATTGTCAACGCTGCATTAGAAATTGAAAAAACAGAAATCAGTGCAGAAATTAGAATTAATGAGCCATTGCAAATGAAACAATTCTTAGATGAAGAGAATAGAATGTTGAAACAATACGTTGATCAAATAGTTGCATCTGGTGCAAATATTATAATATGCCAAAAAGGCATAGATGATATTGCTCAACATTACTTGGCACAAGAAGGAATCATGGCAGTTAGAAGAGTAAAAGAAAGTGATATGGTAAAAATAGCTAAGGCAACAGGAGCTAGAATAATTTCAAATTTGAAGGATCTGTCAAAGGATGACTTGGGCACTGCAGCATTAGTAGAAGAAAGAAAAATTGAGACTGATAAATGGGTATTCATTGAAGGATGTAAGAATCCAAAGGCAGTATCAATATTAATACGAGGAGGCTCTCCAAGAGTTCTTGATGAAGCAGAAAGATCTTTGCATGATTCATTAATGGTAGTAAAGGATGTTTTAGAATATCCATATATTGTAGCAGGTGGAGGTGCTCCTGAAGCCAATGTTGCGTTTAAAATACGAAAATGGGCAAATAATTTAACAGGAAGAGAGCAATTAGCCGCACAGAAATTCGCAGACGCTATAGAATCACTACCAATTACATTAGCAGAGAATGCAGGAATGGATGCAATAGACACACTAGTAAACTTAAGAGCAGGACAAGTTGAAGGAAAAAAATGGTATGGTGTTGATGCATTAAGAGGAGGATTAGCAGACATGTCGAAAAGAAATGTCTATGAACCGTTAAAAGTCAAAGAACAAGTAATCAAAGCAGCAGTTGAAGTAACAAACATGATATTAAGAATTGATGATACAATATCATCTGCTAAAGGTGGAGGCGCAGGCGGCCCACCTGGCGGAATGGATTATTAAAACAAATTATAAATTTCTTAAGAAATCTATACTCAAAAGAACTCCAACTCCAGTAGCTCCTTTCTTAATATAAGATTTTTTAGGAGTACCGTCTTGAGTCCAGGCTGTGCCAGCAATATCTAAATGAGCCCATGGATAATCATCAACAAAGTAACTAAGAAATGCGGCGGCAGTTATTGTACCAGCTCCTCGACCTCCAATATTTTTAATATCAGCAATATCACTTTTAATAAGTTTTTTATATTCATTAGTTAAAGGAAGTTCCCAGACTTTTTCACCAGTACGTTCGCCAGATTCAAATAATGAATTAATAATTTTTTTATCATTACCAAGAAGACCGCTTACGGCATTACCTAGTGCAATTACACATGCGCCAGTCAATGTTGCAAAATCAATAATCATTCGTGGTTTATAGTTTTGAGCGTAAGATAAAGCATCTGCAAGAATTACACGGCCTTCTGCATCTGTATTTAGAATTTCTGCAGTCTTTTTATTATAAAATGTGATAACATCACCAGGTTTGTAGGCAGAACCACTAGGCATATTTTCTGTAGCAGGCATCAAACCAACAACATTAACTGGAAGTTTAAGATCTGCAACGGCTTGCATTATAGACATAACAGTAGCGCCACCGGATTTATCATATTTCATTTCATCCATAGAAGCTGATGGCTTTATAGAAATTCCTCCAGTATCAAAAGTAATTGTTTTGCCAACAAATACAATTGGTTTTTCACCTCGTTTACCTCCATTATATTCCATTATTATGAAACAAGGAGGTTGTTGAGAACCGCTAGCTACACCTAAAAGGCCGCCAAAACCTAGTTTTTTGAGTTTATCAGTATTAAAAACTGTAGTTTTGAGTGGTCTATTTGATGAGATTTTTTTAGCGCGAGAAGCAAGTTGTAGAGGAGTACAATCTCTACTAGGAAGATTAGAGATATCACGAGAAAGCATTATTGCGTCAGCAATGATTTCACCGTTTCTAATACTTTTTGTAAGAGAAGTTTTAGTTTTATTTTTTATAATTATATTCATGGTCAAAGGGCGAAAGTCCTTCTTGTTACTTTTATAAACATTGAAATTATAAAGTCCCAATTCAGATCCTTGGACAACTGCTTCGACATAGTCATTGGTCATATCAGAAACATCATGATTAAATGAAAATGATTTAGTTTTTAAATTTTTTGCAGTGATTGAGGCTTTTGCAGCAGCGTCGCGTAATTTATCATTTGATATACATTTTTTATTTCCTAATCCGATTAGGAGAACATTTGTTTGAGGAGTCCTGAGTAATATTGATTCATTAGATTTTCCTGTAAATTCTTTATTTTTTATAATGCTTGAGATAAGATTACCTATTTGTTTATCGATTTTACGAGTATTAGGACTTAATGATAGATCATCATAAATAGTTGTAGAGATAAATGAACCAATTTTAAAGGTGCTAAATTTTTTCTTCATGTTATTCATATTATATTAGATACAACAAATATAAATGATATACAAAAAATAAAAGAAAAAATCCAGATATATTTATTCCAATTATATACTTTCTTTCCATCGATTATACTAAATGGTAATAAATTAAACGCTGCAAGAATTCCATTTATATATGCAGCAGTAGAGATTATTGCAAACAACTCTGCTGTGAGAGAAAAATATGTTAGAATAAATATTGAACATAAACCAAGAATTATATTACTTGCAGGACCTGCTAAAGCAATTTTTCCCAGTTTTGAATTAGAAGGGTATCCAGATATTACAACTGCCCCAGGGGCAATAATCTTCAATGGAATAAATGGGAATATACTCAAAGATGTTAGAAGTACTCCCAGTGAATTGACGCGAAATTCTGCTCTATATCCATTCCTCATTGCAAGGAATTTATGAGACATCTCATGAATTAAAAATGAACCCATCAGTACGAGGCCAAGAATTACAATTGTAATTGCAGAATATGAAGAATTATTACTCAGAAAAAATGAGATTCCCACTAAGAGTACCAAAACCATACCAAGTAGTAATTGACGTAATTCGGTATTCAGAATGCGATTCATTCTAGAATCTAGATTATTGAGATTATTAATAGAGAATTGAGAATTTGTGTTTTGATATAAACTGTCTCGAGGTTTATGAACACGATATAATTGACTACATTGATGTTTTTCTGGTAAACGATGTGAAGAACAAAAAATGAGCTCACAATAAGAGCAAGTAAATGGTAAATCTTCTGATACGTTGCAGAACGAACAATCCATTATTGATTATTTAAAGACGTGAATAATAAATGTATAAAAAAAATATAGATTAAAGGAATTTATCTAATCCTTTTTTTTCAGCGGGTTTTTTATAATTTTTATTCATACGTTTTATAGTTCTTTGAGATTTAGACAATCTTTGTTGGCTGATATAATAATTGGTTTCGTCACGTGTACCTTTAGTAATAAAAGATACGACTTTTCCTGGTGAACGACGGCCAGTTCTTCCTAGTCGTTGTGTAAATCTTATAGCACTAGAAACATTATCATAAAAAACAACAAGTTTACATTCTGAAACGTCGAGACCCTCTTCTCCAACCTGGGTTGCTACGATAATATCAAATTCTCCGGATTTGAGTTTTTCAAGTGATTCTAATTGTTGTTTCTGTGATTGGCCAGTCTGTCCGCTTTTTCCAATTAATATACCAATATGATATCCTTTGCCATGAAGTACTTCAAAGATTTTATCAACCGTATCTCGATAACTAGCAAATATTATAGCCTTATCTGTACCTCTGAGGTTTGCTTCCATAATGCTTTCTAATTTAGCAAGCTTTGGATGGTCTTCCCCAAGAGATTGAAGACGATCAGTAAGAATAATTGCTTGGCTAAAATCTGGATGTTCAAGTAATTTTTTAACACCGCTAGATTTTTGTTTTGACTTAAGTCGAGAGACATATTTTGAGAAACTATCTACGCCTTGAGTTTCAATTATATTAATTCCATGTAATAATCTAACCAAAGAATATAGATTATTTCGAATATCCCAACGTTTTGATAGATATGGATCTTTTTCAATATGATGGATTTTTGCAAGAACAGCTTTTAATGAAGGATCTCTGGGCAACAATTGACCATTATTACGAAGTTTCAATGAGTAGGAAGATATAGTTTTTTTGATTAGATTGCTAATTGTTTTAATATCGTCAGTTAATTCAATCTCAATTTTTTCAACTTTTGTATCATGAACATAAGGTTTTACGTCTTCACTTTCACGATCGCGAAATTCTATATGAGCAGCATGTATATTGTTCATAATTTCTTCGATTTTTGGTGATTCGCTAGGAAGAGATGCAGTCATTCCATGCATTATAATTTCATTGTTTTTTGAATATAGTGATTGTGCGACAGGCACATATGCGTATTCTCCAACAGCTCGGTGTACCTCATCAAAAATAACAATAGAGAATTGTTCTAAATCTATTATTCCGCGATTAATATCGAGTTGTAATATTTGAGGTGTGGCACAAACGATTTGATTCTGCCATTTAGTTTGCCTTTTTTTAAGTGTGTCTTCTCCCGTTATTACGCTGATTTCAGTTTCGCTAAGATTGAGTGAATTCAACAAGAATTCATAGTGTTGGTGAACAAGTACACGAGTTGGTGCTAAGATCATACAGGTTTTTGTGGGATTATTGATCATGGACTCAGCCATAGATAATAATGCAATTACAGTTTTTCCTAGACCAGTAGGTAATACAACAATAGAGTTCTGAGATTTAATAGAATCTGCTATGTTGACTTGGTATTCCCGTTTATCAATAGTATTTGATTTAACATATTGTTTTTCGATAAATTGGGATGACACAGAATATATTATGTAATACAAAGATAAAAATTTAGACTATTAAAAAATTTGATAGTTACCTTATATAAATCAACAACATAATGCAGTTATTGAGGAAGGGGAAATTCATTGTCATTGAGGGAATTGACCAATCAGGAAAAAAGACTCAATCTATATTGCTTAGAAATAGGTTAAAAAAGAACGGATACAAAGTTGGATACATATCTTTTCCAAAATACAATACAAGCATAGGCAAATTAGTAAAAAAATGTCTTCACGATGATAGTTTTTCTCTAGAAATGTCGCATATATTACTATCAGCAAATAGATGGGAATCTGAGAAAGAAATAAGGTATAAATTAGAAAACATGGATTTTGTGATCTGTAATCGCTATTGTGATTCAAATATTGCATATGGATTAGCAAATGGCTTGAAAAAGGAGTGGTTGGAAAATTTAGATTTAGGTTTGCCAAAATCGGATTTAACTATATTAATAGACATTCCAATAACAGAATCAGTATTGCGAAAGAGTGAGAATCGTGACAGGTATGAAAAAGATAGAAAATTTCTCAATAATGTAAAGTCAAGGTATAAGAAACTTGCAACTATGAACAAATGGTCCAGAATAAAGGGAGATAAGAGTAAAGAAGAAGTAAGTAAAGAAATTTGGAATTTAGTTGTAAATAAGTATAAAATCAAAGATGTGAATTAGTTGAAAGATGGAATTACGCAGATAAGAGATCCAGTACACGGATATATTTATGCAAATGAATTAGAATGTAAGATAATTGATTCACCGGTTTTTCAAAGGTTGAGAAAAATTAGACAACTGGGAACCGCACACCTAACATATCCAGGAGCTCTTCATACAAGATTTGAACATTGTATTGGTTCTATGTATTTAGCAAAAAGAGCAGCAAATCATCTAAAGTCTCAAGAAATAATCAATGAAGATATGAGTAATGAGTTATCTATAGCTGCACTATTACACGATATTGGTCATGGTCCGTTCTCTCATCTGTTTGAAGAAGTACTTCATGAAAAAGGAATGACGCATGAAAACATTACAGATCGTATAATTAGGGAAACAGAAATTGCAGATATCTTATCAAGGTTTGGAGTTAATGTAAAAAAGTTTTCCAATTTATGTGTAGGAACATCAAAAAATCATCCCAGATTTATGAACGATATAATTGCTGGATTTCTAAGTGTTGATTCAATGGATTATTTACTAAGAGATTCATATTTTTCAGGAGTAGAATATGGAAAAGTAGATGTACACAGGATTATTGATGCGTATGAAATTGCAGGAAAGAAACTGGCAATAAATAAAGACAGTGTGTATGCGTTAGAATCCTTAATGTTAGCAAGGTATGAGATGTTCAGAGCTGTGTATTTTCATAAAAGTGTTCGTGCGTCTGCAGTGATGATAATAAGAGCAATGAACTTATCAAATGAAGAATTACATTTTACAAATCTCGATAATTTGGATGATTTTTTACAATTAACAGATGAAAGAATTCTGTATAATATTTCAAATATTAATTCTAATAGTGAGAACTCAAGATTAGCAAAGAAATTAGTAATAGATTATACAAATAGAAAGATGTTAAAACTAGTCTTTGAAAAGATTGTCTTAGGAAAAGATGAATTTAGTACAAAAATATTTGCTCAAAGAAAGTTTCGAGAGAATTTAGCAGAAGAGATTGCAGAGAAATCCAAGATACCAAAGAGTCATATATTCATTGATGTGTCAACTGCAACTTCAGTTCCTACGACATCAACAAAAGAATCTTTCAATGAAATTACAGTATTGCTGAATAATACACGAAAGAAAGAATTTGAAATAACAAAAGCTACAGAATTGCCATTGATGAACGCAATATTAGGATATATGAATATAATTCGAATTTACACTACTGCGACATATAAAAAGAAATTAAATACAACAGTGAAAGGAATTTTTGAGAAAGAAGTTTTATAATTCTTTAATATATGATTTTATAGTTTTAAGAAGAGTAACTGCTGTTTCCGTTTTCAAGTCTTTTTTAATATATACAGATGAAATACCAATACCGTCAGATAAATCACTAGCTAGTTCACTGATCAGTTGAGGAATCATAGGAGAAAACCTACTAGGAATGATAATTGTAGTATTAACTAAATTTGATTTCTTTAAAGAAAGAGACATAGATCCTAAATTTGGCTCATTTCCCTGGGCAAGAGATACAAAATATCCATTTGAATATTTTAAAATAAATAAGTGAAATGATTGATCGTCAACAGAAATAACTTCGTCAATTAACTTGTCGTTCATGTGATTATTATTAATTGTGAACTTTTATAGTTTATTTAATAAACTTCATAATGGGCCCGTAGCGCAGAATTATGAAAAGAATGCGTAATCTGGATTAGCGCGGCAGAAGATAGCCGATCCTCCTAATTCATGGTGACAGCTGTAGAGATTGAGTAATCAATCTTGGTTAGAGGTCGTGAGTTCAAGTCTCACCGGGTCCGTTATTAAAATTAGTTTTGTAATAATCTAGAATTGTATCTACTTCGATAAACGTTATGTTGTTTTCTTTGGCCAGTTGTTCACAATTATCGGCAGATTTAGCAGTAAAGGTTTGATTGTCCAATATTTCACACATAATTACTATAGGTATTAGATTAGAGACTTCACACAGAAATAAACTGAGTTCTGTATGGCCCTCTCTTGATTTAAGGAGGCCGGGAGAACCAATGAGCATTTGTAGATGTCCTGGTGATTCAAACATAGAATGAAAATCGCTAGAGAGATTATTGTTTGAAGTATAGTCTTTGCATAGTTCATGTAAAGAAGAAATTGTGCTAGAACGTTGTAAATCTGTTGCGCCTCCGAGAGTTCGATGATTAAATGTTATAGAATGAGTAGAACGTTGTGATGTATTGCGATTTGTATTAACAAGACTACTTAATGAAGGGGATTTTGTTTGTAATAGAATATCCCACATATATGAGAGATTTAATTTAGAGCCGATATCCGGAGAAATACCCACACAAAGAAGTCCCCCACCAAGTTGCCTCATTTGATTAATTTTTTTTGGAGTGACGTGTTTGGCGGCAAGCATTATGTCAGTTTCATTTTCTCGTGAATCATCATCGTGTAAGAATATAAACTCGCCATTGTGAAAATTTTCTATAATTTCAGTCATATTAGGTTGTTTGTTCAAATTACATTATCAATAGATTAACTAATTTTTTAAGATTTTAATTTTATAACAAACAATTTTATTAAAGGAAAGAAATATCAAAATAGTATAATAAATGACAGATATAGATGAGTTTTTCAAGCGAATAAAGAGTAATTATCCATACTTCATGCCCATATTCAATGATTTATTCAAGGATTTAGATGGTTTTGAAGAAATATTTAGAGAATTTGAGCATGAAATGAATGACGATTTAGTTAATATGATAAACAAAATTGAATCTGAAGACCGACATAGATCTGAGGCATTTATTTATGGGTATTCAATAAATATAGATGAAAATGGGAAAGCAGAGATTAATGAATTTGGCAATATAAAGTCAAGTTCAGAAGGTGAAGAAAATCTAGAGGTATCAGAATCACGTGAGCCGCTAGTAGATATAATTGAAGGAAAGAATGCAGTAACGGTTGTAATTGAATTACCAGGTGTAGAAAAATCAGACATTAAAGTGGAGATAAAAGAGTCAATAATTTTTGTAACGACGATAAATTCAAAGAATTATTATAAAGAAATTCCGTTAACAGGTAAAATAATAGCTAATTCGGCACGAGCAAGATATAATAATGGCATACTGGAAATTATCATAAATAAAGATAATAAGAGTGATTCAGAAAATAACATAGTGGTAATAGAATAAAAATGAAGAAATATTTTAGTAAACAGATGGTGAATTAGAAATAATGGCATTACCAGTAACTAGATGGGAACAAGATTCAAGAGAATGGATAACAGAACTAGGTGCAAATTACAAAAAGATGAAATTGCCTACTTTATCTGGATCAAGTCAAGAGACAGCTACAGTGAGTAAAGAAGGTAATACAGAATGTAAAAATTGCGGTGAAATGTTTGAAGTATGGGGTACAAATAAAACATCATCTCCAAGCTATTGTAGTTTTGATTGTATGAAACAGTGGCTAGACTATCATATTGATAATAAAGATGCAAGTGTAAACGGAATTATAAAGAAAAAATCTTCAATGGGCATACCTCTAAATTCAAAATTACCCATAACTCGTTGGGATGGACCTAATAGAACATGGATTGCAAATAAAGCAGCATAAGTGTAGATACATGGAGTCCATTTTATGAGCAGTATAATCAAGTCTTTTCGGCGAATAGGGATAAATAATAATATTTCTCAAAAGGTTCTAACATCTTCCATATTTGTTTTTTTTAGTGGGTTTTTGATTTTCCTAGATACAGGTGGTTTTTTTATGTACGGAATTCCAAATGAGTTAATCGTTCCCATATACATAACGCAACTTGCTCTAACACCAGCTTATTTGAAGAGAAACAAATATGCATACATATTAGGAATGATTATAGCAGTTTTTGTTGCATTAACTTATAGAGATGCAACTACAATAGCAAGAATTATACCGATATTGCAGTATTTTTTAGCATTTTTCAGTTTATTAGCATATAGAGAGATAAAAGAATCAAAATTAGGGGGAAAATTTAGAGATTGATAAAGAATATAGTAATAAATATTGAAGGCATAACGAAAACCTATGATAAATCTACTGCAGTAGATGAGATTTCATTTACAGTAAACGAGGGAGAAGTATTTGCACTTTTAGGTCCAAATGGAGCAGGTAAAACCACAACAGTGGAAATAATAGAATGTTTAAAGACGCCAGATAAGGGGAAAGTAGAGGTATTTGGGATAGATTTGAAAGATAAGAAAAAACAAAATGATGTGAAAAGAAGGATTGGAGTCATGCCACAAAATTTCAATGCATTTGATTGGTTGACGGTCAAGGAAAATTTAGAATATTTTAGAGAACTATATTCAAGCAAGGTATCAACTGATGAATTAATTGATCGAGTTGGTTTAAGAAAAAAAATGAATTCAATGTATAAAACATTATCAGGAGGAACGAAACAAAGAGTAGGAATAGCAATATCATTAATAAATGAACCAGAATTATTATTTCTTGATGAACCAACTGCAGGATTAGATCCACAAGCTAGACGAGAGACTTGGAATTTAATTAGGGAATTGAAAGAACAGGGAAAAACTATTTTTTTAACAACACATTATATGGAAGAAGCCCAGGAATTATCAGATAGAATACTTATCATAATAGAAGGAAAGATAGTAGCAGGAGGCTCTCCAAACGAATTAATTGAAAATTATGGTGGAAATAAATCAGTAATATTAAAGAATTGTAATAAGAAGATATTAGAAGATCGTGGAATAAAGTATGAAACAGACACAGAGAATCAGATACAAATAATATTTGATAATAACGAGCAACTATTCAACATACTATCAGCTGTAACAAATGACCCAAATGTTGAGATTGAGATAAAAAAACCAAATCTTGATGAAGTATTCTTGAATTTGACGGGAAGAAGAATTAATGCGGAAGGGTTGGCAAAATGAGAACTGCTTCAATAATTTTCACTGTGTTCAAGGGTCATTTCAAGGCGTGGCGGAGAAACAAGACTACTTTATTCTGGACATTGGCATTTCCATTGCTATTAATGCTATTATTTGGTGGACTATTCTCTCTTCAATCGGATAAGATGGATCTATATATTGAGAACAATGACATGAATCAAGATAGTCCGTCAATGGCTTCATTGAGAATTATTCAACTAATTAATCAGACAGATTCATTCAATATAGAAGATGATGAAGGGAATTTAGAAGAACAAATTAGAACAATTGTAATACCAAAGAATTTTGAATCAAGATTAGAAGAAGGAAATTCGTCGATAAAGTTAATCATGGATGAATCGCATCAAACGTTTTTACGAACGAGTTCATTGATAAATGGGGTAATAAATTCAATGAATGTCGAGAATCAAGGGGTAGAACAGCCAATTGTTTTAATCCAGGAACAGATTTCTTCGAATGATATTAGTTTCATAGAATACTTTGTGCCAGGAGTCATAGGAATAGCAATAATGTCAACAGGAATATTTGGAACAATTGGAACAAATACTAAATATAGAAAGAATGGAGTAATAAAAAAATTAGCGACTACACCACTATCGAAATTTGAATGGATAATAGGATTAGTTCTATATCACATGTTAATTGGTATTATTTCAACTATTGTGATATTAACTGTTGCCGTGTTAGTTTTTAATATAAATATAATTTTGAATCCAGTAATTATCATTCTGATTATATCAGGTGCATTAACATTTCCTGGACTTGGTATGATTATTTCGACGGTTGTACGTGAAGAAGAAGAAGCAGATGCAGCAGGCAATGTAGTTACATTCCCTATGTTATTCCTATCAGGAACGTTTTTTCCATTAGAAACAATGCCTACGGTTATTCAAGCAATCGCAAGAATACTTCCTCTTACTTATTTAAACAATGGATTAAGAGAGATAATGATATATGGCAATTATCAAGCAGCTTTATGGAATTGCAGTATTGTGTTTGCAATTGGAATAGTAACAATAGCGATAGCAATGAAAGTAACAAGATGGACTGATTTATAGAATCAATAATTTATTGAATTAGATATGATTACAATAATTACCGGTGGTACTGGATCAATAAGATTATTACGAGGATTAAATTCAATCATTAAAGAGGAAGTCAATATAATTGTGAATGTAGGAGACAATATTAATTTATTTGGAGTTTATATTTGTCCTGACATAGACACTACACTTTATGGGTTATCAAACAAGTTAGATATAAAGAGAGGGTGGGGAATAAAGGACGATACGTTCAATTTCTTAGAATCAAGAAGAGGGATTTCTGAAGAATCGTGGTTTCAGATTGGAGATAAGGATTTAGCAACACATGTAAGAAGAACGAATTTAATGAAAAATGGGTTGAATTTGACAGAAGTGACGAATATATTATCAAAAGAATTTGGAATAAAACACAAGATTATTCCCGCGTCTAATGACAGGATAGAAACAACAATAATTACAGATAATAGAGAAATGCATCTACAGGAATTCTGGGTTAAGAATAAAGGAAAGCCGGAAATATCTGATGTGATTTACAATGGAATAGATAACGCAAAGCCAGCACAGAATGTAATCAAATCTATCGAGGAAGCAGATAAAATAATAATTTCGCCGGGTAATCCGATATCAAGTATAGGTCCAACAATATGTATCAAACAGATTAGAGATGCGTTACAAAGAACTAATACTAAAAAGATCGTGATTAGTCCAATAATGAATAATAAACCAATAAGTGGACCTGCAGGAAGAATGATGAAAGCGAAAGGATATGAGGTCTCAGTTATGGGTGTAGCCGAGTATTACAGAGATGTTATGACAGATATTGTGATTGATAGAATTGACAAGGAGAGTATAAGTGAGATTGAAAAGATTGGAAAAGTTGCACATGTATCGGATATAATGATGAATGATAGATTAAAAGAGATACAATTAGCAGAGGAAGTGATGAAGATTTCAGAATGAAGATTGGAGTAATTATACCTGTTAAGAAGTTCAATGATAGTAAACAGAGATTATCATCAATTTGTACATTAGAAGAAAGAAGAGATCTGTCTAGAAGTATGTTGTTTGACATATGTGATGTGCTGATAAAATCAGAATATTTTACAGAGATTGCATTAGTATCTTCAGAAGAGGAAATAACTCAATATGAAAACTACGATGATATTACGTATTTGAGAGAGAATGAAGTTAACGGTGTAGATAATGCCGTTGAATTAGGGAATAGATATTTTATAGAAGAAGGATTTGATGCAACAGTAGTAATTCCAGGAGATATTCCATTAATACACAATAAAGTATTAGATGAATTATTTAATTTAATAAAAGACAACCAGGTAATTATTACTCCATCAAGAAAGAAAAATGGAACCAATCTACTATTCAGGAGTCCACCAGATATCATAGGAACTTCGTATGATAATAACAGTTACTTTAAACATTTAGATATGATAAAAGTTAGGAATCTACAACATTGGATTTATTTAGAGGATTCGATAAGATTAGATCTTGATGAACCAGAAGATATTAAGATAATCAATGAAAGATTGTTAGATTCGAGAACAAAGAGTCTATTAAAGAAATTTAATTAATCAGAAATACTAGGATATAATTTCAAATAAAGAATATTCTTCTTGGTCTTCACTATAAGTTACTACAACATTTGACACTTTACTCCAAGGAGTGCCTCGGCGAGTTATTTCAATTAATTTATCTAGATTTTCTTTGGAGCCTGAAAGTAAAGCCTCTACACTGCCGTCGTCGAGATTTTTCACCCATCCAGTAACATTATTTTTAATAGCGCGATTTCGAACAAATGCGCGAAATCCCACACCTTGAACGTTACCAGTTATAATCAGACGTGCATTCATAGTCATCGAATAACATATATCGGTAACAATTATAAAAGCTGTTTATACAATGTAAATTGACTATGCTTTGGACATTAAGTCAAAGATAAAAGAAAAAGACATAACAAATCTTGCACAGGAATTAATAAGAATTCCAAGTGATGAGATTGCAGGAGAACAAGAAGTTTGTGAATATTTATCAGATATTTTAAAATCATTAGGTATGAAAGTGAGATTACAAGAAGTTCTGCCAAAGAGACCAAATATAATTGCAGAAGTACTTGGGGGCAACAATGGAAAATCAATTATGTTTAATGGGCATATAGATACAGTTCCAATAGGAAACATAGAAAAATGGAATACAGATCCGTATAAAGCTATAATAAAAGATAGCAAATTATTTGGAAGAGGTGCTACTGATATGAAGGGTTCTATTGCGTCGATGATAATAGCAATAAAATATATCATGAATAATGTAGAAAATTTCAATGGAAAAATTATATTTACAGGAGTAATGGCAGAAGAAACAACCGGTTTAGGAACACAAAAAGTATTAGAAGAAAATATAAAAACAGATATGGCAATAGTTGGAGAACCTTCAGACGAAAAGATTTATCGAGCGCATAAAGGGACTATATGGTTCAACATTTTCACATATGGGAAATTAGAACATTCAAGTGAATCAGATACAGAATCAAACAATGCAATAATTAACATGATGAGACTGATTGAGGAAATTAATAAGATTAGCAAAGAATTGGAGGGGAAAAATAACAGTTTAGTTGGTCATCCATCTATTAATGTTGGGTTGATTGAAGGAGGTACTAAACAAAACATGATTGCAGATTCATGTAAAGTTTCGATAGATAGAAGAACATTGCCAGAAGAAGAACCTAATGAGATACTAGATGAATTAAGAGTAAGATTTGATAACCTTCGTCTAATAGATAACAGATTGAAATTCAATATAGAAAAAGATACAATTAGAGAAGCAGTAGAAGTTTCAGAATCAGAACCCATTGTGCAAGAAGTAAAAAGAGCTGTAAATAAAATATTAAATATAAATCCAATAGTATCAGGAATGAAAGCAACTACAGATATGTCTATATTAGTTAATCAAGGAAATATTCCATCAGTAATTTATGGACCAGGATTTATCAAACAAGCTCATACAATTGATGAATTTATCGAAGTAGAAAGACTAGTTGAATCATCGCAAGTATATGCTGAAGTATTGTTGAACATATTGACAAATAATTAATTTTTCATGCAACTTTAAATCAATCTTAGTACTTTTTTATTGTAGGCCGTCTGTACACGTGGCCGATTATTAGTCAATTCGTGGTGTAGTTGGTAGCATAGGACCCTGTGGGTCAAGAAAAGCAGATAGGTTCAGGTCGTGGGTTCGAAACCCACCGGCGGCCTTCAATAACGAGGAATTAAAAACAATAGAGATATTTATCAGAAGTATGAGGAAAGAAATTTTCTTTGGATTACTGATATTATCTATATCATTAGTAATTGTATTTGTGAATTTAGAAGTGATAATAATTAATAGATTTGATTATCAGCCTGAAGAGATCACTATAGCTAAAGGTACAACTGTTTATTGGATTAATGTGGATTTAGAGGGTCATAATATTACATCTGACGCAGGGCAGAATATAGAGAAGAATTTAATGGTACAGATAGATTTATCAGAAGATGTTGATACATTGGGAATTATTTCCTATAAATTTAATGAGAAGGGAGAATTTCATTATTATTGTACGTTACATCCATACATGAAAGGTACAATATCAGTAAACTAATCAACATTAATTAAGAAATATTTTTAATAATATGGTTTTTACTAGGTATTTGTGTGATGCCCGTTGCATCGACGGGCAATCTGGACTCATTTGAGGATGAAGAATCATGCGGGCATCGTACAATCAATGATAAGTGTGAAGAGATGAATTTTTAGAGTTAATAATATAATGTATAGTACTTTTTAATTAAGCAGGAGATATCGATGATAAAAAACCTGAAGCTGGCTGCAATATCAAAAGACGGGATACCAGTTAAAGACACAATAGAAAATATTAGCAATATTAGATCAAGGATTGAAGAATATTCTTTATCATGGTTAGAATGCGTAGTAGATGATGTAAAAACAGATTCAAAGGAGATTGCGAAAGAATTCGGAATACCATTAGAACCGGCATCTGTACTGGGAGGATATTATTCAAACTATGAAGATGCAGGAGAAGTATTAGGAATTACTGTTCCGTTAATCAAGTTTTCTGGAGGCAATGTGAATTCTCTATCAGTTTTAATCTATATTGCAAAAGACAAGATAATTTCGATACACGATGAGGAAGCCGAGAAATTACTTCGTCTTTCTGGATTTGCTGAAGGAATAATGAAGAAGCTTCCAAATAGTAAAGAATTATGGGCAGATAGACAGACTATATTATTTGCTAGAATTATTGATGAGATTTCAGAAAGAAATTATGACACACTAAGATTGATTGTAGAAAAAGCCCAAACACTGGAAATTGAAATGACTGATGAGAGGACGATGAATGAGGACATTACTGAAGAGATGTCGAATATAAGGAGATCAATAATTACATTCTTAACAGCTATATGGGCGACACATACAACTGTACATTCATTAAGATATGGTGATCCAGAGATGTTAAGTGATAAAGATGAAATTTTATCTAGATTTAATATAATATTAGCAGATTTAGATAGACAGATTCAATTAGCAGAACAAGTACTTGAAGTTCTAGCAACTGGTGTAAATGTTGTTCAAACAAATATAACAAATCGTCTTTCCACAATAATTCTTTGGTTAACAGTAATGGGCACAGCTGTGTTGGTTCCGAATACATTAGCAACAGTCTTCGCAATAATTCCTAATCCTTCTTCAATGTTTAGAGAATTACTAATTATATTATTGATTTCAACATTGTTAGCTTCAGCAATTGCTTATTTGGGTGCAAAAAGGGTTTTAGGGTCGAAAAGGCGGAAAAAATAGACAAGATTCATTAGGAATTATGCACAATATATGATAGATGTCAAATACTAGTGAACAGGAGAGAATTTGGTTAGACAAATATCCAGAAGGATTAAAATTCAATATAGATGTACCAGATGTAACTTTTGGAGATTATATAGATAATATTTGCAAGAAATATTCTAGCGAGATAGCATATGAATATAATGGAAAAACTTTTACGTATAATGAAATTAATGAACTTTCAAATAAATTTGCAAATGGGTTAATAAAATTAGGTGTAAAAAAAGGGGATCGTGTTGCACTTTTATTACCAAATATTCCACAATTTCCAATTGCACTGTACGGAATTTTAAAGGCTGACGCAATTGCAGTTGGAACGAATTTTCTTTATACACCAGCAGAAATTGAATCGCAATTACTTGATGCAAAACCAAGGGTTGTTATTGCTTGCACAGATTTAATAAAAAAACCGATAATGAGGGATTTATATCAAGGATTCCATGAGAATAGAGGAAATCTCAATATTGAAAAAGTAATTACTACAAGTGTTACGGAATTTCTACCAGGCATAAAAAAACGTTTAGCGTTTGTTAAAGTTAAAAAAAGAAAATTCAATGATACAATTGATTTTATGGAAGTATTGAATTCTGGTGATACTACACGACCAGAAAGTACATCTATATCCGAGGATGTTGCAGCACTTCAATATACTGGAGGAACAACTGGAAAATCTAAAGGTGCAATGTTAACACATAAAAATATCATAACAGAAGTGGAAATGGTTTGTGAATGGGTGAGATTAAGAGAAAAGAACGACACTGCACTAATAGTACTGCCATTATTTCACATATTCGGTTTTATTGGCCAGATGATAATGATGAGATCTGGTGGCAAAGTTGTTTTACTTCCTAGCTTTGAAGAAAAACAAGTTTTAAAAACAATTGAAAAAAGTAAGATTACAATATTCCCAGGCGTTACTACCATGTTTACAAGATTAATTGATCATCCAAATATGAAAAAATCAGAATTATCGTCACTTAGAATTTCTTTTGCGGCTGCTATGGCATTACCAGATGCAGTAGTAAAACAATTTGTTGAGAAATCAAAGTCGCCACTAGTGGAATTATATGGATTAAGTGAAACTACTGGAGCAGTAACTTTCAACCCAGTTCATGACATGAATCTAGCAAAAGTTGGATCAATAGGTGTTCCATTGCCAATGTGTGATGTGGCAATAGTGAATAGTGAGAATCATAATGAGTTTTGTAAAGTAAATGAAATTGGTGAAATAGCGATAAAAGGTCCAATTGTAATGAAAGGATATTGGGAAAATAAGAAAGCTACAGATGATATGATCAAAAACGATTGGCTGTTAACAGGTGATATTGGAAAGATGGATGAAGAAGGTTATTTTTATATTATTGATCGTAAAAAGGATATGATCAAAGTAGCTGGATTTAACGTTTATCCAAGGGATGTTGAAGATGTACTTTATGAAAATGAAAATGTACTAGAAGCAGCAGCTGTAGGAATGAAGAATAAAGATTTATCTGAATATATCAAAGCATTTGTAGTTTTCAAAGAAGGAAAAACTTCAAGTGAAGAAGAATTAATTGAATTCTGTAGAACTAAATTAACAGGATATAAAGTTCCTAAAGAGATAGAATTTAGAGACGAACTACCAAAAAGTTTGATTGGAAAAATTCTACGAAGAGAATTAAAAAATAATCAATGATATAAATTAAGAGAACCTACTGTAGGCGTCACTAAGAAGTAAATCTAATTTATTTTTCCATTCAGGAAAACTTTCTGGAGATTCAGGATAAGCTTGACTGTGTCGAACAAGTTCGTTACTTTTTTTTGCAGTATAACGTAATTCTTTTGCAAGACTCCAATGTGTGAGTATTTTAAAGAGCATAAGAGGATTAAACATGTTTACTTTATCAAAACTTGGGTGTTCTCTGGAAACAATTTTTTCTACATCATCTGCAGAGAGAAAATGTTTCATTCCATAACTGATTTTTTCATTTAATACTATTTGTAAGAATCTACGAAGTATTTCAAAGCTAGCCATCTGATAACCATAATTTCGTACGTATTCAGTATTATAATTCCATAAACTACTTTGACTATAGTCTTTTGCCTGTAATGCATTAGCAATAGTTTTACCAGCAATAACGCTTGCAAATATTCCAGGTCCTATTCCACCAGCATCTATTGGTCTAGGTAACCAAGCAGCATCTCCAACTATTACATAACCATTTTCCACCATACAATCATTTTGCCTTCTTACTGGAACTTGCCAGTTTCCTCGTGAATTTCCTGAATCGGCATCGTCTGAAGATAATCTATAGTTTTTAATTGACGTATTTGAACTAATGTAATCGTCAATTAAACTTTGAAGAGTGTCGTTTTTACCTAATCGCTGATTACGTGTAACAAGTCTTTTTTTCTGAACGCCGAGTCCGATATTAACTTTATTTTTTGATTTTGGGAATACCCAAGCATAGCCACCTGGGGCAATATCCTGATTAAGATGTATTATACAATAATCATCGTCAAAAAGTGATGTATCAGTTTCACCTCTATCAAATTCGAGTATATATCTACCAGTAGTTTCCATATCATTTTCACGATCAATTTGTTTCTCCATGAAAGAATTCTCAATAGGAAGGTTTTGGCGGAGTTTAGAGGCAGAACCTGTAGCGTCTACAACAATTTTTGCAGTAAGTGTTTTTCTTTGTTTATCTTTGTCGAGAATTTCCACTCCGGTAATAAAACCATTTTCTAATACTAATTTATCAGATTCAGTTTCAAAGGAAAATTCAACACCGAATTTTTTGGCATCTTCAACTTGACGTAATCCCAATAATTTACGATTAAGAACATAACCTTCTCCATCAAATGAAACTTTAGTTTTACGATCAGGAGCGAAAGCAATTACTCCTTTGACTTTATGTTCTAACTCAGGATAATCATATGTAATTCCAACTTCTTTTGAATAGAAATCAATACTGCGTTTACTTACTGCATCTCCGCAAGTCCAGCCAGAAATATTCTTTCGTGCAGGATTAATTTCTTCATTACGGTCAATAACAAGAATTTTCATAGTCTGGTTAGTGTACTTGGCTATTGTTGTAGCAGTGATTAAACCTGTCATTCCACCACCGGCAACAATTACATCATAATCTCTTGGCAACTATTAATCAAATTATCCTACTTGGAACGATTACTTAAATTTCTCGTTTTGTGAGAAATATATTCAGAATTCGAGTTAGTCACTAAGTCCGCTTTCTTTTAAGCGAAGAATAGGTCTTACAATGCCTTCATATTCAAGTTCTTCAAGTAACATTATTCCAGTTAGATTATCAAAATATCTTCTAACTAGACCTCCATCACCAACGGATTCTATGATTATAACGTCAAATATTTCCCCATTATACTCGAATTCACGAAAATCAATGATACGAAATACTGAAATGTCGAGACCTAATCCAATGTCTTCGTAAGCAGGGAATATATAATCACCGATGGAGACATCTGATCGAATAAGAAATTCATAAGATTTTCCAAGAAGATAAGGAGTATTTTGAAAATTTTGATCAAATGATGAAGTATGCGAGTTTTTTATGATTAAACAATTTAGATCTACAACTCTCCATCGCATTACTTCCCATTCATCCTCAAAGAAACTTCTACTTTCAGTAATATTAACAAAAGAACCATCTAGCATAGAGAATTGTAATTTCCAGTCAAAATTATCATGTTCATAAATTACAAATGAATTAAATTCAAAAGGCATTTCTCGTGAGATAAATTCAACAGAATAATTATTAAAATCAATATTTGTTTCAATTACATTAATTATATTAATTGATTGTTGATCAATTAAATTCTCTCCCTCATATGTAGAACTTTGTTCATTAATTTGTAGAAGAATACCAGTATTTTTATCATAATAAGATGTTACAATACTTTCAGATCTATTATTTTGATTATCTATAACAGAGATTCCTTGAACAACAAGGGTATTGATAGTTTCATTGTCAAACAACATAGAATCTTCGGAAACTACTTTAAGTTTAATATCTCCGAGACTTGTAATTGTATCACCTATATCATAATACATAGGCAGCCAGAATAATGGAACGTTTCCTATAATTTCTACTTCAGGGCCAGCTATTATTGCACGAGATTCCAAATCAGCAATGAACCAAGTGGAATTAGTATTCGTGAAACTTAGTGTGATATTAACTTCGTTTCCAGATGTTTCTCTAAATACCACAGAGAGCTGTTCCAACCCAATTATATCGTAAATCACATAGGCATTAGGTTTTGGAGAGAAATTCGATTTTGGACAAGCAAAAGTGTTTGATATATTAATATCTATATCAGGTTCGGAGAGTTCATTTTTACTAATAAGATCAGAATCCTCAACCAAAACAACTTCATCTTCGACAATTGGCTCTGGTTGAACAGGTATAGATGTATTAGATTGTTCAGAGACTACAGGAATTTCTTGGTTTATAGGTTGTAATAATGAAGGAATAGATTCCATCTCGTTATTTTCTTCTTGAAATAAAGTAGATTGAGAGAAGAAATATACCGCAAATAACCCGAGAACAATAAATAAAACTATAATGATTTGATTTTCCTTCATTTAATCAATTTCATAATACATTAATATTTTATATAACTTCTAGAATATGTTAAAATATCTCTAATTGCGTATATTATCACAGTTTAGATTGACAGAAGAAAATAATGAAATAAATAATGAGGAAATAAAGGAACAATTAGAAGATTCGAATAATGTTGTTGAAACTGACCAAGAGAATGAAGATAAAAAAATAAAGAAGGTAAAACCAAGGAAATTAAACAAAAAGAAAGATAATAAATTTCCTAGAGAAGATAGAAATGAAGCAATCACAAGAGAAGGAATTAATCCAAGGCAATTTTCAGAAGCGTGGACATCATGTAGTAGATGTAGAGACCAAATTCTTTCATTTGGTGAGTCAACGCATTTCATTAATGGGTATCAATATTGTGAAGAATGCTATGAATCTGTAAAAGACTACTATTTAAAACAAGAACCGGTTACAGAATAGATTTCAGGAAACGAAAATTTGCACAATATTTATTATAGATAATTAAAAAAATATAGTATATATTGGAAAAAAATAACAAAGAAATTGAAAATAAAGACGGATATATACTTGGAATAGATTTAGGTACAACAAATTCCGCCGCTGCGGTCTATCACAATGATGAAATAAAGGTGATAAAAAGTTCAGATAATAAGATGTCTGATTCAGTCGAGAAAATGTTTCCATCGATTGTCTATATTAATAAAAAATCTCATGAAATTCTAGTAGGAATAGAAGCGAAAAAGAAGTACGTAAGCAATCCCCAAAATACAGTTCTTGAAATAAAAAGAAAGATGGGAACCAAGGAAACAGTTGAAATTGATGGTTATAAATATACTCCAGAGCAAATTTCTTCATACATACTTAAAAAAATAAAAACTGAATCTGAAAAGTTCTTGAATGAAAAAGAGATAACTGATGCGATAATAACAGTTCCTGCATATTTTAACGATGCGCAGAGACAATCAACAATAGATGCTGGGAGATTAGCAGGATTAAACGTAATACGAATTGTTAATGAGCCAACTGCGGCATGTTTGGCTTATGGATTAGACAAGATTACACATAAAGACAAAATGAATATTATGGTCTTTACGTTTGGTGGAGGAACACACGATGTAACTACGATGCTATTAGAAAATGATAAGTTCAAAGTAATCGCGACAAGTGGAGATACACACACAGGAGGAACAGATATTGATCAAGTAATTGTGGATCGACTTAAAGAAGTGATAAAAGAAAAATACAACAAAGAGGTTGATGATCCTTCTGTAGAAGCAAGATTGAAACTTGCTGCAGAAGAAGCAAAGATTCATTTATCTTATCATTTAGCAGCAGATATTGAAATGGGAAGTATATTTCCCGATGATAATTCAACTTTTGAATATACGTTATCTCAGGAAGAATTGGAACAACTATCTATGTCAGTAGTCAAACGTGTTGAAGGCACAATAAAAACAGTATTATTTGATTCACGGTTAGGAGCTAAAGAGATTGATAAATTAATATTGATTGGAGGACAAACGCGTATGCCACTTGTAAGAAGAACAGTAGAAGACTACATGCAAACTGCTGCGGAAGAAGGATTAGATCCAATGTCTTGTGTTGCAAATGGTGCTGCAATTAATGCTGCAATATTACAAGGAAAAATATCATATGAAATGGTAGACGTAACTCCATTGACTTTAGGCGTAGGTACAGCTCCAGGAACTGTACAGAGATTAATTAGACGAAATAGTCCTATTCCAATTTCCAGGAAACAGATTTTCACTACGTCAAAAGATAATCAAAAGTCAGTGGCTATAAAGATAGTTCAAGGAGAAAGAATAATGACAGACGACAATACTTTGATAGGAAATTTTACGTTATCAGGAATACCAGAGAGAGAAAGAGGAGTTCCTCAGATAATGGTAAACTTTGACATTGATGAAAATGGAGTTCTTAATGTTTCTGCAAGAGAGACTTCTAGTGGAGCGTCAAAAGAAATCACGATAGAAAACCGCCTGGATGTAAAAGAAACATCAGTTCAAGAAGCTATGGAGGATGCAGACAGATATTCGTATGACGATAGTAAGAAAAAGAATACGATAGAGTTACTTAAGACTGCAGATATGGCAGTCTATCGAGGACACAAGATACAAAAACAATTAATTATACCCAAGATGGATGTACGAAAACTCAATGAAAAGATGGTGGAAGTTGAGAAACTTACAAAAATGGAGATAATTGAGAATGATGACAAGAAATTCGATGAATTACGTAGATTGATTATTGACATTAATGACATTGTAGATCAATTAAAAGAAATATATTCAGTAACAGAAGGATTATAGTTTAAAAAAAATTACTGGGTGAGTTTCACACTCACCAGCAACATTGTTAAAATGGTTTTCGAGTAGAATTAATAGAATATAATTACTTTAATTCGTTAATTATATCTTTAACTCGACTTGCTTCCCATTTTACTAGTTCGATGTCTTGTTTTGTATAGTAATTACTGTTGTTTCTTAAACCAGCAGTAATCGATACATAACGATCATAATAATGCTTTGATGCAACATCTTGATTACTTTTCTCAAGTTTGATTAAAGCAAGCTTACGATCATAATGACCAAGAATTGGGCGTTCTGGCATTTCTCTGTCATATTCAATTCTTCCACCATGTTGGGACTTGATGTTGTTGTTATGTAACAAAACATCAATTGCCTGATACAGAGCAGTCCATGCTTTTTCAGCTGCGTTCTTATAGTCTAACCAGCCAGTAGGTCCTCCACGAGAATATGTGTATGATCTACCTTCATATTCTGTTTTAGAAACATCTGCTTTGTCTAGTAATGAATCGACTTCTTTAAGAATTTCTTCTGAATTACTCAAAAGTTGATCATACGCAACGGAATAATCCTGTGTATTGGCAACTTTATTTGGATGTGTTAGAAAAGTCATTTCTATTGTTCTCCTTCACCTAATTCAGGAACGACAGATTCTTCAGATGCAACGGCGTATTTGTTACCAAATGCTTGAATAGCACCTGCAAGTTCTTCGTGTGTCTTAGCATATTCTTCGACTGGAATTGATTGCATGTAAGCATCAACAGCTTGTCGTGCGCTAATTGCGCCTCCTTTGGTTCCCCAAGGATGGCCATGAATTCCTCCTCCATTCTGAAGTTGGATATCATTACCCATTAAATCGATTGAGAAATGGTAGTTTTGAGGTGTTAATCCACCTGAACAGATTCCCATCATTGGTTTAATGTGTTCTAATGGATCCTGGATCTTATTCATAATCTGAGGAATTTCAGTGAATTTATTCTGATCACCGAGTTTACCTCGTGCAGTTCCAACATGAACCATATCACCACCTGCAATTCTTGCAATAAAGTCAGTGACTGGAAGATTAATTCCATGTCTTGGATGACGTGTAAGTGCTGCATGTGATGCACGATGTAAGTGAATTGGAACATTAATACTAGCATCTTCTGCAAGAGCACGAAGTGCAGGATACCATGTACACATAAAGTTTAACATCATTCCTCGAGCACCATGTGCAATCATTCGATCTGCAGTTTCCAAGGTAGTTTCCAAGTCAGTAGTGACTTGTGGAACATAAAACATCTCACCTTCAGGATGATGTCCTTCAGATTTAGCTTTATCAAGTGCTTCATAAATCTTTGTAATTCGATCCATTAAAGGAGAACACCATTGATTATGATAAGTCTCATCATCTTTGTAAGTGTCAAAATCACCACAAGCTGCATCATAGAATTGATCAGCTGCGCCTTGGTCTGTAACACCCATTTTAGGTTTCAATGTAGCACCAAGATGAGGTCTTCTTGTCTTTGTTGTACCACAGATTTTTCTCATACCTTCAATACCAAATTGAGGGCCTTTGAAGAGTTTGAGAATACTCTTAGGTAATTCTAGGTCAACCCATTTACAATTAGGAATTGGAGTAAATCCCATCCAATTTCCTGTAATAAATGTAAAGAGATCAGGAATACCACGATTATCTATATCTAGAAGATAAAGCGGGAATGCAATTTTTACCCAACCTGAATGTTTAGCAGATCCACTTGGATCTTCATACTTCCAGGAGAATACTTTAGCAGCAGTTTTGTGTGCTAAATCAGTTGCAGTAGAAACGTCAGTAAAAGTACCTACAGATTGTTCAGCAGCAATAATTATACCGGCGTGATCGATAGTCATTCTAGGATCACATGTGATGAAAAATGTTGCAACAACGTACTTGTCTGGATCTATTTTATCAGGGGTTGTTTGAAATACACTACTTTCACTGTGTTCAACAGTTGGTGTATCCCAAATTCTTTTAATTTCTGGCATCTTAATCAAAAAAAATTGTGCTTTGGGATATTTATAGGTTTATAAAATTTCTATTATAGATAATTAGAAATTATTTTTTTGAATACCAACTAATAAGGTTTTCGACGCCGGCTTCCAAATCATATTTATTTTTGAAATTCAATTTGTCTTCTGCGGCACTCATGTCAAATGGGAATTTTTTCGATCCCTGTTTTGATGTATCGACATGGATTTTGGAAACATCTCCTTTTTTACCAAGAATGTCTTTTACATCGGATAAACCAGAAATTGTTCCGGAACCTGCATTAAAGATTTCATATTTTAGATTTGGAGAAACAAGAGCTGCATAGTGTTCTTCTGCTAAATCATAAAGATATGTCCATTGTGCTACTTGTTCTTCAACTGTAATCTCTTCATCGTTGAGAAATGCATCTACCATTTCACCAACTGATCTACCGCGTCCCATTTCACCAGGCCAAGGGCCATAAACATGAGCCATGCGAATAGAAGCAAATTCTATTCCGTAAGCTTTTGCATAATTAAATCCCTGATATTCACAAGCAACTTTACCAGATGCGTATATATCACCGCTATCAAAAGGTACTACTGAATCAGTTTCTTTAATGAATGTTCCATCAGGAGGATGAACTTTGTTGGCAAGATAAACCGAACCAGTACTAGTATAGATTACTCTTTTAACTCCTAATTTACGTGATGCCTCAAGGACATTTGATGTTCCCATTGTATGAACACGAATGCCATTCTCAGAATCATTATCGTAATCATGTTTTCTACATTGTGTAGCACGGGGACCAGCGGTATGTATAATGTGGTCTATATCGTTGTCTTTGATAACAGATTCGAGTTTTGCAGAATCTAAAATATCGCCTTTGTGCATCTCGACTTTATCAATATCTACAATTTTAGAAATGGCGTCAGTTTGACGGCATGTGCCGTATAATGACGTGTCAACATTTTTATCAATCAGAACTTTTGAAATGTGCGCGCCCATTCCGCCTGTACCGGTTATAAGAACTTTCATTTTTAATTTATTGTTGTAGGGTTTCGTCAGAACCAAGGTCTGCCATGAATTGATCGAATCCGATCTTAGTTAATGGATGTTTAAACATCATATCTAGTACTTTGAATGGCATTGTAGCTAGAGGAGCCCCCATCATGGCAGCTTGCACTACATGAACAGGATGTCGAATACTAGAAACTAATGTGTCTGCTTTATTTGGAATGTGTTCCTCGTTATCTTTATAATTATTTCGAATTTGTTCAATTTCCTCTATAAGATGTAAATTACCATCAAGGCCAATATCATCTAGTCTTCCTATAAATGGACTAACAACTCTTGCACCTGCTTTTGCGGCCAATAGATATTGAGCGGCAGAGAAAGTGAGAGTGACATTGCAATCAATTCCAGAGTCAAACAATTGTCGGACTGCTTTTAGTCCTGCCTTTGTATTTGCAACTTTAACATAGATTTTACTACTGTTTTTACCGTATGTGTTAACTAGGTCTTGACCTTCTTTGACAATCTTTGCGGTATCGTTTGTGGTAGTTTCTAAACTAACAGGTTTACCGTTACAGATTTCTACTATTTCTGAATATAATTCGTGGGTTTCTTTATTTTCTTTTGCAACTAGAGTAGGATTAGTTGTAACGCCGTCCAACATTCCCATATCTTTTGCTTCTTTTATTTGATCAATATTTGCTGTATCTAAGAAGAATTTCATCTATTATCATTATTATAGAATTTTTGTTATAATAAAATCTTTCTTTTCGATTTATATATGGTTTAATTTTACTAATAGATAAGAAAAGGTATCAATATGACAGATGAGAAGATTGAAGAATTATGTATTAATACAATTAGATTTTTGTCAGTGGATGCTGTAGAAGCAGCAAAATCGGGTCATCCTGGTCTACCCATGGAAGCAGCAGCAATGGGCTACAAATTGTTTACACAGATACTAAGGCATAATCCTAGCAATCCAAAATGGACTAATCGAGATCGGTTTGTTTTATCATCTGGACATGGTTCAATGATACTCTATTCTTTACTGCATCTATGTGGATATGATCTTGCTTTAGACGAGATTAAAAAGTTTAGACAGATTGGAAGTAAAGCACCAGGTCATCCTGAATATGGAGAAACACAAGGTGTAGAAACAACAACTGGACCATTAGGACAAGGATTCAGTGCAGGTATTGGAATGGCATTTGCACAGAGATATTTAGCTAATAGATTCAATACAAAGAATCATAAAATTATCGACCATAAAATATACGTATTTTGTAGTGATGGAGATTTAATGGAAGGTATATCCTCTGAAGCTGCTGCAATTGCAGGACATCAGAAATT
>ENA-ORDI01000113-ORDI01000113.1-marine-metagenome-genome-assembly--contig:-NODE-113-length-54620-cov-3.104871_pt1 | contig 54620 bp, 51 predicted proteins | sample MGYA00248628_ERZ508525 | MGnify/ENA primary metagenome ERZ508525 (study PRJEB26195, sample SAMN05422138) | marine metagenome | isolation source: East of Porto Seguro, South Atlantic Ocean | place... | reverse complement strand
GGCGAAAATCCTGAAACTGTAGTACCGTTTTTATCCCAATTGAAAATTTTCCACAAAAATCGTGTAAAAAGAATTTATGGTAACCATGATGAGTATGCTGCTAGCGGCAAAGAATATTTAATTGCTGCTAGGAAAGGTGAAGCCATAGGTGGAAACGCTGCATCTTTTCTAACGTCCTTCTGACAGCACTCACGATCATTAGCGCTGATCTGCTATACGAATGAAAAAACTAATCTTAATCGCTGGACTGTTGTTGGCTGCAAATGGATACACCCACGATGAGCTGTTTCCAAAATGCCCATCACCTCACGACCCACACAACGCAAAACTGGAAAGTAAAAAATAAATCCTAGCCATAAAGCTTTGCTGGCAGCCAAGTGACCAATTCTGGAAACAAGGCAAGTAGCAACAACATCAACAGCTGGATGCAAACAAAAGGCAGCACACCTTTGTAAATTGACTTTGTTGCCACCTCTGGTGGGGCAACACCGCGTAGGTAAAACAAGGCAAAGCCAAAGGGCGGGGTTAGAAAGGAAGTTTGCAGGTTGACGGCAATCATAATACCCAACCAGATCGGATCCACCCCCAGAGCTAAAATTGCAGGGGCAACAATCGGCACCACCACGAAGGTGATCTCGATGAAATCCAGGACAAAACCCAAGAGAAACATTGCCAGCATGACCACAATCAGAACACCGGTAACACCACCTGGGACGGACAGCAAAAAGGACTGCACCAGCTCATCGCCTTCATAGCCCCTGAATACCAATGAAAAAACGGAGGCGCCTATAAGGATTAAGAAAACCATGCTGGTAAGCTTGGCCGTCCCTTGCATGACCTCTTTTGTTTTTGCCCAGCTCAATTCTTTTTTTAGCAGCGCCAAACACAGCGCGCCAACCGCGCCAACACCGGCGGCTTCGGTTATGGTTGCAACTCCAGCAATGATTGACCCCAGGACGGCAACAATCAAGAACAGCGGCGGCAGCAACACCAGAAAAACTTTTTTGACCAGCACAAAACCCTGTGCTGTACTTTTTTCTCCTAGGGGCATGGTTTCCGGTTTGGCAAATGAGAGAACAATCAAATACAACATATAACAACCAACCAGCAGCACCCCGGGAATGACCGCGCCGGCAAAAAGATCGCCCACAGAAACGGTTTTCGTGGAAAAGATGCCTTGTTCCAATTGCGATTGTTGGTAGGCCGACGACAGGACATCGCCCAACAAGACCAAGACAATGGAGGGCGGTATGATTTGACCCAAGGTCCCGGAGGCCGAAATAACGCCCGTTGCAAGGGCAGGGTCGTAGCCTCTTTTCAACATGGTTGGCAACGACAAAAGCCCCATGGTCACAACGGTGGCGCCGACAATTCCGGTGCTCGCAGCGAGCAGCATGCCCACCAGGATCACCGCCAAGCCAAGCCCGCCCCGGTAACTTCCAAACAACGAACTGAGGGTCTCCAGGAGATCTTCGGCAATTTTTGCCCGCTCCAAGGTGATGCCCATAAAAATGAACAGCGGAACCGCGATCAAGGTTTCGTTGGTCATGATGCCAAACAACCTGCTTGGCAGGGCGCTCAAGTAACCGGCTTCAAAATTACCCGTCAGCAGACCAATCACGGCAAATAAAATGGCCGTACCCGCCAATGTAAACGCCACCGGATAACCGGCCAGAAGCACCACGATGACCACCAAGAACAATAAAACCGATTCAATCATCTTTAAGTTTTAAATAGCAAGCATAGGCATGCACCGAGCCTTGGGAAAACAACATCAGCCCGGTCAATGGAAGCAAGGTTTTTAACAGCGGGATAAAAGGGTAAGCCAAGCCTCCCGCTTCCCGAGAGCTTTCCTTCATCTCCCATGAGGCAGACACATAATCCAAACTGCCCACAAGCAACAGCAAGGCCAGCGGGCACAAACAAAATACATTGCCAACCAAGTCGACTTTGTTTTTCGTGCGCTGGCTCCAGTTACGGTAGAAGACATCCACACGAACGTGCGCGTCCTCTGAAAAAGTGTAAGCTGCCGCCAATAAAAAAACAGCTGCGTGCATCCAAGTGACCATTTCTTGGAGCCAGATCCAGCCCAAGTTAAAACCATAGCGCAGCACCACGATGACAAATGTGACCAGCACCATAACAACGGTAAGGGTTGCCGCACCCTTGCCAATGGCGCGATTTGTTTTATCTAAAAACACGCGATCAGGTAAAGGCAGTGCACTTACTTCGGGCTTATTCTTGCCAAAAAGCCCGGGTGAACAGAACAAGAAGGGCAAAAATCTCAAGCCTGCCCAACACCATCCCTGCGATGCAGACCCATTTGGGAAATGTTTCTAGAACAGTGTAATTGGCGAACACATCACCCAGGCCAGGACCTAAATTATTCAGGGATGCGGCAATTGCAGAAAAAGAGGTTAGTGGATCCAGCCCAGAGGCCACCAACATGCACACCATGATCACAAGAATGGCAAGATAGGCAGCGATAAAACCCCAAACGGAATCCAATATTTTTTGGTCCACGGAACGTCCGTTTAGAATAACCGGTATTTCAGCACTCGGGTGAATAAGCCGTTTAATCTCTCTGGCTCCCTGTTTATATAATAAAAGGACACGAACCACTTTAAGGCCACCGCCGGTCGAACCCACACAGCCGCCAACAAAACTTAGCCCCAACAATAAAAAGGGCACAAACAACGGCCAGGTACTGTAGGCAGATGTTGTGTAACCAGTTGTGGTGCCAATCGAAACCACTTGGAACAGCACTTCGGTTATCGTCGTGCTTTCTTTAACCCCATTATTCGAGAAGACAATTGACAAAGCAGCAATAAAAAAAACAAGAGTCAACAAATAACAATAGGTTTTAAACTCTGTGTTTTTGAGGTAGCTGACAACGCTTTTACTTTTCCAAGCAAAAAAATGGAGTGAAAAATTAATCCCAGCCAAAAACATGAAAATTACAGCTACCCAATGAATGGCCGGTGAAGTATCGTAAAAGCCAAAACTGGTGTCATGTGTTGAAAACCCGCCTATGGCAACGGTTGAAAACCCGTGGGACAGGGCATCAAAGAAATTCATCCCCGCTAGGTTGTAGCATAAAACACAAACCGCGGTGAGGATCAAATAGATGGTTGCCAAGGCTTTGGCGGTTTCTTTTTGCCTCGGGGTAAATTTTGATTCTTTGATTGCTGATGCAGACTCCGCGCGGTACAAACGCATGCCACCAACCCCTAATATTGGCAGCAAAGCGACAGCTAGAACAACTATCCCCAAGCCGCCCAGCCACTGCAATTGTTGCCGATAAAACAACAGTGAACGTGGCAATTCATCCAACCCGGTCAGGATGGTTGCGCCGGTTGTTGTTAACCCTGAGGTCGATTCAAAAACGGCGTTGGTAATGGAAAGGCCTAACTCAGGCAGCAAAAAGAAAGGCAGTGCACCAAACAGTGCAAGCACCACCCAAAACGATGCCACAATAATAAACCCCTCATGCAAACGAATTTCGGTATCTGCTTTCTTTGCCGGCAGCCACAGCACCAAACCAAACAGTCCGGTAATTAAAAAAGAAGCCACAAAGACCAGGGAAGTGCTTTCTTGGTAAATTAACGCGACCACAACCGGCGTTAACATGGTGCTGCTAAAAACTGTTAGCAACAGACCTACGGTTTTTTGAACGGATTTTATGTTTTTCAGCGTCATAATTTTCCTTCAATCAAGTCAAAAATTACAGTTCTGCAAGCGTGGTTGCTTTGTTAGAAGAGGTTCTCGACGTCCGCGATCCGTTCTCTGTCTGTTATAAACACTATAACATGATCGTCTGGTTCAATGATGGTGCTGTGGTGAAGGGTTTTCAAGGCTCCAGAACTTGACAGTACGGCGGTAATAAACGCCCCTTTGGGCAGCTTGATTTCGTCAAGCATTTTGCCAACGACTTTGGATCCTGCGTGCTCATGGGCAATCGCCTCCAGCGCTTCCGCGTTACCCCGTCTTAACGAGTGCACTTTGACAACGTCTCCTTCTCTGACATGCGACAACAAAGAACCGATGGTAATTTGTTGGGGGGAGATGGCAATATCAATGCTGCCAGTTTCAATCAGCCCTGAGTAAGAAGCTTTGTTGACCAAGGCCATGGCTTTTTTGCAGCCTAATTTCTTAGCCAGCATTGATGACAGTATGTTGGCTTCTTCTGAGTTTGTTAAGGCAACAAAAACATCGGTGGTTTCAATGCTTTCTTCCAACAACAAATTGTCATCAGCAGCATCACCAACCAAGACAATGGTGTTTTCCGCCAGCTCGGCAATTTTTTTAGCCCGAGCTTTTGAGCGTTCAATAATTTTTATTTGGCAGGTTTTCTCCAGTTGTAACGCCAGCTGTAGGCCAATACCGCCGCCGCCGGCAATAATTACCTTTCTTGCCTTTTCTTGGCTCTGCATGAACTCTGCAATCATATAATCAATGTCTTCTCTTGCGGCAATAAAAAAGACCTCGTCGTCTTTTTTGATGACGGTGTCGCCTTCGGGCTCAATGCTTTCCCCGTCCCTGTAGACAGCTGCGATTCGTACTTGTTCATTGCCCAAATGCGTGTGTAAAAACTTGATGGGTTTGCCAACCAAAAAACCTTGTTGTTTTGCCCGTACCCCAACCATACGCACTTGTCCGTTGGCAAAATCCAACACCTGGAATGCTCCGGGATGAAGAATAAGCTCGGCGATGTGTTCGGTCACCAGTTGTTCCGGGTTGATGTAATGATCAACGGGTATGTTGGATCTCGAGAAAAGCGCTTTGTTCTCCGAGTATTCTTGGGCACGTATTCTGGCTATTTTTTTCGGTGTATTGAATAACGTTGATGCAACTTGACACGCAATCATATTGACTTCGTCGCTGCTGGTTACCGCAATGAGCATGTCTGCAGTTTCCGCCCCCGATTGTCTGAGGGTCTCGGGGTAGGCGGCGTTGCCTTCAATAGTTTGCAGGTCAACCCGACTTGCAAGTTTTGTGAGTTTTTCAGGATCGATATCGACAATCGTGACTTCATTGTCTTCTTCTTTAGCAAGCTGGGTGGCTGTAGTTGACCCCACTTGCCCGGCGCCTAATATTAGAATGTTCATCGCTGTTTACGGTTTTATTTTACATCAATTTCAGCTTTGCGTATCCCAAAACAAGCCATTTTACACCTTCGTTTTCAAAGTTAACTTGAGCTCTTGCGTGATCTCCGTCCCCCTCAAAACCAATGATGGTGCCATCCCCGAAGCTTGGGTGTTGAACCCGTTGTCCCAGCTTAAAAGCACCCGCATGTTGAGCGGTGTTTTTTTTCTTGATGGGTGTTCTTGCTCGTGCCAATATCCCCAGTTGGTGTGATTCGTTAATGAGGTTTTCAGGAATTTCAAATAAAAATCGAGAAGGCTGACTGTGGTGGTAAACCCCGTGTAACATACGCTGTTCGGTGAAACTGATAACAAGCTCTTGCATTGATCTGGTAATAGCCACGTAACAAAGGCGCCTTTCTTCCTCAAGCCCGCCAGGCTCGAGAATGGATCTTTGGTGCGGAAACAACCCGTCTTCCATCCCGGAGATAAAAATGAGCTTAAACTCCAAACCTTTTGCAGAGTGCATGGTCATAAGCTGGACACTGTCTTCCCAGTCTGCGGCTTGGTTGTCACCGGACTCAAGGGCTGCGTGGGAGATAAATGATTGCAGCGGAGACAATTCGTCTTCGTCTATGAGGGGCCGATACCCATGGGCTGCGTTTACCAATTCAGAGATATTTTCAATTTTAGTTTCAGCTTTTTCTGTCTTTTTTGATTTTAAAAAAGGGACCAGACCGGACAGCTCAATGCTTTTTTCAAACTGTTCTGGTAGTTTCAGCCCATCAATTGACGTTTCTATTTTATGGATCAAGTTTAGAAAACCGTTTGTTGCGGTAAATGCTCTCGTTGCAAGTTCTTGGTTTTGGACCATGGAAGACGCCGCTGAAAACAAAGATAAATTATGTTCTTTTGCAAAGGCTCTAATCTGCGACATGGTTTTGGCCCCCATGCCTTTTGGTGGCATGTTTGATGATCGCTCAAAAGCAACATCATCGTTTTTATGGACAACCAGCCGCAAATAGGACAGCACGTCTTTAATTTCTGCGCGATCAAAAAAACGCATGCCTCCATAGACCCGGTAGGGGATATTCAGTTGCAGCAGTGCTTCCTCAAGAACCCTGGACTGAGCGTTGGATCGGTACAAAACTGCCGTGTCACTGAAGCTTCCGCCTTGTGTTTTCCATGAGGTAATTTTGCTGACAATGTTTTGTGCTTCCTCGTATTCATCGTATGCGCTGGTAACGGTGATGGGCTCGCCTTGTTCACCTTCCGTCCACAACTCTTTGCTTAAGCGCTGCTGATTGTTGGCGATCACAGCATTGGCAGCGGCCAAAATTGTTTTTGTAGAGCGGTAATTTTGTTCCAACTTAATGAGCCTGCACCCCGCAAAGTCCTTTTGAAAGCGCTGCATGTTTTCTGAATTAGCGCCACGCCACCTATAGATGGACTGGTCATCATCCCCCACAACAAAGGTTGACGACTCCGGCCCAGAAAGGAGTTTAACCCACTGATACTGAATTTCGTTTGTGTCCTGAAATTCATCCACCAAAAGATGCTTAAACCGGTTTTGGTAATGGTCCAAAAGCGCGTCGTTTTTTTTCAACGTTTCGTAACACCGTAGCAATAATTCACCAAAATCCACAAGGCCTGCTCGCTCGCAACCCTCTTCATAGGCCTTGTATATGCTTATGTATTCTTTTCTTGCTGGATCTTTTTTAACCTTGCCAGGACGCAGTCCAAAATCTTTTTGGTTGTTAATGAACCACTGAATGTCTTTGGGCGGACATTGGGTTTCGTCAAGACCCAGATTCTTGAGCAAGCGCCTGATTTGCCGGTATTGATCAGCGGAGTCCAGTATTTGAAACCCTTGCTGCAAACCGGCTTCTTGCCAATGCAGACGGAGAAATTTATGTGCCAGTCCATGAAACGTTCCCACCCACATGCCGCGCGTAGGTGCACGGATTATTTTTTGAATCCGGGTTTGCATTTCGGTTGCGGCCTTGTTGGTGAAAGTTACGGCAACAATGTTTTGGGGTGCGACTGACTCCATTGCAATCAACCAAGCCACTTTGTGAACCAACACCCTCGTTTTCCCGCTGCCAGCCCCTGCCACTACCAATACAGGCTGACTGCCACTGGTCACTGCTTCTTTTTGCGGACCATTCAGGTGGTTGAGGATTTGTTCAGCTTCCATAGAACCATTTTATCGTTATCTTTGTTTTAAGGCATAAAGAAGATTGACAAAAGACAGCAACAACAGGGCTGCAAAACCGTTATGCGCTGTTGCCAGAACAATATTGATACTGCTCCAAACCGTAATTATCCCTAAAACAAACTGAGTGATTAAAGCACCGAGAAGATACTGCGCAGCAGTACGTATATTTGCGGAGGTGCTGCGCAAGTATTGGCTACCCAATGCTGATAAAACCAAGAGAGTGATCACAGCACCGATTCTGTGGGTGAAATGAATGGCAGTTTTTGCCGAGGGCGGAAGCAAGCCGCCTTCATAGTTGCTGCCAAACGATTGCCAGCTCCAAAAAGCTGTTGAGAAATCCATATTGTCCGGCCACAGTTGTCCGTAACAGAGCGGTATATCGGGGCAACCCAACGCAGCGTAATTGCTGCTGGTCCAACCGCCCAACATAATCTGGATGATGAGTAGAATAAAACCAATCAACAAAGCGCCTGTAATTTTTTTGGTTTTATCAACAGGAAGACTTGAGGGAGTTAGTTTTTTATAAAAATAAAACAACAAGGCCAGTGTTGACATGCCCCCCACCAAATGCGCAAGAACAATCATCGGATGCACTTTTAAGGTCACTGTCCACATCCCCAGCAAGCCTTGAAACACAACCAGCAATAAAAGAACAGTAAGCAGCATTGTTTTGTTGTCAGTGTTTGTTGTTTGCTGTATGTCAGACCTGTTTTTGATACCGAAATAAAACAAAATAAGAATTAAAAAACCAAGGGTTGTGGCCAGATATCTATGCACCATTTCTGTCCATGCTTTTGTGGAATTAAAGGGTTGATCGGGAAACAATTCCTCAGTATCTGCAAGTTCGCTCGGAGAGCTTGGCGGTCCAAAATATCCGTAACAGCCCGGCCAGTCAGGGCACCCTAGTCCTGCGTCTGATAATCGGACATAAGCGCCAAAAACTACCACACAAAAAGCCAACAAAGTGGTGAATGCTACAAGCTTTTTGTTGTGTTTTGGCATGTTATGGCCCTTTGCCGCATGCAGGTTTGCTCGGCTAGGAAGCGGTTACACTCATAAAGAGATCGCGGATGTAGTAGACAAAAGCACCGTCAACCGAAAGGATCCCAACCAGGGCCAGCAAAAACAGGGGGGGCAGCGTAATGGCATATATTAAAGCCATTCTCTCCCAGGCCATGTGCATGAAGACTCCGACCACAAGGCCTGCTTTGAGAAAAGCAAAAATGGTGATCAGGAACGCACGTAGATAACCCTCTACGTTCATGTAGTCGACCATATAAGAGAACGCACTGAGCACAAACAGGAGGATCCAAACACTCATATAGAGACTGAGGGGATGTTCCGCTTCAGGGGTCTCGCCTGGATAGTAACTGGGATGTATAAAGGGTTTGTTTGGTTCCATCTCTGTTCCTTACCACAAATAAAAGAAGGCAAATATAAAGATCCAGACCAGATCCACAAAGTGCCAATACAGCCCCATAACCTCAACGATTTGGTAATCGTCCAAACGGTCGTACCGCCCCGCGAATACTCGCCAAGCAACGGTACTGAGGTAGATCACACCAATTGAGACATGCAATCCATGGAAGCCGGTAATCATAAAGAAAAAACCACCAAATTGGTGGGCACCATACGGATTCTCCCAAGGTCGGATGCCTTCTTCAACAATCAACTTAGTCCACTCAAAAGCTTGCATGCCAACAAAGGCCAGCCCGAACAGGGCGGTTAACGAGATCAGGACCCCGGTTCTCACGCGTTGCTTCTTGTACGCAGCAGTCACTCCCATGGCCATGGTTCCACTGCTGCTGATCAAAATAAAAGTCATGATTGCGATCAACAACAACGGCACCTCTGTGCCTCCCACATGCAGAGCAAAGACCGTACTGGTGTCCGGCCAGGGTGCGGTGGTGGTAAGGCGGACCGCCATGTAGCTGCTTAAAAACGAGCCAAAAATAAAAGTATCACTGACCAGGAAGATCCACATCATCGCCTTGCTCCAGCGCACTTTGAAGGTTTGTACGTCGGACGACCAATCTGCGACCAGTCCCTTTAGATTATCAGGCACCAAGGCTGCATCGGATGCTTGGTTGAGTGCGGTATTAGACATTCGTCAGTTCCCCATTACGTGGATAAAAACAAGCCAAACATCATTACCCAAATCAAGAGCAAATAATGCCAGTAGGTTGCCAGTAGACTCACTTGTGCTGAGCGTGACTTGGCGTCATCAGTTTTCCAAGATTTTTTTGTGATAACAATCCAGGCAACAATCCCACCTGATATGTGCAGCCCATGCAGGGCTGTGATCAGATAAAAAAATGTGTTCGCCGGGTTGTCAGCCAAAAAATAACCGTAAGCAATCAATTGCTGCCAAGCCAAAAACTGACCCGTTAAAAAAAACAGAGCAAACAGGCCGCCGACAAACAGACCAATTTTGAGGTTGTTTTTGTTGTTTGCTTTCGCTGCCCTTGCTGCCCAACCCATGCCCATGCTCGCGACCACCAGAGAGCAGGTATTAACCCACAGCAATGACGGCACAGCCAGGGGTTGCCAATCTTCAAAATTCATCCGAAAAACATAGGCGTTGGTTAGAAATAAAAACAAAATGGTAACCACCGCCAGCAGCAGATAAAGAAAAACCTGAGCATGGCTTAGCTTTAAGATGCCCGGTTCCGAATTTATTGGTTTGTGCCTGTCCAAAAGAGCCTATGTGATTTGTTCATCCGGGACATTTTGTGGCACAAAGTCAGCAGTTGCACCAGGCAGACCGTAGTCGTACGGCCAGCGGTAGACAACCGGTAACTGGTCCCCCCAATTGCCGTGTCCGGGAGGAGATTCCAGGGTTTGCCACTCAAGTGTGCACGCACCCCAGGGGTTTTTAGGTGCTTTTTTACCGCGGATGGCACTGTTCACAAAGTTGTACAAAAGAATAAATTGCGACGCACCGACGATCAGCGCACAAATGGTGATGAATTGATTCAAGTCGGCCACGGAGTCGGGGATGAAATCGTACTGCTGGTTGGAGTAATAGCGCCTTGGTACGCCAAGGAAGCCAATGTAATGCATGGGGAAATAGATCAGATACGTACCAATAAAAGTGATCCAAAAATGTATTGTGCCAAGCCGGTCGTCCAGCATTCTTCCGGTGACCGAGGGAAACCAGTGATAGAGCCCTCCAAACAAAGCCAAAACAGGGGAAACAGCCATAACCATGTGGAAATGGCCTACCACAAAATAAGTATCAGACAGCGGTACATCTACGGATACATTGCCCAAGAAAAGTCCGGTTAAACCGCCTATGAGAAAGGTAATCAAAAACGCCAAACAATAGAGCATGGGCACGGTCATCTTGATATTTGCGTGCCAGAGTGTAAGGACCCAGTTATAAACTTTTATAGCTGTAGGTATGGCAATGATCAATGTTGTGGTGGCAAAAAAGAAACCAAGATACGGGTTCATGCCGGCAACGTACATGTGGTGTGCCCAGACAATAAAAGAGATTCCAGCAATCGCTATCAATGCCCAAACCATCATGTTGTAGCCAAAAATATTCTTTCTCGCATGGCAGCTGATCAGCTCAGAGATAATACCAAATGCAGGCAGGGCGATAATGTAGACTTCGGGATGCCCGAAAAACCAAAACAAATGCTGAAACAACACCGGGCTGCCACCGCCGTAGTCCAAAACTTCCCCACCTTTGAAAATTTCTGGCATAAAAAAACTGGTTTCCAAGACGCGATCAAAGGTCAGCATAATTGCACCCACGAAGAGTGCTGGAAACGCCAAAAGACCCAAAAAGGTTGCAAGAAAAATACACCAGATGATCAAAGGCATGCGCATCATTTTCATGCCCCGGGCTCTTGATTGCAGCACTGTGGTGATGTAATTCAACCCGCCCATGGTGAAAGCGACAATAAAGACAGCCAAGGAAACCAACATCAGCAATATTCCTGCGCCATCCCCTCCAGGCGTTCCTTCCAAGATCGACTGCGGGGGGTACAATGTCCAGCCGGCCCCTGTTGGTCCGCTGGGAACAAAAAAGCTTGCGACCAAAATAATGACAGACAAGAAATAGACCCAGAAACTCAACATATTCACATACGGGAAAGCCATGTCTCTGGACCCCAGCATCAAGGGGATCAGATAGTTGCCAAAACCCCCTAAAAACAAAGCGGTAAGCAGGTAGATAATCATGATCATGCCGTGCATGGTAACGTCTTGGTAATAACTGCCGGCATCAATGGAATCAAACAGGCCGGGAAAACCCAATTGCATGCGCATCATGAGCGATAGGAACATCCCGGTTAAGCCAATGGCCAAGGCAACGCAGGTGTATTGCAAGGCTATGATTTTATGGTCTTGGGAGAAAACATAATGCCCCCACCAACCTTTCGGGTGGTATATTTGCTGTCCTTCGTAAGCGGCGTTTTGTTCCATCTGTTTGCTTCCTCTTTTTACAATAACAAGTTTTGTTGGTGTTTATTCAACCGACAGGTTTTTCATGTATTCAACGATCGCGTCCAGCTCGTCTTCAGACAAGTTGTATGCCGGCATAATAGAGGCAAAGCCAGCCGCTATTTGTATGCTTGGATTCATGATCGATTTTTTGATATACGCTTCATCAATATTCATGGTCTCACCGTTTACCAAAGTTCGCTGAGTGCCAAAACTACCCCGCCAAGTAGGCCCAATCCTGGTTGTTCCATCGTCACTGTGACAGGCAACACAACCCAACGATTGAACAATTTGCCTGCCCCGGCCTTCGCTGCTCTCATTCATGGTTTCAACAAAAGTCGGATGCTGGCTTAGCCATGTTTGAAAATCAGCCATTTCATCAACAGTGATCTCGCCCCGCATCGCCCAATGTCCTGTGCCACAGAATTCCGCACACGCAACTTCAAAAGTCCCGAGCACAGTTGGGATAAACCACAGGTTTGTGTGTTGTCCCGGCACCAAATCCATTTTTGCCCTGAATTGGGGAATGTAAAAATCGTGGAGTACATCTTTTGATCTGAGCTGAAAGACCACCGGTGTGTTAATGGGAAGGTGGACTTTATTGTCGCGAACCAAAATATCATCTTGGCCGTAAGCGTCTAGAGGGTCGATGCCAAAAGTATTTTTTGAGCTAATCAGTCTCCCGTTGGTGTTGCCATAAATACCGTCGTCCCCAGGGAATCTGTAGGACCATGTCCACTGTTGCCCAACTCCTTCGACCTCCAGCGCGTCTTCAGGCAAATCAATGTAATCTTGCCAAGCAATCAGGCCCGGGGCAAGCATGACTATGACACCAATGGTTGTTACGACGGTGAGCCAGAGCTCCAATTTTGGATTTTCTGGCTCGTACTTGGCTTTGTGGCCTTCACGGTATCTGAATTTCACCACGCAATAAAGAATAAAGCCAGAGATGAGGACAAAAGCAACCCCGGTTACCCAAAGAGTGATTACAATTGTTTGGTCAAGGCTGCCCCAGTTGGAGGCTAAAGGAGTGAACCACCAAGGGGTGATAAAATTAAATAAAACGGATCCAATAACTATGATGGTTGTTATTATTACGAAAGCCATATCTTTCTTTATTTATTGTTTGTAATCAACATCAATCGCAAAGCATTATCATCAAAAAACACAGGAAATACAATGTCCTTCTGCAGCTTGGTTGCACCCAAGTTCAAGGCCCCATTTTAAAACATTGAGGGCTCAGACTATAGAGCATTTAAAACGATGCCCAGAAAGATTATTCCACCAATATAATTGTTCTCTAAAAAAGCCTTCAAGCAAGCTTCAGGCTCCTTATTGCGGATTAAGAACTGTTGCCGTATAAACAACACTGTAGCAGCTAAAATCGAAAGGTAAAAGAGATCTCCCAAGCTAAAGAGATAACCGACCAAGCCCAGCAAGAACAATACACTCAGTTGCAAAAAACCGGTAATTAGTTTGGCGTAAGAACCAAAGAGAATAGCGGTGGAATGAACCCCCAGACGAGCATCGTCCACTTGGTCTACCATTGCGTAAAAAGTATCGTACAACAAAATCCAGAGAGCGGTGCCCAACCACAGCACATAGAAAGCGAGATCAAAGGCAGTGTTGGTGGCAGCAAAAACCATGGGAATGCCCCAACTGAAGGCCAACCCAAGGATCAATTGCGGGGCAGCAAACAAACGTTTGCAAAAAGGATAGAGCATCGTTAATGCCAGACCGCCAAAAGCGAAAGCTACTGACCTGATGTTGAGTTGCAGCACAAGACAAAAAGCCACCACGATTAATCCTGCAAACAAAACCCATGCTTGTTTGACTGTCATGGCCCCCGACGCTAAAGGCCTGTTTTTTGTTCTCTCAACAAAGGGGTCAATGTTTCGGTCGGCAATGTCGTTCATAACACATCCCGCAGAACGCATCACAACTACCCCAACAACAAACACCAGCAACAGCTTTGGGGCAGGCCAACCATCCGCGGTCAACCACAGGCTCCACAGAGTCGGCCACAACAACAAATAGATACCAATCGGCCGATCCAGGCGCGTGATGTTTATGTAGTGATTGGCTGATGAGAAAAGCTTTTGTTCATTGTCCGCCATGGGTCGGTGGCTTATCCAAGCTCATAAATTTTTGGTAGAAATATCTCCACAACCCACAAGGGCCTGCTCTCAATGAAGAAGCTTGATCGTCTTGCCCACAGGTTTACGCCTTCTTTTTCTAAGGGGTTAACACCGTATTGTTTTAACAGCGGATGCTTGCTCACACAGAATGAAAAATTAAACGCACTCCTGCTTACATTGGGTAGGTTGGCCATTGCCTCTCCCAAACCTTTAGCCCCAAGATTTGCCAACCAACCGTTGTGTTTGAATGTTTCCTCTGGGATGGTTGTTTGTCCTAATATGCAGGGCTCATTGTCTGACAACATCATTATTTCACGAATGTAGTTGTTGTCAGTTATTGGTAAATCGCTGAGCAAAGAAGACTGTTGGCCGTAGGTTTCTTTTAGAACTTTTAGTTGGAAGGTTTGGGCATACTGTTTAAGCCTTGTTGTAAGCAACGCCGTTTCATACAACCAGCTTTTTAGGTTTTGAGTTAGCTGAGGATGGTGGGAGAAATCGGATTGATTCATCCAGTTAAGCGGGACCAGGTTTTGGGTGATGTCGTTAAAAATAGTGACCATGCTTCTTTGTTTATTGCCGGCTAAACCAAGAGTAGTCTAACTATAAATTAAACATTTCGGTACTCGAGTTGATCCCCAACCCACCGACGGACTATTTTTTCAATCAAATCTGGATGATTTTGTTCAATATTGACCGTTAGCTTGTTGATTGCCGGCAACAAATATGCGTCCCTCATGATGTCTGCTATCCGTAACCCGATCAGTCCCTTTTGTCGGGTGCCAAGCAATTCCCCCGGACCCCTTAATTGCAAGTCTTTTTCAGCAATCAAAAAACCATCGTTGGTTGCTCTAATTACAGCCAAACGTTCTTTGGCAACCGAAGACAGCGGCTTCTTGTAGAGCAGAATGCAAACACTCTCGTGTCTCCCGCGGCCTATTCTTCCGCGCAGCTGATGCAATTGGGTTAACCCCAATCGTTCTGCGTTTTCAATTACCATCACACTTGAATTGGCAACATCGACACCCACCTCAATAACCGTTGTTGCAACCAAGATATTTGTATGGCCATTGATGAAGTTTTCCATGGCTTTGGTTTTTTTAACCGAACTTAATTTTCCATGAACCAAACCGATACTGAGTCGTTTTAATTTCTCTTGCAAAAAAACGTACGTGCTCTCTGCCGCTTGAAAATTGAGCTCTTCAGATTCCTCAATTAATGGGCAAACCCAATACGATTGCCGGCCGAGCGCACATTCCTTAGAAATCTTATCCATAACTTGGCTACGCTTTTCTTCCGGCACAACAATCGTTTTAATATTGCCCCTGCCTTTTGGCAACTCGGTAATGATGGATGCATCCAAATCCCCGTATGCGGTCATGGCAAGTGTTCTGGGTATGGGTGTGGCGGTCATGATAAGTTGGTGGGGTACGGTGTTGCGATCGCTTGATTTTTTCATAAGACTCAATCTCTGCTCAACACCAAACCTGTGTTGCTCATCAACCACAACAAGGGCCAGATTCTTATAGACCACACTGGGCTGAAAGAGGGCGTGTGTACCCACAATAATATCGATGGTACCATTGGCTATGCCAGCCAACACAGTTCGCCTATCTTTGGCAGACAGTTTGCTTTTAAGCAATGCAACCGATACCCCCAAAGGTTCGAACCAGGAAACTACATTATTAAAATGTTGTTCTGCTAATAATTCCGTTGGTGCCATCAACGCCGCCTGTTGTTTGCTGCCTACAGCAATTAACATGGCCAAAGCAGCAACAATTGTTTTGCCTGAACCCACGTCCCCTTGCAACAATCGCATCATCGGCCGGTTTTTTTTCAGATCCATCTCAATTTCTTCAACAACCCTTGCTTGACTCTTTGTGAGTTTAAACGGCAAGTTTTTAATGAGCGATTCCTTTAACAACCGGTTAGCAAGGGCCATCGCCGGTTCTTTTTTTGTATGCCTTTTTAGCCGTTTTAAAGCCAATTGATTGGCCAATAACTCTTCGATAATCAGTCTTTTTCTAGCCAAGCTTTGGTGGTCATTGACAATGTTTTTTTGTGAGGGTTGATGAATTTCTCGCAGCGATTCTGTGAGCGGCACCAAACCCAATTCTTTGACAATAGAAGCAGGCAACAGTTCTTCTATGGTATCTAGTTGTTGCTCCAGCGCGGCACGAACAATTTTCCTTAACCTACCTTGTTGCAAGCCTTCTGTGGTTGGGTAGATTGGGGTGAGGCCCGCTTCCAGCGGGGCAGGATTCTCCGGGTTTATAATTTGATACTCTGGGTGAATCATTTCCAACCCGGAGGCTGTTTTTCTTGTCTGACCAAAACAGCGGACAACGGTGTTTTTTGCCAACCGTCTTGCTTGCTGTTTGGAGAAGTGGAAAAACCGTAATGTGATAATTCCAGTATCATCCGAAAGTTGGCTGATCAACATTCTGCGGCCTCTGTAGACAACTGTGGTCAAGACTACAAATCCCTGAATTAACGCCTTTTCACCCGCAACAAGAGCGCTAATTTTGTGTAAAGAAGTTTTATCCTCATAGCGTATAGGCAGCAAAAACAATAAATCGTACTGGTTGTGTACTTTTAGTTTTTGCAGTTTAGAAACCAGAACTGGGCCAACGCCTTTGAGGTCAATTAAGTCAGTACCCATTTTGGTTGCTAAGACGATATACAATCAACCTTGTTTGTGCGGTTTAATATTCACCAGTGCCTCTATTTCAAGGGCTGCGTTTTTTGGTAGAGCGCTCACTTCAACCGTCGTTCGAACAGGATACGGTTCCGAAAACAAGGTCATCATAACGTTGTTAATGGCTTCAAAGTTAGCCATATCTGTCACAAACACGCTGAGCTTGACCACATCATTAAGAGTTCCTCCGGCTGTTTCGATGATTGCATTTATGTTTGCAAAAATTTGCTTCGCCTGCTCTTCTATACTCCCGACAACCAGCTCACCCAGATTGTTCAATGGAATTTGTCCTGAGAGAAACAACAGATTGTCCACCCAAACTGCTTGAGAATACGGGCCGAGTGCAGGGGGTGCTTTCGATGTGGATATTTGTTTTTTGCTCACTGTTGTTTCTTTTAATTAAGATTCCTGGACACTTTTAAAACGTTTTTCATACGCTTTATTTCTCGCATCACAAGAGCCAATTCTTGACGATTTTTGATCTGTATTAAGAACAATATATCCACAGTGTCGTCTTCGTATTCTCTGGAAATAGTAACTTGCTCAACATTGCAACCCTTGTTGGCTATTGTGCCCGCAACCTCAGCCAGTGATCCTGGTGTATGCATGGCATGCACTTTGATTTCTGTGGCCAGACCGTGTTCGATGTCATCGCTCCACTGAGTGCCAATCCAGCGACTGCCTTCTTTGTTAAAGTTGGCCACATGACCGCAAATTCTTCTGTGAATAACCAACCCCCGTTGCGTGCTTAAATGACCAATAATGGTATCGCCTGGAATTGGAGTGCAACATTTTGGAAACGATATTGAAACCCCTTCAGTGCCTTTGATTAACAAGGGAGCATGATTTTTGTTTTTAATTTTTTCGTCTGCTCCCCCAAGGAGAATTTGAGCCATAAGTATTGGGTTTTTATCACCCTGCCCGATGCTTTCATAAAACTCTTCTCTGTTGGTAAATGCCATGTCTGTCAACAGGCTCTTCATTTGTTTTCTAGTGATGTTACGTTGTTTTTTCCCAAGCGTTTCCAGAGCATTGTTAAACAATCGTTTGCCCAAGGCAATCGTCTCAGTGGCATTAAGCTTCTTTAGGTAATTTCTGATATTGTGTCTGGCTTTCACGGTGGTTATAAAGCCTAGCCAGCTCGGATCTGGGTTGGAGTACTTCGATGTCATGATGTCAATGGTTTGGCCGCTTTTCAGTATGGTTCTAAGAGGTGCTTGCACCCGGTCAATTTTGGCGCCTATACAACTGTTTCCAACGCCAGTGTGAATCGCATATGCAAAATCAACACAGGTTGAATTTACCGGCAGTCGCAGAATCTTTCCTTTGGGTGTAAACACGTAGATCTTGTCAGGGAACAAATCGACTTTAATGCTTTCAAGAAACTCTTCTGGGTGTGCGGTTCCCTGAATTTCCTTGATTGTTGCAAGCCATTCCCTTGCTTTGATTTGAGGGGAAAGCCCCTCAGGGTCATCTAATTTATATTTCCAGTGTGCTGCAATTCCAGTCTTTGCTACCTTGTCCATAGCTTTTGTTCGCACTTGAACTTCAATTGGAGTGCCATTGGGTCCGAGCAAGCTTGTGTGTAACGATTGATAACCATTGATTCGTGGAATGGCGATATAGTCTTTGACTTTTCCTGCAATGGGTTTGTAGATTTGGTGCACCACACCTAAAACTTGGTAACACTCTTCCGCCTGATCAACAATGACCCTGAGCCCGTATACGTCAATGACTTGGTCAAAGGACAGCTTTCTGTTTTTCATTTTATTGTAAATACTGAACAATGCTTTTTCTCTGCTCTGAATTTCTACATCAAGACCTGATTTTTTAAGGTTTCTACTAATTCTTCTAACAATTGTTCCAAGCGTTCGTTTTTGATTTCCAAGTTTACGTTTTAATGATTTCTGCAGGATTTTATATCGCCAGGGGTAGGCGTAGCGGAAAGCCTCACGCTCCAGGACAGTTTTCATTTGATAAATGCCAAGCCGATTTGCAATTGGAGCGTAAATCTGCAGTGTTTCTTTGGCGATTTTGAATTGTTTTTTTCGCTCAAGTGCATGCAGAGTTTGAATATTGTGCAGCCTGTCTGCAAGCTTAATTAAAATCACGCGTATGTCTTTAACCATTGCCAGCATCATTTTTCTGAAATTTTCTGCTTGTGCCTGGTTGCTTTCTTCATACTCTATTTGATCCAATTTACTTACCCCATCAACCAAAGTTAATATTTCTTTTCCAAACTCTTTGGCTAGGAAGTCGGTGCTTAACGCTGTGTCTTCCAATACATCGTGAAGCAACCCAGCGGCAATGGATTCTTTGTCTAAATTAAGCTCCGCAAGTGTTCTGGCGACTGCCACAGGATGGTGAATGTAGGGTTCCCCAGTTCTTCTGGATTGATGGCCATGGGCGATACTGGCATAGACATAAGCCTTCTTGATCAGCTGATGATCAATATCGTCGAGATAACCTAAACCATCCAGCAACTGTTTCATAGGCTTGGGTGGTTTTCGGTCCAGCATCTCTGCCGCTTTTTCTAAGAACTGTTCCATGCCAACACAACTATCTAATAACCTCTATTTTACTCAAGGAATGGTTCGATGGGTATCTTCTAGCGTTATTTGGCCAAAAGAATTATTGAATCCAGAGCAATGTTTTAAAAATTGTTTGGGAGTTTAGTCTGAAGGAGAGAGACAGCTATGCTTATTCCTCTAGGGATTTAGCCAGTTCTTCGGCAAGTTCTTTTTCCAGATCATTTTGGGTAGCATGGAATAGAGCATTGTCCAAATGCCCTTCAGCGATTTCCCTTAGGGCAAGAACTGTGGGCTTATCATTTTCTTCATCTTCCAACAAGGTCTCCGCCCCATTGGCAATTCTTCTTGCTCTCTTTGAGGCTATTTTTACTAAATTGAAAATGCCATCAACATGTTCAAGACAATCTTCTACTGTAACTCGAGCCATTGTATCCGTTGAAAATTATGAAGAGCAGGTAAGGCTACTCAGTTCCATGCATAAGTCAAATCTTTTCACCGCCCAGCTCAGTAAAGCTCTTGATGACCGCAAGCGCTTCTTCACTAACGGCTGGTTTGCTTGTGTGAGGGCTGTTAACCAAAGACATAATTTCCTCACATGTGGACTCAATATCATTGTTGACAATCACGCGATCAAAATAGCTGTATTGCTCAATATCTTTTATGGCTTCTTGAAAGCGTAGTTCTATTTGGTCAGTAGAATCCATGGCTCTACTTGTCAGTCTCTTTTTTAGTTCTTCTTTAGAGGGAGGCAACACAAAAACTGACAAAGACCCCGGTCGTTTTAAGCGAATTTGTTCTGCTCCTTGCCAATCAATTTCTAGAATCAGTGTGTAATCTTGGTTTAGCGCTTCCAGCGTTTCTTTTTTTGGCGTGCCATAATAATGGCCGAACACATTTGCAAATTCGAGAAACATGTTTTGTATGATCATTGATTCAAACGTCTTTACCGTAACAAACACATAATCAAGACCATTGGTTTCATTGGGTCGTATGTTTCTGGTTGTGTAAGAAACAGATGCCCTGATGTTTTTATTTTCCTGCATCAGGTGTCTAACAATGGTGGTTTTTCCCGTGCCAGAAGGAGCCGAGATAACTACTAAATTCCTGTTTTTGTCAACCATAAAAAAGCATTAAGGATATATAATTAACAACTGTATCAAACCAACTTGTATTGTAATGTTAATTGTGTGTGTATTGAAACAATAGTACTGGCTTCCCACAACCGCAACAAAGCACAAGAAATTCAAATGCTGTTGGGGAATCAATTTCATGTGATCCCACAACAAGCATTTGATATACCTCCAATTGAAGAGACAGGGTCAACCTTTGAGGAAAATGCTTTGTTAAAGGCCAAAACAGTCTACGACATTATTGGTCTTCCTGTTATAGGGGATGATTCCGGACTTGAGGTTGTTGCCCTCAACAATCAACCGGGAGTCTATTCTTCAAGGTTTGCTGGAGATAATGCATCGGACGATGACAACATTGATAAATTACTCAGAAAAATGCACAACATACCCACTGAAAAAAGGACAGCAAGATTTAGATGCGTGGTTGCCTTTTTAGGAACAAGCAGTGATGATCAGCCTGTTTTTTTTGAAGGAGAGTGGGCAGGGTACATTGCTAAAGAAAGAAGAGGCAAGAATGGGTTTGGATACGATCCTGTTTTTGTGGATTTACAGTCCAACCTAACTGCTGCAGAACTGGAGCCGGATCAAAAAAATAAAATAAGCCACAGGGGTAAGGCAATGCAGTCTTTAAAGTCTTATCTGGGGGGAAGCTAAAAACCTTACCAAAACACACGCTGACGCATAGATATTTCAATAAACCTTTGATCTTAAAATGGAATGTTTTGCAAAGCAGCGGTAAAAATTATAGAAAATTACCCACAGACTCAACGCACATGGAAAATTTATTATAAAGATAGCAAGTAATTTAAATAGGTTACAATAATATTGCTTAATAACTATATGAAATATAAATAAAAATATAAAAAAGTGTTGCTTTTTTATACAAAGTCACGCTGCTTTGTAAAACTTGGCTTTTGAGCGACTGCAGCAAATATATCCACAAAGTTATCCACAGATTTTGTGGATAAAATTTTCCAACCGATCACAGAACGGTTACTGGAATTTCTTGAAAATTAATTGCCTAGTGGTTATCCTTGCGTGCCTCAAAAATAAGCATAGAATATATTGCATTCTCAAGATTGAGGACCAGAGATTTACAGTGAAAAAAGACATACATCCAGCTTACAACGAAATAACAGTTACCTGTTCGTGTGGCAATATATTTCAAACCAAGTCAACGCTAAAGGAAGATTTAAGCATTGAAGTTTGTTCGGCATGTCACCCGTTTTATACCGGTCAGCAGAAAATTATTGATACAGCTGGCAGGGTTGACAAATTTAGACAACGTTATGGCACCAAAGAATAAAGCCGTGTTATCTATGGAGAATAGTTTTATTCTTTTTTTGAAAACTAGTGGGTAAAGAAAACAAAACCATTGGTCTGCTCTACAACGGTGGTCGGGTAGATTTGGACCTCAAAGAGCCCTCAGTAGGGCCGGATGTGGTAGACCTAAAGAATTTCAGTGCTCAGACCGGTTTGTACACCTTTGATCCATCGTACTCATCCACAGCAAGCTGCGAGAGTTACATTACTTATGTTGACGGCACAGCTGGCGTATTGTCTTATCGTGGTTATCCAATTGAGCAGCTGGCACAAGAGAGTACCTATTTAGAAGTTTCGTATCTTTTATATCATGGTGAATTGCCTACCAGAGACCAACTCGATGTTTTTCGCTTAAAAGTTAAACAAAACATGCTGCTAGAAGAGAGCGTGATAAAACTGTTTGACACGTTTCCAGAAAACGCCCACCCAATGAGCATGCTGATCACATCAGTGGCCTCTTTATCATCAATTTACCACCATGACATCAATGTGAGAGAACCTGAAGATCGTGAAGCATTTTTCTTCCAAGTTCTGGGCAAGGTACCCATACTGGCAGCGACAATATTGAACCGTATAAACAAAAAAACAGTAGGATCTTGTGATGAGAAACTCAACTACTCTGCAAATATTTTAAACTTATTTTTTGGTGGCATTCCCAATTTTGAGGTAAACCCAGTTTTCTCCAAAGCTTTAGATGTTTTGTTAATTTTACACGCAGACCACGAGCAAAATTGCAGCACGTCATCCGTACGCTTAGCCGGCAGCTCAGGAACCAATCCCTATGCCGCTATGGCTGCAGGCATTGCTGCACTTTGGGGCCCATTACATGGCGGCGCCAATGAAGCTGTGGTGAGAATGTTTAATGAGATCAAATCAAAAGATAGAATCAGCCATTTTATTGAAAAAGCCAAGGATAAAAACGACCCATTCAGGTTAATGGGTTTCGGACACCGTGTTTATAAAAACTACGATCCAAGGGCTGCGTTCATTCGAGCAACATGCCATGAGGTCTTGGATGAGTTGGGTCAAGACAACAATCCAATGCTGGAATTGGCATTGGCATTGGAAGAGATTGCCCTGAATGACCAGTACTTCATTGATCGCAACCTCTATCCCAACGTAGATTTCTATTCAGGCATTATTTACCAAGCTTTGGGCCTGCCAAAGGAAATGTTTACCGTTATGTTTGCGTTAGCAAGAGTCGTGGGCTGGGCAACACATTGGTGTGAAATGATGGCCAATCCAGACTTAAGAATTGGCAGGCCAAGACAACTTTATTTAGGGCCTAAAAAAAGAAATTACATTCCCTTGGATCAGCGCTAAGCAAAAAACATCCAGTTTTAACGACAATATCCCATTTTATGCCTTAAAATAATAAGGTCTTTGCAACCTTAAACCGCTTGGAAACAATGCTAGAAAACGACAACAATAATATATTTCTCATCGGTCCTATGGGATCTGGGAAGACCAGTGTTGGGGCAATTGTCGCTAAAATCCTTGCCAAAGAATTTCATGATACGGATCAGGAAATCGAAGCAGGCACAGGGGTAGATATTTCATATGTTTTTGATGTGGAGGGTGAAATGGGTTTCCGTAAAAGGGAAGAAAAACTGGTCACAGCCATTACCCAAAAGAAAAACATTGTTTTAGCAACCGGAGGAGGAGCAATTGAATCGAAAAAAAATCGACGTTGTTTGGCGAGCAATGGTTTTGTGGTTTATTTGGAAACAAGCCTAGAGGATCAAGTCTTGAGAGCGAAACCAAGCGGGAAAAGACCTTTATTGCAAAACGTGGACCCAAAGAAGAAGCTCCAAGAGTTAATGCATAAAAGAAAAAGCTTATACGAGTCAATAGCTGATACGATTGTTAAAACTGAGGGACACAATTCCCACAGCCTGGCAAAGCAGGTTATAGAGAATTTTGATGCACATCGAAACAGTAAACCTTGAGGACAACAGCTACCCTATCTTTATAGGAGAAGGCGCCAGTTTGTCGCTGGAGAATTTTGAGGGCTATATAGCCGGAAAAGACATTGCAATTGTGACCAATGAGGTTGTTGCCCCGCTGTATTTAAACGAAATTTCTGACCTGTTTTCGAACATGAATGTTATTGAATACATTCTTCCTGATGGAGAACAGGAGAAAAAACTTAAAACCGTACACAAAATCATTGACCGGCTAATGGAAGCAGGACTTGGAAGAGACTCCACATTAATAGCATTGGGGGGAGGCGTGGTTGGAGATATCACAGGCTTTACTGCATCTATCTTTATGAGGGGCATTAATTTTATACAAATACCTACAACCTTACTCGCCCAGGTGGATGCGTCGGTGGGGGGTAAAACCGCTGTTAATCACAAAGCCGGCAAGAACTTGATAGGCAGTTTTCATCAACCTAAATGCGTAATTTGTGACAGCAGATTTTTAGAGACGCTAAAGGTTACTGAAATTTCCGCAGGACTGTCAGAAATTATTAAATATGGACTGATTTATGATAAAGAATTCTTTCAGTGGTTACAGAAAAACACTCAACAGATTTTATCCAATGATCCTGTTGCAGTGGCACATGCCATTCAACGCTCTTGTGCAATTAAAGCAGAGATAGTTGCTCAAGACGAAAAAGAGCAATCAGTCAGGGCTTTGCTCAATTTCGGACATACATTTGGCCATGCTATTGAAAAACTAACCGGTTATGGCAATTGGACACACGGAGATGCTGTTGCCGTCGGCATGGTCTTAGCCGCTCGATTATCAGAAAATATGTCACTCATCACACCAGAAGATGTTCAGAATATTGAGGAGATCTTGACCGCTGCCAATTTACCAACATCGCTGCCAAGTATAGACCCAACTGAATTATTGGCTGCCATGAAAAGCGATAAAAAAGCCAAAGACAGAAAGATACAATTGGTTTTATTGAAAAACATTGGCGAAGCATTTCTTACCGCAGATTATCCCAAAGAGGATTTGACCAATTTACTGAGAGCTTCGTAATATGGATATCAATTCAAAGGATCGTTTAATTTTCGCACTTGATGTTGCTGAAGTGGATCAGGCAAAAGCACTGGTCAACGAACTGGCGGATGCTGTTACGTTCTATAAAGCGGGCATGGAATTAATGATGACAGGCGAGTATTTTGATCTCCTTGATTGGTTGGTACAAAATGAGAAAAAAGTGTTCGTTGATTTAAAACTGTTCGACGTTCCAGCCACAGTTTCCAAGGCAGTTAAGCGTTTAAGCCAAAGGGGCGCCTATTTTACAACCGTTCATGGGAATCAAGGCATGATGGAGGCTGCAGCTGCAGAGAAAGGCGATCTAAAAATTCTTGCAGTAACTGCACTGACTAGTTTGGATGAAGGCGATATCAAAGATCTGGGATTTGCATGTGATGTCCAAGAACTTGTGGTCTCAAGAGCAAGAAGAGCCCTAAGCTCAGGTTGTGATGGAATTGTCGCGTCTGGCATGGAGCTTGAATACATCAGAGACGAAGTGAGTGATAAGTTGCTGATTGTAACCCCTGGTATCAGACCGGTTGAAAACAGACCTACTGATGACCAAAAAAGAATAGTTTCGGTGGAGCAGGCATTTCAAAGAGGAGCCGATTATATCGTGGTTGGACGCCCGATAAAAAATGCAGTGAATCCGAGGCAGGCGGCAGAGTTGATTCAAGAGACCATTCTTAATTCAATATAGAAAATCCCGATTAATTTTCTCTTGCGAGAATCTGATCGATCGAAGTTACAAACACCCCCAACCTTTTTTGAAATCTTGCCCTCTGTTTTTCATCAAGCGAGGCAAGGATTTCTGCGGTTATCTGGTTAATCGCTGTCCTTGTATTTTTATCTTCAGAGCTGAGTGAATGGATATGGTCAGTCAAGATTTGCTCGAAATCTTTCTCCTGCCTTAAAACGAGTATTGTTACAAATTGTTGATTCCATTTTATTCGGTCATTGATTAACTGATATCTGGCGTCTTCTAACCCAGAAGACAGAAGCCGGACGGTATTTTTTTGTTCGTTGTTCAGTTTGACACCCAGCAGCCTAAAGAACCTTACGAAACTTTTTTCCAGAGCAGCTTGGTAATTTTTTGTTTCGTTGCCTAGTTTAAATCTCCTTTCTTCCATCAATCCATCAAAATGTATTTCTATTTCTTCGATTTGTTTGTTTGTAAGGGTTTTACATAATTCGACTAAATAAGGAACAAAGAAATTTCTGCTTCTGTTGCCAAGCACGCCTCCTTTTTCATAAATCTCATCTATGTCACCAATACGTGTTTCGCTGTCCAAAAGCCTAAATCGGAGGAGCAGTTTTTTGTATTCTGGCAACTCGTTTTTTATGTTCCAGTACTTGAATTCCTGTGTGGCTTTCCTGATATAGTTTTCTTGGGTGTTTGAAAAATTTGCAGACTCTAAAAATTGATTGGCAATGAATTGATCGATCCTTTCATACCACAGCCCGCCCACAACAGAGCAAGCAGATAGATTGAAAACAACCATAACAATGATGACTTTTTTATAAGTTTGCCCGAACATATTTTTTACAATAGTGGTTGTAATGAATCCCAAATAATTTTTTCTATTTGGATATGCCCTTCAGCGGTTGGGTGAATACCATCCATCTGCATTAAACTTTGTTGCCAAATCTCATTCATCATTCTTTGGATAAGCCTTTCAACCAAACCTATGCTGTATTCACTAGCCAATTCGGGAAAGAGGTTTTGAAAGGATGTTGCATATACATTTCCATAATTAGGCGGAAGCTGCATCCCGATTAATAATATTTTTGCATCACGATCAAGAGCAGCCTCTATCATTGATCGTAAATTGATTTCTATCGAATTAATGGATGTTCCCCTAAGTCCGTCATTACCACCAAGTTCTATGACAACAATCTCTGGCGTATATTTCCCCAATAATTTGGGCAAGCGTTCAGCTCCTCCAGCGGTGGTATCTCCACTGATGCCAGCATTAACCACTTGAATAGAAAAACCTTCTTTATTCAATCTATCTTGCAGTAAAGAGGGCCATGCTTGGTTGTAAGCCACTCCAAGCCCGGCACTTAAACTGTCTCCGATGATCAAGATAGTTGAATCATTTGAATTCAAAATACTTGCATGAGTTGCTGTTGAAGCAACGGCTAGTACAATAACTAAAAATAATCGACGGAACATTGTGAAAACACCCTTATTAGAAGCAAAAAATATCACCAAAGAAGTCAACAGTCCAGAAGGCATTTTGACAATACTTAGTGATATCAATTTAACCGTATACGAAGGCCAAGCAATCTCAATTGTAGGTCCTTCCGGTTCGGGTAAAACAACTCTGCTTGCAATACTTGCAGGGCTTGATTTGCCATCTACAGGCCAAGTATGGTTGTCTGATCAAGAAATTACTTCTTTGGATGAAGACGCTAGAGCTCAAATAAGAGGAGAGAAAGTTGGGTTTGTTTTCCAATCCTTCCATCTTCTACCCAGACTCTCAGCGGTCGACAACGTCATGCTGCCACTTGAAATAAAAGGCGATAGGCAAGCTAGGGAAAAGGCACTAAAAGCACTAACAAGAGTGGGGTTAAACAAAAGGGCAAGCCATCTTCCCAACCAATTGTCAGGCGGCGAGAAACAACGGGTAGCAATCGCCAGAGCGTTTGTAACGCGACCGGCAATTTTGTTCGCAGACGAACCCACGGGTAATTTAGACAAGGCCAGCAGCCAATCCGTCGGGGAGCTGTTGTTTTCCATCAATCAGGAATCAGACACCACTTTGATTCTTGTTACTCATAACACGGCACTATCTGAGCGTTGCGAATTGGTTCATCAGCTTGATGAGGGCCGAATTCAATGATGCAAGGCTTGTTGTATGGGATCAGACGTTTCCCGGTTGATTTAAAAAACAGCGACCTTTTTTTGCTGTTCTTATCCATTGTTCTCGCAGTAAGTGCGATTACAGGGGTTACCTTTTTAGGCGACCGTCTGCGACTATCAATCAAGCAGCAAGCTGCTGTTGTTCTGGCCGCTGATGTTACCTTAAGATCCACCGCACCCATTGGGCCAAAGTATTTGTCAATCGCCAAAGGGCAAGAATTGAATACCGCTGAGACGATTTCGTTCTTAAGCATGGCTCTCCATGGTGGCAATAACGTATTGTCTTCCATCAAGACCACAACCCCTGAGTACCCTTTGCGAGGCAAACTTAAACTGCTCGACTTCAACGGTCAAAATATTGACAAGCCTACAGGCTCACCATTGAGAGGTAATATTTGGGCAGAGCAGAGCCTGATAGACCGGTTTAACATTGCCAAAGGCGACTCTATTACTATTGGTAACAAACGTTTTGTAGTTTCAGCCGTTTTGGCCGATTTTCCCGATCGAAATGTCGGCTTTCTTACTTTTGCGCCCACCGTCATTGCCAATATTGAGGATCTTGATGCCATGGGAGTTATCCAACCTGGAAGTCGGGTTGTATATCGGCAATTGTATTCCGGGCATGAGAGTCAAATAGAAAGCTTTCTTGATGAGCTTCAGGATTTGCCTGCGGAAGTCAGAATCCAGAGAATTGAAAATATTGGCCAACAACTGGGCAGGACGTTGGATCGGTCCAACAGGTTCTTCAGTCTGGCCGGCTTGGTGACGATTATCATTGCCGCCATAGCAGCAATGATCTCCGCCAGACGATTCGCCATACGCCACATTTTCAACTGCTCTTTAATGAAAGTTTTTGGAGCCACACAGGGATTTGTTTTATCTGCACTCATTGGACAACTGTTACTGATGACTTTGCTGGCAACAATTGTGGGTGTTGGTGTTGGCTTGATTATTCAGTACATGCTTGTTGATTTGCTGAAGGGAATTATTGATTCGGATCTTCCAGGCCCATCATTGCAGCCGATTTGGATTGCTTTGCTGACCTCATCATGCCTTGTTGTCGGCACCGTTGCTCCGTACCTCCAGCAACTAAGGGTTTCCCAACCCATCAGAGTCCTACGCAACGATCTAAAGCTGGATTATAAAAGCAGTTTTTTGATAAACGCCGTTGCTATTTTTGCCTTGGTAATTTTCCTCAGCATACTGTTTGCCGATTTTTCTCTCGTGTCGACCATCATAATCGGTCTTTTTTTGGTTGGGTTAAGCCTCTTTTGCTTGGGCGCACTGATGGTAAAATGCTGCTCATTTTTTGATAACCAAATTGGTATCGGCTGGAAACTAGGGCTCAAAAACATCAGCAGGCGGCGCGGTGAGAGCATTCTGCATCTGGTTGTTTTCGGTTTGTCCCTTATGGCATTGATGGTGTTGACCGAGACCAGATCGGACCTGATTAACTCCTGGAAGCAAAGCCTTTCAGAAGAGACTCCGAACCATTTCTTTTTTAACATCCAGAGTTCCGAACTTGACGGCATTGCCGACTTCCTTAGCCCTCGTATTGGCCAAGCAATAAAATTTACGCCCCTAATTAGGGGTAGGCTGTTGGCAATCAACAGCGGATCAAATCAAGGAACAAATTCTGGGCGCATGATAGAGAGAGAAGCGAACATCACCTGGTACGATCAATTGCCTGACAATAATAGCATCGCTGCAGGTGAATGGTGGGGCATGGAGGGGGAGAGCATTCAGGCGGTATCCGTGGACGAGGGAGTTGCGGAATCCTTGAACATTGGTGTTGGTGATGAACTGATCTTCAATGCTGCAGGAGTTGATTTAGCAGTCACCGTGACCAGTTTAAGACGCATTAAATGGGAGAGCTTTCAGCCCAATTTTATTTTTGTTCTTTCACCCATGGTGGCAAGAGAATTGCCCCAATCATTTATTACCAGTGTCAACATACCCGAGGAGAACACACAGCTTGTTGATGAATTTTTGTCTCGTTACCCAACTGTTACCAGTATCAACTTAAATAGTGCACTCAATCAAATCAAAAACATTTTGAATAAGGCCTCTTTGGCCGTTCAATATATGTTTCTTTTGGCTTTACTCGCAGGGGTTCTGACTTTGATCGCTACAATTTTTGCCAGCGCTGACCAAAGGAGATACGAAAGCGCACTACTGCATACACTTGGGGCAAAACGATCGAAAATTTTTCAATCCATTGCCACTGAATTTATTACCATTGGTATTGGTGCCGGATTGACGGCTGCCATTGGAACAGTTTTTATCTCCGGATTCTTGTCGACCCAAATTTTTGAATTGAATTATTCACCAAATATCTTCGTGTTAACAGGCGGCCTGATTTTTGGTGCAATTTGCATTGGGTGCGTAGGTATCTTGGCTGTGAGAGAAGCTGTTTACGCCCCCCCTTTATTAACCCTCAGGGATCCCTAATAACATATAAGTAGACTGAATGACTGACTGGAACAGCTCGCCTCAAGTTGTTACCACGTTTCTTGGTTCGCCCTTCAAATAGCAAGCAATATTTTTTGCAATCTCATCCAAGGCCCTTTGCCGAGCTTCCTTTGCTGCCCAGGCGACATGTGGCGTGACTATTAAATTAGGCAACCCGCTGTTTAATAGTGGGTGGTCTGCTGCAGGAGGCTCACGGTCAAGGACATCAAGAGCCGCTCCTGCTATGGATCCATGTTTAAGAGCATGTAACAGGGCTTCGTCGTTGATCAACCCGCCCCGAGCTGTATTGATCAATAGGGCATTTTTCTTCATCGATTTAAAGGTCTTGAGGTCAAACAAGTCCTTGGTTTCTGGCGTTAGCGGGCAATGCAACGAAATCACATCCGATTGAGAGACTAAATCCTGGAATGGAACCCTTTTAAATTCTGGTTTTTGTTGCGCATCACTTGTCATGCTGTTCTCAGGCCTGAAGCTTTCGGCAACCAGGATCCTCATGCCAAAAGACAAGGCTATGTCCGCAACAGCGGTTCCCAGCACCCCCAGACCCACAATGCCCAAGGTTTTTGATCGCAATTCTGTTATTGGGTACGCCAACAAACAAAACTGCTCGCTTTTCTGCCACAATCCCTCTTTCAAAGAAAGTTGGTATTCATCAAAATGATGGCTGAGCGCCAAAATCGAGAGCAGAACATGTTGTGCCACCGATTCTGTGCAATAGTTTTTAATGTTGCAAACGGTTATGCCGTTATTGCCCGCAGCAACCAAATCGACATTGTCGGTTCCTGTTGCAACCAGACAAATCAATTCTGCTTTTCCCGCTTGGCTGAGGGCATTGGCGTCCAGCTTGATTTTGTTGATAATGATAATTTCGACATCCTGAATCCTTTCATTTATACCAGCTACAGCCGTTTTGTCGTACAAGACAAGGTTTGGGGCAATTTTTCTTAAGGGAGATAAATCTAGATCACCAGGGTCCACAGTTTTATAATCTAGAAAGACGGTCTTCATACTAATAAATTTTCGCGTCAAAAAATGAAAAAAAGTTGTAAATAAAAATGAACTTCGAACCGCTTAGTTTACACGCAATTGCTGTCATGGGCTTTACCGTTGTGGGACTCTATCTTTTCTCAAGGGATTGGATACCGATCGAAACAACGGGGCTCGGCATATTGGTTGCAATGATTTCTCTGTTCTATTTCTTCCCTTACGATGTCAATGGCATCCCCATCGAGCCCGCTTATTTTTTTGTGTCCAGTTTCGGCCATGAAGCACTGGTTACCATTTGTGCGTTGTTGGCGATAGGCAAAGCGATTGAAATCAGTGGTTCATTGCAGCCGCTTATAGTTTTTTTATCTACGTCGTGGACTAAACACCCGAAGATCTCATTTCTTGGCGTGCTGTTCTTTGGCGCATTTTTTAGTGCTTTTATTAACAACACGCCGATAGTGGTCATTTTGATACCTGCCCTAATCGCAGTTGCACACAAAGCCAATGTCAGCTCATCAAAAATTCTAATGCCCATGGGAATGGCAACGCTTCTTGGAGGGATGTCCACAACCATTGGCACGTCCACAAATTTATTGGTTGTGGGTATTTCCCGTGACATGGGTTTACAGGAAATCCAATTGTTTGATTTCGTTGTTCCGGCAGTCATTGCAGGTAGCGTCGGCATGGTTTATTTGTGGTTGATTGCACCTCGGTATTTGTCTGATCGACAACCACGGGAGAACCAAAACATAACCCGTATTTTTGAGGCAATTCTGTATGTAAACCAAGACAGTTATCCCCATGGAAAGACACTCGCAGAATTAATGATCAAGGCAGGAGATGACTTTCAAATCCAAAAAATAAAACGCTCTGAAAGCCTTTTTGTTGCAAAAATACCAACTGTTGTTCTCGAGGCGGGGGATCAAATTTATATCAAAGATACCATTGAGAAACTCAAAGAATATGAAAAATTATTAGGAGTGACGCTCCATCGAGATGCGGATTTAACAACGGAAGATGCACCCGATCAAAAAAGCGACAACACTCACCTTGCTGAAGTTGTTATCGGTTCCGGTTCATTGCTAGATCAGCAAACGCTGAATACTCAGAAGTTCAGCCAACGTTTTAATTTGCTTCCATTGGCAATACACCGCAGTCGCACAGGCTCAGAAGTTGTTGGTGACATAACATCAAAGAAACTCAATGTTGGAGACGTGCTTTTGGTCCAAGGAACTGAGAACGCCATAGACAACCTCAGGACCAATGCTAATTTACTGATTATCGATGGATCCACACTCCATGTAACCCAAAGCAAAACTTCTTTGCCTTTGTACATTATGTTGGCGGTTGTGGTTGCAGCTGGCACCGGATTAATGCCCATTTCTATCAGTGCTCTCATTGGGTTGGCAGCAATGTTGGTAACCCAGTCTCTAAAGTGGAGTGATGTTGGCGATGCCATGAATATTCCCATCATTATGCTGATCGTGGCCAGTCTGTGTCTTGGAAATGCCCTTGAAGTTACAGGGGGCTCAGATTATATGGCACATCTCTTTGTTTTTGTCACCCAATCGCTGCCTACACCGGTTGTAATCAGTGCATTAATGCTCGTCATGGCAATTATCACAAATATTGTTTCTAACAACGCTGCGGCGGTTATTGGGACACCCATTGCAATTAGCATTGCTCAGCAGTTGGGTGCACCGGTTGAACCGTTTGTTTTGGCAGTTCTTTTTGGAGCAAACATGAGTTTTGTAACACCCATAGGGTATCAAACGAACTTGCTAATTATGGGTGCAGGCGATTATCGTTTTTCTGATTTCGTCAGGGTTGGACTGCCCTTGGCTGTGATTATGTGGCTAACATTGTCTATCGCTTTACCTCTTTTGTATGATTTATAAAGCAATCTTCTGCTTGACGAGTCCAGCCTGACGAGTGATACTGCACCTCAATATGAGTAAGTTATTGTTAAATCAGAACGGTTGGTGGGCCCTTTTCTAGGAGAGGGCTAGGACCACTAGTAGACTTAACAAAGTTTTTGCCCATCTCCGATTCGGTGATGGGTTTTTTTATATTTGAATGAAATAAGACATGGAACGACCTTTTGACATCTCTGCAGACTTAGACACACCGGTTTCAACATTTTTAAAATTGAAACCTTTAAACCCCTGCTTTTTACTGGAAAGCGTGGAAGGGGGAACTCGCCTTGCCCGTTATTCATTTCTGGGATTGGGTGAAGTCAGTCGTATCGTGATCAGGGACGGCAAGTTTTATGCTGGTGGAGAGAGCGTGGCAACACCAAAGTCCACCGAAGAACTTTTGCAGTGTTTTCGACAGGTGCTCAAAGAGCTCCCTGATTTAAAGCCCGAGATCACTGACATGCCTTTCTCGGGAGGGTTGGTTGGTTTCGGAAGTTATGATTTGGTACGGTATTTTGAAAGTATACCCAAGCCCACCTCCAAAGGTTGTGATTTGGATCCACCGGATGCGAGCTATATCGCACCAAAGTCACTAATTATCTTTGACCATCTGACACGAAGGATAGCTTTATTGCATGCTGGCTCAGAGAGCAGTCGAATGGAATTGAAGCAGCAGGTCGTCAAACTGCTTAGAGGACCAATACCAATTAATAGCCACAAGAATATTTTTGATGACCCAGAACCCAATTTATCAGAAGCAGAATTTCATCAAGCGGTTAAAACAGCAAAGCACCACATCCGCGAGGGCGATGTGTATCAGATTGTGTTGTCGATTAAATTTGGTGGTACTTGTGACTTGGATCCGTTTCAAGTGTATCGAGCCATGAGATTGCTCAACCCTTCTCCATACATGTTTTTTTGTGATTTAGGAGATTTTCAAGTTGTCGGCTCGTCCCCAGAAGCATTGGTTCGCCTCAACAACAGCCATGCATCTTTGCGACCGATCGCTGGAACAAGACCACGCGGTGAGGATCCGGTCCAAGACCGGGCCTTGGAGGATTCTTTGATTCAGGATGAAAAAGAAAATGCCGAGCACGTCATGTTGGTTGATTTAGCAAGAAACGACCTAGGCCGGGTGGCAAAAGCAGGTTCAATTGTTGTCGACCCTTACAAATCAATCGAGCGCTACAGCCATGTTATGCATATTGTTAGTGGTGTGCAGGGAGAGTTGGTGGAGGAGAAAGATGCATTTGATTTGTTTGCTGCAACATTTCCAGCAGGGACACTTGTTGGCGCGCCTAAGGTTAGAGCCATGGAGCTTATTGATGCCATTGAGCCTGATTTACGAGGAATCTACGGTGGAACCGTTGGTTACTTTGGAAAAAATGGAGACATGGATCAGGCTATTGCAATTAGAACCATTGTTTTCTCCAAAGGGCGATATAGTTTCCAAGCTGGGGGTGGAATTGTTGCTGACAGTACACCGGAGTATGAATTTAAAGAGGTGTTGGCAAAGAGTGCAATTTTAAGAGCCGCTTTAGCAATGGCCGTGGAAGAGATGTGATGGCAAAAATTTTATTAATTGATAATTACGACTCATTCACCTACAACTTGGTGCAAGCGTTTATGTCTTTGGGTGCCGAAGTGGATGTACATAGAAACAATGAGATTACCACTGACGACGCCGTTCGCTTCCAACCCACACACCTGGTGATATCCCCGGGCCCAGGCCGGCCAGAAAATGCAGGTATCTCTTTGGCTTGCATTGAAGTGTTTCAAGATAAAATTCCAATTTTAGGGGTTTGTTTGGGACATCAATGTATCGTTGAGCATTTCGGTGGAGACATTGTCTATGCCAAACGTCTGATGCATGGAAAAACGTCAACCATTACACACGACGGCCTGACAATATTTGCAGGTTTGGACAATTCATTTGAAGCCGGTCGATACCATTCACTCGCTGCAGACAGAGACACAATTCCGGAAGTTTTAACTGTGAGCGCGCAAACAAAGGACGACGAAGTGATGGGAGTACGCCATCGTACTTTGCCTATTGAAGGGGTGCAATTTCACCCGGAGAGTGTGTTGACCCCAGATGGGGAACATTTAATGAGTAATTTTTTGAAGATTTAACGGAGAGTTAGACACATGTCACAAACAGCCAACCAAATATTAGAAACGCTTTTGAATGGTAAAGATATAGGCGAAGATTCTGCCTATAACTTAATGACCGAGTTAGCGGAAGGTGTTGTTGCGCCACCTTTGGCAGGTGCATTATTAACCGCATTGAGGCTTAAAGGTGAATCCGCCGAAGAAGTCAGGGGTTTTGCCAGAGCCATGAGGGATGTGGCAATTCCCGTCTCTTTGGATCCGGAGCAGGTAACCATTGACATTGTTGGTACGGGTGGAGACGGTTCCAACAGCTTCAATCTATCAACCGGGACGGCGCTTCTCTCTGCTGCAGCTGGGTTGAAGGTGGCAAAACATGGCAATCGCTCTGTTTCAAGTAAATCTGGCAGTGCGGATGTTTTAGAGGCCTTAGGCATAACTCTTGCAGCAGATGCTGCCGCAGTGATTGATTTGTTAAACAAGCATAATTTTGCTTTCCTTTTTGCACCTTTTTTTCACCCAGCAATGAAAAACATTGCACCCATACGGCAAGCGTTGGGCATAAGAACCGTGTTTAATATTTTAGGGCCGTTAACCAATCCAGCTCAGCCCACTCATTATCTTTTAGGTGCGTTTAGCTCTGAAATGGCTAAATTAATGGCAGGTGCTTTGTCCGGTATGAACATTGAGCGTGCCTTTGTTATCCACGGCTGTAACGGTTGGGATGAACCAACGCCTGTTTGTCCTTTTGAAATATATGATGTGACACCCAACAACATTCAGTTTGCAACCAGAGATCCACAAGAATTTGGCATACCAAAGTGCAGCGGCGAAGACTTACGGGGAGGAATTGCTGAGCATAATGCCAAATCTTTGCTCAATGTATTCGAAAACAAAGACCAAGGCGCACACCGAGATGCGTTGATGCTCGGTACGGCATTGGCGCTCGAGCTGGCAGGAGTTGCAACCGATATTGAGCAAGGAGTGCAGCAAGCAAAAGAAACCATCGAGACCGGGACTGCTGCGGAGTTTATCCGTAACTTGATGCAACCGGATTAAGTTCTATAGATTCATCCAGACACCATGACCGAGAATTTTTTAATCAATATGGCAAAAGAAAGCCACAAGCGCTTTCAAGACGCTGCGGGTAATTTGACTGAGAGGGATCTTCGGTCTCTTTGCGAGAGCATGGAAAACCCGGAACCACTCAATTTGCCAAGCAATGATTTTCACATCATCACTGAAATCAAAAAACAATCACCATCCATGGGCCGCCTTGCTCCAGAGAGTTTTGATGTAAAGCAACAGGCTATGAGCTACATTGCAGGTGGTGCAAGTTTGCTGTCGGTGTTAACTGAGCCATCAAGATTTTTGGGAGGACTGGAGGATTTACAGCTTGTTGCCAACCTTGAGCACAGCATTCCAGTGATACGTAAAGATTTTTTGGTGCATCCTTATCAGGTATCGGAAGCAAGACATCACGGTGCAAACGGTGTTCTCATTATCCTCGCAATTTTAGATGAAGGTCAGATCCGAGCAATGATCCAAAGAGCCCTTGATCACGGGATGTTTGTCTTACTTGAAGCATTTACCAAAAAAGAACTGCATCTGGCCACCAATATGTTGAACGTGTTTGCTGACAACAGTGAGCAGCTCTTGGTCGGAGTTAATTGCCGTGACCTGAATACTTTGGAAGTCAATTTCTCTAATTTTGAAAAGCTAGCTGCCGATTTACCCAACAGAGCAATGTGCGTTGCCGAGAGTGGAGTTTACAGCTTGGATGATCTCCAGCGTGTTATTGAAATGGGGTTTGGCTCTGCATTGATCGGTACAGCTTTGATGCAGTCAAACAACCCAACAACGAAGCTGCATGAGATGAAACACTTTGCTCGCAAGGCGATGGTTGCCAGGCAATGAAAACACTGATCAAAATTTGTGGTTTGAGCAATCAAGAATCGGTGGATGTTGCCGTGCAATCGGGTGCTGATCTCATTGGATTTGTTTTTGCCAAGACATCACCCAGATGCATTTCTCCTGCACAGGCAAGCCAGCTTTCTCAATCCATTCCAGGGCAGGTAAAAACTACCGCCGTGATGTTGCATCCAAGTGCTACCGAGGTGCAGGAAGTTTTAGACAGGTTTCAACCCGATTATTTGCAAACCGATGCCAAGGATTTTGCATACTTGAATTTACCCGAAGGATGTCGTCCCCTGAAAGTTTACCGTGACCTTCCACAGTTTAATCCCAATGAGATTGATCCGAATGAGTTGTCTTTGTTTGAAGGCAAAAATAGTGGGGTTGGAGAGCTGGTCGATACGGATCGTGCAGCGGACGTTGCCCAGCACGCCCTGATTATTCTCGCAGGTGGCTTAAATCCAAGTAATGTGGCAAATGTGTTGCAAGCCGTTCAACCCCAAGGTGTTGATGTCAGCTCAGGCGTTGAAAGCAAGCTGGGCATTAAAGATGTTCAAAAAATCAGGGATTTTATTAATATTGTACGCGACTATGATGCAATGGAACCGAGAGCATGAAAAACAAAGAAGCAACCGAACTGCTGAATAAATTGTTGAACGGAGAGTTCCCAGACGAGAACGGTCGCTTTGGGCCGTTTGGAGGGCAATTTGCTCCAGAGACATTGATGCCGGCTTTGAAAAAACTTGAGAAAGGCGTCGAGCAGTTTTTGAACGACGACTCTTTTCGAGATGAGTTGACTCGGGAATTGCGGCAATGGGCAGGCAGACCCACTGGCCTCACATTCGCTGGCAAACTGAGTGAAGCTTGGGACGCCAATGTTTACATTAAGCGCGAAGACTTGACCCATACGGGTGCCCATAAAATCAATAACGCTCTGGGCCAAGCATTATTGGCAAAGCGTCTCGGGGCAAAGAGAGTGGTTGCTGAAACCGGAGCCGGTCAACACGGTGTTGCTACAGCCGCTGCTTGTGCTCGTGTTGGCATTCCCTGTGTGGTCTACATGGGAAGCGTGGACATAGAACGACAATCGCCCAATGTTGATCGGATGCTGCAGCTTGGAGCCGAAGTTATTCCTGTCGATGCGGGCGATAAAACATTGCGCGCTGCCATTGATGAGGCTTTCCGTGATTGGGTGGCCCATCCAGACGACACCTATTACATTATTGGTTCTGTTGTCGGTCCGCATCCCTACCCATTTTTGGTCAGAGAGCTGCAATCGGTTATTGGCATAGAAGCACGGGAACAAATGATTGAAGCCACAGGAAATCTTCCGGATTCTGTATTTGCCTGTGTTGGAGGAGGCTCCAATGCCATTGGCATCTTTCATGCTTTTTTGGCTGACACAGAGATAGAACTGGTCGGCGTTGAAGCAGGGGGGAAAAGTGATTCCTTGGGCGAAAATGCGGCAACACTGGCCTCCGGCAAACCTGGAATTTTGCATGGGAGTTACTCAATGTTACTGCACGATGCAGACGGGCTGGTACAGGAGACCCACTCCATTTCCGCAGGATTAGATTACCCTGGCGTTGGGCCGGAGCATGCGTTCTTGCAATCCATAGGCAGAGTAACCTATATTTCTGCAACCGATGACGAAGCGCTCGAGGCGGTTCGTGAATGTTGTGCTGCGGAAGGCATATTGCCCGCTTTGGAGAGTGCTCATGCACTAGTCGGAGCTCGGAAATGGGCGGCTCAGAACCCGGGCAAAACAATCCTGATCGGATTGTCAGGAAGGGGCGACAAGGACATGCCGACTCTGAGCAAGATGCACAAAGATCTTTTTAAGGAATAGGCTTTATGTTTGGCAGTGAATTCATCGAGCAAAGCGTTTTGAGTGCTTCTGCAAAAGGGGTAGCAATTATTCCCTTTATTACCGCTGGCTACCCAGAGAAAAACGAATTCTCCAACCTGGTTTTGTCGCTGTCCGAAGTCGCTGATGTCATTGAGATAGGGGTGCCGTTTTCCGATCCAATGGCCGATGGCGTCACCATACAAAGATCTAGCCGTCAGGCCATCGAGAGTGGTGTTCGTTTGCAGTGGATTTTAGAGCAATTGCAAGCAATTGAAGTCAAGAAACCGGTTATCTTGATGAGTTACCTGAATCCGTTGTTTGTTTTTGGCTACGAAGCATTGGTCCGCCAATCTCTGGAAGCAGGCGTGGATGGTTTTATCGTCCCAGATTTACCCATCGAGGAGGGGAGCGATTTTCGACACGCGCTGAATGAGGCTAACCTCGGTTTGATTCAATTGGTGACACCGGCATCTCCGGCGGAGCGGATTGCCAAGGTGGCTGCCATGAGCTCTGGATTTCTTTATGCGGTGACCGTCAAAGGCGTCACCGGAGGAGCCGACGGTTTGCCCGACACGGTTACCGGTTATCTGGAGCAAGTCCAAGAACTGGCAACGATACCGGTTTGTGCCGGCTTCGGCGTAAGAACCGCAGAAGATGTTGCCTTGTTAAAGCCCTATGTGGATGGGATCATTGTTGGCTCTGCATTGCTCGAAGCCATTGAATCCGGACAACAGCCAGCTGAATTTTTAACCGGGCTGAGAGCCCAAGAGAGGTAACATGCACACCAGTCTTTTATTTAAAACTGGTCTCATTCTTAGCATTGAAATATTTCTCATCTACGCTGCTGTCTACACCTATATCATAGGCTGCATACGCTCCAGAGATCTGAGATGGGGAAAGGATCTAGAATTTACTGTGAACAAAAATATAACGTTCATAAGACTAATTCTATTCTCCTTCAGGAAATGGAAGTAATATAACCTAACTCACAGAATTCCGTAATCAACGCATTATTCAGTTGCTTTCAGTTACTTCTCCATAATGTCCGAATCAATAAGTACAGCAATAAACAGAGCCGACTCTGTGCCGTCCACCACCCAGGCATGATTGGTGCCACGTTGAACCACCACATCAAACGGTTGTAGTTGCACTTCATCGTTATCGAGAAGCAGTGTGACACTGCCAGACAAGAGAATAATATAGTCGATGGTTTTGGTTTTGTGCATGCCGGGGTGGCGTGTTGTGTCAGGCCGTTCGTGGGCTGCATCGATTTGTTCGAAAGCCGCTGCCATTCCGGCTTCCAGTTGTTCACGTGTTGCCCCTGCAGGCGTCGGTGCCATTGCGAAGTACCTGAATTTGGTGCCGCCTGCTGGTGGTGACAGTTTCACCTTGGGCTCTACCCGGTCTGTGGGATCTGTGGAATCAACGGGACCCCCGTCTGTATTCCAGATTTCAAACAAACCGCCTTCTTCACGTCCGACTGAATGAGGCGGCGGACCATCAATCATAATAACCGACTGGCCTTTTTCATTGTGACCGGTAACAACCCGACGCATTTTTGGAAACATGATTCTCTCCTTACTGAACTTTTTTCAATCCTTGTTTTTCAAAGATCAAATTGAGTTGTGTATTCTTTAAATCTTTCCCTGACTTGTTTTTCTTTGAGTCCAAATTCTTCCAAAGCGTAGGTGTGGGAAGGTGTTTTATTCGCTGCCTCTTGGGCCAAGAAGTTGTGCATATTTTCTTCATTTTCCCGGTTCAGTTCAAAACCAAAATGAGTATACATCCGTTTAATTTGCTCCATCGGATCTGAAATAAAATCAGTAAAATGTACATCAAATATCCGGTTGTCCGGTATTTGAGCTCTGTCCATGAGGTTTTTTTCTATAGCATAACCCCAATAATCCAAAAGGCTTTCTCCAATTTCCTCTTTATCTGCGTGCGTCGATAAAGCAGAAGTAATTTTTGAGCTGAGACTGCATAAGGAGGGAATCGTTGCTGTCGGGTTCCTATGGATAAAAACAAAATAAGCTCCGGGATAGGCAGACAATAATTCAGGAATGTGATGCACATGAGTCGGGTCTTTCAGCAGCCACCTGATCGGTTTATTTGTCTGTTCCAAAACCTGTAAAAATCTTGAATGCCAGACCATGGCTGGAGCAAAATCACATGTTTTCAGATACTTTATATAGTTTGGTGCCCTCGCCATAAGAGCATAAGCAATGCTTCTCAAGCAGATTGTAGTGATTTGTTGGCATTCCTCTGGAAGGCTGGCATCGAGAGGATGAATATTATTCAGGTCAGGGACCAAGAATTTAATGATGCTCAATTGAGTGTTGGTTTTTCGTTTTCTTTCTTTTTTTGTTTTTTCGTTTTGTGCCAATGGCAGCGGGTAAAAAATTTCCCAGGTTAATGGGCTTCTGTAATTGCTATCAGCGTGTAATAAATCAAAAAGAAACGTTGTACCCGAGCGGGGAAGCCCTGCAACGATTATGGGGGTTGCGGGAGGCGGTAATTCTTGATTTTTTATAATCTCATTGAGGTCTGCCCTTACCTTAAGTCTGTTGATGATGTTCGTTCGCATGCCAAGATATCCATGGGGTAGTAAATTGGATTCTTCAGAAAGATCCCTTAAAAGAATCTCTAGGGGTTCACGATAGTCTTCTTCTCCCAACGATTTCTTAATTGGTTTCAATACAGATTCAATTGACAGCAATGAATTCAAAGCTTGTTACGATTCCTTTTTAAAATTATTTTGGTTTTGCTCTAATTGTTAACATCACCCCCAAGGTTATCATGATCCATGCAAACCAATAAGTGATTGATTTAATTGCCAGCAAAGTAATCCCGGATATAAAAAGAGCCATCCCAATAATACTTAGGTACAGGCTTTTAAAAATAATTCCCACATCCACAGTTTGCGGCTGAGCTCGTCTTGCTTGCTTACTGTCTTCAAGCAGCTTTCGTGCCAACCTCGGCAAATACTCCAGTGTTTCTCGTAACTCGGGAGCGTCATGCCGTATTTTTTTAACCAAAGCTTTCAGATCCGTTTGTTTGTCCCGCCAGTCATCTAGAATGGGCTTGGCAGCCGCTACTAAATCCAAATCAGGGTATAGCTGCCGTCCCAAACCTTCTACATTAAGCAATGTTTTTTCAAGTTGAACCAATTGCGGTTGGTTTTCCATTTTAAATTGCCTGGCGGTTTGAAACAGTTGAAACAAAAGTTGGCCAAACGAGATATCTTTAAGAGGTTTGTCAAATATCGGGTCACAAACCGTTCTGATAGAGGCCTCAAATTCATCTACTCTTGTTTCTCGCGGTACCCACCCTGCATCGAGAAAACAGTGGGCAATTTTGTTGTAATCTTGGTCAAAAAAAGCAGCGAAACTTCTAGCAAGATAACGCAAGTCTCTGTCTTCAAGACTGCCAACAATTCCAAAATCAACTGCAGCGTATTTAGGCTGTTCTGGATCTGTAATATCTACAAAAACATTGCCCGGATGCATGTCTGCATGAAACAAGTTGTGGTGAAATACTTGGGTAAAAAATATCTTTACCCCATTTTTCGCAAGTTGGTGAATGTCAACTCCTGCTGCTAATAATCCATCTATATCGTTGATGGGTATGCCATGAATTCGCTCTTGAACCAGAATATTATGACGACAGTAATCCCAGTGGATTGCAGGAACACGAATGATGTCAGATCCCTCCCAATTCCTTCCTATTTGTGCACAATTAGCCGCTTCTCTCATTAAATCAAGCTCATTGTGAACTACCTTTTGATAATCACCAACCACCTCAAGGGGCTTCAATCTTCTACCTTCTTGTGAATACTTCTCTACCAGCCGAGCCAGGACAAATAATATCTGCATATCTTGCTCAATGGCAGCCATGATTCCAGGCCTTAATATCTTGACCACCACTTCTTCCCCTGTGTGCAGTTGGGCAAGATGTGCCTGGGCAACGGATGCTGAGGCAAATGCATCGGCTTCGAACGACTTGAAAACCTGCTCTGCGGGCTGATCAAATGCCATTTCAATTGCTTGTTTTGCCTGTTCTGCAGGAAAAGCAGGGACATTGTCTTGCAGCTTAGCCAATTCTTTTGCAATATCAGCGGGAAGAAGATCGGGTCGGGTCGAGAGCGATTGACCAAATTTAACGTACAGGGGGCCCAATGTTTCCAGTGCCTGCCTGATCCGTTCTGCCTGCGGTTCCTTGCTCTTGTTTCTCAACCATCTCTTTGGTGACAGATAAAAAAACCATTGCAGCGGTTTCAAGATTGGTATGTCTTCAATCAAGTCATCTAAATGATAGTAAACCAATATTTTCTGGATCTTCAGTACCCGAGCTACTATTTTAAATTGGTTCATTCTTGTACCCAAACAAACATCAAATTTTATGGCCTATGTGCAACGCAACAATACCACCGCTTAAATTAAAATATTCACAATTTGAATAACCCGCTGTCTCCATCATATCTTTGAGGCTCTCTTGGTCTGGGTGCATGCGAATTGATTCTGCCAAGTATTGATAACTGCCAGAATCATTGACAACCCATTCACCAAGTTTTGGCAGCACATTAAAAGAATAAAAATCATACAAAGGGCTGATCAATTCGTTCGGTTTTGAAAATTCCAAGACCAGTAAGCGTCCTCCAGGTTTGATACTCTTCAAGATTGATGCCAGTGCCTTGCTTTTGTGGGTTACGTTTCTCAACCCAAAACCGATCGTCACGCAATCAAACATGTTATCTGGAAAAGGCAGTAATTCTGCGTTGGCTTGAACCAGCTGAATGTTGTTCAGTTTGCCCCGGTCCATGAGTTTGGATCGGCCCTTTTGGAGCATATTAAAATTGATGTCTGTTAACACCACCAATCCTTTGTCCCCCACTTGTCGGTATAGGTTTGACGCTAAATCACCGGTTCCACCAGCCACATCCAAAGCGGACATACCCTCATCCAATCCAGTGTGCATCATGGTGAATTTTTTCCAAAATCGATGCAGCCCAAAAGACATCAGGTCATTCATCAAATCGTATTTGTTGGCAACGGAATCAAAAACAGTGCCAACTTTTTCTGTTTTTTCTTTTTCAGTAACTTCCTGGTAACCAAAGTCAAACGCTTTTTTATTTTCCGTTGTCATTTTTTTCCAGAGCGTGGATGGGCCTTGTTGTACGTTTCGGCAAGGTGTTGAAAATCAAGATGGGTATAAATCTGTGTGGTACTGATATCTTTATGGCCTAATAATTCTTGCACGGCTCGTAAATCACCACTGGCTTCCAAAAGATGGGTTGCAAAACTGTGTCTTAGTAAATGTGGGTAGACACTTTGCTGAATTCCATTTTTCTTGCCCCAGTGTCTAATGCGGGCTTGTATTGCCCGCTGACCTAAACGCACTCCTTTTGATCCTACAAACAATGCTTCTTCATCTGTTTTTGCAAGTTGGCTCCTGACATCAAGCCATTGGTTGACGGCTTCTATTGCTTTTTGGCCTATGGGGACCATTCTTGTTTTCCCCCCTTTGCCCATTACCATCAAGCTTTTGTCCTTCAGATTCAAGTCTATCGGGTTCAGATTTACCAGCTCTGTCAGCCTTAGACCCGAGGAATAGAGGAGTTCCAAAATGGCCTTGTCGCGAATACTGATCGGGTTGGTTTCTTGGATGTTCAGTAATTGGTTAATTTGGTCAACATCCAGCACATTCGGCAATCGTTTAGGCGCCTTGGGGGTTTTGATGCCGCTGGCAGGATTTGATTTGATCAAACCCTCTCTGAGGAGATAGTTCATAAAGCTACGAATGCCGGAGAGTCTTCTTTGGATACTTCGCGGGCCGAGACCGCGGCTGAAAATTTTGGCAGCGTAGGTTCTGAGGTGATGTGTTTTTAATTTTCGCCAAGCTGTAATTTTCTGATCTAGGCAATATTTTTCCAGGCTTTCAAGGTCTTTCCGGTAACTTGAAACAGTATTCGCAGAGTATCTTTTTTCAGTCTCTAAATGATGGAGAAAATTTTCTCTCATTTGCTCTGCATTCTTATTCATGAGCCGAACCGTCTGATATCTTTTCCATTGACCATTTGAAGCCAAACGTATATTTCATTGAATTAACACTTATTGATTGTTGTTCAGATTCAGAGCCTTATTGAAAGCTTTAATTGCTTCATCCTCTTGCCCTAATTCAAGCAAAATCAGCCCCAACTCATTATACGCTGAGGAGGTTTCTTTGTTTTCAATAGATCTTTCCAGAAACTGCTTTGCTTGTGTCCACAGTTCATCACGTTTTGCCAATTGACTGGCAGCAAGCCATAGGTTGGCATCTCGAGGTCGATCTACAAGCCAGCGGTCAATTCGTTTGCTGAGTGTTGCAAGATCGGGAGTGTTAAGTGTTGCATAGAGCTTAATGAGTCGATGGTCCCATGTCTTAGGGATAACTTTTCTAAGTTCTTTTTCTGCACTGTCGTGTTGCCCATGTGTCATGATTGATTCGAGTCTTGCAGCTAAAATAGAAGGCATGTTTTCTATTGCCGAGGGCAGTTTGTTCCATAAATTCTTGAGTTCTTGTCCATCTCCTGCAAGCGCTCTGGCTTGGTGGTTAAAAGCCTCTGAAAAACACCGCTCTAATTTTGGATTGCTGCCTGTATGACCAAGGATTGTTTTGGCTTTTTGTGTCAATGATTTCCAGTCAGAGATCTCGTAGTAAACTTGCGACAACAACTTGAGTGCTATCGGGTTACTGGGTTCATCTTTTAAGGTTGTATTAATAGATTGCAGGGCAGCATCGTAATTTTTTGATTCAATCATGAGTTTTGCAGCATGCAGGCTGATGTATGTTTCTATTTCTGGAAATTGTCGCTTGGTTCTTTCAAGCCAATCTTTACTGCTTTCAGTATTTCCATCTTTATGGGATGCTTCAGCGGCCATCAGATAACTCAACACCGAACCAGCAACGTCATTCACAGCGGATTTGATTTTCTTCTCAGCTTTGGCAAATTCCCCCGTGCCAATTAATTTCAGTCCATCGAGGATGCGTTGATTGGATTTTTCTATCTTTTTTGCTGCCAGCCTTTGTTTTAGGATGCTGGGTGAGTTCCAAACCAAAGCAATCAGCCGGATCAGAAGATAAACAGCTACCAATATTAAGCCAAAAATTGGCAAAGATGTTTCTAGAGAGTACTCGAGAAATTGAACCAGGACGTAGCCGTTGTCCTCTAACAGAAAATTGACTCCCAGCCCAATTAACAACAGTAAAAACAGGGTCCAAAGAACGGGTTTCATGATGCGCTTGTCTCCTGAAGCAAGGTCAATGCAGCATCAATTTCTGGAACCGATTGTTTCAGTTCGAAATTTTTTAAAACAACGAGTTGGTTTAACAACTCTCTTACACTGGGTGTATCAATGTTGAAACTGCTTTCCATAAGCTCAATACAACTGTTCAGAGAAGCTTGATATTTGTCATCATCACTCTGCAAAACTGCGAATCTTAGCATCTCAAGTTGGAGACTTATAAGTGTTTTGGTGATTTGTTTCTGGGTTGCGTTAAGTCTTAAGCTTTGTGCATCGTTGTTACTTCTTACAACAACAAGATTCTTGAACGCAGCGACTATTTGCTGCCAGGTACTCTCCAGTACCGACCCGGTACTCTGCTGTTCATTTTCTTCTTCTGCCAGCTGCTGCATCTCGATTTTGTTGACAACAAGTGAGTCAACTGAATGTTTAATGTTTTGCACACTAATGAGGATCTGGTTTTTTTTGGTGTTGTAGCCCTCCGGATCCAGTTTTGATAAAGCCGATTGCACTGATTGATCAACGATTTGATATTTGTCAGGCAACTGTTGAATGGATTGTTGTGCAGAGAGAAGGGCTGACTTTGCAGATGCTTGATTGCCAAATAATGAGAGCTCCGTTTTTGCTATATTCAGGAAGTATCCGGCTTGGAGTGTCAGCCAATAGTCACCACCTTCAGAGGATATAGTCGAGACTTCGTTGATTTGGTTTTGCAGCCTGATCAAGGTTTGTCGTTGTTCCGTGTCTCTGTTTCTTAATTGCTCCAAGTTGAAATTTTGGGTTTTAAAAATTTCTTTCATGTTTTCTTGGCTAGCAGCAACAGATGCTAGTTCCTCTCCATTGGCATTGAGGGTTTGGGAAACGGCTTCAATTTTTTGATTGCTTTGATCAAAAGAAGCGTTTATTGAGTCAACTATCTGTTGCCCATACCAAACCAACCCACCACAAGCGAAGATTAATATTACAGTTAGTACGAACCACAGGGCCGTCTTTGGGGTGATTTTCTTTTGAGGCTCAGCAGTTCCGAGGGATGAGTCGTTTTTCTGCAATGATTTTTGTTTACTCATTTCCTCCAAATCTTATTCACAAGCCGATAAATTTTTAGGCGATTCATTTTTCGGTTGATCTGATGTGTCCTATATTTTTTTATAATTATTGGCTAATCTAATCAGCCTCCTTATCATTAGTGATAATACTTAAGTTTTACTAAGGAATCGATTATGGAAAATAATAAGTTCGAAGATTGGGGTAGGAAATTATCGGCATTGCTTCCTGAATCCGCATCCCAGATCAAACAAGACATCGAAAAGAACATTAAATTTCTTGTAAAAGATGCAATTAAAAGAATGGATTTAGTCGAGCGATCGGAGTTGGAGGAACTCCAGTCAAAGCAGGTTAGTAAAATAAGCGAACTTCAGCAACGTATAGATCAACTAGAGGCACAAATTAAATAACAAGACATGCCTTGATGGGCATATTAGCCGTAATTGAAATGAATGTTTTGAGAGATTGATTCCGAGAGGCTATTAGCAACGGGACAATTCAACGCTGCTTGTTCCAGCAGTTTTTTAGTTGCTGCGTCGTAACCGGTGGGAAAATAAAAGTCTATTTTTATTTCAACAATTCGCCTTGGATCAACGCCCATAAACTTATCCACGTCAGCACGGGTTCCCTCTATATCAATGTTGTGGCGATTGGCAATAATTCCCATGACGGTCATCATGCAGTTTGCTAGAGAGGTTGCGGCAAGATCAGTTGGCGAAAATGCTTCTCCCGTTCCTTCGTTGTCGAGCGGGGCATCCGTGGTAATTGTATCCCCAGATTGAAGGTGCTGGCTCTCCGTTTTTAGGTTGCCAGAATAAAAAACTACCGAAGTTGTCATACGGGATTACAGCTGGTCCAGCATATAGCTGACAGCGTTTTCAACCTCTTCATCAGAAAGGTCAAGACGCCCGCCTTTGGCAGGCATTATTCCAATCTCACCCATGTATCCTTCCACAGCACGTTGAATGAGTACCGGTGTACCCTGCGCAACACGCGCTTCCCACGCGTCAGCATCGCCCAAAAGCGGAGCCCCGCCAGCCCCAGTCATATGACATGCAATGCAAGCAGAATTGTAAACTTCCTCTCCACTCAATGCAGCCAGTACTGGTGGCGGAGCTGATTCTTGTATTTCAATGTTGGCTGGTTGTTCTTCTTTTTGGGTTAAAACAAACACAGGGGTTGTATTGTTTTCTTGGCTGTATTTACTGGTTGTTCTTTCGACTTGGCCTTTGATTAAACCACCACCGAAATCACTGACCAGCTCAAACAACAATATGAGAAGAGCAATAACGACAATTAAAAGAACAAATCTAAGGGGGGAGAAACCTAATCCTGAGTCACTCAAAACAACTCCTTTTTTACTCGATATTTACTGGGTAAGACAAAGCTGTCTTATGTTTTGCCAAGGAGTATAAATCGTATTGGCTTTGTAATAAAGAGGATAAAGATATATTTTTTAGTAAGGATGAAACAAATTAAGAGAAAGAAATTTTGTATTTTGGTAAATCCGGTAGCTGGAGGTGGAAAAACCACCAAAATTTTTACCAAAATTCAGCCACTCTTTGATACTTCTTCAGTCCAAAGTGTTGAGTATTTTAGCGATCACCCTGGATCTATTACAGACTTTATTATCAACACGGATTTATCTGAGTTTGATGGCTTATGTGTGGTAGGAGGAGATGGCACCATCCATGAAGCAGTCCTTGGTTTGATGAAGTCAGGTAAAGCGAAAAGCATTCCTCTAGGGATTATCCCTGGTGGAACTGGCAATGCTTTTATTGAGGATTTAGGATGTCGAGACCCTATCAAAGCAGCCAGTCAAATCATTGATGGGAAGGTAAGCCCGATTGACATTTTTCAGATAGTCCATAATGAAGAAACTTCTTATGCATTTAATATCATTGGGTGGGGCATGGCTTCGGATGTGAATGTTCAGGCAGAGCAATTGCGATGGCTCGGGGGAATGCGGTATTCAGTATCTGCAGTCATAAACATCATGACATTTTTTAAAAAACGTCGTTTGCAAATGAAATTAGCTGATGATGTGGTTGATGGTAACTACCTCTTCTTTGTTGCTCTAAATACCATTCATACTGGCAAAGGTATGAAAATGGCTCCGCATGCAAAATTAAATGATGGCCTGATTGATACAATTTTGGTCAGAGATGTTTCGAAATTAAGAGCGGCTAAAATTTTTACCCAGGTATTCTCTGGCAATCATATTTTTGACCCATCAGTTGAGTATCAACAAGTAAAAACTTTCTCTATTCACACCAAAGGCGACCTTTTGAATATTGATGGTGAAAACACCGGCCACACCCCAATCAATGTTTCGGTGGTACCCAATGCATTGAAAATATTTGCTGATCTTTAAAAATGCTCAAAGGACTGGATTGTCGATTGGTCATCTGAGATCATGCTCTTATGAGCCAATCAGCAAAGAAAATACCCATCATTATTATCATTGCATGTGTTGCTCTCATTTTGATCTCTGTCTATTTCGAGCAAAATAAAAAAGCTAAAATCTTAGGCTCTATGGAGCCCAGTATTCAATCAACCAGTTCGACTGAGAAATAGGTAAATGAAGAATTTGGATCAAGATCCAGCAGTTCTTGTAAGTGAGGAAAGAGCAAAACTTTTTGCTCCCATCCAAGACAGACTCGAGTTATTAATATCAGAATCCAATACTCCGCCTAAGATAGAGTTTGAAAACAATTCAATCAGCCAAAAAAACGATGGAGCCATTATCCAGTCAGGCCCATTTAATATTTCAATCAGAGCGCTTGTTGCCACAAATCCTCTGAATGGCAAAATTATCAATGAAACACCTTTTTCAGTATCCGTCTGGAGACGACAGAAATTTGATTTAGAAACATTACAAGGTTTTGAAAAGGAAGGGTGTGAAACTCCATCTGAATCAGCATTTCTAAACAAAGATTTTGCATCCGCGGAAGAGGCGCTCGAATTTGCGCTTGCTCAGCTCAGATAGAGCAATTCGTTAATTCATTAGTCAATAATTCTAATGCAACAACATCTTGAAAAGATGAATTTTATCTAGCAGATTTTAAGGTTGGAGAGTGTTATTTGCCTTGACAGTTAAATCTCAATACTATTTTCTCCAGGTCCAATAAGAATTTATCGTGTAGTTGGAAATAGTTCCAGTAGCCGTAGCACAGATAATTGATAAGACATCGTTAATTCCGAGCACACTTGTTAGAAACAGGAAAAATAAATAATAAAACAATATCCCGGAAATACCAGCAGCAATATGAAAATTTACCAGTCTTCTAAACATAGATAATTTTTTTGCTCTTTGTTTAAAAGTCCAATAGTTATTGAATAAGAAATTTGAAACTATGGAAGCTTCAATTGCTATTAAAGAAGCTACCTGTAAAGGGATTTGAAAATATCTATTTAACAACAGATAAGCCCCTAAATTAACCACCACTCCAACAAGTCCCACCAAGCAATATTTTATAAAATCTTCTGAATATCGATATGTGATTTTTGTAATACTAACTAAAAATTCTATTTGGTCTCTAAGGGTTAATTTTGACTTGCCTTTAACCCTATCTTTAAAAATAATTGGAACCTCAATTGGCTTAGCGCCATTTCTGATAAGTTCACAAACCAGTAAAGATTGAAAAGAATATCCCCTAGTGGATAAACCATCCAAATTACACTTAGGCAAAAGATTGGCTTTGATGCATCGAAAACCGGAGGTGCAATCCTGCACATTGCTAGCTTTCCCAAGATGACGAATCAAAAAATTACCCACAATACTTAAAAATTTTCGCCAATAAGAGAAATCAGGAGTACTGCCACCAGGAACATACCTTGATCCAATAACAAGGGAAAATCCATCGTTAGCAAGATTGATGAATTCAGGAATAAGCTTTGGGTCGTGCTGGCCGTCGGCATCCATTTGTAACAATAGATCGGGGTTAAATGTCGTGATTGCAAACGAGATCCCTCTTTTGTAAGCATCGCCCAGACCCACCTTATTGCCAGTGACTAAACGAAGGTAGGGGTGTTGATTCATTTGTTTTTTGACTATTTCTTGGGTGCCATCTGGTGAATTATCATCCACAACAATCACATACAATTGATGTGTGGTGACATTAGATTGCATAGCAAAAATTGCTTTTATAATTGATTCAATATTTTCTACTTCGTTATATGTTGGTAACACCACACATGCTTTTAGTACTGATTCATTTTTTTGGAGGCTATGTTGCTTCATACGGAGGTAGAGCTAGATTAAATTTATATCCATGATTGAAACCACATTCTTGCGTAAAAAGCATCACTTTCCAAGGTGATACCAAGTTGGAACGGAAGCCAATAAAGAAAGGAGATGACAATAATTGTGAGAATTCCCCAGGAAAGCATTTTATATTTTAAGGATTCTGATTTTAAGAGCTGTGCGAGATACCAAGCAAGGGCAAGAAAAGCAAACACAGAAGCGGGTTGGTATTGATAGAGAAAAACACAGCGAGACACTAATGCCCAAGGCAGAAGATTGGCAAAGTACCCCAGCAGTAAGAACATGAATAAGTAAAACTTGTACGAAACGGTTCCTTGGTTGATCCATTGCCAGAATAATTTCAGCCACTGCACTCCCATGGTTAAAATTGCAATAGCAGAAAACCAGTAGAGAAAAGGGTTTGGGAACAAGTGCACATCTTTAAACAACGTGATTTTATTGCCGAATGCATCTATTGCATCACTACTGCTAAAAAAATAGCCGATTGGTCTGATCATGAAAGGCCATGAGTACCATATTGAACAATACGGGTGTTCGTTTTCCTCCACCATAATTTGGTGGAAGCCGACCTGTTGTTGATGTTTTTCAAGAAAACCATACTCTGTATTAAATTGGAGGTCTGGAATATATATGACTACATAAACCAACAAAGGAACAGCTAAAAAATACATTAAATATTCCCATTGAGGGACTGCATTTATGACGTTAATTTTTTGTTGTATGTTATTGATAGTTTTTTGGTTACGTAATCTATTAGCCTGAGTTTGAGTGAATCTTAGTTCATGTTTATCAATTTTTTGTATGCTATAAAGAGCCACAAAGAAGGATAAAATAACCAACAAATAACCCAATCCGTTCCATTTCACAGAGGCGGCAAGACCCAGAAAAATGCCACTGGACAACAACCAATAACGAGCATTACCATCCGAAGATTGTGATTTGGCTGCACAAAGCAAAGCGGAGAGACCAAAAAAAACTATATAAACATTAGCTAAAGCAAATCGGGAATCAACCAACAGAGACCCATCAATAGCAACAAAAAAGCAAACGATTAGGGCAAAATTTTTATTCTTCCATACCGCATATGAAACAAAATAAGCAAGCAGACACAATAACGAGCCAAATAACGCATTAATCCATCGGTAGCTTAGTGGAGGCAATTGTTCAAATGACAGGGTATCAATGGAAGCTAGATCAATCCAAGGTAGTTGATTATAGATCCAAATAGAAGCGGCATACAGGTAGTTAGCAAGTGGTGGGTGGACATAGTAAAAATTTTCACCGGTTAAGTAATTAAAACCATAACGGGGGTAAAACACTTCATCAAACGTAGATCCAGGAATATCACCTAAATGCAAAAATCTTAAAGTAAACGAGCCAATTAGAATTAGTAAACCCACATACAGAGTCTTGTAATTTGAGAGCATTTAATCTTTTTCCATGTTCACAGGCATAAAGTGACAAAAGATGTTGGCAAACTTGTTGCCTTTTAATGGAAGTGGACGACCATGGTCAAGTCGGGCACTTTCATAGAAAATCACTTCACCTGGATTTAGAAATACATGATGTTTTCGATAATAATTGTCTTCAATGATGAGGGGCCAGTCTTCATCAACCACTTGGTCTACATTTATGATGGCGCTAATAATGTGTGTCTTGAGTTTGTCTCTATGAGAAATTAAAACCGATCCTTTTTTATAAACCCTTATCCCATAGACAAAAGTTGGTATAAGTTCGGTTTTGCTCCATGTTTCCAATTGAGGTTTTAAAGAGTCATGGATTTCTTTTCGCAATTCATCTGGCAACTCGATAACATCACTGCCGAATTCTCCAGTTTCTTGTATTTCTACATACCCTCCCTCAACAAACTCCGGCTTATTTTTTTCCAAATTTGACGTATAAAAATCTATGATTTTTTCAAACAATTGAGCGTCTAATTTCGCTGTTTTAAAACCCACTTGGGTGTAATTTGGAATGTATTCATTCGGCTCTTTAGTAAACATAGGGCCTTGTCCTTTAATTCTGAACCATTTAGTAATAATTGACTTGAAACCAGAGCGAATAGGATGAGCTTGATGGAGTGTATTGTGGTTGTTGCTACCATCCTCTTTCAAACTGTTCCAAATGATCGCCATGCCTTTTTTTGGTTTTATCGTTTGTTTGAGCCGCATGAACTCCGTTTCACCACCCGATTCAACATCATTCAGGTAAACCATGAAAGTGAAAGTTCGCTGGCCACGTTCCCTTGCATGTTCTTCAAAAGCTGGGCCTTCAAAAAAATCTGTGTGAACTTTGAATTCTTCACCAGGTTCGTAATATTGTCCTTGTGTTATCTCAGAATAGGAAGGGTGTATACCCAATAAAGCGCATATGCGCCGGTCAATGTCAGCAATTAATGGATCAGTGAGTTCTCCAAGATCGCACGTTCTGCTTGTTCTGTAGGTCTCATCTACCTCTCCATCAGCAGCTACGGTTGATGGACGCAGTTTCTTTTTGATTAGTTCTGTAACTTGATTGCATTCTTCTGAGTTTAGAAAATTATCCAAGGTATAGAATTCAGCTAATTCTGTGTCCAGTTTTTGCGCGTTGGGAATGTAGATACTGCGATTTTCAGAGAGAATATCCTCTGTAAACTCTGTTGATTGCTCTGTCTTTAATGGGTTAACAATGGTGGCCACATCGACATCTGGTACATGGCCCATTTCTTTTTCTATATCGATAGGGCTAAAACCCTCATCAAGCAGTATTTTATATATACCGTCCTTGTCGCAACCCCGTCTTATGTTTAGTTCGATCCAATCTTTCCAGTCTTGGGTAATTTGCTTATCCAAAATAACCCCCTAGTGCAAACCCTATTGTTTTGAGATCCGAATTACTCTCCAGTAATTAGGAAGTTAGTGATTCTCGTATAGAGTACTTTCATTTTAGCTACATCGTAACCAATAATTTTATCTGTCAAAACTTTTTGTTCTATCAAGTAATCTGGAATGTTTTTATTTGCTATACCATTTGCCATCGCTTTTTCAACTGCTTCGATAACGCTTTGATAAAACAAGCGTTGTTCTTTGATGACCCGTGCAGAACCAATGGTTCCAGAAACCAAATTCATCGGGTTCTTGTCAAAGCTCATGTGTGAACCGATCACCGATTCCACACCCTCTCTTGCTGCAAGTTTTTCTGCTTGTAAGAAGAATGGCACAAGATTGAAAATGTAGGTGTCAGCGAGTCCAGCACCATAGAGCATGTTCCATCCATTGGGTGGATTCGCATCGTCGGCTATAAACATAATTTTATCGGGATTGATCAGAAAGCCAACTCGGCAATTGTCGTGGGATGGTCCCCAATAATGCA
>ENA-ORDI01000112-ORDI01000112.1-marine-metagenome-genome-assembly--contig:-NODE-112-length-54757-cov-4.286302_pt1 | contig 54757 bp, 59 predicted proteins | sample MGYA00248628_ERZ508525 | MGnify/ENA primary metagenome ERZ508525 (study PRJEB26195, sample SAMN05422138) | marine metagenome | isolation source: East of Porto Seguro, South Atlantic Ocean | place... | reverse complement strand
GGCTCCAGAGCATGGCGGGCGCTTCTGTGGCCGCGCTCACGGGTTCCGATGAACTCTTCGCCGTCGTGCTGTCCCAGCCGTGGCGCAGGAGAACGGATCGACGCCGGCGTTTCGCTCAACAAGTACGGGAATCCCGGCAAAGTGAATGTTCCTGCGTCTAGATGCTCGATCTCTTGGAACCAGTCCCGCGCCTTCAACTGATCTGATTTCAACAAATCCGCGGCGTTATTCACAGGTGTCAACGCCAGCCTCAATTCCTGAGCCGCGTGGAAAATGTAATCCTTCGTGTGTTGAGCGCACCACCTGCCCACGAGTTGAAGCAACTCATCTCGGTTCTCGAACCATGACTGACGATCGGCGAATCGGGGGTCGTCCATCAGATCGGGACGCTCGATTAAGACGAATAGCGTAGGGTCCCAGCGCATCGACATGAGCCAAACATACCCATCTTTGCACGGAATGCTGTCCGGTTCCGAGCGTCGCATTATGACGCCCTCGTGGGTCCATGACGTCGACGTCCAAGCGTGGGCGGACAGCATAGCCTCGACGGTCGAAACGTCGATGTGCTGGCCTCTGCCGTCGCGCCTTGCCCGCCAGATGGCAGCAAGAGACGCAATCGCCGCCTGCGCTCCGGCGTTCAATTGGGCCTGGTTATTCGTGAGCATCAGAGGCTCTCGATCCCGATGGCCTCCGAAATACATATACCCGCCCATCGCGTAGTCAACGATCTCGTCGGACTGCCAATCCCTATATGGCCCGGTTTGCCCAAAGTGGGTGATCGACGTCATGACAAGCATGTGATTCAGTGTTTCGAGAATCTCCCAGTCATACGCCATCGAGCCTGGAGCGTCCATCACCTCGTCTTGGATCACGAGATCAACCTGGCTGACAAGTTCAAGCGTTTTTTGGGCGTGGTCATCATTGTATGGGTCGGCTACTATGCTGCGTTTGTTGGCGCACAGGTACATAAACATCCCGCTTTTATCGAGATGAGGCGCGTTGTTGGGGAATGGGCCGACATGACGAAGGGGATGGCCGTCAGAATGCTCGACCATTATCACTGCGGCTCCCAGGTCCGCGAATAATTTGGAGCAGTACGCCCCCGCGATGTTCGTGCTAAGGTCGAGAACGTTCACGTCTCCCAGGGCGGATTTCCCACTGTTGTCCATTTGGGTGGCCGGACTATCTGGGATTGGACGGGTTGTTGATCGCTCGAACCGCCGCGCCGTCCATGAATGACGCGATGTCCTCAACCGCATCACCGTAGAATATCTTGTACGTCTCTGCCGTCACGTAGCCCAGGTGTGGAGTCAAAACTGTGTTCGGAAGATTTCGCAGGGGATGGTCCAACGGAAGAGGCTCAACGTCGAACACGTCCAATCCCGCTCCGGCGATTGTGTTGTTTTGAAGGGCTTCAACCAGAGCGTTCTCATCGACGATTGGCCCTCTTGATGTGTTCACCAGATAGGCTGATGGCTTCATCAGGGCAAGGTCTTCCACGCCCACCAAACCCCGGCTCCGATTACTCAATACGAGGTGAATCGATATGACATCAGACTGAGACAAAAGCTCCTGTTTCGATACCAGCTTCGCGTTGAACTCACTTGCACGCTCCTGCGTTAGATTCTGACTCCAAGCGAGAACTTCCATACCGAAAGCGTTCCCCACAGTGGCAACCTGAGAACCCAGTCTTCCAAGTCCCATAATACCTAGCGTCTTGCCCTGTAGCCCCTCGCCCAGGCTAACCTGCCACGAACCTTGTCTAGTTGCTCTATCCTCATTGGGAATCTTGCGGAACAGCGCGAGAATCAAGGCCCACGTAAGCTCGGCTGTCGGATATGGCAGGCCGCCAGTTCCGCAGACCGTGATACCCAGATCGGCGGCGGCGCTCATGTCGAAAGACGCATTGCTCATCCCTGTGGTTATGAGCAGTCGGAGGTTGGGGAGACGCTCCAAGAGACTGCGCTGAAACGGCGTTCGCTCTCGCATGCCAACGACTACCTCGTAGTCGCGCAAGCGTAGCGCTACATCTCCTTCGTCCGCCAGATGGTCTTGGAACACAACAACCTGTGCGTCTGGCCCCAATCGGCTCCAGTTCGCTGTTTCAAGCGCAACGCTCTGGTAATCATCCAGCACTGCTACTTTAACCAAAATACGTTCCTCCTGGCCGAAATATCCATAAAAGATATCAACGCAACTCTGCCATTCGCGAATCCAGAGCGTGACGGAAATTTTCAGTGTTTTTTATTTCCGGCAATGCAATCGGCGCGATGGGATTGTTGTTGGATGGCTGGACTTCCGATTGCCACCAACCGACATCCCGCGATTCGCCCAGCGTGAATCCCAGGCTTTCATGTAGCGCTATGCTGGCTTCATTGGGGAGCAGAATGCCTCCGTAAGCGCCCCGGTATCCCTGGAGGCGCAGACATGCGAGCAGCGCCGTGTAGATTGCTTTGCCCACTCCTCGCCGATGGTACAGTGGGTTCACGTACACCGTGACTTCCACTGACCATTGGTACGCTTCCCCGGCCCGATGTTGCCCTGCGTAAGTGTACCCTGCCACGGCGCCGTCGATCTCACACATCAGCCACGGGGTCTTCTCCAGCGTTCGCGTGATGCGCTCCTGAAACTCCTCGACAGTCGGGGGAACCAGTTCGAACGATATGGCTGTCTCAAGCACTATCGGTTCGTATATCGCCTGAATTTCCGCCGCGTCGTCGATGGTGGCGAGCCTGATTTCAGTTGGCAATGCCCGTGCCTATGGTTCTCTGATGAGGTTGGCAGCTTCGTTCGGGTACGTTTCAGAGTCGATCATGTGAGATTTAACCACTGTCCGTAGCGTGTGGACCTCTTCTTCGGTTATTTGCGGTGTTGTGTCGATCTCTCCCTGGATTCCCAAATTGAAGCCCGTGTTCTCAACCACCTGATCTACTGAGAACCCCTCATGCACCGAGCCGAGTTCCATAATACGAGATTCCTGATTGAAGTTAAGCTTCGCCATCGGCGTGATGACCTTGACCTCCCGGGTCCGGCGGCTCACGCCATCAGGAGAGGTTCCCGCGCCCGACACGTAATTGACCTGATCGACAAAACTGCGTCGGGTGTGCTCGGTCCTGAACATCACAATTCGAGGCACGGCGTAATACAGCATCCCAGTGCCATACTGGCCGGGCATCAGGACGTCCGGTTCGTCGCGGTCTCCGATAACGTGGAGATTGAAGTTGCCGTGCTGGTCAATTTCGATGGCGCTGATGAAGAACAGGTCGAGCTGGCCCCGTTGGGCATGGAAATGGAAATCTTTGCCCGTGACGAAGGGCGAATAGTCCCTACTTCCCAGAATTATGATCTCAGCATTCGGAGCGCGCATCTCCCGGCCCAACAGCATCGCTGTCGCCGGTATGAAGCTCAACGCGCCACATGCCGAGGTCTCCCAATCGTTGACCTCCCGAGACATCAGGATCGCGAGATGCTCCTCGATTGTCAGATCGAAGCCAGTCGTCACCGGGCCACAGCCTCTAGTTCGGGCCTCAAGCCGACCAATTCAAGGTACTGTTGGTGAGAGCCGACTTCAAACACGTATCGATTCAAATACTTGCCGAAAGATTCGTCGGTTCCCGACGCCTTGACGTACTCGTTAATTCGATCCTCGTCGGCGTCGTAGAGACCCGGAACTCCCGTCGGATGCGCTCCGAGAGGCGCGTGCACAACCGCCGATACGTGGATAGCAGGGATGAACCACCCATCAGAATCCTCAAAATCCACGGAGTTAACGATCTCTTCGACAGTAACTATCACTCGGCGTGACGCCTGGGCAAGAAGAAGCTCCTCGCCATGCTTTTGCACCAGGACATTGCCGAGCCGATCACCCTTGAGGCCGTGGAAGATAGCGACATCCGGGTTCATCGCTTTGGCGACCACCGTCCGCTCTTGGGAATCGAATGGATTCTCAATAATTTTGAAGTCGTCGGGTCGCCGTTCCAGAATGTCGGTGCCGGCGTAGCCCAGTGTTGAAGTGAAGGGGACGCCCATTGATCCAGCCTGGATCATCGTGTACATGACGCCTCAAGTGTTATCCAGCATCCGCATCCGACCCTGTTTCTGAAGCCTCTCATAGTTCGGGGCGACTCTTGCGTACTCGCCAAAACCGAGACTACACGTTTCGACCTGGTCGGCGACTCCCGCTCCCAGCAGGAAGTCGAGGTTCATCGCGCCGCCAACGACACCCAGAGCAGTGATGCCCCGAATCTCGCGCCGGGCCAACTCTCTGAGCATAGCCATCGGCGTCCAATCCATGCTTCCGTTAAACACGATATGGTCGCCGTCTTTGACAATCTGTGCCGCCTGCTCAACGCTTACTAGTTTCTCGCGCATGGGCAATCCTCGCTTTCTGCAATGTGAGTCCACACTACTTCGGCGGTTAGACGGTGTCAAGCATCAATTGACGGTTCAACACTGCGTTGCTAAACTCGTAATATCTAGCAACACCAATCCACCTACGATGGGAGGTCGACGATGGTCAAACCCAAACAACTTGGACACCTCGTGCTGCGAGTGCGAGACGTCGAACGCTCTGAGAAGTTCTACACTGAAAATCTAGGCTTGTCGGTCACGACCAAGCGGCCTGGAGTCATGACATTCCTGAGCGCGGGAAGTGACGCATCTCACGAACTTGCGCTCATGGCTGTTGGAGCGGACGCTCCTGGCCCAGAACAAAACCGAGTCGGCCTGTACCACTTCGCGTGGGAGATGGAGTCGTTCGACGACCTTCAGCAACTGTTCGGCCAGATGCGAGAAAACGATGTCAAGATAGGCGGCGTTGGCGACCACGGCATATCCATCGGCATCTACTTCTTCGACCCCGACGGAAACGAAATCGAGGCGTTTTACGAATTGCCTAAAGACCAGTGGCCCGAGGACGGAAATCTGTTCGCTGGAGAATTCCCACAAAAGCTAGTCGATCCGGCTGCCGCTGTCGCATAACGGTTTCTAAAATACCGAACTGAACCGGTTCTGCCCCGCTATTCATGCGGGGCAGTTTGCATATTAGGAGCATCCCATGCCTGCCCGCAGTGGAAAACAGTACCTTCAGGGACTCAAAGATAACTCTGCGGAGGTGTGGCTGGAAGGCGAACGCGTGCGGGATGTCACCTCGCATCCGGGCCTTAGACGAGGGGCGCAGTCCGTGGCGAACCTTTACGATCTGCAACTTGACGCATGGGTGTCCGATGAGATGACCTACACTTCTCAGACCTCTGGTGAGCAAGTGGGCATGTCCTTCGTGGTTCCACGAACATTGGAAGACCTTGAGAACCGCCGCAAGATGATGACTCGGTGGGCGCGCACAAGCGGCGGGATGCTGGGCCGGACGCCAGACTACCTGAACGTCATACTCATGGCCTGCGCGGAGGCAAGCTCGTACTTCGGAGCAAATCGACCGGAGTTCGCGCAGAACGCCATCTGCTACTATCAGCACGCCCGTGAAAACGACCTGGCTTTGACGCACACACTGGTCAACGTTCGGCGAACCCGATCCGCTCAGGGCACGACCGGGACCGACGAGGACGTGGCTCTGCACATCACTGACGAGCGCGACGACGGAATCGTTGTCAAAGGAGCGCGAGTTCTGGCGACTCTGGGGCCGCTGTCTGACGAGATTATGGTCTTCCCTTCGACGGTCCTTCGCACGACCGAAGACGCATGGCGCTACGCCTTCGCTTTCTGCATCCCATGCAACACTCCAGGCCTGAAGTTTGTGTGCCGAGAGAGCTTCGACATCGGGCGGTCAAACTTCGATCATCCCCTCGGCTCGCGCTTCGAGGAGATGGATTCAATCGTGCTTTTCGACGACGTGTTCATTCCGTGGGAGCGGGTCTATCTGAGCGGGGACATCGAGTTATGCAACACTCTGTTCGTCGCCACAGGTTCCGAGGCACACATGATGCACCAGGTTATAACCAAGAACGTCGCAAAGTCCGAGTTCTTACTGGGCGTTGCGTGCCTGATGGTCGAGTCGCTGGGTTCAGGAGGCATCCCGCAAGTGCAGGAGCGCGTCGCCGAACTTATACTGGATATGGGTGTGATGAAGGCTTGTTTGCGAGCGTCAGAGGCGGACGCCAAGATCGACCAGTGGGGTGTTGTGGCTCCTGACAAGGATCATCTGGAAGTGGCACGAAACCTGTTCCCACGAATGTACCCTAGAATGACCGAGCTTCTTCAGTTGCTGGGCTCCAGCAGTCTGATGATGCTGCCAACGGAAGCCGATTTCGAGAGTCCTATACAATCGGAGGTCAACGACATCCTCGCCACCGACGATCTTTCAGGTTTGCAAAGAGTGAAGGTCTTCAGGTTGGCATGGGACATCGCCGCCAGCTCATTCGGCTCGCGCCAGACGTTGTACGAAAGATTCTTCTTCGGCGACCCGACTCGTCGAGCTATCTCGCTCTACAACTCCTATGACAAGCAACCGGTGATGGACCGTGTGAAGGAATTTCTAGAATTGGATTGAGTCGCAAGCCTCAGTCTAGTCAGGGTCGCGTAGATAATCGCCGTCGAGGTAGGTTTTCCAGTTTTCGACCCACCAGCCAAGTTGCCACGGCAGTTCGTCGTGGGTCTGGTACTTGCAGACGTTCTCGGACGAATTCTCGCCTATTACCTCAATGTCATCTACATTCAGGCCTCGAACGTAGGTGAGGTACCAGAGGTATCCAATCGTCCGCCAGTCCAAGCCCATGATCCCCGTGCCAACGATGTCTGCCGCCAGAGGGTCCGTGCTGGCGAGGGCAACATCTGACGCTATCGGATAGCCTGCGACCGGGCCATTTCCCTGCATTCCTATGACGCCATCAATAACCGCGAGGTCCGGCGACAGTGTTTTGTTCAGACGAGCAAGCGTCAGATTCAACGGCTTGGGAAGGTGCGAAAACAGGCGGACGTCCGTCGGTCCAGATGAGCGCAAACGCCTGTCATCGTTAATTATCGAGCCAACGGCCAGATTCTTAACTGACATTGTGGCAACGACCTGGCTGTGCGTCTTCATCCGGGCGACAGACACGATGTAGGAATCGAATAGCGTCTTGGCAAGACGAATGTTCGCGGGGTCGAGGTTGTCGTCCAGACACTCGAATAGGACAGAGTCATCTTGATTGAGGTCCATAAACTCAACATCGTAGTCTTCTCTAAGCGAGAAATACCCGAACCGTTGGAATCCGCCCATCGTGTCGGAATCCACAGCCGTCCCTTCGACAATCGCGAATTTCTTGACGCCTTTTTCAACGAGAAAATCCAGCGTGGCGCGGAGTGCGGCAACTGGCGTCGCGGACAATTCAACGGTGGGAGACACCATGTTGGCCTTGATGAGAACCGGTCGATCATCGGGAATGTCCACGTCGTCGCCAATGAGATCAAGGGCGCCTTTGACCGCTTCATAACTAGCGTTGCCACGAGTCAGACTTACGTTAACCATCGGGATTGCCTCCTAAGGACCGCTGTTCGGTCTTTGATTGTAAGAAAATCAGACGCCCAGAGCGCCAACTATCGAGTCCACGTCCACATGGCTGTCAACCAACTCCACGAACGTTGAGAGTTTTCGAGCGTGATTGAACGTCGCGCGCGCCTGAATTGTGTTGAGGTCGTTCATAGTGGTCTTGGTGTCGCCGGGAACCAGCATCATCGGGACGCCCTCTTCTTCGGCCTCATATTTGACGTACTCGATAGGTTCAACACCGGACGTCAGCACCATGCACGACGCCGGCACGTTGAGAGCAGACATTTGAACGTCAGGCCTGTCCCCTCGGACTATCACAGCATTGTCGGGGTACAGCCCAAATCGAAGCTCGCCAGGGTCGAGACTCAAACCGCCTACCTGGAACCAGTCGATCAGCCTGTCAACGTCCGGTTCTTCGTTGATGAATCTACCATTGAGATGTTCCACAATCTGCGCGGTTGTGACTGCCAACAATTTTCGACTCTCAGGTATTATTCCTAGGTAGTTGATTCCTTCAGCTTCAAAAGTGGGGATCAAGTTCTCGTTAGCCTCGGTACCCAGGTGTTTTGTTAGACCATTGATTACGACACCTGCCAGAGCGTCTCCCAGCACGGTTTTCCAGGATGTCAGGTCTGAGGCGGTCAGGTCTCGACGATACGATGCGACCAACACGACCGCGGCGTTCAATCCCTTGGCCAGCGATGCGGTGTCCGCCTGATTCAACGCGTTGGTACCTTCAACTATGGTCACGTCCTTGCCTTCCGACAAGGCAGAGGCCAGTTGGGATGCGTCCTCCACGGCCTGTTCGCTCAGTCCAGACGCCGGAATCTGCTGTGGCCATCCATCAACAGGCTGCCCTAACAGCTTGTGGTAGCTGTCTCCGTCTGGGTCAGAATCGCCAGAGGCAAAGGGCTTGAACACGGTCACGCTCTTGCCCATATTGGTGAACGATAATGCAAGCGCTGCGCACAGCGCGGTCTTTCCAGCGCCTGCCTGGTCCGACGCGACAAATAATACAGCCATTCGAGACTCCATTGGAGATTGGTCGTTCGGGCATGCGACCGGCCCGATCTTCCGCCGGATTATATCAAAAGCCCCTCTGCTCCGCACTCACTGCGGGCAGGTATTCGAATCGCGATTTTGGTTATAATAATTCCGCAAGCTGAAACGACAGAGAATATTTGGCATCATACCCGCAGTGAAACCTTGAGTATCGAATTGACGCATCGTAATCGGAATTACATGAAAAATCCGAAAACCATATTAACCGTTGCTCTCGCCGCATTGGCGATACTTGCGCTTGCCTGCACATCGAACACGGGCGACGACATCCCGGAAATTGAGCGCAAAACGCATTCTCTCAACAAGGCCATCATGTGCCCGGTCTGTCCCGGCGAATCGATTGACCAGTCGCAGAATCCTCTCGCTGTTTCAATGAGGGGTATTGTGGCCGAAAAGTTGGCGGATGGCTGGACAGGCGATCAGATCAAAGATTTTTTTGTGGAACGTTATGGCCCGAGTGTCTTGCTGGAGCCTCCGCGCGAGGGCATCGGTCTGGCCGCCTGGGTCCTGCCGCCAGTGGCAGTCGTGGTGGCAATCTTCGCGGTGTTCGTTGGACTCCGTTGGATGCGCCGCACAACTGCGATTCCCAGCGCGGTCACATCCGAGAACACGGTGTTGACGCTAGATGAGCAAGAATCTTATTTTCGACGGATCGAAGTGGCTTTGGACCTCGACGACACCCCAGACGGCCCATCTCTACCGTCTTGACCATCCCTGAAATCCAACCCCCGTCAGCCTGAGTTAGAGGAACATATATGATCGTAGAATCAGGTCAACTTGCGCTTGTTCTGGCGTTGCTTGCCACAGGATACGCAGTAGTCGCGTCGGTTATGGGCGTCGCTCGCCGCTCGCCTGAACTAGTGATGAGCGGGCGGTATGGATTCTACAGCACAGTGATCTTGCTGCTAGTGGCAACCGCCGCGCTGGTATACGCCTTCGTCACCAACGATTTCTCCGTCAGATACGTGGCCGAAAACAGCAGTCTGGCGATGCCTAAAGCCTATACTTGGGTGGCCCTGTATGCAGGAAACGCCGGATCAATGCTGTTCCTGGCGATCATATTCAGCGCGTTTGCGCTGGTCGCAGTGGGCACTATCAGAAAACGACTCCCCTACACCGCGCCTTACGCCACAGCCATCATGGCAATGGTGCTGTTGTTCCTGCTGGCTGTGATGGTGTTCCTTGCGAACCCGCTGTCCCGGCTGGACGTGGTCCCTTTGGACGGTCAAGGAATCAACCCGTTGCTCGTCCATTTTGGGATGTTCATACACCCGCCCGTCCAGATGACAGGACTGATCGTGGTCGCCATCCCGTTCAGCATCGCCATGGGCGCGCTGTTGGCGGGCAAAGGAGGCAACGACGAGTGGGTTGACTTGGGCCGAACATGGGGGATGATCGCCTGGCTGATATTAACGCTGGGCCTGCTTCTAGGCTCCTGGTGGGCGTACACGATTCTGGGTTGGGGTGGCTATTGGGCCTGGGACCCGGTGGAGAACTCAGCGCTGATGCCCTGGCTGGCGATGACGGCTTTTGTCCACTCGATAATGGTTCAGAAACGACGAGGCATGTTCCGGATGTGGAACATGGTGATAATTATCATTGGGTTCACTCTCGCCCAGCTTGGAATGTTCATCAATCGCGGCGGGCCGGTCCCTTCAGTGCATTCCTTTGCTCAGTCAGCGATGGGTTGGATATTCCTGGGGTTCATGGCATTCACACTGGTGGCGTCGATTGCCGTGTTTGTCTGGAAGGTCGACACGCTCAAGAGCCGGGGCAGGCTGGAGTCCATGCTGTCCAGAGAATCGGCGTTCTTGGCCCAGAACCTCGCGTTCCTAGCAGTCGCCTTTGTCACGCTCTGGGGTACCGTGTTCCCTATATTCTCTGAAACCGCCAGCGATGTCACGATCACCGTGGGGCAACCGTTTTTCAATCTGGTGAACGGGCCTCTGCTGCTGTTCATCGTGTTCTTGATGGGCGTCGGACCGCTGCTTCCGTGGAGGAGAGCGACGATAGGCAGCTTGATTCGCGCTTTGAGAATCCCACTCGCGGCGGCAGGTGTCATAGGACTGATATTCATGATCGTTGGGCCACGGCAACCAGTGGCAACTGTTGCGTTCATGACCTGCGCTATGGTTCTCGCGGGGATCGGTCAAGAGTGGGTTCGCGGAACTCAGTCACGACATCGCAAGGGCGAAAACTACGCTAAGGCCTTCATGATGCTGCTTTCTGCGAATCGGCCTCGATACGGCGGATACGTCGTCCATATCTCGATTATCATGCTGGCCGCCGGGGCTATAGGCTCGTCGTTCTACAGCGTTCAGCGAGACCTTGTCATGAGTCCGGGCGACACTGAGACCATCGGAGAATACACATTCACATACACGGGGACAACCCACCAGTCTCACCCTGACCGCGAGGAGGATTACGCTCAATTCGAGGTCTATTCTGGAGACACCTACCTCGGCGAAATGGAACCGTTCCGAGCTGTATATCCAGACTTTCGCGTCGCCTCCACCCGAGGAGCAATTCACAGCACGCCAATTGAGGATTTCTACATCGTGCCTTCAGAGTTCACCGACGGGGGACAAGCCGTGTTCCGCGTCCTGATAAATCCGATGGTGTGGTGGATGTGGGCCAGCGGTCCAATCATGATTTTGGGAACCCTGCTTGCTCTGGCCCCCAGGCGTGAACCTTCTCCTGCAACTCTCCGAGTGCCTGCCGGCATGCGTCCGGCTGGAGTGTGACCAGCATCCTGTGCTAATTATCATCGCCCTTGTGCTGGCCCTGATCCCGACGATCGCCATCTTGTGGCCTTTCGTGGTCGGAGTGCGTCGAGACGAGTTCGCTGAGGACGAGTCGGCGCCGATAGCCGACCTGATGCGTCGATGGGACGCGGCGGTTGCCGGCCTCAAAAGTTCGGAGCTTGACCACGCCATCGGCAACCTGACAGATCAGGACTACCGAACGATCAGACGACAGTTGATGACCGAAGCCGCTGTCGTCCTGAAAACGATGGAGCTTGAAGAAGCCGAAGAAGAGCAGATGCTCACAGCGGTCCGCACCGAGATGCAGGCTGTCCGCGCCCGAGCTGTGGGAGAGACAGTCAGCGAGTCTTAACTCGCCGAGACCGACTCGGCGTCAACCTCGTTCACCAACGACATAAGTTGGCCCAACGTGTCCATCTGGGCTTCTGGGCCGTCTCCGGCGAGTCCCGCCCGTATAGTCGTGACACCGGCGTCCCGGTAAACCCGCAGGCGTTCTCTAACCATCTCTGGTGTTCCGATCAGATTGGCTTTCAAGGCCAACTCGGTCGGAACCTGGTCTCTCGCCTCGTCCCTCCGACCCTCTCTCCAGAGCCGTTGGACCAGATTGACCTCGTCAGCGAATCCCTGACGAGCAAAGGCGTTTTTGTAGAAATTATTCCGCTCCGAGCCCATAGCGCCGAATGTGAAACCGTAGCCCCGCGCGTGCCGCTTGGCGGCCTCGTCCACATCGTCTGTGAACTCGACTGACAAAGGGATGTGGATCTCGAAATTTTCCAAATCTCGGCCTGATTTTTCAGCGCCAGCCCGAATATGCTGAATGAACACCTCGGCTGTTTCAGGAATGAACGAACCGCCCATCCAACCATCTGCCAATTCGCCTGTAAGCTCCAGGTTCCGAGGACCGAGGGCGGCGATATAGATCGGAACGTGCGAGGCTCCGGCGGCGGAGCGTAAAGCCCTGCCTTCGCCGCCGGGCAGGGGCAGATGATAAATCTCGCCTTCGTAGGCCACCCGCTCTCCGCTGGTCGCCAGACGGACGATCTCAATAAGCTCGCGCGTTCGCTGAATCGGTCGATCAAAAGGAATGCCGTGCCATCCTTCGATGACCTGCGGCCCGCTTGTCCCAAGACCGAGCATGAACCGACCGCCGGATAGCGAATTTAACGTTGTGGCGGTCATCGCCACATTGGCCGGAGACCGCGACCCGATCTGCATGATTCCGGTCCCCAACCCAATGGTGCTGGTCAGTGCAGCGAGGAATGCCAGCGGAGTCACGGCATCGTAACCCCACGCCTCCCGGCTCCAGAGCGACGCCGCTCCCATACGCTCTGCTTCCGAAGCAAACTGCAAGGCGTGTCCCCAGTCACCGCCATCTCGAATCGGAATGCTCAATGCTACCCGCATCTTTTGTAATTTCCTCTCGTTGATTTATTTCAACATCGTCAGGCTAAGAAAACGTCGAATATTTCGACCTAGCCTTCGGGGTAACCTGCGTCCTGCTTGTTTTTGTCGATTTGTTGAGCGTGGTCAAGGTCGTGAACTCGCTGGAACAGGTACCATGCCCTCGCGTGGAGCCGCCCAAAAAACGTGTGCCGGGCTTCGATTTCGAAGGACGGAGGTTCTGGAAGTCGGTCGGTCAGCGCTCCCCAGGCCACCGAATCTTTGAGCAGGAGGTCGCGCATCTCCGTGATGGACAGGTCTGTCGATTTCCGCGGAGGCTCAATATCGTCAGACTGTCTAGACCGCCGATTCGCCAGCGATTCGACCAATTGCGCGACGTTTCCTGAGCTGGTCAAAACGTGCTTGAGAACCTCAAGAATGCTCCATTCGTCTTCGTTGATTTTGAACGCCGCCTGTTCGTCGTTCACTCCGTCAAGCGAGTCCAATAACTGCAATCGAGCCTTCACTGCCCGAATCCATAACTCCCGAAATGTGTACCGCTCGCCTTGAGTTCGGAGGTACATTCTGACGCGGCCAGTCTCGTTCGTCTCTGTGGTCATGTCAATAATCCTCGGTCGGTCCAACGACCAGCAATGTGTCGTCCGACTATAAACAAGCTAATCAGGTGAGTCAACTTGACTCGAAGTCGTCCAGTTCATAGCATTAGACACGATCTGTTCAGCGCCAACAGTTGCCCGGTTTGGCGAAAATACTCGCAAAGGAAAACGTGACATGGTAAAAGCTGCAGTGCTGTACGAAACGAACCAACCTCTTGTGATTGAGGATGTAGAACAGGACCCACCAAAAGCGGGCGAGGTCCGTGTCAACACAGGCGCGGCTGGCCTGTGCGCCTCAGACATCCATATCATGCACGGCACAGCGGCAATGGCCCTGCCGGTTGTGCTTGGACACGAAGGCTCAGGCACTGTGGCCGAGGTCGGGCCAGGGGTCACCAGTGTGAAAGCCGGCGACCGTTGCATCTTGTCATTCGTCTCTAACTGCGGGCATTGCAGCATGTGTCGCTCAGGACTGCCAAACCTATGCGACACAAACATGGCAACGGGGGCGAAGCAATTTGACGGCACGGTGCGCCTGCATTCCGGCGACACTGAAATCCACCAGATGGCGAAGCTGGGAGTTTTCGCCGAGAGCATCGTCGTTCCCCAACAGGCCTGCCATCCCATGCCCGACGAAGTGCCAATGGATGTCGCTGCGCTGATCGGTTGCTGTGTCACAACGGGAGTAGGCGCGGTCATAAACTCGCCTGCCATAAAGCCCGGAGCGACTGTCGCGGTGTTTGGGTGCGGCGGCGTGGGTCTCAACGCCATCCAGGGGGCCAAGCTGATGAACGCAAGCCGGATCATCGCTGTGGACATCTTCGATCACAAGCTGGAATTTACCTACAAATTTGGAGCGACCGACGTTGTGAACTCCCGCGAAGTCGATGCTGTGGAGGCCATCCGAGAACTGACTGGCGACGGCGTGGATATGGCCTTCGACACCTTCGGAAGCCCGCAGACGACCGCCCAATCGGTTAACGCTCTCAGAAAAAGTGGAACAGCCGTCCAGGTGGGCCTCGCCCCCGTGGGAGAGACTGCGCCCATCGACATTGTGGATATGGTGAGAAATCAGAAAACGCTGACCGGCAGTTATTACGGCTCCGTCAGCCCTCATGAAACATTCAGCAAGATTGTGGACTTTTACACGCGAGGGTTGCTAGATATCGAAAGTTTGATAACCCGCCATTACAACCTTGACCAGATCAACGAAGGATTCGATGCCTTGGCACGCGGCGAAGACGCCAGAGGTGTAATCCTGTACTAGGCATGATACGGCGCAACGAGCATCAGACCGGTTCGCTTACTCGAGAAATACCGGTTGAGTCCAAACTTGTGTACCGTCGGAGGACCTGATCGCGGCACGAACGTAGCCCTCGTCTCCGGTTGGCCGATATGAGGCTCTGTCGCCAACCGTCTCCTGATATACGAAACCGTCTTTGCCTATGTATTGGGTCACCATAATCAAATGGCGTTGAGAGCGAACCTCTATCACAATCTCGTCGGGACTCGATTTCAGATGATCGAGATAAAGGCCTGTCGATGAGTAGAAATTGCCGAGCGCCATAGCCTCGACAACCGCCTCGCTGTCGAGCGCCTCGGCCTCGACCATAACCCAACCGCGGCCGGGATTTTCCTTTTCGGGAGCGAAGTCGTGATAATGGTGAGAATCGTCGGACGCGACTCCAAACAGCGGCACGCCTGCGGTCAGGACGTTATCCCATATCTCGGTCGGACTGCACAGGTCCGGGGTAGGAACCGGATAATTGTTGGCCCCCAGCGTGGCGTTGAAAATCTCCATCATGCTCGCGCCTCGGGTTTTCAAAATCGCATCATGGTTGAAAGCCCATTCCCAGCAAGGATGGTTGATGCACGCTATGCCTCCCGCGTCCAGGACGGCATCGATGTTGGCCTGCATAGTCATCGGCACGTCTCCAGCGTCAACGGGATCAACATATCGATTGATCCCAACCGCGCCCAGGTGGACGGGGATATTCTCGCTGTCAGTGCGGAGCGTTATCTCCTCGCCGGGAACCATCAACAGGCCAGGCGCTTCGTTTTGTCTAGCCCCATATTCGAGGATGGTTAGATGGTTGTGGTGACAGCACAAGGAAATCGTATCCGTGGTTGTTGTACCACTCGACGACCTTCTCAGGCTCGGCATCGCCGTCCGACTCGGTCGTGTGGGTATGGATGTTGCCTCTGTACCAGACCTGGTCTCCCATAAATAACTCCTACCGGCAGATAATATTTCACCCAAATTCTCGATGAGTAAATTCTGATCAAAAGTCTATAATTCAGCAGTCCGTTAGTTAGTCTCCAATAGTTCTTTTGCAGCACGAATCTCCATATCCGCTAACTTGGCAACGCGACGTCGGAAGTGTTCGTCGATGCTGAATTCCGCATTCAAAAACGCGCTCAGGATGTCCTCTGCCAGTTTGATGCCGATTATCTGAGCGCCCATGCACAACACGTTGACGTCTTCATGCTCAACGCACTGGTGGGCTGAATACACGTCATGGCATAGGGCTGCCCTGATGCCGGGACCTTTGTTCGCAGCAATGGCGGCTCCGACGCCTGTCCCGCATACCATTACGCCTTTGTCTGCTCGTCCAGCCCTGATCTCGTCACACACCAATTGCGCGATGTCGGAGAAGTCGGCGTCCTCGGTGTCAGTGTGGACTCCTAGGTCTGTAACCTCATGTCCCTACCCTTCGAGGGCTTTGATGACCGGCCCTTTCATCGGATGTCCAGCGTGATCTCCACCGATTACAATTTTCATGTTTCTCCTTTGTCTTCGTCCGACACGTCGCGTTCGAGTTGTTCGTGTCAGTTGTACAAGAATTGTCGCCAGACACGCTTCAGGTCGAGCGAGTCTCTATAGCCCGGATGCCTTGTTCGCGGAATTTATCGCTTCCCGATTCGTGGTCGAATCTGACGTAGTGGTAGGGGACGACAACCTCATAGAAACGCGCCCGACTCATGATGCCTGGATCGGCGAACTGGTAGTTATCTAGAACTTCAAGAGCAAAATTCTCCCCCATGCCTTGCGCCAGGCCCACGAAGTCCAAGGCGGCGTCGCCGATTCCGCAATCACCCCAGTCGATTATTCCAGCGACAGTCCCCAATTCATAATCTATGATGACATGCTCGGTGTTCAAATCCTGGTGCACCAGAACAGGTGAGAAATCGAAGTTGGATTCATCGAAAAGAAATTCCTGCCAGGTCTGCATCTCCCTCGATCTGGCCTCGTGGCTGAGTTGAGGGAACACATGCTCCTCGGCAAATTGAAACAGCCGTCGATACACATCTCGCCAACCCTCTGCCTCTCGTGGCTCCGGGTTCTCGCTCATGGGATGGTCATTCATGCCGTCCAGCGAAATGGAATGGAGTGCGCTCAACGCCTCCCCGATTTTCCGAGCCACGGGCTTCCGAGCGTCAGACTCCTCCAGTTTATGGGTGTCCAGTCCTGAACCTTGAATCTTCGGATACCCGACAAACATCGACGGTTCGCCGGACTTTCGATTAACGACATACTTGAAGTCCGGCACTTCGACGGGCAAGGCCTCGGCCAGCATTGGCAGTATCTCTGCCTCCCATTCAAGTTGCTGTATCACGTCAGAACGCCTGGGAAATCTGAAGATCAACTCGTCGTTCACGTCCAGAACGAAATAGTCCCAGCCCATCTCGATAGATTCGTACGCGCGGATTTCGAGGCGCGGGAAATGGACTTCTACCAACCTTCTATAGTCTTCTGGCGTCATGGGATTTCGCGCCACTCCGCTATGCTATACTTCGCACCGTCATCGATAGAGTCAACATAATGAACCATGGCCCAACGACGGAGGAATTACGAAAAATGTTCGACATTATCATATCAGGCGGGACCGTTGTTGACGGCACTGGATCTCCGGGAATACGGGCCGATGTGGGAATTAACGGAGAGCGCATCGAATCCATCAGTGATCTGTCACAGGCGGGAGCAAGACGCGTTATCGACGCCACTGGCCTCACCGTCTCGCCGGGCTTCATAGACAGCCACGCCCATTCCGACGGCGTGCTGTTATGGGACCCTCAACACGCCAACGGCATCCGACAGGGTGTGACAACGGAGATACTTGGTCAGGACGGGCTGTCCTACGCTCCCCTGTCCCCTGACAATTACCGCACATACAGGCGTTACTTGTCAGGCATCCTGGGCGAGCCACCTGAAGACCTGGATATGAGCAGCGTTGAGGCGTTCCGCTCCCATTATCATAAGAAGGTCGCGATCAACACAGCCTACAACGTGGCCCACGGCGCTATAAGGCTGGAGACTCTCGGCTTCACAGACAAACCGCTTGTTGGCGACGCTCTTGAAGAGGCCAAACGGCTGGTGCGAGAGGGCATGGAGCAGGGTGCGGTTGGATTCGCCACGGGCATGTCCTACCACCCCAACGCCTGGAGCGACACCGCCGAACTGGTCGAATTATGCAAGGTCGTTGCCAAGTTCGGAGGCGTGTACACGACTCACCTCAGAGACGTAAACACTGACCGAGGCTTCGGTGGCGGTCAGGTGCCCGAAGCTCTGGAAATCGGGCGGCAGTCTGGTGTGAAGGTCCACTTTTCTCACTACCGCACCCAGGCGTCCAATGCCGGTCAAGTTGCCGAGCGGATGGAGCTAATCGACAAGGCCAAGGCCGAGGGCGTGGACTGCACACTGGAGCTATACCCGTATCCGACAGGAAGTTCGTTTCCCCTCAGTTTCTTGCCCAGCTACGCTCACGAGGGCGGCCCCGATGCCATCATGGAACGCATGAAGAATCCATCAGAGCGAGTCCGCATAATCGACCATCTGGAGGCCAGCCAGGCTCGGCCTTTGAATGAGGCGGTGTTCACCTACCTGGGCAAGAACAAGGACTTGGAAGGCATGAGCCTGCCTGATGTCGCGGCGGAAAAAGGCTCTTCGCTAGCAGAGACTCTACTAGACTTGCTCATTGAAGAGGACGGGCAGATATGCTATCGAGGAGCGCCACCGGAGAGCGTCAAGACCTGGCAGCAGATAAGCCGCGACTGCGTGGAGTTCCTGTCTCGCCCTGACTACATGGTAGGCAGTGATGCCATACCTATCGGCTCTCTCCCTCACCCGCGCGCATACGGATGCTTCCCCCGGTTCTTGGGGCGTCTGAGGCGCCAGTTCCCGATTCTGACACTTGAGGGCATGGTTCAGCGGATGACCGACAACCCGGCCCGACGCTTCGGCATCACCGACAGGGGACGAATCGAGAAGGGGTACTTCGGCGACGTTGTGGTATTCGACCCTGATCACATCATCGATAACGCCACCTACGACGACCCGACACAGTTTCCGACAGGCATCCCTTTCGTGTTGGTCAACGGTCAGGTCGCTGTAGACACCGAGCGTTGCACTGGAGTTTTGGCCGGTCACGCAGTGCCGTAGTGAATCTTGAGCCTCATGCAGGGCCAATAGATTATCTTAACCAGGACGATACGTTCGAGTTCCAAGTGGGCTTGGCCACGTTGCAGTCCTTCTATGCCCTACGCCGATGATCTCCGGCGTCGAAGGGATAGTCGTCGCCGCGATGCTATTCGTCGGCTCCACCGTCCTGAGCACCGTCGGATTCGGCATCGGGATGACGACCACGCCCGTTCTGTTGCTGGTGTTCGATCCTCAGACCGCTGTGGTCGTGGTAAACACCATCTCGATCCTTCTGTTCGGCCTTATCATCTACCAGAACCGAGCAGAGATTCCCTACCGGGCCGTCGTGCCGTGGGGACTTGCTGGTCTCGTTGGAGTGCCTATCGGGGTCTTCGTTCTAAGCTCCGCCAGCGCCAGTTTTCTACGTATCGGGATAACCGCGCTGATTATCGTTCTCACCGTAGTGACGGCGTTGAATCTTCAAAGCGTCATCCCTCGATGGCGGTGGTTCGGATTTCTGGTCGCAGCGGTGGTTTCGGCGCTCCTCAACTCGCTGGGAATCGGCGGGCCTTTGATGGCTCTTTATATCCTGGGGCAAGGTTGGTCACGTAACGCGCTGCGCGGGTCATTGGCCTTCTACTTCGTCGTCGTCGAGGCATCGGGTGTTGTGGGATATGGGATAACCGGCCTGCTCACCAGAGAGCGTGTCGTCCTGATTCTCATAACCGTAATCCCGGTGATCCTGGGTTTCTGGCTGGCGACTTTTCTGGTGCGACACATGAACGAGGCGGTGTTCCGGCGCGCCGTCGTGACCGTGATCATAACCACCAGCCTCATGGTGCTCGCCCGCGAAGTGTCGAGCCTTTGAGTCACTGATATCTAAAAACTTGGTTCTCGTAATCGTATCTCAGTTGTGCCAATTCGTGTGTCTCAAGGCGCAACGTCCAGATCTTGGGCTTCCGGCGGGCACAGCAGCAGGTTCGGTGTTTTTGGAAACTCCAAGTTGCCTAGAAGCCAGCTATTCGGTGGAGTGTATATGTCTGCGAAATATGCATCGTTGTAGTGATGTATCGCGAAACCTCGGAAGCTGGGGTTGATCGACTGGCGCTCAAATACGCACCCCAGCTCAAGGTTCATTGCGTTCTGCCCTTCTTCAAAGAACGTGACTGACGCATTGCCGCATTCTCCTGAGCCCGTTCCTGTCGCACCGTTCGAAGTTTCAATACCTGAGACAATGAGATCCACGTGGCCCTGGGAATCTGCTTAGGCTACTTCGTTTCCGATCCGATCGATAGTCCCGTCTGCCGAATCGCGATAGCCGGCCACTATCACAGTCTCGAGACCTTTGTTCGCCAGATCTATGATGTGCTGGCGGGTTGGTTTCACAGACCCTTCGAACGCCACATCCACAGAGTCACAGGAGTCTTTGATTGTCACTGCGAGTTTCAAATCCGCCGGCAGAGTCTCGAGCGTGCATTTGTAGAGGGCCAGCAAGCCTTCCAGCCAATACTTGTTGCCCTCCAAGGTTTCATCAAAGCCACTTGCGGATTCAACATCCAACGTCACTCCGTCGAATCGGTAATCCGGACGGGACTCGTTGTACTTGGCCACCCAGTTCATGAGTTCCAAAGGGGAAAACGGACGAGGCGGCTGCCGATAAGCGTTGCACCGCATGTCCGTCTCGGGTCAAACTGGGTCTCCGTACAACGCCAGCACATCAAATCCTCGTCGGTGGGCCAGATCAATGAGGTCGGCGGTGGCGTCCCAGTCATGCATCCGCGGGTGGTTGATAGATTCCGAAGGTTCATACATGCTGACGCACAGAGCATCCACACCGTAGCTGGCTGCCATCGACGTAAGGCGGGCTCGTTCCGTCGAGTCTGTAACCCACAGTTCATCTCACACCCAGAGCGTTTGGAACGGAGCAAGTCCTGTGCCAATAGTGACTGGGGCTGTCGTCAGAGATTCTCCAGAATCGCACTCCGCTTGCGCGAATGCGCTTATTTGCCAGCGTTCCAGTTTCCGTCTTGTAGAGCATACCGCCTGGGCAAACCCATCTGACCTATGCGCTATCGCCCGAGTTGGAATGGAGCCTTCGATTTCATCTGAATCAGTGAAACCGATCGATTGGAGCGAGCCGACGATTCCTTGAGAGCACCTTTTTTCTCCGGACCCGAATATGCTCAGGTCCTTGACTCCGTCCGGATGCTGGACGACCGCAAGAAATAACAATCGGTCACGCGCCTTGACCGAAACGGGAACGTCATCGGGTTCGACAGTGACGATTCCTCCGAGCGTCATTGATAGCGATGGTCTAGACGAATCTGAGCATGCTGTCAACAGCAAAATTGTCGCCAGCCGTATCAAGATCGCCCTCAGCTTAGTCGAGTGCAACAATATTCTCCTTGAGCGAGCCCCAATTATCATTTCAATACTCACATGGTTTATTCAAGATTCTGCGCCATAACATTCCGTGCATCTATGCTCTAGCACCAGCATTACTTGGTTGTTCATTAATATACCCCCTTGTCCAATACGACATAAGTGTGCTTATTGTTTTGCGTTACTAATACTGGGTTTTACCAATCATTATAAGAAATATAACCTGGCGCCATCTCACTTAACTTGCCTATTATGGCCTATTACCTTACTTTGCATTAATCGAGTCCATCTGCCTTGTTGTTCCACAGTCAGGAGTGCGCCATCGGCGCCTCGAAGGCTAAACACTGACGAGGGCATCGTCATTATTCAAACGTGATCATGCCCAAAGCGATTAGGAGGTCCGATTTTGGCGCTCCGATCGATTGACATGGCTGCCATGTGCCCGTAGCAGATGGGTTGCACAGCTCCAAGGAATTGACACCACGATGCCTCCCGAATACACTCTTGCAGCCAACAAAACGCCAAGACCGGGAGTAGACAACACTATGTATCCTAGCAATATCAAACAACGAATCCAGAACAACGAAGTCCTGCTCAGCACCGCGTTTTTCGGCAGGGAGCCCCATGTCGCTTCTGCCATCTATCAGACCGGCCCCGACTGGGTGTGGATAGACCAGGAACACAGCATCTGGGGCACTGAGTCCGTGGGCATGATGTGCGTGATGGCCCGGCAGGCTGGCGTCGCCGCTGTGATCCGCGTGCCGTGGAACACTCCCGGCGACATCAAAAAGGCCTACGACTCTGGGGCCGTGGGCGTCATGGTCCCCCAGGTGGACAATCCAGAGGAACTTCGGGACGCCGTGCGTTACGCCAAGTATCCGCCCATCGGAGAACGAGGCATCGCTCCGTGGTTCGCCGCCCCTCTTGGCATCACCGTTCCAGAAGTAATCGAACATGCCAACTCGGAGACAATCCTCATCATCCAGATGGAGAGCGTCGAGGCTTACGAAAAGCTGGACGAAATTCTCGCTGTTGAACACTACGATGTTCTGCTAGTCGGCCCCGCTGACCTATCAGCATCTCTCGGCGTGCCTGGGCAGATTCACCACTCCAAAGTCGAAAACGTGATGCTTGACGTTGCCAAAAGGGCCAAGGCCAAAGGCAAAATGCTAGCCTGCACCTTCGCCGACCCTGAGGACGCACGACGGTGGATTCGTGAAGGTTACCGCATGATGAATGTGAGCAGCACGCTCGCTCTCGGCACCATCCAAACTCAGAAGATTTTCGAGGAATTTCGCGAAGAGTTTAAGTAAGCGGGGTTTCTGGAATGGCACATGAGGGACGGACAGTGTCAGGCGTCGATCAGTTGTTTTCGATGGTTGAGCGTGACCCGGCCTTCAGGAATTGCAGTTTCGACGGCGCCGATCTGGCTGGCTTCTACGCCGAGGAGCTAGAGTTCGAGGAGTGTTCCCTCAAGGGCTGCGACTTGTCTGATCTCTCGTGTGAAAGCCTGCGGATTTCCAGCTCGAATCTCGAACACGCGATTTTTGAGAGCGCAGACATCCTTCAATCGGAATTCGTCAAGTGTGTCGGAGGCTCGGCCAATTTTCAAAACGCCAAAATGAACTTCGCGAGAATAATCGACTCTGACCTGTCGTCGTCAATATTCAATTGGGCCAACCTGTCTGGAGCCGACCTGTCCGGCTCCAGATTGATGGGCATAGACTTCACTCAGACGAACATCGACTCCACACGATTGGATGGCGCCAACTTGGGATTATGTTCGCTCCGGCTGAAAGATTTCAAGAAACGCAGGTTCGTAGGAGTCAATTTCTCGGAGGCCGATATCACCGGGTGCGATTTCTCGCTGTGCGAGTTTGAAGACTGCCATCTGGAGGGCGCTGTCATTTCACCGGAGACCACATTCAACAACGCCGACCTACGAGGCGCCACGTTTGTAGGCTCGGAATTGTGTGTCGCGCGCCTGCAAGGGGCTGTGATAACCTCCAACCAGGCAAGTTCCATGCTATTCGACAGATACGGGATCGTGGTCGCTGGCAATCTAGATGCGTGACGCGTCGCAGCGCGGAGATTACAAGAATTTCCGCACTAACTCTCCGGCGATTCCCGTATAGTCAGAGGGAGTCATTTCCGCCAATCGCGCTTTGTCGGCTTCTGGCAGGTCAAGAGATATTATGAAGTTACGCATCCCTTCTTGATCGATGGCTTTGCCTCTGGAAAACGATTTTAGCTGTTCGTATGCATCACCGAAACCATGCTTACGCATGACTGTCTGCACTGCCTCGGTCAGCACCTCCCAGGCTTCGTCAAGCTCGCGACTCAGCAGCGCCTTGTCAACCTCGACGCGGCTCAAACCTCGTATGGCAGACTTCATGCCAACGAGGCTGTGGCCCACCGCCGGGCCGACGTTCCGAAGCGCCGACGAATCGGACAGGTCTCGTTGAAGTCGCGAAATCGGCAATTTGGTCGTCAGATGTTCAAATAGCGAGTTGCTGATCCCTAGATTGGCCTCCGAGTTCTCGAAGTTGATCGGATTGACCTTGTGGGGCATGGTCGATGACCCTACCTCGCCTGCCACTGTTTTCTGCTTAAAAACGCCTAGCGAAATATACGCCCACATATCCCGGTCAAAGTCTAGCGTGATCGTATTGAACCGAATTAGGGCATGGAACACCTCGGCCATGTAATCGTGAGGCTCGATCTGTGTCGTCAAAGGGTTGTGGATCAACCCAAGACGCTCAACGAACGCCTTCGATATATCGTTCCACGGGGCGTCTGGATATGCAACGGCGTGAGCGTTATGCGCCCCGACAGCCCCGTTGAACTTCCCCAGAAATTCTGCGTTCTCAATCTGCTTTAGTTGACGCCTCCATCGGTGGACGAACACGGCCATCTCTTTGCCCAGGGTGGTTGGCGTGGCAGGCTGACCATGGGTTCGAGCCAACAGCGCCGTGTCCGCGTGATCCCTGGCCAGCGAGACAACGCCTTCGACGAGCGATTCCGCCGAGGGAATCCACTCTGTCGCGATACCTTGCTTCAGCATCAGCGCATACGACAGGTTATTGATGTCCTCGGACGTACAGCAAAAATGTATCCACTGCGTAACGTCCTCTAGCGACGTGCCTTGGAGTTTTTCCTGAATGTAATACTCGACGGCTTTGACGTCGTGGTTCGTGGTTCGCTCAATTTCAGTGACCCTTAGGGCCGCGTCGTCGTCAAAGTCCGCCACCAGGCCGCGAAGAAGTTCTATTTCGTCTACCGACAGGTTGCGCATGTCGCTGATGTGGGCAAGCTCGGCCATCTCAATCAGCCATTCAACCTCCACCATGACACGATGCTTTATCAACGCCCACTCAGAAAGGCTGTCGGCGAGACCTGTTATCTGTGTCGTGTATCTTCCGTCCAGCGGAGTTATCGAACGAATCGACATTTTAGTATTGTCCTCACCTTTGCGGCGCGTGGTTCCGTTAGCTTGCGATGCTCATACATTTTAAGCGACAGACGCTTCAGGCTCAATCGGTGATCCGCATGAAATCCAGCTTGTTCTCCATCCGCTCACACAATACAATACGCTCGCAAACCCATCCCACGCCAGAGGAGAACTTGTGAAAATCACTAAAGTCGAGGCTATCGGCGTCTCGCGATACCTGTACGCGAAGATTCACACCGACGAGGGAATTACAGGGCTGGGCGAGTCTGGAGCCTGGGGTTATCTAGAAGCGTCAAAATCTGCAATCGAGCTGTTCGGGCGATACCTGGTGGGCAAAGATCCACTACGCATTGAACATCACTGGCAGTATATGTACCGATTCAGCCACTTCCGAGGTGCCGCCATCATGGGCGCTCTCAGCGCACTGGACATTGCGATGTGGGACATCATGGGCAAGAATTTCGGGGTCCCCGTCCATCAGCTATTGGGCGGCAAGACGCGCGACAAGGCTCGTGTCTATTACCATGTGTTCGGAGACACAAGGGAAAGGCTGGTCCAGGGCATCAAGGACGCCAAAGAGCTTGGATTCACCGCCGTCGGCCATCTGACGCCGTTCCTTGACGAGTCTCGCGACGTTCCTTACTTCAAGACCCACGCCAACAAGATCGGCGACGCCATCGACACCGTCGGCGCGTACCGAGACGCCGTGGGCAACGACGTTGACCTTTGTATCGAGATTCACCACCGCCTCACCCCAGCAGAGGCGATCGCTCTGGGCCGCGGTATCGAGCAGTACAATCCCTACTTCTACGAAGACCCAATTTTGCCTGAAAATTTCGACGCTATGGGTTTGGTGGCGCAACATATCAATATCCCTATCGCCACCGGCGAAAGACTGCACACCATCCACGAGTTCGAGATGCTCTTGAAGCGGGGCGCTGTCCAGTACGTGCGTCCAGACGTGTGCATGGTTGGCGGAATCACCCACGCCAAGAAAATCGCGGCCATCGCAGAGGCCCACTACGTCGGCGTCGTGCCTCACAACCCGCTGAGTCCTGTCAGCACAGCCGCCTGCCTTCAGATTGCGGCGTCCATCCCTAACTTTGCGCTCCAAGAGTACCCGATTGGAGAAGGCGAAGCTCCGAAAACCGAAATCGTGAAATCCGCAGTCAGGCAGGAGAACGGATACTTGATCGTTCCCGACGCTCCTGGTATTGGTGTCGAGCTAGCAGACGACGCAGCGGAGAAACACCCGTTCACGCCTCGCGTAGTCTCAACCAGGCTCCACGAGGATGGTTCTGTAATCGACCAGTAGAGATCGCCAATTTGGCAGATCAACATATCGAAATCCGCCCCATCACCGAAGACGAATGGCCTGATTGGGAACACTCTGCCGCACGGGCGTTCGGCGAGCATTCCGATCCAGTCATGCAGGCGTTCATTCGGTCCATCACCGAGATCGAGCGGATATTGGACGCTTTCCAAAATGGCAGAGTCGTTGGTTCGGCCGCCTCCCATACTTTTGAACTGACCGTGCCGGGGGCGCATGTGCCGTTTCCGTTTGTGGATATCGTGACCGTGCAGCCTACGCATCGGAGACGGGGTCCGCTGATTCGCATGATGAGACAGCAGATGGAAGATTTTCGAGAACGCGGGGAGTTTGTGACAGGCCTCACCGCATCGGAAAGCTCAATCTATTCACGATATGGATGGGGCATTGCCGTTTGGGGTGAGGATTGGAGCATCTCCCGTGAACACACCATCATGTCGTGTGCCCCAGCGCCGTCTGGGGAAACTCGGTTTGTCGATCCAGACGAGATGCGCCAAATCTGGCCTGGAGTATATGATCGAGTCCGGCGCGATCGCGGCAGCATGTTTAATATTTCTGACGTTTGATGGGAAGGTTTCTCACAGGATACATTGCCGTGACGGCGAGGGGCTTCCGCGTTCTTCCATATGGCCTACGCGAGAACAGAGTTCCACAGGGATTCGTGACCTACCGACTAAGGAACAATATCGTAGGGGGCATAATACTGCTGGACGCAACACCAGGGACGGAGACGGCCCTTTGGAGTTACTGTTTCGACATCGACCTGATGACTTCGTGCGACCTTTAGATGATCCTCTGCCGTGGCTGCTGGCAAATACCCGAAGGCTTGGGTAAAGTGCAGGGCCAGGAGCTCAGGATCGTCGAAGTTCCTGCGGCCCTCCAAGCGAGAAGCTACGATGCAGAGGCGAGCGCCGTGATCCAGATTCGCGACGATTTCTGCCCGTGGAATCAGGTTTGTTACAAGTTGATTGTCTCGCCGGATGGCTCGACCTGCCAACCAACGACCCAGGCGTCAGACCTGGGAGCTGTTGACCTCGGCGGCACGTCACTCGAAACGCTAATGAGGACTGGCCGGATTCAGGAGTTGAAATCTGGCATTGTCTCCCAATTGGACAGAGCATTCGCAGTCGAACGACAGCCGTGGATGGTCGATGTCTAGAGTCCTACCGCGTCGCAATCGGCGTGTGCTAGAATTACTTGTCGCAGCGCGGTAACGTTTCAACGCGACAGGCCACGAGTTAGATAATACCAAAACGCAGCCAACGCCAGAGACGTGACCCTGCGTCAGGCCACAGGAGCGACCCTCAATGGATGTAAAAAGTGTCAAACTTTCAGCGAGAACGATAGTTGGAAAGAAAGTAGCCTTGCTCAGGCGCAAAGGCATTGTGCCGGTGCATGTTTATGGAACCCAGGCCGAATCCATCTCGGCCCAGATCGAAGATCAGACCCTGAATCGCCTACTGCTTGAGGTCGGCTCCAACATCCCTGTCTCTGTCGAGGTAGAAGGTCAGGTTGGCGCCGACATCTGCTTTGTCCGCGAGGTTCAGCGACACCCGGTTAAAGAGTCGATCCTTCATGTCGACTTCCTCCGTGTGGACGTCAGCCAGACGATCACCGCTCAGGTTCCGGTTGTCTTCGAAGGCACGGCTCCAGGCATAACCCAAATGGGTGGAGTTCTGCTCCAAAACTTCCAGTCACTGCTCGTTGAAGCGCTGCCTATGGAGATTCCTGCGGCGTTCAACATCGATATTTCGGGACTGATTGACTTTGAAGTGACGATCCAGGTCTCCGATGTGGAGAGTCCGGAAAATGTCTCGATTCTCAATGACCCCGACGCTCTAGTAGTCAGAGTGACCGCGCCAAGAATCGAAATCGTCGAGGAAGAAGAGATCGAAGGCGAAGAAGGTCTCGAAGGCGAAGAGGGCGAAGGCGAAGAGGGCGAAGGCGAGGAAGAATCAGAAGAGTAATTCGTTTCCCGACTCACCTGATCAGCACACAAAAGGGGAGTGGCGTCGCGTTGATGCCACTCCCCTTTTTCGTTTCTGTCAAGGTCGTCCCGTGAGCTTAGCTTACTCGGTGCGGCGCAAGGGCTTCTTCGTTCAGGTCGATTCCAAACCCAGGACGGTCCGGCGGACTGACAAACCCGTCCTTGACTTCAAGCGGCTCCAGGAACGTCTTGTCCCACATCGGGTCTGTGGAGCCACGGTAGTATTCGACCGTCAAACCGTTGGGGATGGCGCAGACGAGATGAACGTGAATCTCCTGCTTGCCGTGGGGCGCGACGTGGAGATCGTGAGATTGAGCCATCGCCGCCACTTTCATGAACTCTGTCACTCCACCCATAATCAGGCCGTCGGGCTGGAGGATGTCACAGCATCGACCCTCGATCAGCTCACGAAATCCGTAGCGAGTGTACTCGTTTTCGCCAGTGGCTATTGGTATTGTCGTTGACTGGCTGATTAGTTGGTGACCTTTGTAATCATCAGGATTGACCGGTTCCTCGAACCAGAACACGTCGTAAGGCTCCATCTTGCGGGCGATCTCGATAGCCTCGTAGTGACGATAGGCGCAGTTAGCGTCCACCATGACTTTAACGTCTGGACCCACCGTTTCTCGCACCACCCGGACCCGTTCCACATCTTCGTTAATCGGCGCGCCGCCGATCTTCATTTTGATCGCGTTTGCGCCCATCTCGACGCTCTCCTCCATCTCCTCCGCCAGCTCCTTCAGGCCCTTGCCTTCCTCATAGTAACCTCCAGCGATGTACACCGGCACCTTGTCAGCAAAGCCGCCCAGCAGCTTGTACACGGGTTTGCCCACCGCCCTGCCCTTAAGGTCCCAGAGAGCGATATCTATGCCGCTAATCACCCGAGTTGTGATGCCTCGCCTGCCGACGAGCTTGGGCTGCCACATGGCGTCCCAGATTCGCTCAGTGTCGAAAGGGTCCTGGCCCACGACAAACTGCTTAAAGTGATCGAGAATGACCGAGCCGATCTCTTCGGCGCCCTGCACCCCTCCGGCCAGTCCGATTCCGGTGATGCCTTCGTCAGTCTCGACCTTCACCACGTTAAGCCCAGACGTCGGGTAGACATACATGCCATTTCGGATGGGCACCGTTCTGTCCCATCTATAGGTCTCCATCCTCAAATCGGTAATTTTCATTCTGTCAGTCCTCTCAATAATTTGGCGCAAATTTAATTGGCTCTAAAATTTCTTTTCTATGATCGCAACATACTCCGGCCCATCCGAATCTATGGTCCGTCTCAACGTCCAATTGGGCCCTTCCAAGACGTTGCGAAGCTCGTCACTTGATACGAGCATATAATCGAACCACGCTCCGACATACTGCCTGTACCGCACACGAATCTTGACTTGGCCCGCTATCTTGCCCCGCTGTCGGTTGGACTCGTGATATGCGGCATGGATTGGGTCGTCGGTTTGGTGGGGTTCGCAGGTTTCTCCGATGATACGCGCTCTGTGGCTCGTGATTCGATCTATACGCTCCAGAAGCCGCTTGCCGCGATCAACGTCTGCCAGCAGGGCTAGGTTTTCCGTCCATCATGATTATCGTGTCGAAAATTCCGAGAGTGCGCGACACCTGATAAACGCTCATTTCACGGGTTTCGCGGACGCCGCGTCTCCTGCATACCTCTAAAGCCAGCGGGGAGTTGTCGATGCACAACACATCGTAGCCTCGCTCCTGAAGGTGCGAGGCGTGGCGGCGCGCCCCACTGCCAACATCCAAAACTCGACCTCTAACAAATCGCATAGCTTGTCTCGTCTGGACAGGCCAACGGCGGAACGGGTCAAAGTACATCTGAGGCCCTCCAGATGACAGAACCGTGCCATCGTCACGCTCAATTTCCTCAAAGCCTGGTTTGTAGTTGAGGAAATTCATTATCTCATGACCGTAGGCGTCCTGTTCATCTCTCATGCCGTCATCCAGAAGCAGTCTCGACGTTGTGTCTCTGAGCGAGTCGGATTTTAGCATACCCTTAACTGTCGCGGGATTGTCGCCGAGTTGTCCCCGAATCGCAACTGAGGTCGTAGTATGCTGTCCACAGCGACACAGGAAGAAACCGCGGCCTACGCAGAAGCCTATGACACGCTTAGTGTGGTTGGCACTGGTCGTGGCGCTGGTGTTCGGGTTGGTGATCACCGGCGCCACCGTTTTCGGCCGCAATCTCGCGACCAACGGGACTCAGCCGCCGCTTGGAGCGTTGCCCGACATCAAGTTCCCAGTGTCATTTCAAGGAGTTCTCACCGATGATTCGGGCAATCCAGTTTCCGACGGCGCTCACGCGGTAACCTTTTCTATATACGATTCAGCCGATAGCACGACACCACTCTGGCAAGAATTCCAGACTATCACAACAATCGAGGGTCGATTCAGCGCTTTGCTCGGCCTAAAGACCAATCTTGATCCGACGTTGTTTTCTGCTGAATTGGACGCGCACCTTGGTGTGAGCGTGGACGGGGGTCCTGAGATGTCCCCGCGATTTAAGATGTCATACGCGCCCTATGCGTTGCTATCCTTGCAGGCGGTCAGCGCACGAACTGCTGAAGCACTGGACTGTTCTGGGGGCATACTCCAAGGTCATCGGGGGTTCGATCCGATTGGGCCGGCGGAGCCGAAAAGCGACCCAGGCGAAACAGCGATACAAGGACCGATTGGCACGTGTGGTTCCAAAGGCGGTACGGGAGCAGACGGTTCCAAAGGTGACACAGGCGCCCAGGGAATTTCTGGGCCGCAGGGGTCGAAAGGAGACACCGGCGACAAAGGCGATATCGGTCCGCAAGGGCTAACGGTCGACCCTGGACCTAAAGGCGACAAGGCAGCTACGGGCCTTGCGCGCCCGCCTGGCCCGAAGGGGGACACTGGCACAATCGGCAACACCGGATCGCAAGGCGCGAAAGGCGAAACGGGAAGCAAAGGGGACACAGGGGGTCTCAGGGGCAGCAAGGGCTGACAGGAGATATTGGGATAAGTGAGTACGAAATCGTCACCAACACAAGCGTGACAGACAGCTTCCGTTTCAAAGAAACGACCGCAAACTGTCCAGGCACGAAGCAGGTGATTGGTGGAGGAACGTTCATAAACACGTCGTCGTCGCGAGTCGCGACGCTTGACTCTCGACCAACATTGACTTCCCCGGCTGGATGAACAGCTTCCGCCGGAGAGACCGGGGGAGACGTGGGCGACTGGTCGTTAACTGTGTATGCAATATGCGCTAACGTCGGTTTCTGATCCAAGCGAAAAGTGTCGAACAAAGGACAATGGCCGTCACCAGGCAGAAACAATCTTCACTCAAGAAATAGACTGTTGAACATCTCGGTTTGTCCAAAGCCATAGAATCGAGATGCAACTAGGGGAAAATCGTTGCGGCGATGTTGCATTCGACGGCGACCAAATTCCTTGGCCGAATCGAGTTCGAGATGTTGAAATGGCACGTGCTCTGAATCCAAGTAAAGCAGGGCGACCAATCATGTTGATCATAAAATTTGCTCTAATATCTTCACTAACGGTGACAATCGTCCTCGTTGGAATCGCGCTGGCCCAGACCGCCGACCCGCCCTGGGCCGCGTTGACCTCTGGCGGAGGCAAAGCGACGTCCCAGAATTTCGAGGCCAACGGCGTCATTGGACAGCCAATCGTCGGCCATTCGTCGTCTGAAAACTTCCAGATTGATGCTGGACTGTTAGGCGGATTCGCTGTCAACGTCTTGTGCGTGTAGGACGCGAACGACAGCGGCACAATCGAAAAACCGGAGGCTGTTCAGTCTGTCACAGACTACTTAATCGGGTTGACCGACATCACCAAATCCGACGCTGTGAAAGTTGTTACCGCATACCTGGTGTCCACCAGTTTCGATTGCTGATCCTGCCGGCTCACGACCCTCGAATTTAGACGCCAATTTCATGCCTCGTCGTTGACACTCCAGACCGCCCCAATTATCATGACACTGCATGAACGACATCGGGCGGAATATCGCAGGCATCTCCAAACGACGGGCTGAAATTCACCTGATCCGCTTCCTCTAGCCGTCCTCCAATGACCCTCTATCCCCTAAGGAATCCTCATGATTAACTACCGATATTCCCGGTGGGACGGAACCCAAAACCCATTCAATTTCGACGAAGATGACATCATGGAAGCGCTGTCTGACGACATCATGGCTCACGGCGACGTGAACCGCGCGATGAGGAACCTGTTCCGCCAGGGAATGCCCGACGACCAGGGCCAGCGGGTAGACGGGCTGCGCCAGCTTCGCGAGAGACTTCAGCAACAAAAACAACAGCAGTTGGAACGCTACAACCTGGAATCCCTGATGGATGACATCCAGGAGCAGCTTCAAGACGTAATTGACACCGAGCGCAAGGGCATCGAGGATCGACTGCGCGACGCCCGCGAACAATTGGAACACGCAGGCGATGACTCAGAATTTTTGCAAGGGCCAATGAAAATCCTGGAGGACCGCGCTCAACAGGCCACCGAAAAATTGGACAACCTACCTGAAAGTTCAGCGGGTCAGATCAAAGAACTGAGCAACCATGAGTTCATGGACCCGGGAGCTCAACAAAAGTTCCAGGAGCTTCTGGACTCCCTCAAACAGCAGATGATGCAGAATTTCTTCCAGGGCATGAAGGACGCAATCCAGAGCATGTCCCCGGAAGAAATGCAGCGCATGCAAGAGATGATCCAGGCCCTGAACCAGATGCTCAACGACCGAGCGATGGGAGACGATCCCGACTTCGAAGGATTCATGGAGCAGTACGGTCAATTTTTCGACCCCAATCGACCATCCAGTCTGGACGAGCTTATAGAAATGCTCCAACAGCAGATGGCATCCATGCAGTCTCTTATGGACTCCATGTCGTCAGACATGCGAAGCGAGCTGGAGCAGATGATGCAGTCGTCGATGGACTCGTCGATGACGCAGGACCTGTCCGAGCTGGCGTCGATGATGTACGACATGTTCCCCTTCGACGACATGGCAAAAGAGTACCCGTTCATGGGCGACGAATCGCTAACTCTCGATCAGGCGATGGAGCTAATGGGACAGCTTCAAAGCATGGATCAACTGGATCAGCAAATTCAGTCCGTGATGCGAAACGGCGACATTGGGGACATCGACCTGGATCAGGTGGAGGAACACCTCGGAGAAGACGCCCGGCGACAAATGGAGCAGATGCAGGAGTTGATTCAACAGCTTGAGGAAGCCGGATACCTGAAGCGCAAGGGCGACAACCTGGAGCTTACCGCCCGCGGCATGAGGAAACTCGCGCAACAGGCCTTGAGAGAGTTATTCTCCGAGTTGAAGAAAGACCGCATAGGAAGCCACGAAGTTTTCTATCGCGGCGACGGAGGGGAACAGACCGGCGAGACCAAACCATACGAATTTGGCGACCCATTCGACGTCAATCTGCATCGCACGCTATTCAACTCGGTGCTGAGAAATGGCCCAAAGGTGCCAATCGAACTTAACGCAGAAGATTTTGAAATCAATCGCACCGAACACCTCAGCCAGACAGCAACAGTGCTGCTGCTGGACCAAAGCCGGTCGATGGGAATGTTCGGAAGCTGGGGCTCTGCCAAGAAAGTCGCAATGGCCATGTACTGGCTCATCCACAGTCAGTTCCCTCGCGACTATTTCTATCTGGTGGGATTCTCTGACTACGGAATGGAGATCGACGAGCAGGACCTGCCAGAGTTGACGTGGAACGCCTGGGTTTCAGGAACCAACATGCAACACGCCCTGGTCTTGGCCCGCAAGCTGTTGTCTCGGCAAAAAGTCGCCACCAAACAGATAATTATGATTACCGACGGGGAGCCGACCGCCCACCTGGAGGGGGGTCACGTATATTTCGCCTATCCGCCCAGCTATCGCACCCTTGAGGAGACGCTCAAAGAGGTCAAGCGTTGCACTCAAGCGGGCATCACCATCAACACATTCATGCTGGAGTCAAACTACTACCTCATGGACTTCGTTGACAAAATGACCCGTCTCAACAAGGGCCGCGCCTTCTACACCAACCCCAACGAACTGGGGAAGTACGTCATGGTGGACTACCTACGCAATCGACGAAAACGAATCGCATAATTTATCAAAATGACGAATCTCGACAACGCAAACAACTGGTGGGGCGGCGAAGGCCGAAGCCAAAACCGACTGTCACTGCTTGATCTTATCGGCAACGAAACATTATCAATCGAATTAGCCGCGCTGCTGTGGTTGTTTGTTGAAAACAAAACATCCATCCTAACTGCGGCCGGGCCTCAATTGGCGGGCAAGACGACGTTGTTGACTGCCCTGTTGGATATGGCCCCGCGACGTTACAATTCCGTCCTCACACAAGGCCGATCAGAAGACTTTTCGTTCCTTGACACCAGCGACGCTGCCAACACGTACGTACTCGTTCCCGAATTGAGCGATCACACGCCGGCTTACCTGTGGGGCGAATCTGTCAGCACACTGTTCGACGCTCTGGATGCCGGTTACTCGATGGTCGCAACCATGCACGCCGACTCGCCGGAACAAGTGACACAGATGCTCAGACAGCCACCGGTGGCAATACCCGGTGAACAACTTCATCACGTTGGGGTGGTCATCAACATCCGCCTGATGTACGGAGAGCGGGACATGATCCGCAGGGTCACCGCGGTCACATTAATCGAGCCGGGGCCGAAGTTCGTTCGATTGGCAATATCGAACGACGCGGATGAAAGCTCCGCATTCCTGGAGTCCGAGCAGTCGAGACAAGCTGTGTCCAAACGCATCAATGCCGACAACTTGGCAACTTTGCTGGCCCAGCGTCAGGCAATCTTAGAAGAGTGGCTCGCCAGTCCCCCTAATGATGCAGCATCTTTCGCTGGGCGAGTAGCCAAATTCTACGAATCCAACCCCTCGAACACGTCCGAATAGGCGACGTCTACGGGAGGTTTTGGAGCGGCCTGGACCAGATACTCCTGCGCTATCAACGTTTTGGCAGACTCCACCGGAATCCTGTTGAACAGGTTGTCAGGGCCGAACTGGGTCTTGTGTTTGTTCAGAGCCTCCCACTTCGTATCGACAACCTCTGACACGTCCAAAACGCCGTGAATTTCGTCGTCAGGCCAGCCAAAATCGCCTTCCTCAAATCGGTCAAGATCGGACGTGTCCATGCCATTCTCCACCAGCATGGAGCGCATCCTGGCAAACGTTGATTTTGGGAACACCGCATAGTATAGACGCTTGGGATTCCAGGGATCGCCCTGATCGACGAACCTGGATGAGTCCCCGGCTGCGTGGTATGCGACCACAGTATGCTTGTGGATGGCGATGTGGTCGGGATGTCCATAACCGCCATTTTCGTCGAAAGTTACGACCACATCGGGCTTCAGGCGCCGAATTATCCCTACTAGTTGACCAATCACTTCGTCAGCATCAGCCTGAGCCAGCGCATTAAGATGCTCATTGTCCTCGGTCCCAACCATGCCGGAATCCCTATAGTCCAGAATAACTAGCTCTGAGACACCGAGGACGTCGGCTGCCTCCCGAAGCTCCTGCTCTCTGACCTGACCCAGATTTTCCGGATTGGCGAGCGCAGGGTCAGAAATTTCGCCAACCTCGCCGCGAGTTGCTGTCACAAGCGCAGTTTTATGGCCTCTGGAAGCAGTTAGCGCCAACAACCCTCCAGTTCCGAATGCCTCATCGTCGGGATGGGCGAATATGGCCAGAAATGATTTTTGGGAGTTTGAATCATTCATTAATATTGTCCTAGTTCCAGTTCCCGTGGGTCAGCGTTCAACCGACTGCCAGTTTGCCATTTGGAAGCGGTTTGAACGCGAACCCGACGGATTCGACTTTTCGCAAAATCGCTGGACTCATTATCACTATTCTATAGAGCATTGCGCCATAGCTAACGGCCCTTTTTGACGCACATGATTGCATAATCAACTATTGTTGATGCAATTTCGCTATGTTATTATCAAAGCATGAACTCCATGACTAAAGAGGACAAGCTGGCCGCCTGGCGCGCTTTCCTTCAGGCCCACACGAAACTGATGCGCGTACTGGAACGCGAGATGATGGATGATCAGGAGCTTCCGCTTACCTGGTATGACATTCTCGCCCACCTGGACGACGCGCCAGAGGGTAGGCTCCGGATGCAGGAACTGGCAGAATCGGTCTTGCTGAGTCGCAGTGGGCTGACCCGGTTGGTCGACCGCATGGCGAAGTCCGGCTTGGTGTCCAGAGCGCCGTGCCCTCACGACCGACGCGGAACGTACGCGGTCATGACTCCACGGGGCAGGGATACGCTCCAATTGGCGAAACCAGGGCATCTTCGGGGCGTGGGAAATCACTTCTTGGACCGGCTTGACGATCTCGAACTCCAGGCGTTGGACCGCTCACTCTCGAAGGTGCTGGAATCCGAAACGCTGGAATAGGAATTCTGGCTTTTTACGCGCACAACTCCAACAGCGTCTCGTATATGATCCGAGTTCCCAATTCCAGATTCGCTATCGAAATTCGTTCGTCCACACCATGTATTGTGTCCAGGTCTGCCTGAGCGAGAACCGCCGGCAACAGACCGTATGCCTGAGATCCTTTTTGTCGGAAAAACCTGGAATCCGTTCCCGCCGGAGTTTGAATCGGCGTGACGATTGACTGAGGGACTCTTCGATAGATCACACGAGCCAACGTTTCATAAAACTCCGAGTCCATTGCTGATGACCCGATCTTCGGTGGCGGCTCGGCGCTTTCAATCAATATCGAATCATCTCCAAGAACGGACTTCAACTTCCTCAAGAACTCAGACTTTTCGGTCGTCGGTAGCAATCTGACATCCAACCTCGCGCTCGCAGAGTCCGGGGCGACGTTCATTCCAGCGCCCGATTGCACGCTGGTCACCGTCACGGTGTCCCTCAGCATGGCATTTATCACTGGGATCGAAGCCAGTTTTTTGACCATGAATGACCTGAACGGAGGCATGGAAGCGTTACGAACCAGCCAAGACGATGGGAAGCTTTGAGTCTCAGAAACGTTGCGAAGAAACGACTTTGTGACCTCGCCAAACTGCACCGGCCATTGACTGGATTTCAGTCGATTGAGGGCCGACACCATCCGATTCAAGGGGGAGTTCTCAGAAAATGAGCCATGACCGCCTGCTCCCTTCGCCGTGAGTTGCACGATCATGCCCCTCTTTTCAGCGACGGACACCGCGAACACTGGCCGGTCTCCCATGATACCCAGAGTTCCCGTTCCTCCTTCGTCCCACACGAACTCGCACTGAATGTCAGGCCAATGATTTTTAACCATCCATTGAGCGCCGCACTTCCCGCCCAATTCCTCGTCGCTGACCGCCAGCATCAACACGTCACGCTTGAGAGTGACACCGCTGTCTTTCAACAGGCCGAATGCCATCAACTGCATGACTCCCAGACCTTTGTCATCGATCGCCCCTCTACCCATGACATGCCCGTAGGCGAGCGTTCCTGAGAACGGTTCCTCGGCCCATCTCTCAGTATTCGCGGGAACCACGTCCATGTGATGCAGCAGCATTATCGGCCCTTCGGAACCGTCACCTTCCAGTTTCGCCAACAAATTTGCGCGCCCAGGGGCCGGCGTGTATATCGTCGAAGGAACGGAGCGAGACGAAAGGAAACCCTCTAGGAAGTCAGCGGATTTTCGCTCATTTCCTGGAGGGTTTGTAGTGTCGATCTGGATGTAGCGACTCAGCAGTCTGGCAGTATCGCGTCCAACATCAGTCCAAATTATTTCGCTCATAGGATTGTTTCTCGGTGGGTGACGGATCAGGAACCGAAATTCGCGCCTTCGGTCAGTCCCACAGACTCAACCCACTCTGGCGCCATGACCTTTCGCTGGCCCTCCTGCTGGACGCGGCCAATCCAGATGGAACCGCCATCTGCCGCGATGCGGAATCCGTCGTCGGCGATCTCCACAACCTCGCCAGCAGGTCGACCCGTGTCTCCATCCATTTTGCCGGCCTTGAAGAAACCAATTGCGGCGCCGTTGAAAGTGGAGTTGGCTCCCGGACTGGGATCGCCGCCTCGAATCATATTGTAGACGTCGCTGGCTGACTTGCTCCAGTCGATCACAACATTCTCGGCACGGCACCATCCCTCGTAAGTCGCCTCCGACTCATCTTGCGCGACGCTGGGAGCCGTGCCGTCAGTCACCATTTGGACCGCCTCAATCATTGCGTCAACGCCCAGATCGAACAGCTTTCCGAAGTACACCGTTCCTAGCGTGTCATCTGGAGTAATCTCGACCTCTTTTTGCAAAAGAACAGGACCGGTGTCCAATCCAGCATCGGGCCAGAATATCGTGAGACCGGTCTTGGTCTCGCCTTCGACTATAGGCCAGTTTATTGAACTTGGCCCACGGTGCTTAGGAAGCAGTGACGGATGATACTGGATCGTCCCTTTGGTCGGCGCCTCCAGGATTGCGTCAGGCACTATATCGGTAACGAAGGCCATGACACACAGGTCTGTGTTCAATTCCAAAAAGGCGTCGATTGCCACTTTCCGTCGCATCCGGCGGAACTGGAATACTGGAATGTTGTGTTTTTCAGCGGCCTGTTTGATCGGGTCGGCTGGCCGACCCTCTGCGTCGGGCGAACAGAACACGCCAACGACGTTCTCGCCCTTTTCCACCAGCGCATCCACTACCTTCTCTCCAAACGCCGCCTGCCCTATCACCACGATTCGTAGGTCTCCTGCCATGTTATCTGTTCCTCCCGCGTCTGCTGACGGTTTTAATCCGTATTCAGGCCTGAGCCGCGGTGACATGAACTCAAAAGCTCCTGCCACTGGGTTGCCGCCTTTCATGCCAAGGTCGTCAGGCCGTTTTTCTTAAAAATTGAGCGTTAACAATTCTCGATTCGGTACCGAATATATCATCTTGGTCAGACGAAGAGCAACGGCATGTTGACACTCATGCAAAATACATGCTTTCGTGATTGACTGGGCCTCCAACGGGGCGGTACAATTTTCAGTAACAAAGGTCACGGTAACCTTGTCACGCACGCTGAGGAGGACCAAAACAAATGGACCCAAGCTTCATGAAGAAGATCGAGAAGGCCAAAGATTACGCGGTTCAGCCCGACCGGATCAAGATCAAGACCTATCAGGCGGAATTTCGAGGCGACAACGGCAACCATACGATCACTTATGAAGGCGAGCAGTGGCACTGCGATTGTGACTATTACGTCGGTCGAGAAAATTGCACTCACGTAATGGCAATGCAGATAATGCTGGAAGGCATGGTATCCACAGAGGCTGTGGCTTCCTAGCTTCTCAGCAGGTTTAGAATCCAGAATCTGTCTGGAATTGAAGCCAAATCGTTGACGAAATATCAAAAAGGACGCTCCCTGGATTTCGGGTGGGCGTCCTTTTTCCGTTCTGATGGGATTCGGTTCGACTACTCCTCGAAACGACGGAAAATCGCGCATGCGTTCTGGCCGCCAAAACCGAAGTTGTTGGACAACACGGCGTCAACGTTAGCTTCACGGGCCTCGTTGGGCACGTAATCAAGGTCGCAGTCCGGGTCAGGAGTTTCTAAGTTTATCGTCGGGTGGATCATCCCAGACTCAATCGTCTTGATGCTGGCGATAGCCTCCAGCGCCCCGGCGCCGCCGAGCGCGTGACCGATCATTGATTTGGACGAGCTTATTGGAACCTTGTACGCATACTCTCCAAAAGCTTTCTTGATCGCCAATGTCTCAACGCGGTCATTTATCGGAGTCGATGTGCCGTGGGCGTTGATGTAACTGATGTCCTGGGGTTGCAGGTCCGCATCCTCCAGCGCCCAACGAATTGCGCGAGCCGCGCCGGAACCATCCTCCTCCGGCTGAACAGCGTGGAAGGCGTCTGATGACACGCCGTAACCCACGACTTCAGCGAGTATGTTCGCTCCTCTGTTTACTGCATGCTCCAGGCTTTCCATCACGAGAATTCCAGCGCCCTCCGCAGGCACAAAACCGTCTCGGTGCGAGTCGAACGGCCGGCTAGCGTTTGCAGGGTTTTCGGTGTAGCGGCTAAGAGCCTTTATAACGTTGAATCCACCGAGGCCAAGTTCGCAAATCCCTGCCTCGCAACCTCCGCTAACCACGACGTCTGAAACCCCTCGTTGAATGACAACCGCAGCCTCGCCAATAGCCTGGGTCCCAGCCGCGCATGCGGTCACAACCGTGTTCGTGTAACCTTTGACGCCGTAAATTCGGCTCACGTTGGCTGCCGCCATATTGGGTAGGACCATCGGGATGAAGAACGGACTGATTTTCATCCCGCCTCGCTTGACCATGACGCGCGCCTGGTCATCGGTGGTCGGGAACCCGCCGTTGCCATTGCCCATCACAACGCCGATGCGCTCAACGTCCTCTTTGGACATATCGAGACCGGAATCTTCTATCGCGACCCCGGCGGCGGCCACAGCCAATTGCGAGAACCGGGCCATGCGTCGAGCATCTCGCTTGTCGATATACTGGACTGGGTCAAATCCGCTGACTTCGCCTGAAATCTTGCAAGGGAATCCCGCTGGATCGGCGAGGGTCATCTCGCTAATGCCAGACCTGCCGTTCACTAGACCATCCCAGTAGTCCCCTACTGACTCGCCGAGGGGGGACATAACTCCCATGCCAGTAATTACAACTCTGGGTATGTCGTTTTTCATTGCTAGATGCTCCAGATTTAAGTGTTTCTATTTTGTATCATATCTGAGCCTACCATCATATGGGAGTCAGAGTGGTATCTGTCGAGGGTCGCAAATTCGGATAAATTTCAGGCTCTATATCTCTCAGTTCCTCCAGAACCTCAGAGACGACGGATAGCGAACCAGTGCAGAGTATCAGGTCGCCAGGCTCAGACATTTCGATGGCCTGATCGAATCCGCCACTGACGGTGTCGGACGTTACAGCGACTTCGATGCCAAGCTTTCGGGCTGTTTCGGCGGCGTTGGTTGGGTCCGCCGATCTTGGATGACGCGATCTCACGATAATCGCTTCCGGTTCCAACGGCGCCAGAGCCGACAACATGCCTTCCGCAGAGTGTCCACCCAGCGCGGCGAACACCAGAATGACCCGGCCTTCCAGATCGACGTATTCCCCCAGGGTTTTGACAAGCCGAGTCACCGAGTATGGATTGTGGGCCCCGTCGACGACGACGCTGCGCCCTTTATGTTCAAACGCTTCCAATCGACCGGGCCAACGGACGTCTTTGAATCCTTTGACGATGCTGGATTCGGACACCGAAAACCCCGCATCGTTCAGCGTGTTAGCCGTCGCAACAGCAGACGCGGCATTCTCCAACTGGTAATCTCCGAGCAACGGAGTCCACAAACGATAGGAACGGCCCAATCCAGCCAACGTGAAGCTCTGACCCGACAAGGCTGATTCTTCTTTCTGCCAATTGAAAGAATTTTGAACTTCGACGATCGGAGCGTCCGCGTCCCTCGCGACCTGACGAAACACGTCTAAAGCGTCGGGTTCCGCTTGGGGCGCTACGATGACGGGTTTGCCTTTCTTAATTATCCCAGCCTTCTCGCGGGCGATCTGCTCGATAGTGTCGCCCAATGTGGCTACGTGGTCGAGGCTTATGGAGGTAATCACCGAAACCGCGGGATCAACGATGTTTGTGGAGTCGAGCCTGCCGCCCAATCCGACTTCGATGACTTGAAAATCGGCTTTGATGTTGTGATAGTGTTGAAACGCCATTGCGGTCATCAACTCGAAGAACGTAACACCGTTGTGCCCGCCCTCCGCGCCGACCCACTCGACGGCGGGCCATAACTGCTCTATCAAATCTGCGAATTCGTCTTTGCTGATCGGGTCAAGACCGACTCTCACACGCTCCACAACGCTGTGCAGGTGCGGCGAGGTGAACAGCCCGACCCGATATCCTTCTGCCGACAGCATCGACGTAATCATGGCCGACGTGCTGCCTTTGCCTTTGGTGCCTGCAACGTGCACGGTCGGGATTCCCTTGTGGATGCCTCCCAACCGGTCGGCCAACAACGTCATCCGCTCCAGATGGAACGACGAGTGGCCAGGACTGGTTGTCGACCGCTCAAAATCGGTAAGTCCCATCGCCAGAGCCACCGCTGACTCGAAGCTCAGTGGCATGGCTCTGGCTCCGAAATAAGGGGATAATGTCGTGACATAACGATTGCGCTCATTGATCCAGGGGATTGTCGGTAAAGCGGAATTGACCCATTAACTTTACATCAAATTTAGGGGGCCAGTGACTTCACGGGACTAGACCGTAATCACGCCGACGCTGTTGGACACCTTGATTTCGGTCCCAAATGGCTTGGAGAGACGCCTCATCCGATCCAATGATTTTCGCGCAAGGCGGCTGTCGGCCATTACTGGCCTACCTCTCTGAGATCTGGGGCGTCCGTGTCCCAAATCTATGGGATGAAGCGTTACTCGCGATAAGCTTTTCTTCTTGAACTCGCACTGAACTACGACACTCTCCCAATAAGCAGACTCCGATGGGAAACCTCGTGTGTCTTTCTCGCTGCGAGCGTCATAGAAATCGGCAGGCGTGGAGCCGTGGTCTAGGTTCACCGAATCGTAGTTAAACGCTGGCTGCCAGCGCACAGTGTCGTTCTGAAATATGAAATTGCCCAGGCTGTAAAATATGGGCTTGCCATGATAAACCTCGACGCCACGGGTGACGTGCGGGCCGTGGCCCAGGAACGCGTCAGCCCCTTCGTCGATGCAGGCTCGGGCAAATGTGGTGAGGAATTCAGGTGGTTCGTCGCGATTGGCTCCGCTCTCGTGGCAGTGGAAGGCAACGAAAACCCAATCAGCCATCCGGCGGGCGTCACGTATCCACTTCAGATTCTCTTCCATGTCTCGTGTGTTCGGTTTGCTGGAAATATTAAATTCTTCACCGAGCACGAATCTGTTTCCCTGGAATCCCAACTGCGTGTCGGTGTCTTCGATAACTGCTCCCTGAGGCCGGAACCTCCTCAACGCGGAATTGTTCGCTTCAAACCCAAGCTCGCGGTTAACGCGTTTGAGTTCGTCGAAGGCGTCCCTGTCAACGGTGTGGGTCAGGCTGAAACGCAAGGCGTTGAGTCCGGGGCGTCCCTTGATGTCAGGGCGTTGGTCGAGCGCCCGTCCCGACTCGCTGAACGTGGATGAAGCAGAAATCAGGGCCACGCGGCCTTTGGCTGTGTCCAAGTAACCCGGCGCTCTGGCCTCGCTGGTGTTCCGTCCTGTTCCGGCATATGCAATGCCCGACTTGTGGACGTTATCCAGATTGGTCAGGACTCCGCCCTCGCCGTAGTCATAGGCGTGGTTGTTGGCAGTGGACACGAGGTTGATCCCTGCCCACTTCAATTCCTCCAGGTTTCGAGGATCGGACCCTGTGAATGTACCACCGGCGCTTCCAGGAGAGTGCTCGAAGTCGTGCATGAGCATCTCCAGGTTTGTGTATCCAACGTCCGCTTTCCGGAACATGTCCACGAGCGAGACAAAACTCGGCTCGCGGAATACGGAGAGCTTGCGGGTTATCATGCAGTCGCCGCTTGCGACCAGCGTCAGGTCTCCGGATTCAGCTTCGTAGATCAATCGGCCCCTCTAATCGTTGCCTAGAGTGAGTGAGACACTTCCGAGTCTCGATCTTGCAATTTCTGTGTGTATTCCGCGGCCAGCATTCCCATCACCACCGAGTCGAACCTGGACCCTTCATGAGGCCTGCTCTTGCGAAGCGTGCCTTCATGAGCAAATCCAAGATGCTCGAAGAGCGTCTTCGCTGCGGCGTTGTATTCAGGAATGTCAACCCAAACTCGGAACAGCCCGAACTCGCCAAAACCCAAATCCAGCGCAGCCTGCGCCGCCGCTGTGCCGAATCCGTGATGCCACATATCCTTGCGCCCAATCAGAATTGAGAGTTGACCGTCTCCCAATGATTCCTCAATGGCGATATGGACCTCGCCAATATGCTCCCCTTCGGCATAGATCGAGAGCGTTTGATGCTCAGGGTCGTCGAACACGCGCTGGAACTCCTCGTCCGACGCTTCCTCCATCTCAGCGGGGTGGTATCCCAAGTGAGCCGGCTCGCCGTAAGAGTATCTGCCGAACCAGTGCTCGGAGACTTCTTCGTCTTCCAACCATACCTTGATGCGGGACACATCTTCTCTGGTAACGTGGTTGAGGATTACTTTCTGTGGCATGTCAGTCCTCCGGTGGCTAAATGTTGATTCGGAAATTTTGAGGAGGGCTTTCCAACGTTATCTGTTTTACCAGATTCGCCAGGATTTATCCACTGTGCTAGCCTGTGCGGCAGGCTTGCCGAGGCTATTGGCTGCCGGTATGATTGAACAGCAGTGTGTTCATGCTCTTGTCTCCCGTGGATCACGGCAAATTCGTGCCCACTCTTCACTAATCACATTGTCTCGGCGCTGGGCACGATTTTGACTAGGTTGTTCGGCGGTTGCCTGAGAATCGCAGATCGCATGCCTGCTGCAAATGGAACGCTGCGCAACGTCGAGAAGGAGAACGCGCAAATGGATTTCGGACTTGAAGGCAAAGTGGCCGTGGTCGGCGGAGCCAGCAAGGGTCTTGGGCGCGCCTGCGCGTTGGGCCTGGCTCACGAGGGCGCCCGTGTGGTCGTGTGTAGTCGAAGCGTCGAGAACCTGACTCTGGCCGCCCGAGAAATCGCAGACGAGACCGGCGCGGAGGTTGTGCCTGTCCCTTCTGACCTCTCGACTCTCGACGGCGTCCAATCCTTGATAAACCAGACCGTTGAGCAGATGGGAGGGCTGGACATTATCGTGAACAACTCAGGCGGCCCTCCAGCCGGAACCGCTGAAGGAGCCGACGAAGAAGCGTGGGCGCAGGCCATCCAGATGTCGCTCCTGTTTTTCGCCCGCATGAGCCGCGAAGCTGTGCCGCTTATGCGAGAAAGAGGCGGTGGTCGGATTATCAACATCTTCGCCAGCTCGATCAAACAGCCTATCGAAAATCTAGTGCTCTCGGCGGCAACCCGCATGGGCGCCCTGGGCTACTCGAAGACGCTGGCCGACGAGGTCGCCAAGGATGGAATCCTGGTCAACAATGTGGCCCCTGGCTACCTCCTCACCGACCGCATGATGGAGGTCATCCACCATCGAGTGGACGCCACCGGAGCAGACTACGAAGAGGCGATGGCCGACCTGACCGGCATGATTCCGATGGGCCGTATCGGCAGGCCCGAAGAATTGGCGAATCTAGTGGTCTTCCTGGCATCCGACGCCGCCAGCTACATAACAGGCGCGACCATCCAGGTTGATGGCGGCGTCATACGTTCAATGATTTAATCGGGAGTTCTCCTAATATGCCCATTGCGACTGTGATTGCTCAGGCCCAGGAATACATGACAGACCGAGACCTCGCGGGTTGGCTGCTGTACGATTACCGCGGTCTCAATCCCATCTTCTGGGATACCGTGGGGCCGATCTCCAACGTAACCCGTCCCTGCTGGCTGTGGATACCCGCCTACGGCGACCCTCAACTGCTCGTCAGCTTCGTTGATCAGAACAGATTCGCCCATCTGGGAATTGAGACGACGTTGTTCGTCAATCGCAAAACCATGACCGACCATCTCCAGTCGATTCTGGAAGGACAGAGCCAGATCGCAATGGAGTACTCGCCCAATGGCGAATTGCCACGAGTCTCGAAAATTGACGCTGGAACCCTGGAATTAGTCCGAAGCATGGGGGTCGACATCGTGCCTTCGGCGGACGTAATTCAATACGCCACCCAACGTTGGAATGATGAACAGTTGAAATCCCATTTATTTGCCGCAGAAAAGTTGAGTGAGATCGTCCAGGAAGCATTCCGGCACATCGGAGATTCGCTGGCTTCAGGGATTAAAGAGAACGAGGTCGCAGACTTCATCAACAACCGCTTTCGCGAGGAAGGCCTGATCGTGAGTGACGGGCCAGCTGTCGCCGTCAACGAGCACGCATCAGACCCCCACTTCCATCCCACGCCTGAAAATTCGGTGACGATTAAACCTGGCGACTGGGTGTTGATTGATCTTTGGACCCGTCTGCCTGGAGAAAACGCCATGTACGGGGACATCACCTGGACCGCTTACGTGGGCGACGAAGTTCCGGCGAAGCACCAGGAAGTGTTCGACGCTGTGATTGGTTCTCGCGACGCCGCCCTGTCCGCGCTGGAGACAGGATTCCGCGAAGGGCGAGTCCTGGAGGGCTGGGAGTTGGACCTGGTGGCTCGCGATTACATCAGCGAGGCTGGATACGGCGATTACTTCAACCATCGCCTGGGCCACAGCCTAGGCCGTGAAGTTCACAGCAACGCCGTCAACCTAGACAGTTGGGAGACTCACGACACTCGACAGGTCATTCCCGGAATCGCGGTCACTTTAGAGCCGGGCATCTACATTCCGGAGTTCGGTGTGCGTTCGGAAATCGACGTTTTCATATCTGAGGATGGGCCGCAAGTCACGACCCAAGTCCAGCGTGAAGTCGTGAAAATCAGCGCCGGTGGCTAGCCCGGCTTTCGTCATCGTGTTGTCCACACAGAGGGATTGAGCGCATATGAATAAAGGAGACATGAGGAAATTCCTGGAGCCTGGAAGAATCGCATGGCCACGCCCTCTCCCGACAGAAGAGTGCTTTTCAGACCGCCCATGCCCCTGATCGAGTAGGTCAAGCTGGGTTCCCAAGCAACCACATGCCCGGTGTCCACGGTGAACGAGCCGTTAATGTCTTTTTCGATAAGCGCTCCGAAGGGGTTAAAAAAAGGTCACCCTCGCCACTGCACTCGATAAAGAACGACCGTTCCCCAGAGAGCATCGCTTTTAGTCCGCCGAACCGGGTCTTGAGGTTGATGCCCGGAGTACAAGCCATGAACGAACCGCGTGTCAGGATAAACGAATCGCCAGACATCTTTCTATGGCTGATCTCGCCAGGGACGGACGGCCAGAAAGTGGCTTGTCCGCCCGTGTAGTGGCTGAACTCGCCGACGAACAGGGATTCGCCGCCCACCAGTTTTCGGATGAAGGCGCTGACCTTCCCGCCGAGAAGCCGCGCTTTGACATCCATGCCCTGAGACATCCACGCCAACGCTCCGTGATCGGCAATGAATTTTTCGCCGAGGTTCAACGAGACGGTCAGGTGTCCGTAATCCGGATTGCCGTCAATATTGTGTTCCAACTCCGAGTCTCCCGTCTGAGTGATTGTCGCGGATTTGATCATAAATCATGGTTGCGACTCAGGCTGTCAAGTCGAGCAATCGTACCGCAATTTCAAATCCGCAGCTTTCACAGATCAGGTCTGTTTGGGCTGACTACCCGACCCCTTCCTCCGCCATCTGGTTTGCGGTCTTGGGAAGGCGAGTCAGCGCCAGAATAAGAGTCGCAAGTAGTATCATCGCGCCGCCATACAAAAAGGTGTTCTCCGTTCCGTAGTTGTCAGCAATCCTTCCTGCAATCACAGGCGATAGGGTTCCGATGAAGCTGGCCCCGTAAATCAACGACACGACCGTGGACTGCACTTCATCTCCAGCCACGTCCATCGCGGCGGCAATAAATATTGTGTGCAGCGAATAGAGGAACGTTCCCAACGCGATAATCGTGACGATGAGCTGCCAACCCGGATCAGCATATGTGAGGACGAAGAACAACAGACCCATCACGGTCATCGAAGGTATTAAAACGATCTTTCGCCCGAGACGGTCGGAAAAGTACCCCATCGCCGGTTGGGCGAACATGCCCACAACTTGCGCCATTGACAGGTATATAGCGACAGTAAATGCAGAATACGCCAAATCCTCTCGCAGATACACGGGCAGAAAAATCATGATCGCCGCCTGCCCCATGCTTCGCAACGCGGTCACGGCCACTAAAATCGCCAGCCTGCTCTTCCTCAACAACGATGCGATTGACTTGAAGTAATCGCTGGTCGAATCGGTGCTTGCGACCTCGCCGCGAACGGTACGCATCATGCTCCAAATCAGGAAGCCGGCGAGAATCGCAGGAAACAGACTGACCTTCAAAACGTCCTGCCACATCAGGAACGTCAGCGCTCCTGCTGTCAGCAGCGGACCGATAACCTCTCCTACGCTGCCGCCGGTCCCGTGAAGTGAAATAGCGAATCCGCGCTTGTCCGGGAATCGGCGCGATAATGCTCCGATGGCCGGGGGATGGTACATAGACGGCCCGATGCCCACGAATAGCATCGCAGCCAGCATCACCCAATAGTTGGTCGCGAATCCTGCGAAGAAGTAAGACAACCCCATTAGTGTCATCGAGATGCCCAGCATCAGCGCCGCTTTGTTCGCGAATCTATCGCCCAAGTATCCTGCCGCCACCGTGGTGAACCACCCTGCCAACTGCCGTGAAAACGCCAGAGTCCCCAATTGTGTTCCAGTCAGGCCCAGACCCAATTTGATCTCTGGCAGCAAGATCGTGGACAGTCCTGAATTGTATATGTGCTTGATGGCATGCCCCAGAACAACCGTTACCGCTAACTGATTTCTGCCTTCTTTGATCTCGGGCGATACCTGGATTCCCGCCATATTCGATCTGTCCCCCCAATTCGCTAATTTTGACAACGACGCAATACTACTTCATATATGAATCTTGTGCCATGAAATTCACGTCATATTTCGATGCGGTCCAACCTCGGCTGTCAGTCACCCACTACTCGTCAGGACTCGCTGGACCGGCTACGGCACATTTGCGATGGGCTGCGACCCATCGGTACATGCGAGTCCCCTTACAAGTCACATAGGGAATGTGGAGTATCGGGGCTAATGGAGATAGTAGAGGCAACAATCCGGCCAGTTCCCGAAAAGCAAAATACCCGTGAAAGTATTTTCCGGAGGGCGATTCCAGAATCACCGCTTCATTCAAATCTTCCCAGGTCAAGTCGTCCGGCGGACAGTTGAGGCTCTGATATGCGACCCACGAACATCTGCGCGACCAGTCCAGTAACTTAAACACCGCAACCGTTCTTCGACACAGGCCACAATCGCCGTCATAGTAAACATGCCAACGTCGCCCGGTCACTGATGCCTGCGGCCTTGGTATGGATGCTGGGCCACCAGAGGTCGGCCTTCTGCATAGCGGCTGGCTCTGAACTCGCGAATTGGGTGGTCGATGGTGTCGCCTTGCGTCACAAACTCCGCCACCATTCTTCCGACAACTGGGGACAGCTTGAAGCCGTGTCCACTGAAACCGACTGCCCAGTACAGGCCGTCCACCACCGCCGAGCGGTCTAGAATCGGATTGCCGTCAGGCGTCATGTCATACAGAGCGCCATAACCTCCACGACTGATTGCGTTGGCGAAGTCAGGGAATCGCAGGTTAGCTCTGCGCCAATACCTATCGATCGTGCTATGGTCAGCGTTCAACCCGTAGCCGTTAGGATTCACCGCCTCGGACAGATCATCATATGCTTCGCCACCCACCAGTGTACCGTGTCCCGCGTCCACACGGAAGTAAGCGCCGGTCGTGTAGTCGATCACGTTCATGGTTAGCGACTCCAGAGCCGGTGGGCGACGCAAATGGGTCATCTGCACCCTCGTCGGCGTAATGGGCATAACCTCACCAATAGGGCCGCCCAACAGGTTCGACCAGGCGCCGGCGACGTTCACAGCGACATGGGTTTCGATGTCGCCCTCACGCGTTTCCACCGCAGCGACCCGGCCGGCAAACACGCGAATTCCCGTCACTTCGGTATGGGTCAGAATCCGAGCGCCGAGGGCTTCAGCCTGGGCCGCGAACGCGTATGTCGTCGCGACAGGATCGGCGTATCCTGAATCGGGTTCATAAACGCCTATGGAAATGTCATCCAGGGACGCCTGGGGAATCAGTTCGCCAATTTCGTCTGGAGTGATCGTGCGAATATTCACTCCAAGCTCGCGGTTCATAGCGACATTAGCCTCGACGGCGCCCCGTTCGCTCTCAGGAAACATCAGGAGCCTGCCGGTCTGTTGAAACCTGGCATCGCCTCCGACGGCATCGTCGAAGTTGTGGAAAATCTCGCTGGCTTCCATCGCCATACGAACCAGCGTAGGGTGGAGATAGTGTTCTCTCACCATCGCTCCAGACCTGCCGGTGGCACCAGTAGCCAGCCCGCCTTTCTCCACCAGAACGACTCGCCCTGCTCCCAGCTTTGCCAGGTGCATTGCGATGCTTGCGCCGTTCACGCCTCCGCCAATCACAACCACGTCCGCGGTTTTTGTTACCATCAGTTCGCCTCGTCGGTGCAGTCTAAATTCCCACGCGATTATATGCGCCACATATCGTTAATTCAACGACGCACGCCATATATGAATCTCGACGCGACGCACGTCCAGAATCTGACTGCAATCGAATCTGCCATTGTCTCTGAAACCGCTTGCGCCTACAATATCCGCCGAACACAACACTGAGAGGCGCATTATGACCGACCTGACCCCGATCTCTGACGAGACATTAGAAGTTCTCAAGAAAATTCCCACACAAACGCTAATAGACGGATTATGGGTAAAGGGCTGGCCCATGAGCTACATCGAAGACGCAATGGCCCTCCAGGAAGGCCAACACATGGCTGGGCGGGCTGTCACGCTCCGATTTGTGCCTCACAGGCCGGATCTGGCTGCGGACAAACCGAAAGGCGATCAGTCGGCGGAGTATGTCGCCATCGAGTTGTGCGGTCCGGGAGAGGTGCTGGTGATCGACGCGATGGGATGGAAGTACAGTTCCGTCGGCGGCGACATCAAGTTCATGCGAATGATGCAGAGGCAGGCCGGCGGCCTGGTGACCGATGGCGCCGCGCGGGACAGCGTAGCCCTCAAAGAGTACGGGTTCCCAGTGTACTCTGCCAGCACGACGGCCAAACAAGGCCCCGCCGAGTTCTGGCCGTGGCAGGTTAACGACGCGATTCAATGCGGAGGAGTGCTGGTGCGCCCTGGCGACGCGGTTGTGGGCGACGACGACGGAGCGGTGGTCGTGCCTCGAAGCGTGGTGGATGAAGTGATCGAGATAGCCCAAGAGCGCGAAGCAGTCGAAGAGGTCATTAAGGCCCAACTGGAGATCGAGCAGTGCTCACCGGGCAAATATTACCCGTTCAACGACCTGACATGGAAACTATACAAAGAGAAGACGGGCAAGAAACCGAGGGGATAATCAATACTGTGAAAGGATAAGATGCTCGAAGAATCTGGTCGTTGGCTCGGCAGTCTGTGACTGCTACGACCAGAATTTTCTTGAGTTGGATCGTTCTGAGGGCGGAATCCATGTATCTGAATCCCCAAACCCTGAGCGCCTGAGGTTCGGCTAATCCAACCGTGAACCGCCGTTTACGTTGATGGCCTGTCCTGTGATGTTTTCTGAAAGATCGGACGCAAGGAACACGGCCAGATTTCCGATATCCTCCGGTGTCTGTTCGCGGCCCAGGGGTATGCGCTCGCTGACAATCCGATTAAACGCCCGCCGTGGTGAAAGCCCGCCCATTGACTCATCCATTCGGATCCTGCGTTTTGCAATGCGCTCCCACATCGGAGTCCACAGCAATCCGGGGCAGATTGCGTTTACGTTGATGTTGTCTGACGCAAGCTCCAAAGCATAGGCCTGAGTCAAACTGATAACACCCGCTTTCGAGACATTGTAAGGCGGATTGTCTGTGCCTCCCTGCCTGCCGGCGACGGATGCGATATTAATGATCTTGCCATATTGCCGCCGGCGCATTTGCCTGACAGCGGCATCTGTGGCTTTGCTTACGCCTTTGACATTGACAGAGTAGATCATGTCCCAATCACGATCATTGGGCCGGTTGCGATCTTCCCACCCCGGCGCTGCGTAAATTCCAGCGTTGTTAACAAGAATATCCACCTGACCAAAACGGGCCACTGTTCCACGCACCATCCGGTCCACAGATGACGCTCGCGTAACGTCGACGGCGATAGCCTCGGCTTCATGCCCGTCCTGAGTCAACTCATCTGCGACCCGCACGACTGTGTCGACCGCGAGGTCTGCCACAACTACTTTGGCGCCATACTCAGCCATTTTTTCAGCGATTGCGCGGCCTATGCCTCGCCCTGCGCCGGTCACAATAGCAATTTTCCCGTTCAAGTCCATAGTGCTCCCCCACTGTTGAGAAAATCAATGTTTTTCGACTCGGCTATTATACCATGTGGTGTATCCACACAAATATGTTCCATTTTTCGACAAACCTTTCAACTTCTCAAATCTATAACGCCTTCCGTCATCCAAGGGTTTCCCTCAACTCACGAATTCGCCGGTTAACAGCGTCTGTCGAACCCATCTGTATTGCCGGTTGAAAGTTGCGACCGACTGAGGTGAATCCCTGGCGTCGAGATGAGATATTTTCTTGCGTGAACTTTCGCGCTTCGAAGAAGGAATCTGAGCCTCTGGTTCTGCACTCGCTGTCTCATGATAGAATGATGCCGCCAACGAACCCGACTTGATTTCAACAGATGACAGAACGCTGCTTTTCGCAATGATCACATCGACAACGACCATCGCGCGGCGACGCAAGCAGCAGGTGAGTTCACTCGAAGCGTACGCAAGGACGAATTTGATCGGGTTGTTGGAGACACAATGCATTCCAAGTACACTCAACACGGCGGTAAAATTTCCTGCCCTCGCAGGCATGCACATTAGAGTGGGAAAATGACAGACTTGAACAGAGCAGACATCATTGAGATGGCGAGGGCGGCGGGGCTTGAACTCGACGAAGCGCGGGCCGATACCATCGCGTCAAGGCTCTCCGGCATCCTGAGTGAGTTAGATCAAATTCCCATCGAAAATATGATGAGCGCGGAACCCGTGCAAATCTTCTCGGTGAAGGAGGCGAGTGATCGTGGCTAACTCAGACCTCCACAGACTCACCATCGCGCAGGCAGGCGAAGAAATCAAGGCCCGCAGACTCTCACCCGTCGAGCTTACGCAGGCGTACCTGGACCGAATCAGCAGCTTGAACGACCACCTCGGCGCCTACATCACTGTGACCGGCGAACAGGCGCTATCCAGCGCGCGAAAGGCCGAAACCCAAATCCAGTCTGGACGCCACGCAGGTCCACTACATGGAGTGCCTGTCGCCGTCAAAGACATCATAAGCACGAAAGGGGTGTTGACTTCCGCAGGCTCCAAAGTGCTGGCCGACAACATACCGGACCATGATTCGACAATCATCGAGCGGTTGAACTCCGCCGGCGCTCCGATACTGGGAAAGCTGAACCTCAGCGAGTTCGCCATTGGCGGCACCATCGAACACCCTTATGGCACGCCCCGCAACCCGTGGAACACAATGCACTCGGCGGGAGGGTCCAGCAGCGGGTCGGCCGTCGCCACCGCAGGCGGGCTTGCCGCAGGCTCCCTTGGCTCTGACACGGGCGGCTCTGTGCGGGGGCCGAGCGCATTCTGCGGAATCGTTGGGCTTCGACCCACCTACGGTCGAGTCACACGCCACGCGGTAGTGCCCATGTGTTGGTCGATGGACACCATCGGCCCCATGACTAGAACCGTGGAGGATTGCGCTCTAATGCTCCGGGTCATTGCTGGACACGACCCTCGCGACTCGTCCACCAGCGTAAATCCCGTGCCGGATTATGCGGCGAGCCTGCGAAACACCGTCCGCGGGATCAAGGTTGGACTGCCTAATGAGATGTTCGACTTCAACGGCGTCGACTCCCAAATCAAAGCCGGGTGTGAAAAGGCCATCACGTTGCTGGAAGAGTTGGGCGTTGAGGCTGAACGCATATCGCTGCCGACCTCCGCTCAGAGCGGCGCAGTGTTTCTCGCCATCGCAGACGTCGACTCAGCGGAATTTCATTCCGATTGGCTCAAGACGCGAGGCGACGATTACGACTGGAGCACGAGGACGAGATTGGAGTCCGCCACTCTGACGCCAGCCAGCGCTTACATCCGCGCCCAGCGAGCCCGAGAACTGATAAGACGGGAAATGATTGAAGCGCTGGACCGTTTCGACGTAATTATCATGCCCTCCAGTCCTACAGTATCCCCGACAATCGAATCTGCAACCGGTTCTCCCGGAGGCTACTACCAAGGACGATTAGACCTCAGCCGGCGACGCTACACCAGTCCGGCGGCGCTGGCGGGTGCGGTCATGTGTTCTTCTCCAGTCTAGGCGCCGCCCGTCTGTGAAGCGGCGAGCATTCGATCGCGCCTCGACCGGAGAAGGCAAGTGACGGCGATCAGCGCGCCGAACGGTCTACCGCGTTTCTGAGGCAAAAGTTGGTATGGTACCGGGTCAGGGTATTGCCGGCGGGGTGACCGGGCGGCTCAGTCACTGCGGTCGAAAATAATCTTCGAATTTTTCGAGGAGCGATGGCGCGGCAGGGCCTGCAGGAGACATAGCTGCTGGGCTCAAAATGGCCAAAAAGTTCCCCTCCTTCCCGAGAGGGGCTATTTCTCGTTTCCACCAGTAGCAGTCAGCATAGGCAATCCGTCAGCTCAGGCCGCAGCACCTTCTTGTACTTGTTGCCTGAGCCGCATAGGCTGGCATGGTTCCGGCCACCTTAGTCCCGACTGCGCTATTGCGGTTGCTCTCGAGGCACCATTCGTACAGCATCTGAACCCAGGTGGGATCAAATCTGGCGCCCAGCGATCCCAGCGGTCTTCTTCGTCCTCCGAAAGGTCGGCGCGGCCCTCGTTCACGAAAAGGCGCGCGCCGTCTGCAACCCCCGGCTGGCGCTGCCCCCATATTCATGTACTGGTCTCACTCATCGCCATCCGCGCCCGCAGTCCGCGTCTCGACGATCGCGCGGAGCCGGCCGTGCCACTGGTCCAGCAGCGTGGCCGCGTTCAAGGCTTCCGGCGAGGTGGGAGACACGCCGTTAGGGTTGTTGAAGAAGCCGATCTCCCACATCGGCATGTTGAG